>Ga0075429_100001643_pt1 | contig 18496 bp, 20 predicted proteins | sample RhiMetdeltSRZDD3_FD_75295 | JGI IMG/M metagenome (GOLD analysis project Ga0075429, IMG submission 75295) | Populus rhizosphere microbial communities from Tennessee, USA - Rhizosphere MetaG P. deltoides SRZDD3 | ecosystem: Host-associated > Plants > Roots > Rhizosphere > Soil | place: USA... | reverse complement strand
TCTGCCAAGGAGATGACCGTGACACCTTTGATGCTCATGACGCTAATCAGCCTCGCCCCATTTCCCATCCTCCTCATCACCCTCTTGGCTGGACGCTGGCTGAAGCCAACCTGTCACGCCGGATGTGCGATACCCCACGCGTCCAATAAGCAGGACGGACCCTACCGATGATGAATCAACGTCATCATTTCCGCATGCCGGTAGCCCGACGAGGCCTTGTGACGAAAGGCCCTGTGACCGCCCTGTGTGATGTCATAGACATCACCGAACAAGGGGTGCATTTTTCCACCGAAATTCCTCTGACAGTGGCTGAGACTGTCCACATTGAATGTCAGCTTGACGAAAATTGCGTTGTTCACTGCGAACTACTGATCACACATGCCCAGTCTCATCGCTTCGGGGGGAAAATTACGCATCTCCTCCCAGAGCATCAACGGCAATTGGTCTCGTTCATTCAACAGTTGATCATGTCCAACATGGCAGGGTTGTAGCAATGCTTCCCAGGCACATGGATCGTTCAGACAGTGCAGGATCTCCCTCGCAAGCCGTGCCCATCTTGTGCTTGCTCGGCGTTGTCGCGTTGCTCAGTTCGATCACGCCGGTGATGAAGTACGTGCTTCAGCACAGCGGTCTGACCTTCTTGTCAATCGCCAATGGGAGAATCGTCATCGGCTTTCTTTTTTTGACTATGATGACGGCTTGCTGGGATTGGAAGGGGTTACGTGCCTTGAGTCTCTCTGACGGAGCGCGGTTCGGCGCGCTTGGTTTGCTCGGAGTCGGATCTTACGTCGTAGCTGCTTATGGCCTCTTATACACGAATGTCACACATTATGCGCTGATTTATAGCCTCCTGCCCACATTCACGGCTTTCTTCAGTTGGTGTCTCTCCAAAGAGCAGGTGTCATGGTCCGGTCTCTCCGGCATCCTTCTCTCGTGGGCAGGGTGCCTGGCGGCGCTGGCCACCACTATTGAAGGAGGGGCGATCGAGGTGGGTTTCGGAGACCCGCTCGTTCTTCTCTTCACCCTCATGATGGCAGCCCATATTGTCATGAGTATGCACATTGTCAGACGGCATGGAGTGTTGACAGCAAACACGGCCATGTTCGGGACCAGCGCCGTTTTGGTATCGGGCTGTTCGATCGCATGGGGTGACCCGGCGCCGGCGGCCGATCTGTCATGGAGTGTCTGGAGTGCCGTGCTGTTCATCGGGCTAGGGACAGCCGGTGTCTTTCTCCTGCGTTGCCGATCCCTGCAGTCCTTGCCCCCTGCAACTGTAGGCGCCTATCACAATCTCATTCCTATCTGTACGATTGCGATCGCACACTGGTATCTGGGGGAGCCACTCACGGGCCCAACCGTGATTGGAGCGCTGGCCGTACTTCTGGGCACTGAGCTCGTTCGCCGTAAGCCGCAATGGACCAACCTGTTGCCTGCGGTCTTCAAGAAAGGAATTGCTGACAGAGCCGTCTCGCTGGTCGAATGGCGGCAGCCAATTCGCGTGCCACCGCTCGGAGCACGGTCCGGCATGGTCGTGAACAATTTCGCCCCTCTAAGGAGGGATACATTCGGCTACCGGCAACACGTAGACTCACCTCACGATGAATGAGAACAGGCCCTATCACCGCGGCCTTTATCGCCTCCCGCTGAGCTATCCTGTCATGTATTGTGTGGCAGCCACTGTCGGGGAAGGTACGATATCCAACCTATCGGCGGTGGGATGCTCGCTCGAAACGGATGAACCGCTCTTTGAAAATCAACAAGTGGCACTCCGACTTCTTCTGCCTGATCATAGCGAATCCCTGCCTATCGCCGCAGCAGAAGTCAAATGGGTCAACGGCACACATGCCGGCATCGAATTCGTCCAAGTGGACCGCGAAGCGAACTTGCGCTGGCATTCGTTTGTCTGGGACAAGATGATCGAGCGGATCCAGTTCCTTCAGCAGCAGCGCTCAGGATCGTCCTAAGACCTAGATATCTGATTGTCAGCTGGCCTCTTTCCCAGGATCGCCAAGCAAGCCAGGCCGATCAAGATCCAGACTAACTCCCTGAATCGCCGCAAAAGCGCGAAGGTCATTCCCGTCAGGTCTGAGTATCCGAAGGCCTTCAGTAAGAGCAAATTTCCTCCATCCTGCGCACCCAAACTCCCCGGGATGAAGAACGTCCCGCCTTTAATCAAGACGGATAACGCCCCAATCGCAGTGGCTGACAGGAGACTGGCTGGTCCGCCCAGAAAAGAGATAATTACAAAGACTTCCACCGCTTCAGCGAGCCATCCCAGCAGATACAGACCAGTCGAAGCATAAAACGCCGATTGATGATGCGCATAAAAATCTAAAATGGTCCTGTCGAGCGACCGGAGTTTCTCGGCGCGCGCTTCAAGAAACGCAATGTGAAGGCCAAATTTACGACATGTCTCCAGCAACCACGTAAACAGTCCGCGTCTCTGCACTAGAATGAACGCAGCAACCCCACACGACAACACGCCCGCGCTGAGCAATCCCGCGGCAGTCATTTGGGCAGAAGATCCGGTGGGCCCTAGCGTCCAGAAGGCCAACGCAATTCCAATCAGGATGAATAGGACCTGGGCGATCGTCATAATGGTTTTGGCAATGACGACCGAAGCGAGACCCTCGACCATCGGAATGTGGTGCCTTTGAAGGAGATAGGCCTTCAGCGGCTCCCCGCCGATGTAGGCAGTGGGGGTCGTCATATTCACCACTTCACCGGCGGTCCGGATTGCGAAAATCTTGCTAAAGGAAATGCGCTCCGCCGCTGGACCCAAGACGATTTTCCAGCCATAGGCTTCGAGCACATACATGACGACAGATGGAATAAGCATCACGAAGAGGGCACCCGGGCCGAACCGAGCGACTGCCTCATAAATGTGGCCCGGGCCTATATGCCACACGAGAAAGGACAACGTGAGCAGGCCGACCCCCAATAGAAGATATCGGAACACGATTAGGCGGGTGAAAGTGGCCATGGATTTTGATCTGCCATGACCAGAGACGTGGAAACTCCGAGACCTCGGTCGGCACTCACAGAGACTTCCCTCGCGTGATGTGCACCGCAGAGGCCCCGGCAGCGACGTGCATCACCGTACGGGTCTCAACAAGATGCCAGAGGGTCTCACGATCCACAGCATGACTGCCGCAAAGACCATTGATCCGATCGCCGCAATCCACAAAAACCATTCCAGCTTTGCACACACCGCAAAGAGCAGCACGATAACGGAAAAATCCCGGCTCGCCACGTTCTTGAGCATGAATTCGGACAAGGCCGCATGCTTCGGGGAATTCCATTCGCTTCCCATTGTGATCTTTTGCGCCCTGTTCACCAACACAAAGGAGAAGGCGTTACCGAGGATGGCCGCGGCACCCAGCGCCAGCCAAAGCCAGGCATATTCGCTGCCGAACACGTTCGAGTAGACCCCGATCGCGATGCCCCCGAAGATCGCCATGTGCACGACGTTGTCCAAGGTTATATCCAACCACGCTCCAAACGGAGAATCGGTAAATGTCAGGCGGGCGACTTCGCCGTCGCTGCAGTCGATGACTGCCGCCAATTGGAACAAGAGTGCGGCGACGACACCGGCGGTGTAGGTGCCCACGGCAAATCCGGCGGCCGCCAGAAGTCCGATCAGAGTGGCCGTTACTGTGATCACATTAGGGGACCATCCCATCGCAATAAACAAGCGCGTACACCAACGTGACAATTTGCGATTGAAATAGCGGTCAACGAATCCTTCGAGCTCACTTTTCAACGAGGTGTACAATCGATGTTCTGCCCGATGAAGATCTAGCGGCGTGACAACGGGTTGATACCAGCATGAAGCATCGGCGTCGATTGACGTCACTCGTACCCGGCCATCGACCAAGGCCCGCTGCAACCAGCGACCGAGGGGAACGGTTTCAAATTCGCCCGCCACTTGTGCCGCTGCACTCAATTCCGTTGTCGGCATCACCAGAACGTCTGCAAGCCCGTCACTCATGCCGGACGACACCTCGCGTAGCCATCTCTTTTGAACATCCGGTCGATCCCCGCGCTGTGTCACGATGATAGCCAGTCCTTCCTGAACATCCCGGCGTAATTGTTCAATCAACGAACGTGAAAAGACCGTGGCGACACCAGATATGAGGCAAAATCCGCGCACTTCCGCGGCAAGCGACTCCCACGTGCGCGGATCGTCCAACGGAAATTCACGAATCGGCATCCAACGAACCGGAATGTTCACGCGGGGGCCATTCAGGAGGGCTTGCTTCAACCGGTCCTCTTCCTGACCGGAAACCACGATCAACTGCCTGATTCCCGCGCGCTGAAGCGTGAGCACTGTGCGTTGAAACAGTCCGACACCTACGATGAGCGTGAGCGGGTCCACAGCCTTCCGCACCGGTGCTCCAAGCAAATCGATCGATGGCATCAAGACGGCGGTCGAGAGTCCGTGAAGTTCCGTTCCTTTGTCCAATGCTCTCTCAGTCATGGATACTCTCGTTGGTGGGAAAACGATCTCGCTACAACTTGGGCAAGACGTCCCGCTCTGCCTTCTCCACGTCTCTCGGGAAGTCGATTTCGATCCAGGGAAGCCCTCCTACGACTTCATAGCCGACCTTCACTTCACGAAAAAATTCGATGAGGGCATCCTCGTACTCCATCTGCCACGCCTCGCGGTCCACGAAGGTTCTCAACGAGGCCACCACATGAGGCGTGTCCATGTGTCGCACTTTGAGAAAACCCACACCCTCGCCCGTATGATCATACCTCAGCGGCAACTTTTTCGTGAGGGCGATCACGCGGCCTCCTTCAGCGACAACCATGCATTCCTCACCCGTTTGCTTGACCGAATCATCCATCAGTAACGCGTTAGGGTATGGCGAGTGCACCAACCGGCGGAGAATCTCCCGATGGAACAGCACATCGGCATCCATAATCACGACGTCGTCGTCGAGCGCAGTCCGTGCCACCCATAGTGAGGAAATGCTGCCCCGGTGGAACTGCTCGTTCACTAGGAAGTTTACGCGCACGCCGAAGGACTGGGATTCGGCGGCCGCGCGGATCATCTCCTGTTTGTAGCCCACAACAATGTCGGCACGCCGGATTCCCGCGCTGGCGAGAGAAGAGAAATAACGGGATAGCAGGGTCTGGCCGCCAATCTCAATCAAACATTTAGGACGATGCTGCGTAACCGGCCACAGGCGCTTCCCCACTCCGGCGGCGAGAATGACGGCTTTCATATGTCGCGGCTTGCCTCAAGCATGAAGTGAAACATCGAGCCGTAGCGATTGGCGTCGGAACAAGTTGGGTACCGATTGAACATGTCCGCTGACCTGCATGCTGGAGCGCGGGCTTGCGGGCTTCTCAGGGACCTGTGTTCTTGTTGTTTGTTGTTTATGGACGCCCGCCGACGATCTGTTCAAAGGCATCGAGAAACTCAATATATTGTGCTTCGGTCAAGGCGCCCATATTGGCAATGCGAAAAATTTTGTTCTCGAGGTTGCCTTGACCCGCGTAAATGACATAGCCCATGCCCCTCAGCCGATCGTGCAGTGTTGAGTAGGCCACCCCTTCCGGCAGATAGTAGGCGGTGATGCTGTTTGATTGCCGGTCCGGTGGAAGCATCGGCTTGATGCCGATCTTTCCCAACCGTTCGCGGATCAACTGCGCCATCCTCTTGTAGCGTTGGATGCGCTTCGCGACGCCTTCTTCCAAAAGCTCGTTGAGCGCCTCGTCCAAAGCGTAATAGACCTGGACAGCCGGCGTGAAGGGCACTGTCGCTTGCCCCTGATCGTCGACATAGTGCGTGAGATGTAGATACAAAGACCGTTTAGGATACGCCCGCATTCGCTCCAAAAAACCTTTACGCACAAGGACAAAGGACACACCTGGAAATCCTTGAATGCATTTGCCTGCCGTACCGGCAACCATATAGATTTTCGAGCCCGCAATGTCGATACTTTCCCCTCCCAAGGCGCTTACGGCATCTAAAATAAACACACGGTTGAGACCATCGACAACTTCTGCGATAGCCTTGCCGGGATTGAGTAAACCGGTCGTGGTCTCATGATGGACCATTCCAACCGCATGCACTTCCGGATGCTGCCTGAGTGCGAGACGCAACCGCTCGGGATCCGGTCGCTCGGTCCAGTCATGTTTGAGTTCCGATACTCCTAGTCGGTGCAGGCCCACCATCTGCGACATCCGTTCGCCGTAGACGCCGTTGTTAATGATCAAGGCGCGCTTACCGTGCGGGATGGAGGACATCAAGGCCGATTCGACTGCCGCCGTCCCGGAACCCGTGATCAAGATGGCGGCATAGTCGGCCTCCGCACCCGGCACGAAGGCCTTCAGTAACTTCGCTTGAATGCCTCGCTGGAGTTCGGCAAAATCGGACTCACGATGGCAGATGTCCGGACGGGTCAGCGCCTGACGGACACGTTCAGAGACGTTCACTGGGCCGGGATTCAATAGCATCATGATGCGGCCTCAAAACCGAGCGCCGACGATCGAGATGTGGCGGAACCGGGTGACGAGCAAACAACACGGGGTGTGAAGTGCACAGACATAAACAAGTTCATTTGGTTGACGGGTCCTATTCTATCGCCTTCATAAATCGTTTAGTGATATCGGGAGGGTCCAACACGACGCGTCCTGCATCTTCTGCGAACTCGTTGACCTTGATCAAGAGCATACTCGGTCCGTCCTTCTTGAGCATATCTTTGAACTCATAGACGAGATCATCGAGATCCAGTACACGCTCGACATTCATGTAGCCTGCCGCCTTGGCGACTTTTTCCAACGGCACCACATTTGAAATCGTCGGTTGATTACCGGTCGTACCGTACACTTCATTATCAAAGACCACGTGGATGAAGTTTTTCGGCTTCAGGGCGGCGACCGTCGCCAGCGTGCCCATGCCCATCAAGACATTCCCGTCCCCGTCGAACGTAATGACCTGTTTGTGCGGTTTGGCCAGTGCGACGCCCAAGGCGATAGCCGGAGCGCTTCCCATGGAACCGATCATGTAAAAATGTGTTGGCCGGTCGGCCAGTTTCTGAGCCTCGCGGGAAGGGAAACCGTTGCAGATGATCACCGGTTGGTCGGTCAATAGTTCGAGCAGCGCTGCCATCGCCTGAGCTCGGCTGATCAAGGTCCCTTGCTCCGGCCTCATGGGTGTAACCCTTTGACGACCCCTTTGGTGATGAACAAGGCGACCGGGATCCGTTGTTTCATGAAGGTCTCCGCTACCCATTTGAAGTCTTCGATCGCGCTGTGTTCGGTCAGCGTCCGGTGCGGTATTTTCATCGTATCCAACAATTGGGGCATGACTTCACCCATGACGAGGTGCTCGGGAGCGTCCTTCCCTCCCTGCCCCCGCCAAGACACGATCAGGATGCAAGGCTGATGATAGATGAGGTTCAGGGAAATCAGCGTATTGAGCGAGGTCCCCAGTCCTGAATTTTGCATCAACACGGCAGGAATTTTTCCGCCCATATAAGCGCCAGCAGCCATCGCCACGGCTTCATCCTCACGGACGGCCGGGGTATACAGCCGCCGGTCCATCAGTTCGGCAATAATGCCACCGAGCAGGGAATCCGGAACTCCCGTGAAGAAATTGACACCCATATTCTGCATGGCCTGTACGAAGGCATCGCTCTCGATCATTCTGACCTTTCTTCGAGCATCATATCGTGCCGAAAAAAGGCGCATTATAAGCCATGCCCTGAGGATTTCACAAGGAAACGAAGCCGTTGCGCCCCTCCACACAGCATGATAGCGTTACCTCATGCGATTACTCTTCCTTCTTGTGAGCGGCATGATTGCCTTCTCGCCTGTATCAGCCGGCGCCGTATCAATGACCAACGATCCAAAGGGCTTTCACAATATTGTCTGGGGGACTCCACTACACACACGGTCGGATCTGGAACTGACACGGCAAGGCCGCAACATCATTGAATACCAGTTCAAGGATACGCCGCCGTCCTTTGCCAGCATTCCGGTCGAGAGCCTTCGTCTGTCCACCATCGACGATCAATTTGCCCGCGTGACCATCCGATACCGCGGTGCGGAAACGCACAAAAGGATTCTCTCATACCTTGAATCGGAGTTCGGTCGGACGGAACGTCTGCCAGGACAGATGCTCCGCGGCCTCAATCAACAGTACAATTGGCGCGGCAGCGAGTCGGAAATCAACCTGACCTACCAGTCGAGTACCGAGCGCGGCTATATTTTCCTGGACAGCCGGACGCTGGCCCCGCGATTCAACGATCTGCTGGCCGACACAGCGGAATAGCCCATGTCTATCCGTAACTTCCTCCTGCTTCAGGTCTTTCTAGTGATCATGCTCTCCGGCAATCTCCTGGTCGTAACTGCCACGCTGGCAGTCGAGATGAAGGAGGACCCCAAAGGCTTTGAAGGCATCCCTTGGGGAGCAACCCTGTTGGAGTCGGACACGTTCAGTAAAGTGGACGACGCAGGCCGGTTGAAGACGTATGAGCTCAAAGGAGGACCCCCGACAATTGGGCCAGCCAAGGTTGAATCCATGAGATTTACCACCGTCGATGACCGATTCGCTCGCGTCACGGTTCGATACCAGGGTAGAGAAGCCCACGATCAACTGTTGGGATTTCTTCAATCACGGTATGGGCCACTCGATCGCACGCCGGGGCAGTTTGCGGGTGGCGCCGTGAAGATTTTTAACTGGCAGGGTCTGGAAACGGTGGTGAGTCTCCGCTACGAAACGCGCTCCGATCGTGGCATCATCTTTTTCGAAAATCCGGCGCTTGCCACCAGGATTGAAGGCGCCATGGCCCCCGATCAGGATTTGGGCGGTGCCACGTACTGATTCATCGGCCGCCGCACAAAACTTTTCATTGACAACCACCATGGGCTTTCGCATCATGCCTCCTCATCATGCATAACGCCACCAAGCTACGAGCGGCCCTGAAAAAAGCGGGAGCCCTCAAGGTCGTCGGGGCCCATGACGCGCTCAGCGCCAGGTTGATCGAGCGCGCCGGATTCGACGGCGTTTGGGCCAGCGGGTTCGCCATTTCGGCTTCACTCAAGTGCATTCCCGACGCCAGTTTCATCACGTCGAGTGAGCAACTCGAGGTGGAACGTCACATTGCGGAAGCGGTGAACATCCCCGTCATTGCGGATTGCGACACCGGATACGGCAATGCCTTGAACGTCATGCGCACCGTCAACGACCGTGAGCGGGCGGGCGTCGCGGCGATTTGCATTGAGGACAATGTCTATCCAAAGCGCTGCAGTTTTTACGCCGGCGTCCGCCGAGAGTTGATCCCCATCGATGAACACTGCGGGAAGATTAAGGCTGCCAAAGCGGCGCAAACAGTGCCCGACTTCATAGTCATCGCTCGCACCGAAGCCTTGATTGCCGGTTGGGGTCAGGAGGAAGCCTTAAAGCGCGCGGAAGCCTATGCAGAGGCCGGTGCCGATGCCGTATTGATTCACTCCAAGTCCAAAACGTTCGACGAGTTGAAGACTTTATACAAAGCCTGGTCCAGGCGCGTGCCGTTGGTCGTGGTACCCACCATTTTTGATCAAACAACCGCTCAAGAAATGGAGCAGGCGGGTGCCAAGATCATCATCTATGCGAACCAACCTGTTCGAGCGGCTATTCGGGCCATGCGAGACACCCTCGATCTCATCCGGAACGACACGCGGCCCGGTGCGGCCAATGATCAGATCGTGACCTTGCCCGAAGTTTACGACATTGTGGGCGTACCTCAAATGGAGCAGGACGAAAGGGCCTTTCTTCCGATCGGCGGGGAAAAAATTACGGCGATCATTCCCGCGGCCGGATTCGAAAAACAGCTGCTCCCGTTGATCGAAGACAAACCCAAGTGCTTACTGGATATCAAAGGCAAGACGATCCTCGAGCGTGCCGTGGCTGCGCTGAATGAGGCGAATATCAAGGAGATCGCGGTTATCCGTGGATACAAGAAGGAGGCGATCGCACTGCCAAATATCCGCTACTACGATAACGATCGTTATGAAGAGACGGGAGAGCTCTTTTCAATCTTCTGTGCCGAGTCCGAAATGAAGGGCCGAACCATCGTGCTGTACGGCGACATTATTTTCGATACGACCATCCTGGAAAAGCTGCTGAAGAGCCCCGCCGATTTCGCACTCGTTGTTGATCTAGCCTGGCGGGACCATGTGGAACGTGGAGGGGCACCCTCCCATCTCAACCCTGATCTTGTCACCCTGGCCGATCCTCCGGCGAGTAGCTACCTGTCACGATTCGTTATGGGAGAGGACGAACACCGGATCGTCAAAATCGGTCAGCACCTTCCTTTGGACCAGGTTCATGGAGAGTTCGTTGGCATGGCGATGTTTTCCGAAAAAGGAACGCAGGCCCTGCGAGAGTGCTACCGGACCTCACAAGAACGGTACAAGTCTGCCGGCTTTCATGAAGCCGCCAGTGTGAGTAAAGCTTCCTTCACCGATCTAGTGCAGGAGTTGATCGACGAAGGACACCATATCGATGCAGTGCCTGTGTTCAAGGGCTGGATGGAGGTAGATTCATTCGAGGAGTATCAGAAGGCTTGGGCCAAAATCCGCCACTGATTGCCAAGTAAAACCACGTAGTCTTCGTTCATCTACACGCTCCAGCGCTCTCTGCCCCTCTTCTGTAGGAGACCAGCTCCCCACTATCTGGGAATGGCTGAACGTAGCCTCTCGGGTATTCTCGAGGTGTACGCAACCAGGAGGCACCGATGAAGAGCAGCTTGCTAGAACAGAACTTGGCGGCGCCACGCGCTCATGCGCCGCTTGATCGACGCTATGCCGAACGAGCGCTGATCCACCACGAGGTGACGTATACAGGCACTGAAGGGGCCAGATTCACCACATCCATCGGCTCTCTCAAGGATCTCTCCAAAACCGGCTGCAAAATTCTCGGCACCACGCTTCCAGCAATTGGAGGCCACGTCACAGTCACTCTGTATCTGAACGACGGGCAAGCGCCCTTATGTCTAGCGGACGCGACCGTATCCTGGATCAAAGGTCATGTCTTCGCCGTGCGGTTCCCCAAGCTGACGGACGACGAACGGAAGCGAATACAGGGCATCATCTGGAAGCATGTCAGGTTGCCCCAGTCCAATCACCACCGGACGGCCTTTCGTATCGTCCCCTAAATGGCAGGGATAGTTTCTGACCATTGGAAGGGAGAGACATGAAACACACGAGCATTCACCGGTCACGCCGAACCGCCGACAAGTCAGCTCACGACAACCGTCGCGGGACCGAGCGCGTCCCGACACAGTTCAGCCTGATGTACTCCGGGATGTGCAACGGTCGCATGTTGATCGGCAACGGCGTCGTGCGGAATATCTCACAAGCGGGCATCGGGATCCACGGCAACCAGATAGTGAAGCTCGGAATGGACTTATCGCTCTTTATTGACCTTCCCGGAGTCGAAGAACCTGTGTGCATCGCTGAAAGCCGTGTTTCCTGGGTGTCTGGACGGCGCTTCGGAGTCGAGATGATTGCGCCCAGACTCGAAGTCCAAAATGAACTGCGCTTCTATGTATGGAACCATCTGTTTCGGAAAAAAGCCGATAAATCATGATCAGAGGTGATGTTATGAAGCAGGAAAGAGTTCGATTGGCGAAAACACTGCATCGCACCCATCGCGTTTGTGAGAGACGTAACGAACCTCGGGTTCCCGTCGATGTCCGGCTCATGTATTCGGCACAGGACGAAGAACACGGGTTGATCATGGGTGATGGCAGCGTTGTCGACCTTTCCAATAGTGGGCTGCGCATCCATGGGAACGTGGCCGTAAGGTCTGGCCTTGAGGTGACCTTGTTCCTCTATCTTCCCGACGGTCACGATCCTCTCTTCGTTCTAAGTGCGAGCGTCACCTGGTCGAGGGGGCACGCCTTCGGGGTGGAAATCCTCAAGATGACCGTACGGGAGCGGAACCGCTTGCGGTACTTTCTGGGGACCAATCTCCCTCGATAAACTCCCTCTGTTTCGGAGAAGCGGTCTTTTCATTGTCCCCCGCCAGATGTTCGTGGTACCCTCCAAGTAAGTAATTACTCACTCACCTAGCTGACGATTATGGCGACACGATCGACCAGCCAGCAGCGTCAGGCCGGCCTCATTGCGGCGGCGGCCTCCCTCTTTGCAGCCAAGGGATTCAACGGCACGACGACGAAGGAGATCGCGAAGGCCGCCGGCGTCAGTGAAGCGCTCGTGTTCAAGCACTTCCCGACCAAGCGCGCACTGTACGGAGCGATCTTGGCCGAGAAGGTCACCCTCGATGAGCTATTGGGAGCGGTCGAGGAATCGGCCCGAAAGCGTGATGACCTGCGGGTATTCACCTTAATCGCGGGCTTTCGTATCAAACCTGGGGTGGATTCTACCCTCTTGCGGTTACTCCTTTTCAGCGCGCTCGAGGGCCATGAGTTGTCCGACATGTTCTTCGGCAAGCACCATCGTGTGCTGTACGATCACCTGGCGACCTATATCAAAACCCGAATCGACGAAGGCGCTTTTCGTGACGTGGATCCTCTGCTGGCCGCCCGAGCCTTTATCGGGATGGTTGTGCACCATCGTCTCCTTCATGAAATTTTCGCCGTCCCGATGCACCAAACTCATGATGCGACGGTGAGGACCTACGTAGACCTTTTCCTCACGGGCATCATGAAGGCACGGCGGAGCCGGCCACTATGAACCCTGTGAAGCAGCACCCGCTTGTCACGCTCGGCATCATTATCTTCTTTGCCGTGACGGCCCTTGTCGTGTTCCGCCTGAGCAGCGGCGCCAAGATCGATCCAAAAAAATCACGCGTGATCACGGTGGGCACAATCACCCCCTTGAAACAAGACTTGGAGATCCGGTTGGCGTACACCGCCGATATCACCCCCAACCAGGTGGTCAATGTTTTCTCACGTGTCGATGGTTATATCTCCAAGCTGCATGTGGACAAGGGCGACTTCGTGAAGGCGAATCAATTGCTTTTGGAAATCGATCATCAGGATTATGTGCACAACGTCAACCAGGCCAAAGCCAACCTTGCGGCAGCCCGGGCGAAGGTTACCCAGCAAGAGGCATCGGTTCGCAATGCCAAACTGACGCTCGACCGCATGCAGGCCCTGATAAAGGATCAGTTCGTTTCGCAACAGGACGTGGATACGGCCGAAGTGAACTCGGATGCAGCGATCGCCGCCCTCGAGTCGCTCCGTGCCCAGGTCAAGCAAATGGAGGTGGCGCTCGCCCAGGCAGAAACCAACCTTACGTATTCTTACATCCGCGCCCCATTTTCTGGATACGTAGCAGAGCGGAATCTCGATTTGGGCGCCTATGTCACTGGGGCTGCCACCAGTAATTCCACCACGTCCAGGGGGATTGTGAGTTTGCATGATATCGAAACGGTCCGTACTCTCATCGAAGTCGTGGAGAAGGACGTTCCGCTGGTGCAGATCGGACAAAAGGCGGAGATTCGCGCGGAGGCGTATCCGGACCGAGTGTTCCAAGGGACAGTGACGCGCGTAGTCCAAGCCTTGAACCGCGCCACTCGGACCATGACGGTTGAGGTGGACCTCCCGAACAAAGACCGCTTGCTGAAGGGCGGTATGTTCGCGCGCGTCGAGGTTCTGGTAGGAAAGCACCAGAATGCATTGCAGATACCGATTGATGCGGTCAGCCGATTGGAAGATGCTCAGTACGTGTACATCGTACGCGATGGAAAGGCCGAGCGTGTATCAATTGAAATCGGCGTCCGAGACGAGAACCGGGTGGAGATTACCAAGGGACTGACCGGTTCCGAACAAGTGATCGTGTCAGGGAAAGACCTCGTTCACGACGGAACGCCTGTACAGACGGAACCCCTAACCCGCTCCTAAGACGTCCGGGTTGGCATGGATCAGGCATTTTGAGATAGATCGATCCTGCTGAGCCTCGCTCAGCGCACGACATTATGTGGCTCACCCTTCTTGCGCTACGAAATCGCATCGGCATCCTGATGCTGTCACTTGCGATGGTCGTGCTCGGCGCCACCTCGCTGAATCGCCTCCCCGTCGATCTGTTCCCGAACATTCAGGTGCCTGTCGCCTTTGTCGGTGTCATCTACAAAGGCGCCCCGCCCCTCGACATCGAACAAAGCGTCGTCTATCCCATCGAGAAAGCCGTCAGCTCGGCGTCAAATGTGGAGCATGTCGAGTCATTCGCCAAGCAAGGCATCGGTGCCGTCCAAATTTGGTTCAACTGGGGCGCCGATATCAACGTGGGACAGATGGAGGTCATGCAGCGGATCACCCAGATCTTGAACAGCTTGCCGCCGGGTATTCTTCAACCGTTTATCGTCAAGTTCGACGTCTCCAATATACCGGTGTCCTTCGTCACAGTCTCAAGCGACGCCCTGGACGAACGGGCGCTGTACGACCTTGCATTCAATACGATCGCCCCTCAGATTGAACAGATTGCCAACGTTGCCGCCGCCACCGTGGAAGGTGGCAAGATCCGCCAAATCAACATCAATCTGGATCCGGCACTCCTCAACGCTCGTGGGCTGTCCATCTTGGATGTCGTCAAGTCGGTCAAAGCCGCGAATCTGATCCTCCCGTCTGGCGATATCAAGGCCGGCAATCTCGACTACAACGTCTTCACCAATAACCAATTCCGCACCGTTGAGCCGATTCAAGATGTCATCGTCAAAGTGAACCAGCAGGGAAACCCTGTTCGGGTCAGGGACCTGGGCACGGTGACCGATTCTTCCGACATTCAAACGAATATCGTTCGGACAGACGGCAAACGGGCGGTCTACCTTCGCGTCAACAAGCAACCGATTGCAAATACTGTGGAAGTGGTCGATGCCCTGCGTGCGGCGTTGCCGAAAATGATTGGCATCCCGCCCGGCGTGAAGCTCGGCATCTCCTTCGATCAATCGGTATACATCCGCCAATCGATCGGCAATCTCGTCGAGCAAGCCCTTCACGGCTCCCTGCTGGCCGCAGCGGTGATTCTCGTCTTCCTGCGTAATGTAACCAGCACGCTCATCATCTCAGTCGCCATTCCACTCTCCATCATGGTGACGTTCATTGTGCTCTACTTCACCGGCCAAACGTTGAACGTCTTCACCCTGGGAGGATTGGCGCTGGGGATTGGCCGCCTGGTCGACGACTCGATTGTGGAACTGGAAAACATTCAGCGCCATCTCAATACGAACCAACGCCGTTGGGACGCCATCCTGGAAGCCGCCCGGGAAGTGGCGATGCCGATTTTGGCATCAACGGTCACCACCGTTGTCGTGTTTCTCCCGATCTTTTTTATAGTAGGGATAGCCAGGCTGTTGCTCATTCCTCTGACCCTTACAATCGCGATCGCCCTCTTCACTTCGTTTTTCGTCTCGCGAACGGTCACGCCGGCGCTCTGCTTCAAATTCCTGAAGCCCGAACAGGAATCGCACCGTTCGATGCCGGCTTGGTTCGTCAGCCTCATGACGTGGAGTCGCGAGCGGTATGAGTCGCTGGACCGCGGATTCGAAGAGTCACTCCGCTGGATACTCGCTCATCGAAGGTTGTTCATCGTCGGTATCCTGGTGATCTTCGGAGCGTCGCTCGCGTTGGTCCCGCGGATTGGCACTGAGTTTCTTCCCGTTTCGGACGAGAGTCAGTTTCGCATTGTGCTTCGTGCGCCAGTCGGCCAGCGAGTGGAGAAAACGGAGCAACAGGTGGCTGAGGTAGAGCGAGTCCTGCGTACCAGTATCCCTGCCCACGAGTTGGAAACGATCGTGTCCAGCACCGGTGTTCTGGCTCAGGGTCGGTCGTCTTTGTTTAATCCCAACACGGGTCCCCATACCTCCGTCATTTCCGTGTACCTGGCTTCCCCTGAACATCGATCGCGGAATCAAGTCCAGATCATGAACGACGTACGGCCGAAAATCGTCAAGTTGTTTCCCGGCGTTGCGATGTTTTTCGATCCGGGGGGGCTCGTCAAGCGGGTGACCAGTTTCGGCTCACAGAAAGCCGTTGACGTTGAGATCTACGGGTATGACTTCGAAAACGCTCGAGAGGCCATTCGCCAAGTCGAGGGTGTCATGCACAAGGTGGACGGCTTGGCCGATATCGAAGTCAGCCGGGAGGAGAACTATCCGGAGGTCAACGTGGTGGTGGATCGTGAGAAGGCCGCCCTGCTGGGGATCAGTGAAACCGACATTGCCAACGCCGTCCTGTTTTCACTCAACGGCAATGGGCAGACGGATCCGATCATTTATACCGATCCCCAGAACGGGAATGAATATTACATTAGCGCGTGGCTTGCGGAAGAACACCGGAAGGATCTGACCGACATCGAGAACATCATCTTGACCGCCAGAAACGGCGAACCGGTTCTGCTGAAGAACGTCGCGTCACTAAAATTGAACGCAGGACCGGTGAAAATTGATCGCAAGTATTTTCAACGAGTGGTCCACATTACGGCCAATCCGTTAAACCGTGACCTCGGGGCGATCGCCGAGGACCTCGAAACCGCCTTTGCCAAACTGCAATTGCCCAATGGTTTCAGTATCCGATTGGCCGGACAGATTCAGCAGCAACGTGAAACGTTTGTGGGCCTGATGTTCGCCACTGTTCTCGCCCTGATCCTCGTGTATATGGTCATGGCCGCCCAGTTTAAGTCCCTGGTGGATCCTTTCATCATCATGTTTGCGGTCCCGATGGGATTTCCCGGGGTGATCCTGGTGCTGTTTCTCACCGACACGACGTTGTCGACGAGCTCAATGATGGGGATCATTATGATGCTCGGCATTGTGGTGTCCAACGGCGTGTTACTGGTCGACTATACCAATGTGCTGCGACGGAAGGGATTGGCCCTCCAGGAAGCGGTCATTCGGGCGGCCCGCACCCGCTTGCGTCCTATCTTGATGACGTCGCTGGCGACGGTGTTCGGACTGTTGCCGATGGCAATCGGTTGGGGGACGGGCGGCGAAACGAATGCTCCCTTGGCTCGGGCGGTCGTCGGCGGCCTCAGTGTGTCGACACTTTTGACGCTGTTTCTTGTGCCCACGATGTATCTCATCCTTGAAGAACGGTTCCCCCGCCGTGCGACCCAGGAGCCCGCCGTGTTTGAGGAAATTCCCTCAGAAGTGCCCCTGGTGCCGGCAAACCGTTAGACAAATGATGCTCGCGAGGAGGTTTGAGGGGAGAACGGCTCGCTTCAGGCTAGAGTTGCTCACCAACCGTCGGAAACAGCGCCTTCAGTTGCATCGCCAGGCTAATATCACCGGTAATTTTGATCCGTCCCGACATGGCTGCGGCCGGCCCACTGAGTTGACCATTCAACACCTTGACGCAGTCCTCACTCGCCATTGAAAGCGTCACATGCGGATCGTCATGCCTACCTTCCTTGACATGACATGCGCCCTTCCGAATGGTGATCACATATTGTCCCCCTTGCGACCCGCTCAAGTCGAATTGATAGACTGCCTCGAGGTCATCGGCGGCCTCGGCATCGAACTTACCGGGCAGGTGCTTGAAAAAATCCTTGATCGTGGCAGTCATGATCGGCAGCGGTGGCTGAGAATTGAAGGGAGCGGAGGTTTCCACCGCCCCCTTTGGGTTTGATCAATAACGAAGCGTGACTGTGGCCATCGACCGCCGTGCTCGGAAGAACTCCTTTGAAAACTCTTCGACCACACCCGGATCATAGCCCTTGCAACTGAAAACATCCAAATAGGCATTGTTCGTGTCATTAGCGAAATGGCCGCTAATCAGGGACGTCGAGATCAGCTGGACCATCGAATACCCAGCCACCCGTCCGGAGCCGAAATTGACAACCTGGCATTCGCCGAATCGCTGCATGCCGATCAGGTCGCACAGCTCCACGACATAGCGGCGTATATACTCGGCATCGCGGATCAAATCAGGGTGGCAATCCTGGAGGTCAACGGCGGTGCACAATCCCCACGCCTTGCCCTCTCCCACCATCCCCTGAACGGGGACTGAGGGAGAAGTCGCTGGGGCACTCGATGGCAAAATCGTCTCTTCCGAACCAACCGGAGCGCTCATACGGCAGTCCGCCTTTCTGTGTGTAGGTGAAAAAACTTTGCTGGAATGTTGGGCAACTATACCACGATTTTTTTCATCTGCATGGCGGCATGAAATTTTTTTTCGTGATCGCTTCATCCTGCCTCGGTTGACAAGATTCTTTGTGCTCGGGGACAATGTCTCCATGTCACTTCCTTCGAACGCTCCTGCTTCTACCGCGCCTGAACTCCCCGACCGACTGTGCACCTGGTGCAAGGTGCTCATGAACAAGCGCCTGGTCGCGAGCGGACAGTTCATCCATTACACCTGTCCAAAGTGCATCTTCCAACATACGACGAGACGGGGGCCCAAGCCGCCGACTGGGCATTGAGGCGGCGGCGTCTCAAGATCGGGCCGCTCGTCTATTTGGCCCTCTGCCTGCTGTGTGCGTCCTGTGAGCCTATCGCCACCAAAACCTATCAAGTCCGCCAACGAGCTTTTACCTA
>Ga0075429_100001641_pt1 | contig 18500 bp, 33 predicted proteins | sample RhiMetdeltSRZDD3_FD_75295 | JGI IMG/M metagenome (GOLD analysis project Ga0075429, IMG submission 75295) | Populus rhizosphere microbial communities from Tennessee, USA - Rhizosphere MetaG P. deltoides SRZDD3 | ecosystem: Host-associated > Plants > Roots > Rhizosphere > Soil | place: USA... | reverse complement strand
TTTTTTTTTTTTTTTTAATATATAATATTATAATACCCTACCATAACCGACCTCAGAATAGGACACTATGCAGGTATTAAGGGGACTCCCGAGAGTCGGGGGGTCCGGCCTAAGTGACTGACCTGCAACGAGTTAGCCCGATTTGGCCGGTAGGGATTAGGTAAGAAGGCGGTAAGAATGTGTGAGGGATTCGGTAAGAAAGCGGCAAGAAGTAAATTCCAATATAACTCTTAAAGTTGCAAGTAATATAATATTATTCTCTCTATTCCGAAAACTAGCGAAGTAGTTATAAAAGTGTCCACTTTTGAGGACATAGTTGTGTCTCGTTTTGGAACACACCACATATAGTGGTTTGGGAGTCGATTTTGGAAGTTTAGCACTACATTTTGTGGCTTGACTACTTGCCTGCGGTATGGGACAATTTACCATGTCCCTTTGTGTGTAGATAATATTTTGAACTATTTCCGGAATAACTGAGGAGACTAGAATGTTACACGGTAACGCGGCAGGTAGTAAGATTGGCGAATGTGAAGTCTGTGATGCTAAGGACATTAAAATCACAGTTCACTACGGCAATATGTGGTTCTGCGATGATTGCTGGACTAAAGAGGAAGCAGCATCGAAAGAACATATGTCGCCGGAGAATCAGCAGAAAAGAGTGGAAGCCTATAAAGATAGTATTGAGGCTAGAACTATCGATGCCTCGCGCGCTATCGATTCCAGCATACAAGTTAGGACAGACTTGTTTAATGCTGCGACTACTGCAATCGTCGATTTGAAGAAAGCTATCGACGAAAATCCTGAGATTACCAATAAGCCATACGCACTGGCTGAGGAATTGACAAATCGTTTCAATCATTTCAAGCAAGTTATATTTGAAATGAATGAGAAGATTGTCGAGGCCAATAATAATCAGAAGGCCATTCAGGTCTATCTGAATAATATGGCTAATACTCTCAGGACTGAAGAACGTGAAAAGCTCAAGATAGCGGATATCAACTATAAGCCGCTTTCTGTTAAACCCTCCAAACCGAAGTCCATTTCTACCACCGGGACTAAGAAAAGCGGAAAACTCGACAAAGTGGAATTGCGGAAGTATGCCGCAGAATTGGGAGTCTCCGAGTTTACGTTGCAGATGGTATGCGTAGCACAGGGTATTACTCCTGAAGCTGCTGCAAACAAGCTGCGTAAATCTATTGCTGAATCTAAATCCGAATAGTTAAAGGAACTACTAATGAATACTATGGATAGACACAGCGCGTCCATGATGTGTCGCCGAATATTAGACCTGCATGGTCTAAAAGATTGGAAAGTTAGGATTACTTCAGACCCTAATCTTCCATTCCTTGGCATTTGCATGTATCGTGATAAGTGCATAATGCTGAACGGACACCATATCGATATCCATCCTAAAGCGGAAGTAGAGGATACGATATATCACGAAGTAGCGCACGCACTATGCCCCGGACAGGGACATAATGATGTATGGGCTACTAAGGCTCGTGAGATTGGATGCACAAATACATTTCCTTGCTCACACCTTAATCTCCCTGACCATGTAATCGATGCAATTCGTAGTGGTCATACGGTAGAGATTGAAGTGGAAGAAAAGGAAGTTGTGCAGGTCGTTCGCAATGTTACCCATAAGGTGACGCGCTTACAGGATAAGTGCCCCGAATGTGGTAAGGTTGCTGTTGAGAAGTTTGCTATTGAGACTGTAGACAGAGAGGGTAATCAAGTTAAGCTGATTACTCTTGAGTGTTTCCACATTCTCAAGAAAGTTATTCCCAAGGGGACAGCATTCGAGAGCATGATTAGTAACTTCTGGAAAGAGGAAGTTAAATCATGTATTCATGACTGGCCTACACGGGAAGCTGCAAAAGCTGAACATATTCCGTCTAATAAATGCCGGAAGTGTGGAGAGTTTAAGCTGTATGCATTTCAAGTTGTAGGTGCCCGCGCTTGTGAGGCTGCACTTGCAATGCAAAAAGGTTTCGGAATATTTGATGATATGGGATTGGGCAAGACAATACAAGCCCTAGCCATTCTCAAGTTCCACGCTAATAAATACAGCCCGACGATGGTTGTAACCAAGTCTGCTATTAAATTCCAGTGGTTTAAGGCTGCTGTGAATTGGCTAGGTCCTGACTTTATCGGTCAGATTATTAGCACGTCGCGTGATTATCTCATGCCGGGACTCAAGCTGTATATCATTCCGTATGATTTACTGCGTAGATTCCCACGTGAGAAGCTGCACAAATTGGGGATTAAACTTGTAATTCTTGATGAAGTGCAGCAGATTAAGAATCCTGATTCCTCGCGGACGCAGGAAGTTCGTAAACTTGTGTCAGCTAATGCTGATTGCAAGGTTATTGAATTGTCAGGAACACCGTGGAAGAATCGTGGTGGAGAATTCTTCCCTGCATTGAATCTTATCGACCCGGTGAAGTTCTATTCGTATCAGAACTATCTTGATACGTGGGTCGAATACTATTACGAAGGTGCCAAGAAAAAGATGGGTGGCATCCGTAATATTAAAAAGTTCAAGGAATACGTCGAATCACTCATTATTCGTCGAGAGTATAATGAAGTGATGGATGAATTCCCTGACGTTAATCGTATGAAGTTGAACGTTCTGCTTGATGAACTTGAACAGACTACATACGATGACTCAGTATCAGACTTCGTTGAATGGTATAACGAGTATGTGATTGGTGGTGAGGAAGATAAAATCTCCGGTATTGAAATCCTCGCGAAAATGTCTCGTATGCGTCACATTACGGGACTTGCGAAAATACCAGCTACACTCTCGTTTATCGAACAGTTTGTCGAGGACACTATCGACCGCAAACTTGTGGTATTTGTTCACCATAAGGATGTGGGCGAACTAATGCATGGTGCGCTCACTAATACCAGCAAGGAATCTAATCCTGATTGGTATGAACTGGCGCAGAGATTAGTAGATGAGGACATTAAGGTTTATCAGTATACCAGCAAGCATACTGGCAAGCCTGAAGGTTATCAGATTCAAGAAGATTTCAATGCAACAAAGCGTTGCATCATGATAGCTTCTACGCTTGCGTGCGGTGAGGGTTTGAATCTTCAGACTTGTGCAGATAGTATCCTGCATGAGAGACAGTGGAATCCACAGAATGAGGACCAAGCTACACCGGGGCGCTTCCGTCGTATCGGTCAGACTGCGGGTGTCATTAACATTACCTGTCCAGAAGCAGAGGGAACTATCGACGAACATCTCGATATTATCGTCGAGACAAAACGTCGCAACTTCCATCTCGCAATGAACAAGGGTGATGCTGTTCAGGTGTGGAATGAAACCAATTTCGCAAAAGAACTTGCGGAAATGATTGTCAAGAAACATCGGGACAAGAAAGTTAAGAAGGGCAAGACTGACAAGCCAACTAACATCACTGCTGTTGCTTCATTCTAGGAGCAGAATATGGAGATGGAATACATTAGAACTAAACTCCCGATTCGGATACAGTTCACCTGCTATCACATACTGGAAGCAGAGTGTATTGTGCAGGGCACTAGTGAGGCTGAGCGTGTATGCGCGGCATATGTCAACCTCAAATATAAACTCGGTAAGCCTATGGGTGGTGCTTGTCACTATCGTGCAGACATTAAACGTCTGTGGGATTTACCTGTAGGCGCGGAGATTCCAGATGACTATATTAAGAATCAGTCCTCGCGGCCTTCAGTTTAACATTACTGAGAAGGGCAATCAGTGTGAAGTTAGACTGATTGGCACCGACAAGGTAATCACTGTTAACATGAAGCTGGAAGTTATTTCGGCTGCATGGTATCAGTGGCAGATGAACCGGAAGCATATTCAGGAAGCATTTCGCAACTTGAAGCCGAGTCACCGTGAATTTCTACTCACAGGTATTACGCCTGAAGAATGGCTTAAAATCTTTCCACCAGAAGACGGTGGAACTGAGTCTGCTTCTGATAGAGAGTATCAGGAGTATGTTAAGAACTTCCCACTGTCAGACCCAAGAGACTGAGACAGTGAAACTACTTTCTAATCGTTTGGAGTATACGCCGTTGAAGGATAGGAAGAAGCCAGCAACTAAGAATGGCGTCATGCATAAGCTGTTGGTGTATGACAATGGAGCTATGATTGGTTATGGCTTCGTCATTACTTATCCCGATGGTAAGATGACTGCTCCAGAACTATTCGATATCGCCGGAAAGAAGTTAGATGAAGGCTGGTATCAACTAACCATGACTAATGAGCACTACAATGTGGTGGTGCCGAGGAATATTCAATGAGTCAGATTCCAATATTCGTTCACGAATACACTATCACTGCTCAAACACGCGATAAGATGGGCGTGCAACAGATAGTGATAACTATTGTGGATGAGAAGAAGGATGGTCAGAACATTGAAGCTGTCGAATCAGCATTAAAGTTCTTTGACCAGAATCTAAACATCAGCCACAAAATCCTGCTAACAGGATACAGGCAAGCATAATGTCTGACATTGATTCGTCAAGCATCGACAACGATGCAATAATTGATAGAGTAGTAGAAAACATCATGGGTGGTAAGAAGAATATCATCCTAGATGCTACTATTCTATCGACTCTAATGGCGTGCCCCCGCCTCGCGGATTTTCGATTCAACTTGTCATTACAGAGTATTAATGGCAAATCGAATTCGCTGGAGTGTGGTAGCATCGTCCATAAGTTTCTCGAAGTATTCTATGGCTCGCTCATTAGTGGTATTAAACGTGAGCAAGCTGTAGGCTTCGGTATGGCAGCCGCTGAATTGTATATTCGTGGTTGTCCAGCTTGCACAGACTTTAAGCCTACACCTGAAATACTCAAGCCATTGTGTGGGCACAGAGCTAATGATTATCCCGGTGTTCGTAATACACCAAAGGAATCAGAAGGCTATAAGATTGGCTGGCACTACGTTCTCGATACGTGCGACCAGTATCAGCAACACTATCGAAATGACCATTGGGTGCCTCTTGAAGTTGAGGTAGTTAAAGGTGAAGTGTTGTATGAGGACGATGAGATTCGTATCTTGTGGAAGTCGAAACTTGATTGGACTGTAGATACTAATCAAGGTATCTTTCCAGTTGACCACAAGACAATGAAGCAACGTCGTAACACTAATTCTATGAACAATCAGTTCATGGGACAGTGTATGATAATGAAGACCCGTCAAGTTATCATTAACAAGATAGGTTTTCAGACTTCATTGAAACCTGAAGAAAAGTTCATACGCACGCCAATTCCATACACGGCGGCGCGTCTAATAGAGTGGCAGTCCGAAACACTGCCCTACTATGCGAAGCTGCTTTTAATGTATGCCGAGACTGGTCATTGGCCTCCGAACTTTACTCATTGTGAAGGCAAGTATGGTAACTGTGCCTTCTATGAGGATGTTTGTAGTGGCGACCCCGGTATGCGTGAAGAAAATATTAAACTTCATTTCTATGTGGGTCCAGAGTGGAATCCCACTAATGATGATGAGGACTAATGCCTTATTGGATAGAGGTTCACTGTTCCAAGAAGGTAGGCTCCTGCAATAGTAACATTCAGGTTGATGTCCCGATGACATTAACTAGAAATGCTTCTCTTGCAGCTATTAATCAGGCTATCTCTCACCTCACTAAAGAGGCTAAAGAGTTAGGCTGGATTATGAAAGACGCTGACTGGATTTGTCCAAAGTGTAGAGGACATGAGTAAACACTACTACATCGAAGTGAAGTTTGGCGCCCGTTGGCAACTAGTCAAAGTGGAAACCAGACATACTGACGCTCTCCAGTATATAAAGGATAATGCTGGTGAGCGTTACCCCATGCGAGTCGTCCGTGTAGTTAGGACGGTCGTATTTGAGGGAAAATGAGGAGTCATGAGTAAACAGAAGGTAGCGAATCATCTGCACAAGTATAAGAAGGTGGACCTCGCGCGTGATGGAGAGCCATATCTCGTATACAAGTGCATGAAACCTGCGTGCTCACATTATGTTCCACTGCATTTTGCAGAGGGGAAACTGTGTGAGTGCAACCGTTGTGGGGAGCCTATGATTATTACGAAGGCCACACTGCATGGTTCTTCTAATAAGCCTATGGCTAAACCTCACTGTCCTAACTGTATCGAACGCAAGAAGGAGAAATTGGAAGATGTGGCAGCAATTTCTGAGTTTCTTGCGGGAACTAAAACTTAGACTAACATCTATGACTCCTAAGTATCCTAATGACAGGATGCCGGAGTCATGGCTACTACGAAAGGAACTACACAATGGAGAAAACGACTCCTAGACTGTGCGCTAACTGTAAAGAGAATCCAGCATTACCGGATTCTAACTGGTGCTCATACATTTGTTTCGAGATGTGGTATAGTCTCGAACAAGCAAGGGTGCTGGCTTTTGCACTCGACTTACTGTTGGACGAACACTTCGGAGTAAAGAATGCCAACACTCGAAGCAGGCAATAGTGACCCTAATATGCCATTGTTCACCATGTTTAAGGGTGAGCCTGGCACTAGGAAATCTACTGCTGCACTGTCATATCCGGGTCCGCAATACTGGATATCGACAGACCAGAAGATGGAAGCCTTAGAATTACCAGCTAAACGTTGGGGATTCTGGGGTAAGGGTCATGTGCAATACGACGATTATACCGATTGGTCAACGCCACGCGGTAAATTGGAAAAGTTGCAAGTCAACTGTCCATTCAAAACTATCGTCGTAGACTCAATTACGTCCATCGGGGACAATATGAATCGTGAGACTATTAAGGTGAAACGTAGTGGTCAAGGTGGTGAGGAATCCGGTAAAGGGAAAAAGATAGGTAATATCTACGTTCCCGGTATCGAGGAATACAACGCCGAAGCCTCCGCGTTTCAGGAACTAATCGCATTACTGAAGGATATTCACAAGTTCCACAAGGTGAATATAATTCTTATTGCACACGTTGTCGGTCAGAGAAATAAAGACAACGATACCAACAAACTCACACACCATTCCCGCGTAATCATCACAGGTGGAGACAAAATCAGTGGGAAGATTGCTTCCTACATGACGGAAGTCTATCACTTTAACATTGAATCTGACTTCAATGTTGATTCAGGTGAGGGGAAGTATGGGCTATTCACGCAGCACACTGGTAATGATTATGCCCGCACTTCACTCCCACTAGAGAGGAAAATACAGTTCAATAATGAGCCGTTGTATGAGAAGTGGGTAGAACCGGCAATTCGCAAGTTGAAGGCTGAACAACCTGTCCAACGAATCTCCACACCTACTCAAACAACACCATCTCCACAACCATCAACCACATTCACACCACCTACAAAGTGAGGAACCATGCCTGTTATCAGTTTTAGTGACCGCGACTTGCTCCGTGGGAAACTTGTCACTCCCGCGTGGTACAGGGTCAAAATCGAAAGTGTGGGAGAGGCTCCCGCAAAACAGTCCGAGAAGGGGCCTTCCACCAACTATCCCGTTGAAGCAACTATCATGTTCAACGGTGATACGGGCGACAAGGAATTCACCGGGGTTCCGATTGACTGGAATTTCAATAGCAAGGCTATTGGCTTTGCTGTTGGATTCTTGGCAGCATTCGGTGTGGAAGTCAAGTCAGGGACTCGTTTCGACTTGAAGTCTGCGGAAGGGCGTGAACTCGATGTATTTGTGGAGAACGATACTTACCAGAACCGCATGGTAAATCGTGTCAACCACAAGTATCGCGCCGTCCGTCCGGAAGTCACTGCGGCGTGAATCTTCGACGAACTAGCACCTTTCACTGGTGAACAGTACAACTACTTGAAAAGGAGACTGAAAATGGAAGAACGAGTGATTGTTGGAATAGTAGGTCTGACAGCAGACAATGACGACGAATCCGTGGACATGGACGAACTTCACAAGAGTGAAGAATCTGACATCGACGAAGATGCAGACCCTGAGCCGGATTCCGAACTGAAGTCCACTGACGACGAGGAAATTGAGGAAGTCGAAGCTACCGATAGCGACGACGACTAAACGAGACTTACTGTATGGCCGGACAAATACTTGTTCTAATCTAAGCCTCACGTGGAGATTAGAACCTTTAATGCCCAGATTAGGGCCGGAAGGTTATACAGTAACAGGGGTCGGTATCAACGTAGTGCATAGTCACCGTATAATGATACCGGCCCCGCCTTTAACCTTTAACTAGGAGATAACTAATGTTGAAGAAGTTTTACGTCGGAGCGAAACACATCGGAGCAGCTGTTAGTCGTGGGGATAATGCTTCCTGTCAGCGCGCAACTATTGAGGAAGCTATTGAAGACGCGAAGAACATGATTCGCAGTGAGCACATTGATTGTGTTGTCATTGTCGAAATCATTCGCGTTGTCAGAAAGGATTACCCGCCGATTACCGTCGAAACTGTTTAACGTAATACTTTCCGCGTGAGGAACTAGAATGCTAACTAGAAAGATTGTTGAGACTACCATTGGTAAGGGCTTCGCGGACAAACTCGACGAAGTAGTCTTGGAAGCTAGTGAAAAGCTAACTTTCACTAAACGCCAGATGGTAGAAGATTTGGGTTGTGCAAACTTTCTTGCAGCAGCCCGACTTCAGAAAGCACTGCGAAAGTTGAGCATCGAAACACCTGCTCAGCTATTCAGAACTGACCCATTCTCTATTGTTCGTGTGAGAGGGATTGGGGAAGCTGCTATGTTCGTTGCAATGTGCATTCTCGACCACGCACAATACAACGTTCAAGAATGGTGGGGCTGGAAAGAGACGAATAGTCTCAAGTTCTCCAGCTTCAAACACAATGCTATTCGTCGCTCTACCAAACGTGGTAAGCACGATATCTAAGGAGAGACTACTATGTTGAATAGGGACCAAGAACTGTTTCTGATTAAGTTGGGCATTGATACGTTGAACGAAGCATACAATGGTCCAACCAAGTCTCATGGTCGTAAAGGAATGGCGCCGTGGAATAAAGGCGTCAAGACTGGACCTCGCAAGACAAAGCGCAAGGGCCATAATGGTCACAAGTGGACTAAGGCTCAGCGTGACAAGTTCAGAGCTACGATGAAAGAGAAGTGGGCAGAAAAGAAACGTAGGGAGTAATGAAAATCTACGTAGCTTACTCATTTGAAATAGAGTTGCCTGATGAACTGGTTGATACTATGCCAGAACCACAGGCAAAAGAATTGGCTCGGGAGTTGGCCCAGAACATAAACTTCCAAGAAGTGCAAAGAGCATACACAAAGGAAAAGAAATTTGGTTCCGATGTGTATATCACTAAAATACGGTCAACTAGAATCGAGGACTGGTAAATGGCTAATGCATTTGAACGATTTTTCAAGGGTGAGAATCCGCCGGATTCACCCGACACTACTCCCATTAAACCTGATGAAAAGAGGGTTAAGGGGAAGATTATCAAAGTATCTGAGGAAGGATGGGGCTTCATTTCTTCCAAGGATATTAAGTTCACTCGAATCTTTTTTCATTGGACTTCCCTGAAACAAGATACCATGAAGTTTCAGGAACTGAAGAACGGCATGAAAGTCGAATTTACGCCAGTCGAAGTTGAAGGTAAAGGCTGGCGCGCTATCAAGATTCGAGTTGTGAAGGATGAGCCTCACACGTAGAGATTTTCTCCGGTTGTTTGCACTTGGAGTAGTTGGTCATGAGTTAGACCTTGACCGATTACTCTGGGTGCCCGGAGAAAAGACGATATTCCTAGTCAATAATCCTACTATTTCTCTATCTCAAATCGTCGCGATGGAGTTAGAGAGAATCCTGCCTAAAGTTCGCACACTATTCGAGCGTGATGATATGTTCTACCGTCATATGGTAGAAGAAATGTCATTCACAAAAGACTTGATGGTTACTGATTCCCGTAGGGTCAAGTAACTAAAAGACTGTTGGTTGAATGACCTAGAGTGGATATCGGTCTATCTATGAATCGACGAACTTTTTTAAGGGCACTACTAGTTGGAACAGTTGCATCTACAATAGAGTTAGACAAGCTAGTAGAGTCTACTCTTATTGAGACTGCACCAATGTCAGATGCTGATTTTGTGGCATACATCACATACAGCATGAATCTGTACTGTAATAATCCTGCTCAATGTGTCATTATCACAGATATAGGCGTAGAATGACATTTGTTGAGAAATACAATTCGGAAACTACATGGCATGGCAAGGCTATGATAATGGAAATTTATCATCTTGCCATGACTCAGCGTATTAAGAACTGGACGATTACTAAAACTGCGGAACATTTCAGTGTTAGTATTGGTCTAGTCTCTGAGAATTTACGCCTCGCGCACGCAATCCACGACAATCCAACCATTTTGAATATACCGTCAAGGCAGGAGGCTCTCCGTAAACTCACACCATCAAGGGGGTATCGTAATGGAACGTTTTGACCTAGTGCAGCGAGCGTATAACGAACTGACAGAATCAGGAGATATCAAGTTTCTTCCTGATGGAACTCCTGATATGGAACGTAGGATTGAGGAACAGAAAGCATACCTCACTCGACGTTCCGCATATTATTTAACTACTGAACATGATTCAAACATTGGACTACTTAGCAAGACTTCCGGAAATAATGTTATGGGTCTATCTGTCGATATCGTGACCCGTAAAACTGATGGCACGTTCTGGGATATTGCCAGTGACAATGGTCATCAGGCAGTTCCTATTGATGCTGGTGCCCAACAGGATTCTACATTCCCATCACGTTGGGTTCAGCCAACTAAAGAATTGGCAGGACTTCCAGCAAACGGCGGAAATGGTGGTAATGGCGACAATGGTGGCGATGACGATGAAGTCATGGCTAAACTAGATGAAATGCAGGGTCAGATTGAAGCTGGTTTGCATAAGCAAGACTTAATGCAAGACCAACTGAATCAGCAGACCCAACTACTTGTTCAAGCAGTAGAACTATTGAAACAAATACTTGACAAGCCGGTTCCCCCCGGAAGCAAATTCCCAATCACATATCCAAATTACTCTGGTAGAGTGCTTGGATTTACTGTAGTTCTCCAACCAGAGCCAAGACAGAATCCTTAACTATGGCACCTATTTGGAAACCTCAACCTTTCGAGGTTCTTCAGCATTGGCTTGAGACAATACTTGCGGAAGCCTCTGATGAACTGAACGATTGGGAAACTAAGTTTATTGACGATATGACAGTTAAAATCGCCAATAAGTGGTCCTTGACTCAAGCGCAAGAAGAAAAGCTGGAGTCTATCTATGCGGAGAAAACGTCGTGAGAGGGGAGACATAATAGCTCCTGCTATGCAGGACAATCAAACATGGAATGACTGTCCGGAATGTGGTAAATCTTGGAAGGATAGGATTCCCACACCGGGACTATTGCACAGGACAAGACTTTGTGAAGAATGTAAAAGAAAACAAACCAATCGCAGTGCTTACGCATAAACTATCCTATGCGATAGATTTCATGCGTGAGAATAAAAAGCTCCGTGAAATTAATGGGGCTAAACGTAGACTTGTAGGTGAGGATGGACAAGTCTATTGTATCATCACTGAACCTATGCAACTGAGAGGTTTAGAAATTTCTGATTTCATCATAGTGCCGGGTGCTGGATTAAGCCCACACTTTGCTGAGATGTATGATTGGGCACAGGCAATAAAGCGATGATTAAACAAGACACTTCCATTGGGGAACGTTGTTCACTGTGTTGGCGTGAAGTTCCCAAAGATATGGTTGTCCTTCGCAAGATGGAAGGGGAACGAATCATATGCATTCTCTGTCTAGTTGAGATTGCAGAAGTATCTCAAACAATGAGTAAAAAGAGTGAGCGACCATAAATACGTCCCCGGTCACGGACCATTAGGCGCACAACTTATGATATTGGGGGAGTGTCCTCAATATAAAGATAGTGCGTCTGGACGTGCGTTCACAGATGCAAAAGAGTTAGGCCAACTACTGACAGACACAGGTATTCGCAAGGATAACTGCTGGCTATCCTATGTCTGTAAATATGAAGTTCCTCCTAATGTGGGGAAAAAGAAGATACCGTTTGCTGTTCGTGCCAAAGCTATTGGCATTGATATGCAAAAGCAACTTGAGGAGTTGCAGGAAGAAATTAATGGTATCAAACCTAACTGTATCCTCGCGCTAGGTAAGACTGCATTATGGGCACTAGCAGGGAAGACGGATATACAGTCCTACCGTGGTTCCATCATGCATGGTATGAGCACTAAGTTTGTTCCGACTTATAACCCATACCATTTATCGTGGCACGCTACGGACGTAGAATTCAAAGGCTATTGGAACAGACAGATAATGGCCTTTGATTTCCGTCGTGCTTATGCACAATCAAAGTTCCGAGAGTTAAACCTACCCTCGCGTGCCCTCGAAATCTGTAGAAATTCCGCACAGTTAGCCGAATTCAGACAGCGATATAAAGGCAAGATTCGTATGGCTACAGATATCGAAGCCAACGGAACTTGTATCCCTGTTTGTATTGGACTAGCTTTCACTAGACATCATGGAATGGTAGTGCCTCTGTGGAATACAGATGGCATATCTAATATACCAACTGCTGACTTGGTGCAGTGTTGGTTAATATTAGCTGACATGCTATGGGAGAATGAAATTGTCGGCCAAAACTTCAACTATGACCGAGACAAGATTAAACGTCTTGGATTTGCTATTCGTAAACTCGCGTCTGATGTCATGCTCAAGGCTCATGCTATCCAGCCAGAGCTTCCAAAAGGACTCGCATACAATACCAGCATCTATACTGAAGAACCGTTCTATAAGAACGAAGGAATGTATCAGGGGAGTATCTCAGACTTACTCCTTGGCTGTGCGCGTGACGCTTGTGTCACTATCGAAGTAGATGAGAATATGGATGCCGACCTAGACGAACTAGGTATGCGTCCTTTCTTTGAAAACTTCCTTATGGAATTGCCCGATTTATATTGGTCAATTGAGAGACAAGGCTTCCGCATTGATACAGAAGAACGGGATAGACTGCTACGTAAGTATGTTGAGTGGGATGAGAAGTGTAGATACGAACTGTTCCATCTAACAGGCACTGACATTAACTGTAATTCCCCAAAACAAATAGCATTACTTTTGTGGGAAAATCTTAAACTACCTAAAAAGGAATCTACTGGTGAAGAAGACATTACTGCTTTGCTTAACTCGGCATCCGTCTGGGTCAAAAGAGACCCTACACACCGTCGAATCTGTGAGCTTATCTTGGAGGACCGTAGAGTTAGGAAAAGTATCTCGACTTATCTTATGGCTATGCCAGACTTTGATAACCGTATGCGGACTACGTATTTTCCCTGTCTGGATACGGGACGAACATCCACTGGTCAACAAGACCCTCCTATACGACCCATTATTGAAGTCGTCGATGAGAACGGTAAGAAGAAAGATAAAGTTCTGGGGACTGCGTTCCAGACGATGACTAAACATGGCGACATTGGTGCGGATATACGTGGTATGTATATTCCCGATGATAGCCATATAGAAATCGTGGAACGTGAGGAGATTGTTGTTCCGGAAGAAGAAGTATTTGTTCAGGCTGACTCATCACAAGCTGAGGCCAGAGTTGTATGGTTACTCGCGGATGATGAAGAAGCATTAGAGCTAGTCGATACCATTGATTATCATGCACATACGGCTGTATGGTTCTTTGGTCCTAATGAGGAACTATTCAACTATGACAAGAAGAAACTAGGCTATGAACATCCAATACGATTTTGCGGCAAAACACTCAGACATGCAGGTCATCTTGGTGCTGGAAAGCGGCGTGCCTCTATTGAAGTTAATACGCAGGCGCGTAAATACAAGATACCAATTGCAATTACTGAGGCCATTGCCGAAAGGGCACTCCAAATCTTCCATTCTCGACAGCCTAGGATTCAGCAAGTATTCCAGGCCCAAGTAGTAGAATCTCTCAAACGTAATCGACAACTAATAGCGGCACTACCTTGGGGTATTGATGCTCCTATGGGTGGTAAACGCACATTCTTTGAGCGTTGGGGTGAGGAGCTATTCCGACAGGCATTCTCCTACATTCCACAGCGAACTGTGTCTGACAATACTAAGATGGCAGCTATTCGCATACGGAAGCAGATTCCAACAATTAAGATTGTGATGGAGTCTCACGATGCGTTACTGTTCTCAATACCTATCAGTAAACTACAGGCTTGGTCTGTTATCATCAAGAAAGAGATGGAACGACCAATAGACTTTTCACAATGCTCACTCAAGAGACGTAGACTCAAGATTCCGTGTGAGCTTGAATATGGTAAGAACTATCGTGACCTTAGCAAGTTTAAGGACATACCAATTATTGGCGAACCTGTCGAAATTCTTGAAATGCCACCGAAGACTATTACTGAAAAGTTTTCAATGGTTGAACTTCCACAGGATAGCAAACTAACTGATATCATCTACCACCATCAGGTGGAGAAAAAGTTGCGTTCATTTGAGGTAGACTAATGCGATACAGACTACACTTTACTGCTAGGAAGGATGATGCCTTCAATTGGGAAGTAAGTGACGTAATTGAAACTAATGATTTGCTAGAGCTTATCTTTCAATTTCAGATAGCTATAGCAAAAGAATTCAAGAAAATAATCGAGGAATCAAAAAGAATAGAGGTGGACGATGACATCCCCTTCTAGTGTTGGTCACAACATTAAGCCGCGTGAGGTATGGTGCCCTAAGTGTAAGAAAACTATTGTGTCCGATGAACCTCAACCTACGTGTGAGGATTGTTTTGGACAAACTATGTATACAGTGGTTTATTCACTAATCGACGGCAAAAGAATCACAGGTAGCGATGAATTGGGTTCAACAAGTAGTTGACCTGCACAGTGAGTTAGAATCACCAGAGAGTTTTTGGAAGTGGTCAGCATTAACTACCATCTCCGCTGTAGTAAAGGATAGCGTTTGGTTAAATCTACAGATATTTAACCTGTATCCTAATATCTACACCATGTTTCACGCAGACAGTGGACTTAAAAAAGGTCCGCCTGTGAACATGGCGAAAAAACTCGTGAAGTTGGTGAACAATACTCGCGTGATAACGGGTCGTGGTTCTATTCAGGGTATCCTGAAAGAACTAGGAACAGCTTATACTCAACCGGGTGGTAAGATACAGGCTAAAAGTGTAGCCTTTATCTGTTCGTCTGAGCTATCGTCATCGATAGTTGAGGATAAGGTTGCGACTAAAATTCTCACGGACCTGTATGACCGTATATACAATGAGGGTGAATGGCAATCACTATTAAAGATGGAGACTTTCAAGTTGAAAGACCCTACCATCACAATGTTGACAGCAACTAATGAAGCAATGTCGGACGATTTCTTCACAAAGTCAGCTATTCAAGGTGGATACTTTGCGAGAACTTTTATCATCTATGAAAAGCTAGGTGATAAGGTTAACTCACTCATATATCCACTTGAGGACGAAATCAACTATACCTCAGTAGCTGACTATTTGAAAGAAGTTGCTAAACTTAGTGGACCCTTTAAGCCTTTTGCGTCCAACGATAAGTCTGACGAATATCGTTATCGTAAGGTCAAGAAAGGTAAGAGGGGTAATAGAGATGTATGGTTCAATGAAGTAGGAATCATATTTGACGACTGGTATGAGAACTTTGCCGAAATAAAGAAAATACGAGAGAATAGAGATGACACCGGAACTATGAATAGGTTTGATGCATCTGTTCTCAAAGTAGCTATGTTATTGTCCCTCGCGCGTGACCTCAAGTTAGAAATAAGTGTTGAGGCTATGAATGAGGCAATCATAGAGTGTGAAAAACTACTTGGCAATGTTCGCAGAACTACTATGGGTAAGCAGGGCATTAGTCAATCTGCATTACTCAAGACTATGATTATCATGGAACTGCTGAATCGTGACCCGCATACTGTTAGTCGGACTATCATGATGAAGAAGATGTGGCAACATTATGAGAATCCAGAGGAATTTGATAACATGATGCAGGGTTTCGATGCTGCGGGTATGATAGTCACTAGTAGCGTAGGTAATCAGATTATCTACACTATGCCTGAAAATCAGGTCAAGGAACTTCAATTCTTTATGGCTGGAAAGGCCAAGCAAAATGCCAAAGTATCAGATTGACCCCAAAATGCAGGCTCGTCTGGATAATGATTTCCAGTATCATTCTCCCAAAGATGACCAGCCTGCGCGTTACGTCACAATTCGTGATAAGGCCAAGGAGTTGGCTATCACTATTTGTGAGAACACACCGCCATCACGCGAACAGTCTGTTGCTTTGACAGAACTGGACCACGTAGTAATGATGGCTAATGCAGCTATCGCGAGGAATGAATGAACGGTTTCGTCAAAAATCTCGTCGCTAATCGTAACTTTGGTTTCATCCGAGCAGATGGAACTGAATACTTTTTCCATCGTGATAATTTCAGTGGACATTGGGACGACCTTGTTACTGACATTAACGCGAGGCAAAAAGTCGAAGTCACATTCGATGTCGAGGAATCACAGAAAGGGCCACGCGCAACAAATGTCAGAAGAAAGGACTTCCCAAACCAGTAATATACACTTGATACCCAAACGTATATTCTGTCCGGAATGCAACGACGTAATCGGTAATCCGAGACAGCTTACTGTCATGGGTAAACTATGGTGCAATCGTTGCAAAATGTGGAGAACTGTGAGTGATGTGGTTAAACAGTTTGGCGTGATTAAGGACGTATTAATCAATGCCCCTGATAACCCCTCCAAATGATTATGGACAGCCTGAACCTAAAGAGGAGAAGGTTGTAACTCCATGCAGTTGGGAGGAACATAGACGCATCACACTATACCTAAATGTGAAACCTTGGAAGTGCCCTGATTGTGGGGCTACAATGTTTGGGCGTATGTTATATTGTGCGTATTGCAAATTACGACTCAATAAGCATACGCCTCGTCCTTCCCATTACACTAAGGAGCATGGAGCATGAATAGCGAGCAATATCAGAAAGACACACTAGTAACGGACCTGATGGATTATGGTCCAGTATTAGAGAGATTACAGAATATCCATACTGTGCGATTACTACACGCAGCTATGGGACTATGCACCGAAGCTGGTGAATTCATGGATATGCTTAAAAAACATATCCTCTATGGAAAACCTCTCGATGAGGTAAATCTGAAGGAAGAATTAGGCGATAAGCTGTGGTATACAGCCCTCGCACTAGATGAATTGAAATCTACTTTCGATGCTGTGATGGAAACCAACATCGAAAAACTACGCGCACGCTATCCAAACAAATTTACAGAGTCTGACGCTCTCAATCGAAATCTCGATAAAGAACGTAAGATTCTGGAAGAACCACGAACTGCGGCGGGGAGTCTTGACTGACGATATTATTAAATTACCCCCAACTGATAAATGGCTAGGTAGCTGTCCTGAATGTGGAAAGCCAATTTGGGAGAGTTACATAGTCCATAAAGAGAGTGAGTCGTTACGGGCAGTATATCGCTGTGTTGAGTGTAAATATCTTATGCTCAAAGACGCGATAATTCCGTTCTAGGAGGACAGCCTATTGTGATGAAAGTGAAAATCTCTGGTAATCCCCTCATCCCCGGCGGGGAACAAGTATTTGATGTCGAAATACTTAGTGGCCCCGTTCCACCGATTCCGCCCCCTAGTGGACAGGATATGATTGACCTGTCACAAGCTGGCGTATACTGGTCCCCTGCTGATATAGCATCGTGGCCAATTACTCTCGGAATTACTGGAATACAAATGGCACCAGCTTCAGGCTTTGCATTTTCGTTCGATAAAGTGCCGCCTGATAGTTGGAAATGGTATACAGGTAACGGACAGGATAATTACCAGTATACTGTTTGGCCGGTGGTATCCATTAATGGTAAATGGTATGCTGCGGGAATCGTCCAAATGTGGCAAGGAAGACCGAATACTGGCGCATTTGAAATGCCTACATGGCATGATGATTTCCACAAGAATTGGTGCTATGACCCTAATCGTTGGGGTCAGATGTATAACTATTACCCAAACCCAGGTGATGAGTTTGGATTCTTCGTATCAGCAGGAAATGCGCGAGGAGTAGGTGGAGTAACTTCTGTCCGTGAACGTTCCAATGTTGTGAAGTTCCAACTTCCAGCAGGGGACACTGGAAACTTTACCTTCTAACGTCTACGGGTGGCTCTGGATTAAGTGTCTGGGGCCACCCATCTAAAGGAGAATCATGGACTACAGCGTAGAAGAACATGGCGATAAAGGTAGACAGAGACATGGTTCCCCTACCTTTTATAAACTACTTCAAGAAATGGCGGAAACGCATGACAAGAAAAGTCACGACTATGCTAGTGATAGCAATCCTACAGGTAACTATCACTTTGCTGGTAAACTTGCACTCTTATTTGCTCACTGCGAGCAAGATGCTGGATTCGTTGGCCGTTTGGGCGAGAAACTCTATCGTCTGGCCAATTTGGAGAGTAGCGAAAAAACTCCACAGAATG
>Ga0075429_100001638_pt1 | contig 18506 bp, 19 predicted proteins | sample RhiMetdeltSRZDD3_FD_75295 | JGI IMG/M metagenome (GOLD analysis project Ga0075429, IMG submission 75295) | Populus rhizosphere microbial communities from Tennessee, USA - Rhizosphere MetaG P. deltoides SRZDD3 | ecosystem: Host-associated > Plants > Roots > Rhizosphere > Soil | place: USA... | reverse complement strand
GTGTTCGAGGCGGTCCACGGGAGCGCGCCGGACATCGCGGGGCAAGGGCTGGCCAATCCTTCGGCCCAGATGCTTGCCGCCGCGATGATGCTCGATCATCTGGGCGAGCTCGACGCCGCTGCCCGGCTCCGGCGGGCCATCGTGATGACGATTCGCGACGCCGGCGTCAGGACCCGGGACCTGGGCGGCAGCGCGTCCACCCGGGAGTTCGGCGATGCTGTCGCCGCTCGCGTCGGCTGAGCCGCCGGCGCCCTGCGCCAAGTGCCTAAACCGGGTTCCCGGCGTTCGATGGGGCGATCTCTGTCCCGATTGCCGTGCCGAGCTGCGCCGGCGTGCAAGTCCGATTGCCCGGCGCATCTCCCTGTTTGCAGTGCTGCTGGTCATCATTTACGCCTGGCGAGAGATCGAGCTGACGCCAACCAGCCGGATCTGGGTCGCAGGGATCGCGGTCGGGACCTACTTCCTGGTCCGCCGCATCGCAACCCAGATCGCGATGGAAGTGCTGCGGAAATGACACGGGAGTCTCTGATGCGCCGCTTGATGCTGGTTGCCGCCACCATGTTCGCTTCTCCGCTCGCCGCCCAGACCGGTCTCACGATCTACAACGACGGGCGGGTCCTGGTGCGGCGCACCCTGCCGGTGGCGCTGGGCTCCGGGGTCAGCAACCACCGTCTCTCGCTCGGCTTGCTCGATCCGGCGTCGCTCTTCGCGCTCGACTCCGGCGTCGTGGTGGTGGGCAGCGCCTACGACGAATCCGTGGATGAGGTCAACACGATGCGCCGAGCCGTGGGTTCGACCCTGAAATTCCTCACCGGGCGGGAGAAGAACGGCATTGCGGACACGGTCACCGCCACCGTGCTGGGCGTCAATCCCGAGCGATTCCGCCTCGCCGGGGGGCAGATCTCCTTCCAGCGGCCCGGTCTGCCGCTTTATCCCGCCGAGCTGGTGCTCGCCGATCCAACCCTGGCCCTGGCGATCCGCTCGGCCCTGGCGCGGCCATCGCTCCGGCTCGGGTACTTCACCGGCGGCGCGTCGTGGAGCGCCAATTACTCCGTCGTGCTCGGTCGAGGCACCGCACGGATCAGTGGCCAGGCGTCGATCCCTTCTGCGACACTCCGCGCGGCCGATGCCGACGTCCAGCTGCTGGCCGGGTCGGTCGGGCGGGCGGCCAAGGATTTCAGCGCACGCGACCAGCTCCAGATGCGGGCCGCTCGCGTCGCGGAAATGGCCCCGCAGAGCGAAGCGGTGGAGCAGCAGGTCGGCGAAGCGCATCTGTACACCATTCCCGGCAAGCTCACGCTCGAGCCGGGCGTGACCGCGTCGGTGGCGCTCTTCGAGCCGGCCTCGGCGCCCTGGGAGCGATCCTACGTCGTGCGGGGGCAGCTCCCCTATTACGGGATGCTGCCGCAATACGGCAACGAGGAAAACCAGGTGCCGGTGGAAGTCGCCTATACGCTGAAGCGGACCCCGAAGACGACCTTCGGCGACCTGCCGATTCCCGGCGGCGTGTTCCGGCTCTACGAGTCCGACGATGCCGGCCGGCTCCAGCTCATCGGAGAATCCTCGGCGGGACATACCGCGCCGGGACGGGACCTTCGGCTCTCGGCCGGCGCCGCGTTCGATCTGACGGCAAAGCGGGTGCAGATGTCGTACAGCACCCGGCGGGATTCCCTGCGCACCATCGCCACGGCGGACTACCGGATCACCATCACCAGCGCCAAGGATTCGGCGGTGACGGTGGAAGTGATCGAAGAGCGCCACGGTGACTGGACCGTCCTGTCGAGCTCCATTCCGGGAGAAAAGATCTCCAGCACCCGGACCCGTTTCCGGGTGCGGGTGCCTGCCATGGGCGAGGCAGTGCTGACCTATCGCGTCCGGGTCGTCTGGTGACGGCTGTCACCATTGTCCACGTCTCGGATCTCCATTTCGGGCGCGATGTCAGCCTCACCCAGGTCGAAGCGCTGGAGGCGCAGCTTCCCGGACTCGAGCCGGACGCGATCGTGCTCTCCGGTGACGTCAGCCAGCGCGCACGCCACGGGGAGTTTCAGATGGCCCGGTTCTTTCGCGACCGGGTCGGCAAGGTGGCGCCGGTGCTCACCATTCCCGGGAATCATGACGTGCAATGGTGGGCCAGTCCCTTCGGAGTGCGCGGGACCGAGCCGCTGTACCGGAAGTACCGCCGCTACTTCGGTCCCGACCTGGCACCCCATTTCGAGATTCCGGGCGCACACATCACCGGCGCGCTGACCAGCTACGGAGTCGCGGCCGGCTCGATGACCTGGGATCTGAACGACATGGCGGTGAAGGGTCATCTTCCCCGCTCGGAAGTCGCCCGGATCACCCGGTATTTCGAGACCGCGCCTCCCGGCACGGTGCGGGTGGCCGTGGTGCATCACAACGTGCTCCGCGGCCAGATCTCGCAGCGCATGGGGCTGGCCCGGTGGCGCGCGGCGCAGCAGCAGCTTCGGGCCACCGGAGCGGACCTCGTTCTCTGCGGACACGACCATCAGGAATCCTCGGGCCAGATCGACGGGACGGTGGTGGTGAGCACCACCGGCACGCTGACCTCGCGCACCCGGGGCAAACGCCCGTCGGCATTCAACGTGGTGCGGGTGGACGACGTCGCCGTCACCGTACAGCATCTGCGCTGGGAAGAGGATCTGAAGCGGTTCAAACCGTCGGACCAGGCGCGGTACGGGCGAATCCCGGCCAGGGGCAGCGAATCGGGATGAGCGAGGAGCAAAGCGGAACGCTTGAAGCCCGGCTGCGCGCGGCGGGGCTGTCCTCCGATACTCCCGTCGTTCCCCATGCCAATCGCCGAGTCCTGGTCTCCTTCACTCGGGGCGGGACGCTCCGGGTCCATGCGGGGTTTGCCTACGCACCCGAGCCGGTGCTGGCGGCGATCGCGCGGTGGGCTCGGCCGCGGCTTCGGCGCGCCGACCGTCTCGCCGCGGGTCGGATTCTCGCAGCATTTCCGGTGCATCTCCACGCCCCTCCCGACACCCGCGTGAGACGCCGTCCGGCCGAGGCTTCGCCGGGCGACCTGGCCCGTCTCGAGCGGCTCAGGGCGTTGCATGCCGAGCTGAATGCACGGCACTTCGGCGGAACGCTCGCTCCCGCTGATCTCCGGCTTTCGGCGCGAATGCGGCGGCGACTGGGAGAGTTTCGTCCCGCACTTGGACCGGATGCGCGCCCGGAGATCGCGATCTCTCGGCGCCACCTTCGCCGCGACGGCTGGGACCGGACGGCCGAGACGCTGCTTCACGAGATGGTTCACCAGTGGCAGGCGGAAACCGGCCGGCCGCTGGGACATGGGCCCGATTTCCGGCGCAAGTGCGCGTCGCTCGGCATTGACGGCCGTGCGATATATCTTTGCGCGGATGTCCAGGCGCCCAGCTCCCGATGAGTCCACCATGCCGCCCGAGACCCAATCGGCGCTCAAGCTGTGGGTCGTCCTCTCGCGCGCGCACGCCAGCATCTCCGCCCATGCGGTCGCGCACGCCGCGGATCACAGTCTCTCGCTGACCGAGTTCGGGATCCTCGAGGCGCTCTATCACCGGGGCCGGATGGTCCTGGGGGAGATTCAGCGCAGGATCCTGGTCTCGAGCGGCGGGATCACCTTTCTGGTGGACCGCCTCGCCAAAAAGGGCCTGGTGATCCGGCAGGAGTGCCCGGAAGACCGGCGCGCCAAGTATGTCTCGCTCACCCGCGAAGGCACTCGCATCATCCGGGAGATCTTTCCCTCCCACGCCCAGGTGCTCGCCGACGCCATGCGCGGGCTCACCACGGCCGAGCAGCAGGAAGCGACCCAGCTCCTCCGTTCGCTCGGTCTCACCGCCGCGATGGGTGGTCTGCCGGAGTCTCCCAGTAAGCTGCGGGCGCGCAAGAAACGCAGCTAACTGCTAACGGCTAACTGCTAACGGCTAATGGTCTGGTAGCGGTTAGCGGTTCGCCCTCAGCCAGAATATCTTTCCACGCTCTATTTTGCGCTCCCACAAGGGGTTGTGATGGCTTTCGACGGGGTGGATTTCTACCAGCTCGATACCCTGCTGTCCGAGGAGGAGCGCGCGGTCCGGGATACGGTCCGGGCCTGGGTCGACGAGCACCTGATGCCGGTCATCGGGGAGTATTACATCGAGGGCAAGTTCCCCAAGCAGCTGATTCCCGGCATGGCCGAGCTGGGACTCTACGGCGCCAACCTGCCGGAAGAGTACGGGTGTGCCGGGCTCAACAACGTTGCCTACGGGCTGATCATGCAGGAGCTGGAGCGGGGCGACAGCGGGATCCGGTCCTTCGCTTCGGTGCAGGGCGGTCTGGTGATGTATCCGATCTACGCCTTCGGCTCCGATGAGCAAAAAACCCACTGGCTGCCCCGGCTCGCCGCCGGCAAGGAGATCGGCTGCTTCGGGCTCACCGAGCCCGACTACGGCTCGAACCCGAGCGGAATGGTCACGACGGCCAAAGAGACCAAGGATGGCTGGGTGCTGAACGGCACCAAGATGTGGATCACCAACGGCAGCCAGGCCACCGTCTCGATCATCTGGGCCAAGACCGGCGCCATCGACGATCCGAAATCGATTCGCGGGTTCATCGTCCCCACCGGCACCAAGGGCTATGCGGCCAAGGACCAGAAGGGGAAGCTCTCGCTCCGCGCCAGCGACACCAGCGAAATCCACCTCGAGGACGTGCAGCTTCCCCAGAATGCGCTGCTGCCGAAGAGCGGCGGGATCAGGAGCCCGCTGATGTGTCTCACCCAGGCGCGCTACGGCATCTCCTGGGGCGCGATCGGCGCGGCGATGGCGTGTTACGACGAGGCGCTCACGTACGCCAAGCAGCGGATCATGTTCGACAAGCCGATCGGCGGGACCCAGATCCAGCAGGTGCGCCTGGCGGACATGCTCACCGAGATCACCAAGGCCCAGTTTCTCTGTCTCCAGCTCGGGCGCCTGAAGGATGCCGGCACGATGACCCCGGCGCAGGTGTCGCTCGCCAAGCGCAACAACGTCAACATGGCCACTGAGTGCGCCCGGGAAGCCCGCCGGCTCCTCGGCGCCAACGGCATCCTCGCCGAATACCACTCCATGCGCCACATGGCCAATCTGGAATCGGTCTATACCTACGAAGGCACCCACGACATGCATTCGCTGATCCTGGGGCAGGAGATTACCGGAATCCCGGCGTACTGATGTCGCGGGGACGCCTGGCGTTCACGCTGGCGCTCCTCTTCGGTCTCAACTTCATGAACTTCTACGATCGCCAGGTGGTGGGGGCGATCGGCGAGCGGCTCAAGAACGACTGGCAGCTCAGCGATGGCCAGCTGGGCGGCCTCACCACCGCCTTTATTCTCCTCTACGCCGTGGTCGGAGTTCCGCTGGGCCGGCTCGCCGACCGGGGCCGCCGTCCCCTGGTGCTGGGAGTGGGCGCCATCATCTGGAGCGGGTTCACCGCGCTCTCGGGTCTCGCCTCCGGGTTCGCGTCGCTTTTCATATTCCGGATGGGTGTCGGTGTGGGTGAAGCGAGCTGTGCCCCGGCGGCCAATTCGCTGCTGGGCGATCTCTTTCCGGCACACCAGCGTGCCCGCGCCATCAGCGTGTTCATGCTCGGATTGCCGCTCGGCCTGGGCGCGAGCTACGCCATCAGCGGCCTCATTCTGCACGCCACCGGCAGCTGGCGGACCGCCCTCTTCGTCGCCGCCGCACCGGGCCTCGTTCTCGGGGTGCTGGCCCTGTTCCTCCCCAATCCGCCGCGCGGGAGCGCGGACGGTCAGACCGGTACCGCCACCCGGGGCGATCCACGAGCCATCCGGGAGATCCTCCGGATTCCCACCATGTGGTGGATCATCCTTTCGGGTGCCCTGCTCAATCTGAACATGTATGCCCTGGGCGGATTTCTTACCTCGTTCATGATCCGATACCACGGGCTCGACATCGGCGGTGCCAACCTTCTGGTCTCCGTGATTATCGGGTTCGGGGGCGGGTTAGGAATGCTGGCGGGGGGCTGGGTGGGAGATCGCGCGGCCCGGACCAGGGCGAATGGCAGGCTTCGCGCTGCGGCGCTGTCGCTCGCCCTTGCTGCACCCACCGCGCTCATCGCGCTGCAGCAGTCCCGCGGATCGTACTGGAGCTGCGCGGCCCTGCTGCTCCCCGCCGCCTTCCTGCACTACGTCTACTACTCCACGGTGTATGCCTCGATCCAGGACATCGTCGAGCCGGCCCGCCGGGGGACCGCGATGGCGGTCTATTTCATGGCTTTCTATTTCGCGACGGCGATCGGGCTCTATGCCTTCGGCCGGTTGAGTGATTATCTCGCCGCCGGCGCTGTCGTGGCGGGGGCGACTGCGACCGACAGCCGGGCCCTCGGACTGTACGGGGCGATGTATGTCATCCCGGTCGTCGCCCTGCTGGTCAGCACGGCCCTCTGGATGGGCTCCCGGACCATCGCGGCCGACCACGCCCGAATGAAGCAGCGGCTCGCCACCGCCTGATGGGTCCGTGGAGTCGCTGCCGGCGGTGGCAAAGCGCCATCGGCTCGGCTAGTTTTGGCGCTTCGGAAGCGCGCCCTAACATGTTTGTTTGAAAGAGGTTCCGAGTTGAAAATCGGCGTCTGCATCCGGCGGGTTCCCGATACAGAAATGCGGTTCGCCATCGCTCCCGATGGGCAGTCGCTGGATCAGACCGGCCTGAAGTTCGATATCTCCGATTTCGACGGCTACGCACTCGAGGTCGCCCTCCGGCTCAATGAGAAGCATGGGCCGGGGGAGGTCGTGGTGCTGAGTGTGGGCGCCGATTCGACCCAGGAAATCATCCGCAAAGCGCTGAGCATCGGTGCCGACCGCGGCATCCATCTGGCCGCTCCCCAGGTGCCGTTCGACGGACTATCCATCGCCCACGCGCTCGCCGCCGAGCTCAGGGAAGCCGGGTTCGACCTGATCCTTTTCGGACGCATGGCCACCGACACGGGTAATGCAACGGTCGGACCGATGACCGCCGAGCTGCTCGGCCTTCCCTGCGTGACCGCCGTCACCGCGCTGGAGCTGGCGGTCACGGACGGCACCGGCACCGGCACCGCCACGCGGGAGCTGGAGGGAGCAACCGAGTCGCTCTCCTTTCCGCTCCCCGCCGTCCTCACCATCGACGAGGGGATCGCGCGGCCGCGACTTCCTTCGCTCAAGGGCATCATGGCGGCCAAGAAAAAGCCGGTCGAGAGCCGCCCCGCCGCGCTCGGGCCGGTTCGTCTCACCATCGACAGGCTCGAGCTTCCCGCGGAGCGCGCCGCCGGCCGGATCGTCGGCGAGGGCGCCGAGGCGGTCCCCGAGCTGATTCGCCTGCTTCGAGAAGAGGCCAAGGTTCTCTGATGGCGAACCTCCTCGCTGTTGCGGAGCTGCGCGCTGGTGCGCCCCGCAAAGTCGCCTTCGAAGTGGTGACCGCGGCCCGGGCGGCGGCAGATGCCTCCGGTGGTGGCGAAGTGCACGCCATCGTGCTGGGCGGTGCCGGCGCGGCGTCCGTTGCCGCCCAGCTCGGGCGTTATGGGGCCGACCTGGTGCTGGTCGTGGAGCATCCCGCGCTGGAGCGCGGCAACGCCGAGGTTTTTTCGGCGACCGTGGCCGCGCGGCTTCGCACCGGAGGCTACCGGGCAGCGGTCTTCCCCGCGTCGGCCCAGGGCCGCGATCTGGCGCCCCGCGTCGCCGCAGCCCTCGACGTTGCCCTGGCATCGGATGTCACCGGCTTCGAGCTCAGGGATGACGCGCTGATTGCGCGCCACCCCGCCTACATCGGAAAAGCCATCGCCACGCTTCGGCTTGCCGGCACCCCCGCGCTGGTCTCCCTCCGTCCCGGCGCGGTTGCCCCGCTGGAGCGGCCTCGCGCCGGCACGGTCGAGCTGCTGGAGCCGGGGCTCGATCCCGCGAAGGCAAGAGTCGTCGTCACCGCGGTGACCGTGCGCGCCGCGGCGCGTCTCGATCTCGGCGAGGCGCCGGTGGTGGTGAGTGGCGGCCGGGGGCTCAAGGCCGCGGAGAATTTCAAGCTGGTCGAGGATCTCGCCGCCGCGTTCGGCAACGCCGCCGTCGGCGCGACCCGCGCCGTCACCGACGACGGCTGGCGGCCGTCGGCCGACCAGATCGGGCAGACCGGACGCACGGTGAGCCCGTCGCTCTACGTCGCCGTGGGAATCTCCGGCGCCATCCAGCATCTGGCCGGAATGCGCACGGCCAGGGTGATCGTCGCCATCAACCGTGACAAGGACGCGCCGATCTTCAAGGTGGCGGACTACGGCATCGTGGGCGATCTGTTCGAGATCGTGCCGCGGCTCACCGAGGAAGTCCGCAAGGCGCGCGCGGAGCACTGAGCCCGCCTCGCATGGTGGAACGGCTTCCCGACCTGGCCGCCGATGCCGAGCGAGTGGCCCGGGCCGCTCTCGCAGAGGACGGAACCCGCGATGTTACCACCGAATTGGTGCTGACCGCACCCCGGCTGGCCGGGGCGACGCTGGAGTACCGGCGGGGCGGTGTCGTGGCCGGACTCGGGTACGCGACCGCCGCGGCGCGGCTTGCCGGATGCGCGGCCACGTGGCAGGCGCGCGAAGGGGATTGGATCGAGGGTTCCGGGGGCCGCCTCGAAGGCGATCTTTCGGCTATCCTCCGTGCGGAGCGACCGCTGCTCAATCTCCTCCAGCGTGCCACCGGCATCGCCACCGCGACGAGGAGCTACGTGGCCGCGGTGGCGGGAACCTCCTGCCGGGTGCTGCACACCCGGAAAACCGCGCCGGGACTCCGGTTGTTCGATGCCGCGGCGGTGGTGGCGGGCGGAGGGGCCGTGCACCGGCTCGACCTCTCGCAGACGGTGATGATCAAGGACAATCACTGGAAGGCACTCGCCGACGAGGGCCGCACCCTGGCTCGGACCCTCGAGGCGGCGCGGCAGCGCGGCACCGCCGGCCTCCAGGTCGAAGTGGAATCCCCGGCTCAGGTCGAAGAGGCCTGTGCGGCGGGGGCGGACCGGCTGCTGGTGGACAACCAGGATCCGGCAACGGTCGAGACGTGGGGGGCGCTGGCCCGGAAGATCCGGCCCGGAATACTGATCGAGGCAACGGGAGGGATCACCCTGGAGAACGTGCGGGAGTACGCCCTGGCCGGCGCCGACTTCGTCTCGGTGGGGGCACTGACCCACAGCGTCGCCGCGGCCGATATCGCCCTGGAACTGGACTGAGGAGATCGCCCGTGAGCCGCTTGATTCCCGAGAGGCATCAGCCGCCGCTTCCGCTGGACCGGCTCATCCTCAGGGAATCCCCCGGTTCCGATGCGACCGATATGGACGTGCTCTTCGTCGGCGCAGGACCCGCGGGCCTCGCGGGTGCGATCGAGCTGGCACGCCTGGTGCGGCAGGATGGGTCCCTCGGAGAGGTGAACATCGGGGTTCTCGAGAAGGCCGGAGCGCTCGGAGAACACAGCTTGTCAGGCGCGGTGGTTAACCCGCGGGTTTTCCGCGAGCTTTTTCCCGAGGTGCCGGTCGAGGAGCTTCCCTTTCGGGGGCGGGTCGATCGCGAAGAGGTCCGGTTCCTCACCCGGCGGGGGGGCGTCAGGATTCCGACGCCGCCGACGATGCGAAATCACGGGTACTACGCTGCGTCCCTCTGCGAAATGGTCCGGTGGCTGGGAGAAAAGGCGGAGGGTTTCGGCGTCAATATCTTCACGGGGTTTCCGGCCGATGCCCTTCTGGTGGAGGGTTCGGGCGTGCGGGGTATACGCACTGCCCCGGCCGGACTTGCCCGGGACGGAACCCCGGGCCCCGACTACCAGCCGGCCACCGATCTTACGGCCCGCGTCACCGTCCTCACCGAGGGCACCCGTGGGACGCTGTCGCAAGCATGGCGTGAGTGGCAACAGGTCGGCAGCCCCAATCCGCAGATCTTCGCGCTGGGCGTCAAGGAAGTGTGGGAGGTGGCGCGGCCGCTCGATCACGTCGTGCACACGATGGGATGGCCGCTGCCGCGCGACGCATTTGGTGGGACCTTCATGTATCCCATGGGCCCGACGCAGGTCGCTCTCGGGCTGGTGGCCGGACTCGACGCGCCCCGGGCGGACTTCGATGTGCACCAGCTGTTGCAACAGACCAAGCTCCACCCTTTTTTCAGGCAGTACCTCGAGGGGGGACGCCTGCTCGAGTGGGGCGCGAAGACGATCCCCGAGGGTGGCTACTGGAGCATCCCGGACCGCCTCTCCGGCGACGGGGTGCTGATGGCGGGAGATTGTGCCGGCTTCGTCGATGTCGCATCGCTGAAGGGGATTCACTACGCGATGCAGTCCGGCGTCTTTGCCGCCCGGTCGGCCTTCGAGTCGCTCAAGGCACAGGATGCCTCGGCGGCGAGGCTCGCCTCCTACGACCGGCAGGTCCGGGAGAGCTATCTTGTCCGGGACCTCCGGAAGACCCGGAACATGCGCCTCGCGTTCAAGCACGGGTTTGCGCTCGGCGGACTCGAGAACGGCTTGATGATCCTGACCGGCGGCGCCTTTCCGGGCTGGCGCATCGCCATGCCGGTCGACGCGGCGGAACCCCGCGAGACCGGACCGGCGGCGCCATTTACGCCGGACAATGTGCTCACGTTCGGAAAGCTCGACGCCGTCTTCAAGTCGGGCAATGCCACTCGCGATACGGTGCCGTCGCACCTGCTGGTCGGTCCCGACATTACAGCCGACGTCGCCGAGTTTTATTCGCATCTCTGTCCGGCGGGCGTCTACGAGCGCACTGCCGAAGGCTTACGGGTGAATCCGCCGAACTGCATCGACTGCAAGGCCACCGACGTCCTCGGTCCCCGCTGGACCCCCCGTGAGGGGGGCAGCGGACCGAAGTACAGGCTGATGTGACCCTCGGACAACGGATTCAGGAGCTGCGCGCCAAGCTGCAGGACATCTGGGCTCCGCCCGACGGCTATCTCCTGGACGCGGGCACCAGCGCAGAGCTGCTGATCGCGCAGGTCCGGCTGGGCCTGACCAGCGTGCTGCTCCTGGTGCCGCTCACCAATCTGATCGTTTCCGGACCCCGTGAACGCTCGAGCCACCTCGCCGGCCTCGGCATCACCTTGCTGGCGGTCATCGTCGCCCTGGTCGCCTATCGCATAGTGCAGCGGGGCCAGCGGGAGCAATGGCTCCCTCTGGCCACCAGCCTGATGGACGTCTCGCTGGTGAGCCTCGCCCTGCTCACCTTCACCCTGATCGGAGATCCCCATCAGGCGGTGAACAGCAAAGTCACCTTCGAGACCTACTTCCTCGCCATCGGCGCCACGTGTCTCCGGTACGACCTTCGGGTCTCGGTGATCGCGGGCTTCGTCGCGCTGCTGGAGTACGGTCTCATCCTGATCATCGTGGTGGCCTTTCACGATCTCGATACCACCCGATACGCCCCATGGGTCTACGGCAGATTCTTCTGGAGCGACCAGGCCTCCCGGCTGATCCTGCTCACGCTGCACACGGTGCTCTGCACCATGATCGTGTGGCGCTTGCAGCGGCATCGCCGGCTCTCCAACAGCGACCGGCTCACCGGACTTTTCAACCGCGCCTACTTCGAGGATTTCCTCGCCGCCGAAGTGCGCCGGTCCCGGCGCTACTCCCGGTCGTTTGCCGTGGCGATGGTGGACATCGACCGCTTCAAGGGCTTCAACGACACCTACGGCCACGCCGCGGGCGACATGGCGCTCAAGGCCGTGGCGGGGACCATCCAGCGGGCGCTCCGGCGCAGCGACCTGGTGGCGCGCTACGGCGGCGAAGAGATGGTGCTGGTGATGCCGGAGACCACCCTGGGCGCGGCACGGAAGCGGCTCGAGGGGGTCCGTGAGGCCGTGGCCGGGGAAACCATCCAGATTCCCAAGCGGAATGAGCAGGTGCGGATTACGGTAAGCGCCGGAGTGGCCTGCTGGCCTGCAGACGGCGAGGACCCCGACGATCTGCTCCACATCGCCGATGCCCGGCTCTTTCACGCCAAGGCGCTGGGCCGGAACCGGGTGGTGGCGTCGAGCGTGGCGGCGGCGTCGGTCTAGGTGCTGGGTTCTGGGTGCTGGGTGCTGGGTGCTGGGACCAGCCCCGCCACCCAGTACCCAGTACCTATTACCCAGTACCTAGTCCCCCAGTACCCAGCACCTACAGCTTCACCACCTGCCCGATAAAGAGAATCGTCCCGCTCAGCCGTTCCCGGATAGCAAACAGGAACGGCCGGTCGAACTGAATCGTAGCCGGCGCCGAGGTCAGCCCGATACCGACTGAGGTCGCGGCGGCTGCGGTGGTGCCCTCCTCGTTGACATCCACGAACGTCTTCTGAATCACCTTCGTGATGAAGAGATTGCCGGCGATGCTTCCGCTCAGCATCCGGGAAAAATCGGCGCGGTTCTCATCGAAGGCGATTCGCATCCCCAGGGCGCTCAGATCGCTCCGGAGCTCGCGCTGGTACTCGAGCCGGAACCGGGGGAGGGTGACCCCGATCTTGTGCTCCGCCAGTGCGCCGGTCCATTCCGCCCACCGCGCCGCATCGAGCCCTTCGGTCAGCTCGGCGAGCGAGCGTCCGGGGGCCGGGAGGACAAGCGTCATCGCAAACGCACCATTGCCGTAAAGCAGCTCGACGATTTCGTGGTCCGGCGCCGAGGCGTGGCGGAGCGGCGCGGGCGTAAGACGCATGGTGGGAACGTTGCGGGTGGTGCCGTCCGCGGCGTGGAAGGGGAGATCCTGCGTGACTTTCGGATCGAACCCAGTCCGCCAGCTCCCCTTGAAATAGATCGCATTGATGAGGAACATCACCTCGTCCGCGGCGATCTGGTCGAGGATGGTCGGGATCTTCCCCCTGGTCTTGTCGTTCACCCACTGATTGATCGTCGTGAGCGTCGAGGGAGCCGCGAAGTCGAGTGCCTTGACCTCGGCGTCGAAGCTGGTCCGCGCCGCGTCGAGAAACGCCGGGGCAAAGGGCATTCCCGTCCGCGCCCAGATCGAATTCGCGATCGCAAAATCGACGCTGCGATCGAGCCCGCGAAGCAGGTCGATCAGGCTCCGGTATCCGGCACTGATCTCCTCGACCGGCGCTCCGGTCAGGGCCAGCGCCACGCGCATCGAGTCGAGCGTCGTGCCGGCGGCTCCATTGAGCGTCATGCCGAGGGCCATGGCTGCGCTGGTGGGCGAGAGGAAGACATTGTCGCCCGGCCGCGCGAGCTGGACTTCCCGAAACACGCCGAACGCGAACTGGTTTCCCGCCGACACGAGACGGGCTTCGGCGGTCGAGAGGGTCCGGGGCAGCGCGGTCAGCAGGGGAGGAGGGCCGGACTGCTCGGTGGGGCCGGAGCAGGCGGAGATGATCAGCAGGACGGCAGGTCCCAGCAGCGTGTGTCCCGACATAGGCTTTACCTCGGCAGGCCGAGCGCGGTGAGCATCGGCTGCAGGTTTCTGGATTCGATGAGGAATTCGTCGTCCGCGGTCTGGACCCGAATGTCCGCGGTGATGCTGATGGGATGCCCGTCGGCGGGGTCGTACACCACCTCGAGCTGGTCCGGATCCTGGTCGATGAAGTGCTCCACGTTCTCGAACAGATCTTCGATGCTCGGCACCAGCTGGAGCCACTGGGGTTCGACGTCCTGGCCGGTATCGGCATAGCGGCCCCGCACCACGGCTTTTTCCATCACCGTAGCCTCGATCCAGCGTCCCGCGAGGCCCCCGCAGAAGCACATCACCCGGGTTTCGTAGATGTAGTAGGCCGGCCCCACGCGATTCCAGAGCCGCCGGGCGTCCTCGAGTCGGTCGGCTGGAGCTGGTTCGGTAAAGAGGGAACAGGCGGCGAGGAGACTGCTGACGGAAAGACAGGCCGTCGCGCGGGACATCGGCCGTCTATCGCAGGGGGGTGGTGAGGGGGAGGAGGTCGCGCGCGCTGATTGCGATCTCGTCGTCGGCGGTGCTCGAGGAATAGTCGATCTCGATGCGGACCGGATAGCCGTAACTGGGGTCGTAGTCCGCCGAGAAGTAAGATGCCTTCCGCTCCAGTGCGTCTTCGATCAGGTCGAACAGGTCGGCCACGGTCGGCACATAACTCAGGAGCGCCGCTTCGACGTCCGCTCCCGAATCCTGGAACTCGGCCGCCGTCACCGTCCCGGCCGTCACCGTCACCGTCATCAGGCGTCCGCCCAGCAGACAGAAGCAGCTCCGGTTGACCTCGTAGCGGTAGGACTCGCTGCCCAGGGCGCGCCAGCGGGCCCGAGCCGCCTCCAGGGAGTCGTGCTCCCCGGGAGCGGTTGGAGCCTCACAGGCCAGCCCCGCAAGCAGCAGCAGGGCGACGGGGAGGAAAGGTCGGCGGGGCATGGTACCGGAGGGACGTGCACGGGGCGTGCCTGAGCCACAGGCCGGCAAGTCGTTGCCGGGTATGCCCGGTTCCGGCGGTCCGGTTCTGGTGACGCCGGGGTGGGTCAGAAGGCGTGTCGAACCGACACGCCTGGGAGTTACTCCCCGAGGATCTTGATGATCACCCGCTTGCGGCGCTGTCCATCCCATTCCCCGTAAAACACCCTCTGCCAGGGGCCCAGATCGAGCTTGCCGCGAGTGACCGGCACGATGACTTCATGTCCCAGCGTGAGGCTCCTGAGATGTGCCGCCGCGTTGTCCTCTCCGGTCTCATTGTGCCGGTAGCGGGCGGGGTCCCAGGGCGCCACGGTGTGCTCCAGCCAGTGCAGAATGTCGTGCCAAAGTCCCGACTCGTGGTCGTTCACAAAGACCGATGCTGAAATGTGCATTGCGGAAACCAGCGCCATTCCCTCCTGAACTCCGCTCTCGACGAGCTGGGACATCACTTCGTCGGTGATGTCGATGATCTCCTGGCGACGCTTGGTCTCGAACCAGAGATAGTGGGTATGTGACTTCAATGATTCCTCCCGAGTTCAAGCTAGATGACGCGCACTGACCGGTCCAGCCGGCGCCGGCGGATTACTATCAATCATGGACAACCTCTGTCACACCCTGGTCGGGCTCGCGCTCGCGGAAACCGGTCTCGGGCGGCGCACCCGGTATGCCACGGCCGCGCTCGTCCTCGGAGCGAATCTTCCCGACATCGACGCCCCCATGGCGTTCACCCAATACGGGCTCGGATTCCGGCGGGGGATCACTCACGGGATTCTCGCGCTCATGGTGCTCCCGTTCCTGCTGACCGGCCTGCTTCTTCTGTGGGCTCGATTGCGGGGGGCGGGCCGAGCGGTCATTCCCCGCCAGCTGCTGTTGCTCTCCGCAGTCGCCATCCTCACCCATCCGTTTCTCGACTGGATGAATACCTATGGGATGCGCTGGCTGATGCCCTTTGACGGAACCTGGTTCTACGGAGACAGCCTCTTCATCATCGATCCGTGGCTTCTCCTGCTCCTGCTCATCGGGTGGCTCTCCGGCCGCTGGGCCAGACGGAGCGGGGGCGAGGGCGGCGGCCGGGACGGCGAGGGCGCCGCCCGGCTGATGATCGCGATCAGCGCCGTCTATGTCCTCCTCATGGTGGGTCTGAGCGCCGCGGGGCGGCGAGTCGCGGCACGGGATCTGGGACTCGAGCATCCGTCGCGGAGGCAGCTCCTGGTGGCGCCCCCCTTCCTGGCCTCGTGGCGCCGGGAAGTGATCGTGGACGCCGGCTCCGGATATCGCTTCGGGAAAATCGAATGGCTTCCGCGGCCAGCGCTCCGGCTCGCCGGGGGCGAGATCCCCAAGCAGCTCGAAGCCCTTCAGGCCATACCGCACAGCGTGGCGCTCGACAACCTGCTCGGGTGGGCGCGGTTTCCCTTCGTCGAGCGGATCGGCGACCGGATCTACCTGGACGACGCGCGGTACGGGGCGGGGAGGAGGAGCTTTGCGGCGGTGATGATCGGTGAGAGGTGAGACGTGAGAAGTGAGACGTGTGCGCCCCTCAGTTTTACCTCTCACCTCTCACCTCTCACCTCTCACCTCTCACGGCGTTCCCGCTTGCCGGCTCTTCCCCGCGGAAAACACCACGCCGCCGGCCAGCAGGGCCACGATCACTCCCAGGGAGGCCTGCGTCGACACGTGAATCCAGGCGCTCAACCCCATCTTGAGCCCCACGAACACCAGGATCATGGCCACGGCGGGCTTGAGGTACCGGAACCGGTCGATGGCGTCGGCGAGGACGAAGTAGAGCGCGCGAAGCCCCAGGATCGCGAAGACGTTCGAGCTGTACACGATGAACGGGTCGCGGGTCACCGCGAAGATCGCCGGGATGCTGTCGATCGCGAACACCAGGTCGCTCCACTCTACGACGAGCACCACCAGGAAGAGCGGTGTCGCGAACCTGGCCCCGTGCATCCGGACGAAGAAATGGTCCTTATGGTAGTCTGCGGTAACCCGCACGAAGCGGCGCGCCAGCCGGACGACCGGATTCTTTTCCGCGTCGATCGGCGCCAGGCCCTCGGCCCGGAACATCCGGATGCCGGTGATGACCAGGATCCCGCCGAAGACGTAGGTGATCCAGTGAAACCGCTGCAGCAGCAGCGCCCCCAGCGCGATCATGATACCGCGCATCACGATCGCGCCGAAAATGCCCCATTTGAGCACCCGCGGTTGCAGCAGCGGGGGCACCGAGAAGTACTGAAAGATGAGGAGGAAGACGAACAGGTTGTCGACGCTGAGCGACAGCTCGATCAAGTACCCGGAATAAAACTCCAGCGCCAGCGCAGAGCCCTCGCGCCACCAGAGGAACATTCCGAAGCAGACGGCGAGCGCTCCCAGCCCCAGGCTCCAGAGCGCCGCTTCCCGGACATGGAGCACGTGCGCCCGCCGGTTGACCACGCCCAGGTCGAGCGCCAGAAGCGCCACCACCAGGGCCGTGAAGCCGATCCAGACGCCCGGCTCATGGTGCGGCACCGGATCAGCCGCGCATCGCCATCAGCGCGTCCACGCGGGCCGCGGTGGGAGGATGGGTGCTGAAGAGCGACAGCATGCCGCCTCCGTACGCGGCGAGCGGATTCACCTGCGCCAGCGGCGCGGCCGCGGGAATCACATTCATCGGGATCTGGTGGGCCAGCGCATCGAGGCGGGTAAGCGCGCTCGCCAGCGGCTCCGGCTGTCCCAGGATCTGGGCCCCCACCCGGTCGGCCTCGAATTCCCGGCGGCGGGAGAGCGCCATCTGAATGATCATCGCCGCGATCGGAGCGAGGATGAGCAGTGCGAGCCCGATGTAGGGGTGCCGGTCGCCGTCGTCATCACCTCCGAAAAACAGCATCCGGGGAAGGAACCCGACCGCGCCCGCGATTCCCGCCGCGATGGTGGAAAGCAGCATGTCGCGATTCTTGATGTGCGCCAGCTCGTGGGCGATCACGCCCTCGATTTCCCGGGCGGGCATCCTGGCAAGCAGGCCCGAGGTGACCGCCACCACCGCCTTTTCGGGGCTCCGCCCGGTCGCGAAGGCATTGGGCTGCGCCTGGTCCGCGATGGCCACCACCGGCATGGGAAGCCCGGCCCGCTGGCGGAGCCGGTCCACCATGTCGTAGATCTCCGGCGCCTGCCCGCGGGTGACGACCCGGGCGCCGTACATCCTGAGGACGATGCGGTCGGAGAAGTAGAACATGATGAAGTTGAACGCGCCGCCGATCAGCAGCGCCATCACCATGCCCTGGGTACCTCCCACCAGCTGGCCCAGCCCCAGGAACAGGGCCATCAAGCCCGCGAGAAGCACGAAGGTCCTGGCGTTGTTGGTCATGTCCAATCCTTTCTCCGGTCCATAAACAAAAAGCGAGACCTCGTCTTCCCGCCTGTGCGGGTGACGAAGGTCTCGCCCTGAAGCGAAAGCGATGGCTTTCGCAGCCCCGGGAACCGTGCCGGCCGCCGGCCGACAGTCTTGACGATTCCGCGGTCCGCCTTCCGGCGGATGAGCTACTCCCCTTCTTCCTTCAGCGTGAAATTACCGTCGTCTCCCCTGCGGAGTCAATTCCAAGGGGCTCCCCGTTCTCCCGCCCGGTGTTAGGTTCACTCCTCCTCGTCCGTCCCTTCGCGTCCGGGAGAAGTGATGCTGGATCAGGATCGGGAGCCGGTCGTCACAATCTGTCTGCTGGCGGCGCTGGTCGACGGCGCGCGCTCGCCGGAGGAGCAGGCCCAGTTCGAGCGCATCGTGGCGCATCTGGGTGGAACGCCGGTGGCGGACGGCAACGCCTCGCTGGCCGAGGCCGTCGGACGTCTCTCCTCGCCCGAAACGAGGCGGCTGGCGTATGAAATGGCGGTGTCGGTGGTGTACGCCGACGGCGACGTCAACGACCCCGAACGGGAATTCCTGGACCAGCTTCGCGCCGCGATCGGGCTCGCCGATGACGGAGTCGACGGGCTCGATGAGGAAGCGCGCTCCCTGTCCGAGGCGCCGCTGGGCCCGCCCCCGCCCCCGCCGGTGCCGGACCGGGATCTCAGGGCGGTCCCCAGGAGTCTCTTCGCGTCACAGGGTGGGATTCCCATGGGCTCCCCCGATGCGCCGCTCGACAATTTCATCCGGAAGCAGGCGCTGCTAACCGGCGCCCTC
>Ga0075429_100001637_pt1 | contig 18510 bp, 17 predicted proteins | sample RhiMetdeltSRZDD3_FD_75295 | JGI IMG/M metagenome (GOLD analysis project Ga0075429, IMG submission 75295) | Populus rhizosphere microbial communities from Tennessee, USA - Rhizosphere MetaG P. deltoides SRZDD3 | ecosystem: Host-associated > Plants > Roots > Rhizosphere > Soil | place: USA... | reverse complement strand
TTGTAGATCTCGTCGCCGACGATCAGCAGCGGACGCCGGGCCTCGACCAGCAGCTTCGCGGCGCGCTGCACCTCGACCGGGTTCGGGCGGACGCGCATACGCGGGTCCACCTGATCGTGCCGGATGATCTCCGCCGTGAACTTCTCCGACGTGAAGTCGGAATGCCAGTTCATGTAGGCCGGGCCGTACGGCGGGGTCCACGCCACGCGGAACGCGCGGCGCACGGTCTCCGGAATCTGCGCGGGCGCGCGCGATGACCACGTCAGCTTCGTCATCGGCTCGGTCAGCTGTTCCTGCCCGGGCAGCTCCTCGAAGCCGTCACGCCCCGCCGCCAGCGAATCCTCCGTGCGGTACGAGTAGAAGACGAGCGGCGTCTGCTCCTTCCACGCGTTGAACATCTGCCCGAGCGCGTTGGTCAGCCCGACGACCGCCGCCTCCATGACGATCGAAGGCTGGCCGGAGGCTTTGACGTAGCCGGCCGCCATCGCCGCGCCGGGACCCTCGTGCGGCGTAAGGATGTACTGCAGCTGGGGGCGATCGACGAGCGCTTCGTAGAAGTGCGCGTCCTCGCTGGCAGCGTTGCCGAAGACGTACTTCACACCGGAGGCGATCAGCTGCTCGGCGAAATGCTCGCCGCCCGTGCCGGTGAACATGCGAATCGCCTCGGGCGACACCGGCGTACCGGACTGCTGCATCGCGGTGACCGATTCGACGATTGAGTTCGCCGCGGCCGTCGTGACGCCGGTGGCCACGAGGCGGCGCACGAAGTCGCGCCGCGAGATGCCGTTGGTCAGGAGCTGAGCGACTAAGTTTCTCATGGCGTTCTCTTGGGAATTGACAGTTTGGGAGTTGGACGTCGAGTTACTTAGGTCCTCTCGTCTGTGCGAGAAAAGCGGCCATGGCGTTGATTTCAGCCTCGGTCCAGAGCGCGCCGCGGCCGACCATCCGGTAGAGCACGCCCTCCCACGCTCTGCGGTCCCCTCTGAGCGAGGTCCACATGCTGGCCTGATGGCACTGGAAACACTTGCGCGTGAGGATCTCTTTGCCGTCAGCGGCGGGCGCGGCAGCCTGGGCCGCCGGGGGTGTCTGAGCGGCGGCGTCTACGACAGTCTGGGTCGCGCCCCACAGGGACGCGCAAAAGACGAGCGCGGCGGCGCGAATGAGCAGCGGCATGTGGCAAAGCCTACAACAGCTTAGGGCCCTATGGAATAACGGATCGCTTGATCTCCCCGGCATTCGCACCTAGGCTATTGAACCGGAGAAAACACACCATGGCCGTTCAGGAACTGACGAAACGAAAGCATAAGGTCGCCGTTATGAACGCGGTACACGACCTGCCGGTGCTGGTCGCCCGCGACAAGGGATTTTTCAAGGACGAGGGGCTCGACATCGAGTTCGTCTCGACGCCCGGCATGGCGCAGGTGACGACGTCGCATACCGTCAAGTTCGATACGGTATTCGACCGGCCGCTCGATTCCGTCTACAACGACGGCGGCATCGACCAGTACCGCATGTGCGAGTGGGGCATCATGAAGCGTGCGGTCGAGGCGGACACCAGCGGCCTCCGGCGCCGCAAGATCGTCGCCCTCGGCGCCTCGATGTCCAAGTTCGCCATCGTCGTGGACAAGGGCTCGAAGATCTACGAGCCCGAGATGCTGAAGGACAAGCTGATCTCGGTGACGCCGAACAACGGGTCGCATTTCACCATGCTGAAGATGGTCGAGGGCTTCCTCGAGCCTGAGCATGTGAAGACGACCAACGCCGGCTCGATGCAGAAGCGGATCGAGGCGCTGAAGCGCGGCGAGGTCGCGGCGGTCGTGCTGATGGAGCCGTGGATCAGCGTGGCGCAGAAGGAAGGGCTGCGGATCCTGATCGAATCGCATTCGACGCGCAGCGAGGCGGCGTCGGACGAAGTGGATGGCCCGACGCTCGCCGCGATGTTCCGCGCCCAGGCGCGCGCGGTCGAACTGATCGAGAGAGATCCGACGCCGTTCGTCCACTACCTGGTGGCGGAAACCGGCGGACGCCTCGACGAGAAGGATTTCCAGACGTGGCGGCTGCTGCACGCGCCGCCGCAGCCCTACACGCGCGAGCGGTGGGAGGATACCTACAACTGGACGGTCAAGTGGAACATGACCGTGCCGGGCGCGACCTACGAGAACACCGTCGATAACCGCGCCTGGAAGTAAAGCCTGAACCACGACGGCACGACGGCCACGACGTTACTTTTTACAAGTGATGTCGTGCACGTCGTGTTCGTCGTGGTTCATCTCTTCAGCAGGGTTTCCTCGAACAACCTGGTCCACTTATCGACCTCGTCCAGCGTTCGGACGGGGTCGGTCTGGACGATCTTCACGCCTGCCAGCGGCGACGGCACCTTGGTGTTGCTGGGCACATAGTCCATGCTGACGAAGGAACGCTGCGCGTCCTCGCCGAGCAGGTAGTCGTAGAACAGGCGCGCCGCGGCGGGGTGCGGGGCGTGCCGCGCCACGCCGACGGCGTTCGAGCGGGCGATCGCCGGCTCGAGCGCGAACCAGTCGATCGGCGCGCCCTTCTTCTTCGCCTGCTCCGGCATGTAGTTGTAGAGCGTCAACGCCAGCGGCACCTCGCCGGAGATCACCATGTTGTTCAGGAGCGTGTGCCCGACACGCACCGACACGCCGTTGGTCGCGGCCAGCTGGCGGAAGAACTCGACGCCCTCTTCTTCGCCACCGACGACGTCGGCGACGGACGCAAACCAGTCCTGATCCTTCGCCTCGATGCCCAGCTTTCCCTTCCACTTCGGATCGAGCAGGTCGCGGTACGACTTCGGCAGATCCTCGCGGTGCACGAGCGTGGTGTTGTAGGCCTGCACCCACACCGACAGCAGCGTCGCGGCCCACTGCTTGTGCGGCGGGACGGAGCCTGGCTGCAGGTCGGCGTGCACCGGCGAATCGATCGGCAGCAGAAGGTTCTCGCGCGCGAGCGCTTCCATTTCGGGCGAGCCGAAGTGGATCACGTCCACGTCGTAGCGACCTGCCGCCGCTTCCGACATCGTCCGCTGCATGATGCGATCGGTCCCCGCGCGCCAGACGTTCACCTTGATGCCATGCTCGGCCTCGAACGGCCCGAGCAGCGTCGGGAGATCTTTCTCGGCGATGGTGGTGTAGAGGGTGAGGGTGTTGTCGGAACGCTCAGGCGCGGTTCCGCCGCACCCCGCCACGAAGAGCACAAAGAGAATCAACCACGACGGACACGACGAGCACGACCAGGACAAACTTGTTTTCAAGAAACGTCGTGACCGTCGTGCCGTCGTGGTTTCCAAAAACCGTGATCGTCGTGATTCTATCTTCCGGCGCCGAACAGATCGGTATAGAGGTTCTTCCACTTGTCGTACTCGTCGATCGAGACGCGGGCGTCGACGAACGTCATCGGCACTTTGTTGAGCGGCGTGTCGATCTTCGTGCTGGTCGGGACGAACTCGCGGTCGGCGATGATCTGCTGCCCTTCGGGGCTCAGCTCGAAGTCGTAGAACAGGATGGCGGCGTGCGGATGCGGCGCGCGCCGGGCGACGCCGACGCCGTTGGGCCGCGCGATCGCGTTGCCGATGGTGAACCAGTCGATCGGCGCGCCTTCGCGGCGGAGCTGCTCGGCCTTGTAGTTGTAGACCGTGAGCGACAGCGGCACTTCGCCGGACGCGACCAGCTGCGTCAGCAGCGTGTGCCCCTTGCGATTCGAGATGCCGTTCGTCTTGACGATCTGCTGAAACACTTTCTTGCCGCGCTCCTCACCGATTTCGCCCAGGATGCCGGCCAGCCAGTCGGAATCCTCCGCCTCGATGCCGAGTCGTCCTTTCCATTTCGGATCGGTGAGGTCTTCCCACGTCTTCGGCAGCTCCTCTTTCTTCACCAGCTTGGTGTTGTAGGCCTGCACGAACACGTTGAGCCTCGTGCCCACCCACTCGCCGTGCGGGCGAATCGCCGGGGCGATGAGGTCGGCATGCTGCGGACTCTTGATCTTCTGCAGGATCTGCTCGCGCGACATCGATTCGAGCTCGGGACCGTTGGTCTCGACGACGTCGACGGTGTGGCGGCCGGCGCGGGCTTCCTGGAGCGCGCGGTTGAGGACGGCTTCGGATCCGGCGCGCCAGATGCTGGCCTTGACGCCGTACTTCTTCTCGAACGCCTCGACCACCGGTCCGAGGTCGGTCGTCTGCGCCGAGGTGTAGATCGTCAGCTCGCCCTCGCGTTTGGCGCCCTCGATCAGCTTCTGCAGCCGGTCAGCGCCGTCGTAGGCGGCGAGCTCCGCCACGGGCGACGCCTCTTCCGCTGGCGCGGAACCGCCGCATGCCGCGGTGACACACGCGAGCGCGAGGATGAGGAATCTGTTCATGGCGTCACCGGTCCGGCTAAAGCCGGACACTACGTACTAAAGCCGGACACTACGTACTGGTTTCGGCGAGCTCCGCCTCGTAGGCCTTTTCCATCCGCGACTCGATGCCGCGCTTCGCCAGCGCGTCCTGGAACCACTGCCGGATGCGCGGCGCTTCGTCCGCGTAGTCTATCTGGTCTCCGCCCTGCCGGCGCGAAATCCACGCCTTGGGCACGCCCTGGGCATTCCGGATCGCGACGCCCTCGGCCTTGAACGCGAGATAGCGCGCCGGCGACGTGCCGGTGTTGAAATGCTGGTGAAACCAGAGGTTCGGCGGCACGATCATCGACCCTTCGCGCCACTCGTAGCGCTTCGGCTCCTCCCCCTCCGGCCACATCAGCGAATAGCCTTCGCCGCTCATGATGATGACGTGCGCGCCGGGACCGTGCGCGTGCGCCTTCTTGTAGGTCCCGGTCGGGAACTGCGAGATGTGGCTGTTCATGTGGCCCTTGGCCATGCTGAACCGGATGTGCCCGCCGCCCGCGCCCCGCTCCTTCGCGGCGATCAGCGGAAGGTTGATGGCGTCCGCCACGAAATTAGTGTCGAGCAGCAGGCCGCGCTGCTCGCCGCGATTTGCGAAGTACTCGGGCTCGCCGTTGAAGCGATCCTTGAAGTCGTAGCGGGTGTTGAACACGAAATCGAGATCGCCGAACGCGTTGATGATCACCGGCGCGTTGGTCACTGAGACGAAGCGCGCGGGCTCGCTGCCGGAGCCGTTGAAATGCTGGTGCCAGGCGTTCAGCGGGATCGCGAAGATCGCCCCGGCCCTCCACTCGAACGCGATCCGCCCGCCCGATTCATTCCACACGGTCGTCGAGCCCCGCCCGTCGAGGATGTAGATCATCTCCTCGTAGAGCTGATGGTGCGGCGCGAGCTCCTTGCCCGGCGGAATCTCGCAGACGTAGCAGTCGTTCGACGTCCGCGACGCATCGTGATTCAGAAACACGCCGCGCCCGCCGCGCCGCGCCCACGGCTTGAGCTCGACGGTGTGAAGGTCGGGAACGTAGAAGGAGCTGATGATGTCGAGCCCCTCGGCCTTCACCCAGCGCGTGTACGGCGTTTCTTTCTCAGCAGCGAATTTATTCGCCAGATCGGTGGAGACGACGGCGTCTTTGGTATTCGTCGTTGCCATCAGCGTGTGGTCGGAACCTGGCCCCTGAGGTAGGCGTCGACGATCTCGCCGTTCAGGACGACGGCGGGATCGTATTCGGGCGCGTTCTCGATCTGCTCGAGGTCATTCAGCCCGCACGCCTTGAAGATCCGGTTGATGACTGAGATCAGCCGGACCGGCTTGCCGGCGCTGGCGTTGTGATGCTGATGAATCGTGTTGGGCGGAATGTAGATCACATCGCCCGCCTCCCACTCGTAGCGCTTCACCTCGGGCTGCGGCGTCCAGTGATAAGTGTCGGTGATCTCGACGTCGCAGTCCTGGTGCAGGTCGTAGCCCTGTCCTTCGAGCACGTAGAGGCACTCTTCCGCGAGGTGGCGATGCTTTCCCGACTTGCTGCCGGGCGGAATGATCTGCATGTAGGCGTCCACCGTCTCCATGCGCGTATTCATCCCCTCGTTGATCAGGTGCTTCAACAGACCCTGCCGCGCCATCTCCCACGGCATCTCCTCGGGGTGGATCACCTTCCTGCGCTTCGCGTTCCGCGCCGGCGCGGTGGACGCATCGTCGAGGAGAGCCTGGTAGAACTTCTGGTTCGCCGTCCCCGCGCGCCACGCTTTCGATTCGCTCCAGGCCACGTCAGTCCTCGTGATTGAAATTGGTCTCGTTCTCGCGGACGCGGAAGTTCTCGGCGCCCGGTGCGGGCTCGGTCGGCCGCGGCTCGACCAGCTTCTGGAACAGCATGTTCATGAACATGAACATCGGCTTGGTCTTCATCACCAGCGCGCGCGCCGGCTTTGTCGGATTACCGTTGAAGTGCTGGTGCACGCAGTTGTTGTGCACGATCGAGACGTCGCCCGCTTTCCAGTCGTAGCGGATGCCGTCGTGGATTTCGTAGCCCTCGCCGTCGAGGATGTAGAACGCCGCCTCGTTGACGTGACCGTGCTTCTGCGACCGGGCCCCGGGACCCCACTCCTCGATGTGGAGGTGGAACATCTGGGTGATGCCATCCTTCGGCTCGACGTAGTGGCGGCTGAACGTCTGCGGGCCGTCGGTGAAGTTGATCTCGCGCCCTTTGCGCACGCGCGGCATGGCCCTGAGGCGCGCGAGCTCGTCCTTGAGGTTGTAGTGACCCTGGAGCGCGCGGACGAAAATCCGATCCTTCTTCGAGTGGTAGTGCGATTCGTTTGGTTCAGACGCCATATTCATCCAGCCGGAATCGCTTTGGTTTGAGCGTCCGGCACAATTCGCGGTTGAGGCCCGCCTGCGGCAGGCCAAGACCGGCATTGTGAGCCATCGACTGGACGATCTCAAGGTCGTCCTCGGCCCACGCCATGGTGTTGCTGCCCCAGTGCCGGAGCACGTAGTTTTCCGCGCCGGTCTTGAGCAGCGCCTCCTTCAGCAGCTCGACGTCGACGCCGGAGCGCTGCGCCAGCGCCAGCGCCTCGTGGTTGGCGATGAGGACCGCCCACATCACCATGTTGTTCGCCGCCTTGGCCACCTGCGCGGTGCCGATCGCGCCGGTGGCGATGATGTCGGAGGCGAAGCACGACAGCACCGGCCTGAGCCGCTGCACAATCGCCGCGTCGCCGCCGACGAACGACAGCAGTGTGCCCTCGTCTGCGGCGCGGCCGCCGCGGCACATCGTCGCGTCGACGAGATGCACGCCGAACGGGCCGGCGACGTCGGCGAGCTCCTGGATCGTGCGGGGATGGACTGTCGAAAGGACCGCGATGATGGTATCGCGCCGGAGATGCTTCAGCAGTCCTTCCGCCGACACCAGCGCGCGGAGCTGGCGGTCGTAGCCGACGCAGATGAGGACTATGTCGCTGTCTGTGGCCAGCGCCGCGACCGTCTCCACCGATTTCGCGCCTCGCGCCGCCACGGCGTCGCGCTTTTCGGCGTCGATGTCGTAGGCGATGACGGTAAAGCCCTTGCGCACGATGTGACCGATGATCGGCTGACCCATGCGGCCCGCGCCAATCACGCCAATTGTTTTCATGGTTGTCATCTCTTCTGCGTAATGGTGTCGAGCAGCGCCGGCTGGCCCGACTTCACTTTTGCGATCGCGCGCTTCAGTGCGGCGGAAAGATCCGCCGGCTTCTCGATCGGCCCTTCCGCGTACCAACCCATCGACTTCGCCATGGCCGCGAAGTCGGGCGCAGGGTCGTCGAGGTCCATGCCGATGTGTGCGCGCTCGAGCGGCGTGCTCCGCAGCTTCGCCATCCGGATCTGGTGCTCCCAGTCGTTGTAGTACGCGCGATTGTTGTACATCACGACGAGCATCGGGATCCGGTGCTTGGCCACGACCCAGAGAGCGCCTGCGTCGTACATCAGATCGCCGTCGGGTTGCATGTCCACCACCAGGCGCTTCGCGTCGCGGTGCGCGAGGGCAACGCCGATGGAGATGCCGAACTGCGTCGCCGTGCCGAGCGACCGGCCCGGATGCCGGTACGGCCGGTCGAAGTCCCACAGCTTGCGCGTCCAGTGCTCGAGCGTCCCTGCCGTGAGTACCCAGTCCTCCTGCCGGATCGCGTCCCACACCTCCGACGCCAGCCGCGGCAGCGTGATCGGGCTCGCGTCCCACTCCTCTTTCGCCGCACCGGCCCATTTCTGCCGCAGTGCGGCGCTCTTCGCCGCCGTGTCGTCCGTGCGCGCTTTCACGCGCGAGGCGAGCTTCGGATCACCGTCGATGCGCGTTTCGAGCAGGCTCGTCAGCGCCGGCAGCGCCACGGTCGTGTCGGCCAGGATTCGCAGGTCCGCGTGCAACAGCCGCTGGTAGTCGAGGGTCCAGCTCGATAACTCCAGATCGCCGAAGCCGATCTCGATCCACTTCGCGCTCTGCGGCACAACCGACGTCACTTCCCGCGTCGCGCTCACCAGCTCGCGCGTCGGCCGCTCCCAGTCGCGGGTGTCGAGACAGACGATCAGATCGGCGTCGCGGAAGACGTCCTTCGCCTCGCTCATGTTGAGCGGATGCCGCGACGGAAAATTCAGGCGGCTGTCCACGTCGTAAACGGGGATGCCGCCGGTCTCTGCCAGCTTCACCAGCGCGTGAAATCCGTCGGCTTCGCGGCCGACGTACTCGGCGATGATGACCGGCTTCGACGCCGCCGCGATCAGATCGGCGGCCTGCTCGAGCGCGGCCGGGTCCGCGCCGATCCGCGACGGGACCTTCGCCCCGTTCGCCGGCGGCATCGTCACGGAGTGATCGAGCTTCTGCTCCTGCAGCCAGGCGTCATAGCACATGTAGACGGGTCCGCGCGGCTCCGTCATCATCACCGCATAGCCGCGGGCGAACGAGTCGGGCACGCCGTCAACCGTGTGCGGCTGGTAATCCCATTTCGTATACGCCCGCACGGCGTCGCCCTGGTCCTGCGCGCTGTGGATCCAGTCGATGCGCGGGCGGCGCTTGGTCTCGTCCATCGGGCCGGTCGCGCCGATGATGAATACCGGCGCGCGATCGATATAGGCGTAGTAGATCGCCAGGTTGGCGTGCAGCAGGCCGACGAGGTTGTGCAGGATCGCCACCATCGGCCTCCCGGTCGCCTTCGCGTAGCCGTGCGCGATCTGCACCGCCGTCTCCTCGTGCTGGCACAGGAGCATCACCGGGCGGTTGCCGCCGTAGTTCACGATCGAGTCGTGAAGGCCGCGATAACTGGCGCCGGGGTTTATCGCCGCGTATGGCAGGTCGTAGGCGTGAAGCAGATCGACGATGACGTCGGAGGCCCAGCGGTCACTCGCCATCAGGAAACCTTGAGCACGACGCACTTCTCCGGATCGAGCTGCACGAAGATCGCTTCGCCGACCTTCGTCCGCAGCGTCGGGTGCTGCCGCGAGAGCAGCGTGCGGGCGCCGACCGTCACCTGGAAGTCCACGGCCTCGCCGAGAAACACTTTCTGTTCGACCCGCCCTTCCCAGACGTTGTCGCCGGCCGGGCGGGTCTCCGACAGGTCGACGTCCTCCGGACGTACGGAGATCGCGACGCGGTCGTCGGGGCGCAGGTCCTGATCGGTCTGCACCGTGACATCGCCGAGTTCCGATCTCACGACGGTCCGGCTGAAGCCGGACACGACGTACCCCTCGATGAAGTTGGTATTTCCGACGAAGTCCGCGACGAACTGGCTCGCCGGGCGCTCGTAGATTTCGCGCGGCGTGCCGATCTGCTGGATGCGGCCCTCGTTCATCACCGCAATCTCGTGCGACAGCGCCAGCGCCTCGGTCTGGTCGTGCGTGACGTAGACCGTCGTGATCTTCAGCTCGCGCTGCAGCCGCTTCAGCTCGAACCGCATCTTCTCGCGGAGCTTGGCATCGAGGTTCGACAGCGGTTCGTCGAGCAGCAGCAGCGCCGGCTCCATCACCAGCGCCCGCGCCAGCGCCAGGCGCTGCTGCTGGCCGCCGGACAAAGTGGTTGCCTCGCGCTGGGCGAGGTGATCGAGCTGCACGGCGGTGAGGACCTTCATCACCTTGTCCTGGATGCCCGCCCGTGAATGACGTCCGTTGCCGACCTCGAGCGGGAACGCGGCGTTCTGAAACACATTCATGTGCGGCCAGATGGCGTACGACTGGAACACCATGCCGAAGCCGCGGCGGTTCGGGGCGATGAAGATCCCTTTCGCCGACGAGAACACCACGCGATCCTTGACCGTGATCTCGCCCGCCTTCGGCCGCTCCAGCCCCGCAATCGACCTCAGCGTCGTCGTCTTGCCGCAGCCGCTCGGACCGAGCAGCGTGAAGAGACGTCCCTCCGGCACGGTGAACGTGACATCCTGCGCGGCCTTGACCGGCTCGCCCTTTGGCGTCGCGTATTCGGTGAAGAGACCTGAGACGTCAAGCACGGCGTCGTTCACTCTTCCGGGTCCGCCTGAAGGCGGACACTACGTACTCCAGCGATGCGTACTCCAGCGATGCGTACTCCAGCGATGCGTACGTAGTGTCCGGCTTCAGCCGGACCGAAACTCTAGCGATGCGTACGCAGTGTCCGGCTTCAGCCGGACCGAAACGTGCGTTCACCCTAATAATCCTTCACGCCGTAGCGGCGGCCGAGCCACTGAGCGATCAGCACGAGGAAGAACAGCGCGGTGATGAACATCACGCCGAGCGCCGAGAGCTCGACGTACTGACCGTTTTCCCAGAGCTCCCAGATCGTGATGGAGATGACCTGCGTGTCGGGACTGTAGAGAAGGATCGACGTGGACAGCTCGCGGATCGAGACGATCGTCACGTAGATCCAGCCAGCGAGCAGTCCGGGCTTGAGCAGCGGCAGGATGACGCGCCGGAAGGTCGTCGCCCACGACGCGCCGCTCATCGCGGCCGACTCCTCGAGCTCCTTGTGAATCTGCAGCATCGACGAGGTGTTGTACCTCAGCCCGTACGGCATGAAGCGCGTCACGTACGCGATCAGCATGATCCACATCGTCCCGTACACGCCGATGTCGACGTTCAGGTAGAAGATCATGATCGACAGTCCCAGGACCAGGCCGGGGAACACCATCGGCAGCGACGCGATATTGTCGAGGAGCCAGCGGCCGCGAATCCGCGTCTTCACCACGATCCAGCAGATCACCGACGTCACCAGCATCACGATCGTCGCCGAGCCGAGCGACAGCACCGCGCTGTTCATGACCGTGCGCGGCAGATTCGGATAGCTCAGGATGAAGCGGTACGGGTCGAGCGTGAGGTTGCCGAGCGCTTCCATCGACGGCACGGCGTAGAAGCGCTGAAACGACGACCACAGCAGCACCGAGAACGGCAGTACGACGATCAGCAGAAAGTAGACAACGAAGATCGCCGCCGTGAACCAGCGCCAGGCGCCAAGATCGATCTGCCGTGGCCGGAACGCCTTGCCGGTGACTGTGGCGTAGCGCGATCCCGTGCTCGACAGCCGCGACACGAAATAGACGCCGGCCGTGGTGATGACGAGCAGCGCGACGGCATACGCGGACGCCAGGCCGACGAGGCTGGGATAGCGATGCACGGCCTGGTAGATCGCGGACGTGAAGACCTCGATGCCGTTCGGGAGGCCGAGCAGCGCCGGCACTTCGAACGACTCGATCGCCCGCACGAACAGGATCAGCAGCGTCGCGACGATCGCCGGCCAGGTGAGCCGGAGGGTGACGCGCCACACCACCTGGAAGATGTTGGCGCCGCTCATCGTCGCCGATTCCTCGAACGACGGATCCATCGCGCGGAACGCGGCCGTCATCAGCAGGAACGCCATCGGCGAGTAGTGCAGGCCGTCCACCCAGATCATCCCGGCGAGCGAGTAAATGTTGAACAGCGGCTGGTCGAGGCCAAGCCACCTCTGGAGAACCAGGTTGATGATCCCGATCTGCGGGCTCGCGAGCAGGATCCACGAGATCGTGAACAGGATCGACGGGATGACGAGCGGGATGATCGACAGCGCAAAGAACAGCGTCTTGAACGGCGTGTTGGTGCGCTCGTTCATCCATGCGAGCGCGGTGCCGAGCAGGAACGCGAAGATCGACGTGCCCGCGGCGAACTGGACTGACGTCAGGAACAGCCGCAGCGTTTCGACGCTGCCGTACGCCGCTGCGTAGTTCTGAAGCGTGAAGACGGAATCGACGGCCGCCGTCTGCGGCGTCCGGAAGCTTTGCCAGAGCAGGAAGCCGAGAGGGATGACGGCGATGTAGACCGTCAACGCCACACACGCGCCGACGATCACCCACTTCCAGTCCCACCCTACTCGGTAGCCGGGTAGCTGGGTGGCTGGGTAGCTGGGGGGACCGCTCGCGCGGTTACTGGCGATTGCTGTACTCATCGGCGTTTTACCCAGCGACCTAGCTACCTAGCAACCTAGCTACCTAACTACCTCGCAACCTCGTGATGGTGGTGTTTGTGAGGTATGCGCGGATCTGCCGTGAAGACGAGCGACTTGATCGTCACGGGCACTGTGAAGGACGGCATGCGCACGCGGCCCAGATCGATGAAGTCGAAGTCCCACAGCCGGATGCCGTCCAGGACGAGCACCTCGGACGCGACGTGCAGTTCTTCCTTGAGGATGCCGCCGAGCGTCTGGGCCACGTCGCCGTCCACGATCACGAACAGCGGCCTGCCCGCGGCGAGCGTGCGCGGGACGGCGTCGACAATGCCGCGCGCCAGGGCGGCCAGCCGCGGATACGACGGCTCGCCAAACCACCGGAAGGCAATCGCGACTTCCGACTCTCCCTCGACCATGTCGAAGCTGACGAGATGATGACGGATGGCTTTCGTCACCTCGGACGCGTTCACCGCGTCGGTCAGCTTCAGCCGCGGACGGATGACCTGAAGGTTCTTCCGCGGCAGCAGATCGCGCGGGCTCGAGATATACACCGTGTTGCCGGAGAGCTGGACGCTGTACTCGGAGGCGCCAAGCGCGGTGGCGCGAATGCACTCGCCGGCTGGCAGGAGCGGCAGCGGAATGCGCCCGGCGTCTGTGCGGTCGCGGACGGCATGGCCGAACCGGCGCCCGAGGTCGCCGAAGTCGCGCGTCTCGCGACCGTAGACGTATTCGCCCACGCCGCCCGAGAACATCGCGCCTTTAACGCCGCTGTGAATGTGGAGCGGTTCGGTCAGCCACAGCGATTCGACATCGGTCAGGCGGACCTGAAGGTCCGCCTCTACGGCCGATTCGGCATTCGTTGCGGCATTCGATCGTAGAGGCGGACCTTCAGGTCCGCCTAACGCCATAACCAACGCGTCGGCCATCCACGACGCGACACGATCCAGCTCTGCCTCGCTGACCTTCTGTCCGAGCGTCCAGTCGCATCCGGCCAGCGCCGCGAGCCGCTTGCCCGCCGGGTCGAGCCGCGTCAGCCGCCCCTCGTCATCCACGACCGCCAGCCGTCCGCCGAGATGGATCGCCGCGGTCTGGACCACGGCGCCCCCTTCGACGAGCGCGAGCTTCGTGGTGCCCCCGCCAATGTCGATGTTGATGAGAGGGATGGCGCTGTCGTGCGAGACCTTCGCGGCGCCGGATCCGTAGGCGGCCAGCATCGACTCCATGTGATGCCCGGCGGCGGCACAGACGAATTCGCCGCCCACGTCGGCGAGCACGTCGGCAATCGGCTTCGCGTTCTCACGCCGCAGCGCCTCGCCCGTCAGGATGACGGCGCCAGTATCGATGCTGTCGGGATGCATCTGCGCCGCTTCGTACGCGTTGTCGACGATCGCGCCGATCGCCTGGTCGTCGATGCGCTCGTCGCTGAGGTAGGGCGTCAGTGCCACTGGCGATTGATAGACGGTTTCGCGGCCGACGACGTAATAGCGGCTGGTCAAATCCTCCGACAGGCGCCGCAGCTGCACGCGCGAAAAGATCACCTGTGTGCCGGCCGACCCGATATCGATCCCCACCGACACCAGCGTGATGTTGTCCTGCAGCCACAGGCTCGTCGTCGTCGGGTCGTACTCGCCGCCCACATCGTCGTGATCGTGGTCGTGGTCGGCTTCCCCATCCTCGTGCGAGTGCATGGGATCCATGCCGAGAAGATGATCCTCGAGCGTGTGCCCTTCGCCCGGCTTCTTCTTCACCACTTCGAGTGTCCTCGAAAAATGACCCCCGACCCCATTACAGTTTTGCCATTCACACGCCGGCGAGCGGCCCTTCCATGGGCCGCGCGTCATACGGACGGCCGGCGCGCCGGCACCAGCGCTCCCACGCCCGCTCGTAGGTGAACGACGCGCGCGTGCTCAGGATCTCGCGCACTTCGCCGTCGCTCAGGAACGTGATTTCGCCAAGAGCGTGCGCCTTCATCTGGAGATCGGCGTTGAGCTCGAGGTAAATCGCATTGAAAACGACGTCGCGCAGCGACACGCCGGCGACGACCGCGCCGTGCCCTCGCATCAATGCGACCGGGCGGGGGCCGAGCGCGGCCGCCAGATCGCGCGCCATGTCCATGTTGGTGACCAGCAGGTTGGTGTCGCCGAACTTCGTCCGCGAATCCCAGGTCGGCACGTCCGTCCCCATGGAAGCGCACATGTGCAGCACCGGACGCAGCGGCGTGGCGGTCACGCCGAACGGAATCACACTCGGGCTGTGATGATGTACGACCGCGTGCACCTCGCGCCGCGCTTCGTAAATGCCGCCGTGAATGAAGCGCTCCGAGTAGCCCTTCCGCCCCCCGGCGTTGACCGGCGTGCCGTCGAGCGTGAATTCCATCAGGTCTTCGAGCTCGATGCACTCCGGCGCGCGGGCGCGCGACATCACAAAGCGGCCGGGATCCTTCGGGTGGCGAATGCTCACGTGGCCGAATGAGTCGACCACACCCTCGCGCGCGAGAATGCGGTTCGCCGTCACCAGCTCGTCAAGCACCGCGCTGCCTGCCTCGCTGGCAGCGCTCACCGGGACCTCGCGGTAGTTTCAGTCAGCATAAGGAACGCAAATAATACATTGCATGAGACTGAAAACCGCGCTCGCGACCCGGGGCCACACGCGCGCGCTCAAGGATAGGACGATCCGGCCGCGCACCTTCGAGTTCGACTTCGAGGAGGTGCCGGTCATCATCCAGGCGTTCCGCCGGATGGTGCGCGGGCTCGAGTTCGACATCTCCGAGCTGGCGATCACGACCTACATCTGCGCGCGCGCACACGGCAAGCGCTTTACCGCGCTGCCCATCTTTCCCATGCGCGCGTTTCACCACGGCGCGATCGTTTACAACACCAAGTCCGGGATCCGCGGCCCGAAAGATCTCGAGGGGAGGCGCGTGGGCGTCAACCGTGGCTACACGGTGACGACCGGCGTGTGGGCCCGCAGCATCCTGCAGCACCAGTACGGCGTCGATCTCGGCAAGGTGACGTGGGTGCTCTCGGGCGACGAGCACGTGGCGGAATGGCAGCCGCCGTCGAACGTGGTGCCGATCGAGAAGGGCAAGAAGATGGAGGACCTGGTCGCGTCTGGTGAAATCCCTGCCGCGATTGGCGTGCAGGTCGATTCGCCCGACGTAAAGCCGCTGATTGCCAATGCCGCGGAGGAAGGGCTCGCGGCGCTCCGCGAGCGAGGCCTGTACCCGATCAATCACACGCTGGTCGTGAAGGACGACCTGCTCGCGGCGCATCCGTCGTTCGCGGCCGACATCTTCGACGTGTTCGTCGAGGCGAAGCGCCTGTATCTGGACGACCTCGCCGCCGGGCGGATCGCGGAACCGTCAGCCGACGACCGGTTCTTCAAGCGGGTGATGGACGAGATCGGCGATCCGCTGCCGTACGGCGTCGAGCCGAACCGCCGCATGCTCGAAGCGATCGTCCAGCACGACTACGAGCAGGGCATCATCCCGAGGCGGATGACGGTTGAAGAACTATTCCTCCGAGCCGGCTGAAGCCGGCCCCCACGTACGACCCAGAAATTCCAGGAGCCGCGGCGGCACGGTAGACCCGGTCTGATCGGCGACGGCGATATCCCAGTATTCCCCTTGCGGCAGGCACTCCTCCAGGTAGCGCGCGGCCGACGTCGCGTGCGTCTTGTCGCGTCCGGGCACGATCAGCGCGGGCACGTCCACGCGCACCAGGTCCTCCGCCCTGGCACCCGGCGCCGTGTCGCGGTCGAACAACTGGTTGCGCATGGTGCCGACGAACGACAGGTACCGCTCGGGCTCCTGGTTCTGATAGACACGCGCGAACCCGGCGTCGCTCTTGATCACCGTCGCCCAGGGACCGCCGCGCGGGTCCTGGTTGAAGGGCTTGCCCTCCGCCTGCACGAGCGACGCGACCGCCTTGAAGCCCTGGTGCCGTACGAACTCCATGTGTTCCGCAAAACGGGCGTGGCTGTTCATGCGGTAATGCGGCCCGCCGACCGGCCAGTACAGCAGCAGGCTGATGGTCGCTGCCGGATGCGCAACCGCGAACGCGAGCGCAGGCGAGCACCCCATGCACGCGCCCATGATGTGCGCGCGGCTGATGTGCAGGTGATCGAGCAGCCCCTTCGCCTGCGCGACGTAATGCGCCCACGAGACCGCTTCGAGGCGTCCGCCCGATGCGCCGCACTCGCGGCGATCGAACGCGATGCAGGTGAAGCGCTTCGAGAGGTGCTCGATCGGACGGATCTGCGTGTAGATCCCCTGCGTCGTCCACTTTTCGACCGTCGCGTCGAACCCGCCGGGCGAGAACATCAGCACGGGCGGGCCGGATCCGTAGACCTCGTAGCGCGTATAGATGCCGTCGATCGTGGCGCCGGCCACGACTATTTGCTCCCCTTGATTGGCTGGCCCGCGCGGACGTCCGCGGCGTAGGCGGTGATCGCATCGAGCGTGATGCGCGCGACGTTCGCGTAGCGCTCGACCCCATCGTCCAGCGCCGCGGCGGAATAGCCAACCGCGTTTCCGATCGCACGGACGCGGCCATCCAGCCATGGCCCGCCGCCAAGCCCGCCGAGTACCGGAATGGAGACGGCCGCAACCGCCTCCGGCCCGGCGACGGGGCCCGAATTGGTGAAATCGAGCAGCGACGCGCCGCCCTCTTCCAGCAACTGCGCCTCCTCCACGAACTGGTCTTTCAACTCGGCGGCGAGCTCGATCACCGTCTTCGACGCACCGGTGTACCGCATCGCCGTGTGCGGCGTGATGCCGAACTGCGCCCACACCGGAAACCCGGCAGCCGCAATCGCGCGCGTCGATTCGGGAAACTCCGCAGCCGCATCCAGCTTCAGCATGTCGGCGCCCCCTTCGTTGACCAGATACTCGGCCGCGCGTTTGGAATATTCCGCGCCTTTCTGGAGCGGCCCGTAGGGCATGTCGCAGCTCACGAGCGCACGGCCGACGCCGCGCCGTACGCCCTTGCAGACGAGCAGCATCTGGTCGAGTGTCACCTCCAGCTCGCTGCGCTGTCCCCACATGTTGGCGCCAACCGAATCGCCGACCGAGATGATATCGACGCCGGCGCGATCGACGATCTGCGCCATCTGATAGTCGTAGACGACGACCGCGACGATTTTTCTGCGTTCGCGCTTCATCGCCTGAAGCGCAGCGACCGTCACGCGGTTGCTCACAGGGGTTACCGGAAGGACTTGAGCAGGTCGTCCAGATAACTCTCGTCGCCCGCCACGACCACCATCAGCGACCACGGCCGCACCTGCGCCAGCGTTGCGGACAGCACCTCGTCGCTGACTGACGGTACACGCACGACGACCGTCGCGGTGGTGATGCGGCGCCGGCTGCAGATCTCGCCGATCGTCGCGGCGGCGCGGCTGTCCTGGCCGGCCGCCGTCACCATCACGACGAAGTCGGCCGCCGCCGTCTCCTTCAGATCTGCATCGGTGACGCGGTCGAGACGGATCACTTTGACGACGCGCCCGGTGGGCCGCTGTTCGCGGAGCCTGAACCGCGCCTCGGCGGCCGAACTCATGCGCGCGGATTCTGTCAGCACGAGAACTCCCAACTACCAACTTCCAACTCCCAAACTCCGACTCCGCGAACCTTGGGAGTTGGGAGATGGTAATTGGGAATCGTCATACCGAGGCTGGAGCCACGCCAGGCTGCGCGAGGAGCGCTTCGCGCGCGCCATCCTTGTAGGGCTGATCCGGCGGCAGCACGATCGACGCCGAGCGAACGCGCTGGTGGGCGGCTTCAACGCCCGGCGGGGTCGCGCCGGTGTCCACGAGCGCCTTCACCGCGCGGAGCAGCCGCTGCCGCGCCATGATGATGCCGCTGTCGGTCGAGACGAGCGTCTCCTTGGTGCGATCGACCACCGGCCCCATGCTTTCCTGCAGCGACGCGTCCTGCATCGCAAAGCCTTCGATGCCGCTGTAGGTCTTCCCCGCCTTCTGCGCGGCGCGATCCATCAGGTAGTCGTTGTGCTTGTTCGCCAGCGGCAGATAGGTGCCCGGAATGGTCTTGGCGTGGATGCCCTTCCCCGCGCGCATCGCCGCGACTTCCTCGTCCGTCAGCGCGCGCGTCGGGTGATAGTCGAAGCTCCACGTCACGCAGTTCTCGTCGTCCACCGGGATCCAGAAGTGGCCGTGGATCGAATGATTGCCGCGGGGAGGAATGATGGTGAAGGACGGC
>Ga0075429_100001635_pt1 | contig 18519 bp, 16 predicted proteins | sample RhiMetdeltSRZDD3_FD_75295 | JGI IMG/M metagenome (GOLD analysis project Ga0075429, IMG submission 75295) | Populus rhizosphere microbial communities from Tennessee, USA - Rhizosphere MetaG P. deltoides SRZDD3 | ecosystem: Host-associated > Plants > Roots > Rhizosphere > Soil | place: USA... | reverse complement strand
CGCTGGCCTGCGACCTGCGCATCGCCAGCGTACAGGCCGTCTTCGGGCTGCCCGAGACCGGCATCGGCATCATCCCCGGCGCGGGCGGCACGCAGCGGCTGCCGCGCATCGTGGGAATGGGACGGGCCAAGGAGATGATCCTGGCCGGTACGCGCTGGGACGCACAGCAGGCGCGGCAGGCGGGCCTCGTCTCGGACGTCGTGCCGCACGGGGACCTGATGCCGGCCGCGCGGCGCCTGGCCGCGCGCGTGCTGGAGCGCGGGCCGCTCGCGGTGCGGCTGGCCAAAGCCGCCGTCAACGCCGCCACCCGCCTGCCTCTCGACGAAGGCCTGCGCTACGAGTCCGCGCTGCAGGGACTGGCCTTCGAGTCCGAGGACAAGATCGAGGGCACCACCGCGTTCCTCGAAAAACGCCCGCCGCGGTTCCGCGGCAAATAGGAGGTCGGACCTCATGCGCACTTTCGGCCTGCTGCTGCTCGTCGCCGGTATCGTGGGGTTCTACTACTGCTCGACCCACCTCGACAAGCTGGATCCCGTCCCCGAAGGCCTCTCCATCACGCAGTCGCTCAAGTACCCGGCGGGCAAGATGGAGGTCGGCCGTTTCGCGGCCGTGGCCGCCGGCGGCGTCGGCGTGTTGTTCCTGATGTTTCCCCAGGGGAGATGAGCCTTCGCAGCGTCTGCGTCTTCTGCGGCTCGCGCCCGGGCCGCCGGCCCGAGTATGAGGACGCGGCGCGCGCGCTCGGCCGGCGGCTGGCCGCGGACGGGGTGAGGCTCATCTACGGAGGGGGCGGCGTCGGCCTCATGGGAACACTCGCCACCGCGGTGATGGAAGCGGGGGGCACCGTGATCGGTGTCATCCCCGATCCCCTCGCCACCAAGGAGGTGGCGCACGCCGGCGTGACCGAGATGCGAGTGGTGCCGAGCATGCACGCGCGCAAGGCGCTGATGGCCGATCTCGCCGACGGCTTCATCGCCATGCCCGGCGGCCTGGGCACCTTCGAGGAAGTATTCGAGATCCTCACCTGGGCCCAGCTCGGGATCCACGCGAAACCGATCGGTCTCGTCAACACCGGCGGGTACTTCGACGCCCTCATCGCCCTCGTCGAGCACGCGATCGGGGAGGGCTTCATCCATCCCGAGCAGCGGGCCCTCTTCGTCGACGCGCCCACACCGGAGACGCTGATGCCGCGGCTGCTGAAGCATCACCCGCCGGCGGCGTTCCAATGGGTCTCGCGCGAGCAGACATGAACGGCGCCGACATCACCGACGCCGGGCTGGAGGCGCTGTATCCGGCCCTTCTCATGCCGCGCCTCATCGAAGAAAAGATGCTGCTCCTGCTGCGGCAGGGGAAGCTGTCGAAATGGTTCTCCGGCATCGGACAGGAGGCGATCGCGGTGGGCGTCGTCACCGCCCTGCGCCCGGACGACACCCTCCTGCCGCTGCACCGCAACCTCGGCATCTTCACCGGCCGCGGCCTCGACCTGACGCGCCTGTTCCGACAACTCCTCGGGCGCGACGGTGGCTTCACCAAGGGGCGGGACCGCACGTTCCACTTCGGCGATCTCGAGCATCACATCGTCGGCATGATCAGCCATCTCGGCGCGATGCTGCCGGTGGCGGACGGTCTGGCCCTGGCCGCCCAGCTCGACGGCAAGGACAGCGTGGCCGCCGCCTTCGTGGGCGACGGCGGCACGAGCGAGGGCGATTTCCACGAGGCGGTCAACCTGGCCGCGGTGTGGAAGCTGCCCGTCCTGTTCATCATCGAGAACAATCAGTACGGGCTGTCCACGCCGGTGTCCGAACAGTACGCGTGCCGCGACCTCGCCGATCGCGCGGTGGGCTACGGCATGCACGGCATGGTCGTCGACGGCAACGACTTGCTGGCGGTGCGAAACGCGGTGGGCCTGGCCGCGGCGCGCGCGCGGGCGAAGCAGGGACCGTCCCTCCTGGAATTCAAGACGTTCCGCATGCGCGGGCACGAGGAGGCCTCGGGCACGGCCTACGTGCCGCCGGAGCTCCTGCGCGAGTGGGCCGCCCGCGATCCGATCCTCCGCTTCGAGGCAGTGATGGACGCGCGCGGCGTCTTCCCCGGCGAACGGCGCGCCGCCCTCCGCGCGCAGCTCAAGGCGGCGATCGACCAGGCGATGGAACAGGCCCTGGCCGCACCGGAGCCGGCGTCGACACCGGAGCGAGAGACGGCGGACGTCTTCGCTCCCAGCCGCCTGCGCGTCGTGGAGCCGCCCGCGGGCGGGCCCGCGGCGGAGATGCGGTACATCGACGCCATCCGCGACGGCCTGCGCCACGCGCTGCGCCACGACCCGCGGGCGTTGCTCCTCGGCCAGGACATCGCCGACTACGGCGGCGTCTTCAAGGTGACGGAAGGCCTGGCCCAGGAGTTCGGCCGCGCCCGCGTGCGCAACACGCCGATCATCGAGTCGGGGGCCTTGGGCGCCGCCATGGGCCTCGCCCTCGAAGGCTTCGCGCCGATGGTGGAGATGCAGTTCGGCGATTTCATCAGCTGCGGCTTCAACCAGATGGTGAACAACCTGGCCAAGACGCACTATCGCTGGGCGGCCGGCTTGCGGGTGGTGGTGCGGGCGCCCATCGGCGGGGGCACCGGCGCCGGCCCCTTCCACTCGCAGAACGTCGAGGCCTGGTTCGCCCACGTGGCCGGCCTCAAGATCGTGGCCCCGGCCACGCCGTTCGACGCCAAGGGCCTGCTGCTGTCCGCCTTCGAAGACGGGAACCCGGTCGTGTATCTGGAACATAAACTTCTATACCGATCCGTAAAGGCCACCGTGCCCGAGGGGTACTACACGGTGCCTCTAGGTGTCGCCCGCATCGCGCGCCCCGGGCAACACGCGACAGTGGTCACCTACGGCGCCTCGGTCTACTGGGCCCTCGATGCCGCGAACGCCCTCGCCGCCGAGGGCCGCGAGATCGAGGTCATCGACCTCCGCACCCTCGTCCCCTGGGACGTGGAGACGGCGGTCACCTCTCTGCGCAAGACGGGGCGCGTCCTCGTGCTGCACGAGGCGCCGCTCACCGCCGGGTTCGGCGCGGAGATCGCGGCCACTCTCGGCCGCGTCGGGTTCGAGTGGCTCGACGCGCCCGTCATGCGCCTCGCCGGGCTAGACACTCCGGTGCCGTTCAGCCGGGCACTAGAAGACATCGTCCTGCCGCGCGCGCGGGTGGTGCCGGCCCTGCGCGAGCTGCTCGCGTACTGACGGTCGTTCCACCGTCGGTGGCCGATGGTTCCACCGTCGTTAGCCGATCGCTCCACTGTCGGAGCCGATCGTCCTACCGTCGTTGATCGCGGTCCGCACCGTCGCCCTGGTCCGTCCGCCATCCGTAACCAAACCTGCTACACAACTCGTTCCGGAACGAGTTATGTAATCGCCATGGTTACACTCTGGAACCCACGTTGGCGACGCCCACAGTCACGGGCCCGCCAACAACAGACAGCTGTCGCCGAACTCGTGGCACAGGTACCCCTGGTCCTCCGCGTGTCCGTGCGCGGCGCGCAGCAGCGGCATCGGCGCGAAGGCGCCCAGCAACGCGAAATGGCTGGTGTCGGGCTCGTGCAGGCCGGTGAGCAGCCCGTCGACGACGCGCGGCGTATAACCCGGCCCCAGACGCAACCGCGTAACCCCCGACGCCGGCTTCAGGGTGGCCGTCGGCGCCGCCGCCGACTCCAGCGCGCGCACGACAGTCGTCCCCACCGCCACCACGCGGCCGCGGGCTTCACGCGCGCGGCCAACGGCGGCCACGGTCTCCGCCGGCACCTCGAAGCGCTCGTCGAGGGGCAGGCGCGCGTCGAGCTCGGCGTCGCCCGTCGAGGAGATCCCGGCGGCGTGGGTGACACGCGCAAGGCCGACGCCGTGCCGGCGCAGCGCTTCGAGCAGCCCCCACGTCAACGGCCGTCCCGCCGACGGCGGCTCGACGGCCCACGGTCGCGCGCCGAATGACGTCTGCACATCCCACAACGCGAGCGGCGCCTGAAGGTACGAGTACTGGATCGGCCGCCCGTGGCGATACAGCGCCTGCCAGAAGGCGGCGCCGTCCCTGTCGAAGGCCAGCTCCACGAGCCGCGGCGAGAGCGTCGACACCGTGCGCACGGTGGCGCCGAGGTCCTCGCCGAAACGAATCCCGTCGCCGGCCGGCAGCACCGGCGGCGCCGGCCGGTCCTCGGTGCGCAGGCGCCAGTCGCCCGCGCCGAAGAGGACGGCCGTCCACACGCCCTCCCGCCGGCCCAGCAGTCGGACCTCGATCGGCGCCCCGGCCGCGGTCACGCCGTGTATCGAGGCGGGCAAGGTCGCGGCATCGTTCACCACCAGCAGATCGCCGCGCCGCAGCAGCTCCGGCAGCTCCACCAGCCGGTGGTCCTCGAACCCGCCGCGGCGTGGATCGATCCGCAGCAGCCGCTCCTCCAGCGGGCGAGCCCGTGGAGCGGTGGCCGCTTTCATGCCGCGCCTTTCCAGCGTGCGGCCTCGAGCCGTGCGCCGTTCGGAATCGCCGCCGACGACGCGATCATCGCCGCGATACGCACCGCGACCTCGTCCGGCTCGGCCAGCGCGGCGCGATCCGCCTCCGGCATCGCGTCCGCGTGCATGGCGGTGTCCATCTCGCCGGGATCGACGGCCAGGAACCGCACGCCCGCGTCCTTCAGCTCCTCCGCCCAGATGCGGCCCAGGTGGTCGAGGGCGGCCTTCGAGACGCCATAGGCGCCCCAGCCGGGATAGGCCGAAACCGCCGCGTCGGACGAGACCGACACCACGAGCCCGCGGCCGCGCAGCGCCATCGAGCCGGCGAGGGCCTTCGTCAAGCGAAACGGCCCCACGAGGTTCACGGCGAGCACACGCTCCAGGTCCTCGCACGCGGTGTCGAGGAGCAGCGGCAGCGGTGTCGGCCCCAGCGTGCTGGCGTTGTGGACGAGGATGTCGACTGGACCGACGAGGGCCGCCGCCGCGCCGGCCAGCGGGTACACCGCCTCCTTGTCGCCCACGTCCGCGGGAAGGGCATGGGCCTCCCCACCCCGCGCCCGGATCCCGGCCACGACCTCGTGGAGAGCCGCCGCGTGTCGGGCCACCAGCACCACCCGCGCCCCCCGCCCCGCCAGTTCTTGCGCCAGCGCGGCGCCCAGGCCCTGGCTGCCTCCGGTCACGAGCACCCCCGCTCCGCGGATCTCCATCACGCACCTCCTGCCACGAGGCTACCGCTCCTCCGCCAATCTGCTGTCATCTTTGCCAATGGATTGGCGGATGGCTATTCTTTGGGCATGCCCTCCCGCAACCTGGCCGCCCGTCTCGCCGGCAACATCCGGCAGCTCCGTGAGGCCCGCGACCTGACCCAGGAGCAGATGGCGAAGCTCTCGGGCATCCCGCGGGCGACGTGGGGACATCTGGAATCCGGCGCCGCCAACCCCACCCTCGCCGTTCTCGATCGCGTGGCCACCGCCCTGCAGGTGCCGATCGAAGAGCTGACGGCAGAGGCGCGCGCCTCCGGCCGGCTTTATCCCAGGGCGACGCTCGCCTCGCGCAAGCAGGGCGACGGCACCGTGCGCAGGCTCCTGCCCGACCCCATCCCGGGCATGCTGATCGACCGCATGGAAATCCCCGCCCGCGGGCGCATCACCGGCGTGCCGCACATGCCCGGCACCCGCGAGTACCTCACCTGCGAGTCCGGCGAGATCCTCCTGGCCGCGGGCGGCGAGCAGTGGCGCCTCACCCCCGGTGACGTGGTGGTGTTCCGGGGCGACCAGCGCCACTCGTACACGAACCCGGGCGGGCGCACCGCCGTCGGCTATTCGGTCGTGATCCTGGCGCGGCTATAGCGCGCCGGGGCCGGTCCGGCGCCCCGTCAGGCGGCGATAACGCTCGAGCCGCACCGTTCCGTATTGCGCGGAGCTGACGCGTTCCAGGCTGCGCGCCTCCTGCAGCGCGCTCCACAATGCCATCGCGCGGCGGCTCGGGTAGATCTCGTCGAGGAGCACCCAGAACTCGTCGAACTCGCGGAGGCCCTCGCGAAAGTCGACGAGGTGATCGGGATGGATCATCTCCCCACGCACGTTGTAGTCGAGGACGTAGCTCATGCCGTGCTGGGAGTCCCAGAGAATGCGGTCCTTCACGAGGCTTCCCGGCCGCCGGTAGCGCACGACGGAGTAGTAGCTCATCGGCGACAGGTGCAGCCGCACCCCGGTGCGGCCCTCGCCCGGCCAGGTGTCGTGAGCGATGCGGCTGTAGGGCTTCGGCTGCTCCTCGGGATTCCGAATGCGGTCGTACACGGGCGCGCCGATGAGAATGGCCGCGGCCACGAGGGCGAGACCGCGCGGCAGCCGCGCCAGCGCGATCCCGATGAGCAGGAAGACCCCCAGACCGTAGGCGAGGAAGTAGCGGAACACGAAGAACGAGAAGTCCTCGCGCACGCTGGAGGCCGCGTACACGATCGCCACCGGAAGCAGCACGTACAGGGTGAGGAAGAGCACGTTCCGCCGCGTCGACATCACGCGGCGCCGCACCGGCAACGCGAGCAGGACGCCGCTTTTCGTGTGCCGCGGCCGGCGGCGGAGCTTGACCACGAGGAGCAGCGCCGCCGTCATCACGAGCAGCGACGAGCCGCCCACGACGTGCTGGAGATACTCGATGGCGTACGGCAGGTCAGGCGCGCCCGGCCAGCTGAAGCCACCCACCGAGCTCTGGATCGCGAACTCGTTCAGGAGGAACAGCAGCAGCGGCGAGACGAGCACCGCGACCAGCGCCGTCCAGCGCGCGAACCCGAGCCAGGCGCCGCGGCGCCGCCGGTAGATCCACAAGCCGGCGGCGTGCACGGGCGGAAGCAGCCATCCGAACCAGTGCGTGTACATCGCGGCCACTGTCGCGGCGACGTAGGCGAGCCGCCGCCAGCGGCCGCGGCGGCGCGTCGAGCGGCCGAAGCCGATGCGCCGCAGGATGCGCAGGTAGAAATACGTGGACAGCAGGGAGAAGAAGAACAACATCGAGTACGGCCGTGCCTCGAGGCTGTAGTAGACGCCCCATTCCGAGAAGGCGAAGAGCAGCGCGGCCGCGAGGCCGGCCACGGGACCGGCAAGGCGGCGCCCCAGGTGATGGAGCAGGACGAGGGTGGCGATGCCGAAGACGAGCGACAGGAGCTTCACGAAGAAGTCGCTCCGCGCCACCGTCAGCCAGAAATGCAGCACGAGGGTGTAGAGCGGTGGATTGGTGTCGCCGCCCAGGTAGAGCAGGCGCATCATCGCGGCGAAGGGCTGGCTCGCCACGTGATAGCTGTAGGCCTCGTCGTACCAGAGGTCGGCGCCCATCTTCGGCGACGACAGGCGCAGGACGAGGGCGACGGCGGTGACCACCAGGAGCAGCCACGGCTCGATCCGCCGGATCCAGACGGCACGGCGCGCAACGTCGCGGCTCGCCCCCCCAGTGGGCTCCTCGCTCATCGGGCCCTCAATCGATGCGATAGAAGACGAACTCCTCGTTCCGATCCGCCACCGGCAGGCGTAGCGACCAGTCCGCGTACGCCAGGATTCCGGTGGCGCCGGTCTCGCGGCCGATGTCCTTCCAGTCCTCCGCCGAGCGCGCCTCCCACGCCATGCGCGTGGTGACCACGGGGATCGTTCCGAGGACGGCGTCGGGCGGCGGGTGGAACATGTCGATGTCGTACACGCGCCGCAGGATCCCGTCGAGGGCCGGTCCCGCCTCCAGCGTGTAGGCCAGCAGGTCGAGGCCGCCGCCGTCGATCAACACCGGCCGGCGCGTGCGGATCTGGATGAGGTGCAGGTCGGACGAGGTGATGAGCAGCCCCTTCTGCTCGTGGACCTTGGCCAGGAGCGGATCGTTCTGCCAGTCGCGCAGGACGGCGTGGCGTTCCGGCCACTGCGCCTGCGTGCGCGCGAGGGTGACGGCCACCGCCCAGGCGAGCGCGCCCAGCGTGGCCATGCGCAACGGCGGCGCGTACCACGCGCCCGGCCCCGGCTTCGCCGCCTTCGCCGGCTTCGCCTTCTTCTTGCCGTCGCCCTCCGCCTTGTCCTCGGGCCGCGGACGGCGCGCGGCCGGGCGCAGCAGCGCGGCCGCCACCAGCAGCGCCGCCGAGATCCCGAGACCGATGGCCGGGGCCATGGGCGGCCACAACACGAAATGGAAGCGCGGATGGAAATTGCTGTTGGGCCGAAGGTATCCCACGCCGACCTGCTCGGTGAGGAGGACGCCCGCCAGCAGCAGCAGCGCGAGATTCAGCCGCGTCGTCCAGTCGCGCCGCGCCGCCAGCAGTCCCGCCAGCATCGGGAACGACGCGAGGACGATCAAGTTGACGAGGCGGTTGGGCATCAGGATCAGCATCGTGTCCGGGATCTTGTCCGGCGCCCAGGACAATCCCAGGAAGCCGAGCCCGAGGATCGCGGACACGGCCAGGATGCGCAGCAGCAGGAGCGCCTCCGGTGGCGGCCCGGTACGTACCTTGAGCAGCCAGAGCAGGCACACGCCGAGCGCCCCCACCGCCACGTACACGCCGGGCGACCGCAGCGGGGCCGGCCGCCGGTGCGCATCCCACAGCCGCACGAACGCGTGCAGGTAGCGCGACGACGTCGCGGCATCCGCCTTCGGCACGTCGTATGTCACGAGCAGATGGACGGCCAGGCTCAGCGCGGCGACGATCGCCCCGGCGGCGAGATAGGGGAGGGCGCGCCGCATCGGCTCTCGCAGCGCGCGGTAGTCCCAGGCGGCGGCCACGGCCACCACCAGCCACATCCACGCCCCGATCGACGGGTGTACCGCCGGCAGCAGCCCCAGGGCAAAAGCACCCGCGCGCAGGCGGCCGTTGCCGAAGAGCGCCACCGTCAGCAGCGCCGCCGACAGGCCGATCACCCCGTAGGTGTGCGTCGAGCCGAGGATCCAGATCGGGTAGGCGATCTCGAAGTTCGCCGCGCGCGTCAGCTCCACGAAGAAGGGCACGCCGAAGGCGAGCAGGCGGTCGCGGCCGAGGGCGAAGGTGGTGAGGGCGAGGGCGGGGAACGAGACCGCGCCCAGAAGGCCGCTGAAGAGGATCGAGACGGTGGCCTCGGAGAGGCCGGCGCGATAAAGGAGCGCCGCCACCTGGTGGAGGATCGTCCAGAGCTTGACGTGGTACATGTAGAACGGGTTGTCGCGCGGGTACGAGACGAGGCCCGCCACCACCTGCGCGCTCTCCGCCGCCACCTGCCACGTCCCGTAACCGACCGCGCCCACGATGAAGCCGGCGACAGCGCTCGAAACCCCCAGGACCAGCACCGGGTCGTCGAGCCATTTCTTCATCCGCTAATCCCCGAGCCCGACCGTGCTCTCCACGATGTACTGCGGCCGCTTCCGCACGTCGTTGTACACGCGCCCGAGATAGATGCCGACCACTCCCGTCCCGAGGAGCTGGAGGCCGGACACGAACAGCAGCACGCTGCCCATGAACCACATGCCGAGGGGGCCGGAGCCGAAGACGGCCTGCAGCATCACGGCCAGTATCAGCAGGAGGGCGAGGCCGCACACGGCGAGCCCGATGACGACGAAGGCGGCCAGGGGCAGCACCGAGAACGACGTGAGCCCGAAGACGAACATGATGAGCGGGCCCTTGCTGCCGAAGATCGGGAAGTGGCTCTCCCCCTTGGCCCGTGCCAGGCGCTGGTAGTAGACGGGGACCTGCTTGAAGCCCAGCCAGGTGACGAGGCCGCGAAGGTACGGATCCTTCTCGTCGAGCTTCAGCAGCTCGCCCGCCACCCGGCGCGAGAGCAGCTTGAAGTCACCGGCCTCCTCGGGCAGCCGCGTGTTGGCCACGGCGCCGATGGCGCGATAGGCCCAGCGCGTGAGGAACAGCTTGTAGGCGGGCTCGCCCGCGCGCGCCGTCCGCACGGTGTAGACCACATCCGCCCCCTCGCGCCATTTGCCGATCATCTCCGGCAGCAGCTCGGGCGGATCTTGCAGGTCGGTGTCCATCATGACCACGGCGTCGCCCTGCGCGTATTTCATGCCGGCCAGCACGCACTCCGATACCCCGAAGCGGCGCGACATGTTGATGAGCTTGACGTGTGCGTCTTCTTTCGCGCGGGCCTCGAGCAGCGCGCGCGAGGAGTCGGTGGAGTCGTCGTTGACGAAGACGAGCTCGTAGTCGAGATCGAGCGGGCCCAGCGCCGCCGCCAGGCGGGCGATGAGCTCCGGGATGACCTCGGCCTCGTTGCGGAAGGAGAGGATGACGGAAACGAGGGGGCGCGGTTTCATGTTAGGCGTGGTTCCGGACCAGGGTGTAAGCGGCCATCTCCCGGACATGGGCGACGGTGGCGGGCCCGAACGTGCGCTCGACCATCTCCAGGTAGCGCGGGCTGCGGAAGTAGGTGTCGAAGGCGCGGTCGCGGAAACGGAGGACTTCGGCGGCGCTGACGTGTTTCGTCGGCAGCGGCAGCGTCTCGACCGAGTGCTGCGAGTAGCCGGACCACGACGGGGGCAGCGCCCAGCCGCTCGCGATCGCCTGCCCATACAGCGGCGAGCCGGGATACGCCATCGTGGAATAGAAGTTCGCGAACTCGCAGTTGAGCTCCATTGCCATGTCGAGGGTCGCCTGCATGGAAGCGTGATCGTCCTCGGGCAGGCCGAAGATGTAGTTGCCGATGACGTGGAAGCCCGCGCGGCGGACCTTCTCGATCGTCGAGAAGATGAGCTCCTGGCCGAAGCCCTTGTCCACGTCCTCGCGCACGCCTTCATCGCCGGCCTCGATCCCGAAGGCCAGCCAGCGCACGCCGGCGCGGCGCATCAGGTCGAGCATGTCGTCGCGCACGGTATCGACGCGGGCGTAGGCCCAGATGTTGAGGTCGAGGCCGCGATCGACGATGGCCTGGCACAGACCGCGTACGTGCCCGGGGTTCAGCACGAACATCTCGTCGGCGATCTTCACGTTCGTGACGCCATGCCGCGAGGCCAGCATTTCGAGCTGGTCGGCGACCCGCGCCGGGCTCCACAAGCGGTAGGTGTTCACCGAGCCGGCGTAGCCCAGCGCCTTCTCACCGCTCTTGAACGGCGCCTGGATGCAACAAAACGTGCACTTGTACGGGCACCCGAGGGTCGTGTAGAGCGCCGCGTACGGCTCGCGCCCCGGTCGGCCGAAGGCGTGCCAGTTGTGGGCGCGGTAGCGGTCCATCGGCAGCAGCTCCCAGGCGAGAGCGGGCAGCTCCCCGTCGAGGTCCTTGATCAGCGGCGCCGGCCGCGTGAAGCGGAGCACGGCCCCTTCGCGGTACCAGAGATCGGGCACGAGGTCGAGACGTGGTACCGGCGACTGCAGCGCCTGGACCAGACCGATCAGCGTGTACGGGCCCTCGCCCGAACACGCGAAGTCGGCGTCCTCCTCCTTCAGGGTGCGCTCGGGGAGGGCGGCCACGTGGCCGCCGACCAGCAGGACCGGCCGCGCGGGGGCCAACTGCTTCAGGGCGGACGTGACGGCGCCGGCGGCGGGCATGTTCTGTGTGGAGGCCGAGGGCTGATGGCCGTACACCACGACCGCCACCAGGCGCGGTGCGATCTCGTCGACACGCGCCGCCGTCTGCTCGTGGGAGAGGCCGAGGGCATCGGCGTCGATCAGCTCGACGGAGAACCCCTGGCGCCGGACGGATTCCGCCATCAGGGCCGCCCACACCGGCGGCTCGATGGCGGCCAGGCTCGTCCCGAGGCCCTGATACACCTGCGCCCGGCTCGCCGGGTTGACGAGGACGAGATCCATCTAACGTCCACCGCCATCAACCACAAAGACACAAAGGGCACAAAGGGCCACAAAGAACGCCGGGACGGCGGGACGAATCGAAGTCATTGGTGGTGGGACGTGAGTCGCCCGCAGCGGTGGCCTCGATGGCGCATGGCTGTGAGCGTTCGCCATCGTGGAGCGAGGCGCGCCAAAGGTCTTCCTCGTGAGCGGGGCGCGCCGAGCGTCCCCGCAAGGGCGACTCCACGGCCCGCCACGCAGACTTCGATTCGTCACGGGAGCGGCACCGCGTTCAACAGGTCGCACAGGGTGTCGATCTTGTCCGTCTCCAGGTCCGGGTAGTTGCCGATATAGAAGCCGTAGAAGTGGATGTGCTCCACCTCGGGGTACCGCGCGAACTCCTCGCCGTACAGGCGGCGCAGATACGGCTGGCGGAGCTGGTTCCCGCCCCCCGCGGTGCCGCGCCGGTATTCCACGCCGTGCCGCTGGAGCAGCGCCACCACCGCGTCGCGGCGCGCGTCGTCGGGCTCGCGCAGGACCAGCGTGAACGCGTAGTTGCAGCTGCCGGCCGTCTCGAAATCGGTCCGGTACTTCGCCGGATCGAGCCGAGAGAGGAAGCGCTCGAGGTTGCGCCGCCGCTTCTGGTTGTTGTCGTCCAAGCGCTTGAGCTGCGTGCGCCCCACCACCGCCGCCAGCTCCGTGCTGCGCACGTTGAAGCCGGGGAACGCGAAGATGAAGTTGGGATCGAGGTCGGGGCGCTCGCTCACGTAGCGCTGCTTCAGCGCCTCCGACGTCGCCTCCCGCACCATCCCGTGCGAGCGCAGCATGCGCACGACCTCGTACAGCTCGGGGTCGTTGGTCGAGACCATGCCGCCCTCCGCCGTCGTCAGGTGGTGGGCGTAGTAGAAGGAGAAGTTCGAGGCCCAGCCGAACGTGCCGAGCTTGCCGCCCTCGAAGACGGCACCGTACGACTCGCAGGTGTCTTCGATCAGCGGGATACCGCGGTCGGCCAGCTCGTCGAGGAGGCGCCGGGTGAGGGCGTTGTAGCCGAGGACGTGGGTGAGGAACACCGCGCGCGTGTCCTTCGTCAGCTTGCGCAGGACCTGGTCGGTGCTCATGCCGAGGGTGCGCGGGTCGATGTCGACGAAGACAGGCGTGAGCCCGGCCTGGAGCACCACCGCGATGTCCGATACCCAGGCCAGGGTGGGGACGATGACCTCGCCCGCCCCCTTCAGCTCGCGCAGCGCGGTGATCGTGACCAGGTTCGCCGACGCGCCGGAGTTCACGAAGACGCTGTGCTTCACCCCGAGCCACTGCGACCACTCGCTCTCGAACGCGCGGACCTGTGTCGACTGGGTGAAGAAGCTCCTCTCGTCGTCGATGAAGGCGATCAGCGCGTCCCGGTCCTCGCGCGTGATGTTGTTGTGCATCAGCGGCCAGGCGAGCTGCACGTCCGGCCGCACGGTGGTCAAAACGGCCCCCGGAACTGGATGTCCTGCTCGGGACGCACGGGGGCCCAGTCGGTGCTGCCCTTCACCAGGGCGTGGGCGGCGGCCGCGATCGTGTGGCCGTTGGGGTAGTAGCGTTCCTCGAGGGCGGGCGTGGGCGGACAGGTCACCGGCTCGAAGCCCATGCGCTTGACGCGGATCTCGCGCTGGCCCTGCAGACGCTCGGTGACCTGCGCGACGATCTCCGCACCGGCACCACACATCGTCCACCCGTTGTCGACGACGAGCAGGCGGCCCGTCTCCCGCACGGATTCCGTGATCGTGTCGATGTCGAGAGGGGCCAGCCACACGGGATCGATCACGGCGGCGTCGATGCCGACCGCTTGCAGCTCCTCACGGGCCTTCAGGCACTCGAGCAGCATCTGGGAGATGCCGACCAGGGTGACGTCGCGCCCGGCGGCGGCCACCCGCGCCTTCCCCGGCGGCACCACGTACTCCTCTTCCGGCACCGGCCCCTTCTCGAAGTGCAGGATGCGGTGCTCGACGTACATGACGGGATCGTCGTCGCGGATGGCGGCGATGAGCGCGCCTTTGGCGTCGTGCGGCGTCGTCGGCGCCACCACCTTGAGCCCGGGCACGTGCATGAAGAACGAATACAGCCCCTGCGAGTGCTGCGCGCCCTGGCCCCAGCTCTTGCCGATCATCGAGCGCACCACGAGCGGCACGTGCACCTGCCCACCGTACATGTAGCGGCTCTTGGCCGCCACGTTCACGAGCTGGTTCATGGCCAGCATCAGGAAGTCCATGCGGATGTGGACGTGGATGGGGCGCAGGCCGGCCAGCGCCATCCCGATGGCGGCGCCCGTCATGGCGTCTTCCGAGAGCGGGGTGCCGAAGACGCGGCCGGATCCGTACTTCTCGAGCAGGCCCTTGGTCGTCCCCTGGATGCACTTGGGGTCGTCGACGTCGAGGCCGAACACGACGACCCGTCCGTCGCGGGCCATCTCCTGGTCGGCGGCCTCCCGGACCGCCTCTACATAAGAAAGGATACGGGGGGCCATCACCGACCGCCCCCGAAGACGTCGGCGTAGAGCTCGTCCGCGGGCGGGAACGGGCTCGACTCCGCGAACGCGAGCGCCGCCGCCACCTCGTCCTCGACCTCCTGCTCGATCCGCGCGCGCTCGGCCGGGGCGACGAGGGCAGCCACGCGCCGCATCTCGTCGCCTTCGATCCAGGGCGTGGCCTCGAGCTTGTCGCGGAACCCGAGGTGGTAGTCCTCACCCGGGCCGACGTGCTCCTTCCAGCGGTAGGTGAGGCACTCGAAGAAGAACGGGCCCGGCTCGCCCGCGATCAGTGCGGCCCGGGCCGCCGCGACCTTCTCGCGGATCTTCACCACGTCGCCGTCCTCGATGCGCTCGGCCGGCATCCCGTAGGCTCGCGCGCGGGCGCAGACGTCCGTCGACTTCTGCCGCAGGCGCTGGTGCGTGTGGATCGCGTAGTGGTTGTTCTCGCAGATGAAGACGAGAGGCAGCGCCTTCAAGGCGGCGAAGTTCAGCGTCTCGTGGAAGACACCCTCGTCGGTGGCGCCGTCCCCGAAGAAGCTGACGACGATCCGCTTCTCCTCTCGCAGCTTGACCGCGTACGCGTAGCCCGCGGCGTTGGCGACGGTGGTGCCCACCACGGCGGACGCCCCCATGACGCCGTGGGCGACGTCGACGAGGTGCATCGAGCCGCCCTTGCCCTTCGCGCAGCCCGTCGCCTTGCCGTACAGCTCGGCGACCATCGCCGGCAGGTCCCCGCCCTTGGCCAGATAGTACGCATGCGAGCGATAACTGCCGAAGACGACGTCGTCGGGCTGGAGCGCATCGCAGACGCCGACGGAGACGGCCTCCTGTCCGATCGAGAGGTGGACGGGGCTCTTGATGCGGTCGGTCGGGTAGACACGCGCGACCTCTTCCTCGACGCGGCGGATGCGGTAGATCGCCCTATACAGACGCGCGTGCATGAGTCTCCTGATGGCGTTTCAGCCCTGCGTACGCGAGGGCCAGCGCCTGGCGCAGATCGAGCGACGGCTTCCAACCGAGGGCGAGAAGAGGCGCGCTGTCGAGACGCTTCTCGGGGGCGCCGTCCGGCTTCGACGTATCGAACTGCAGCTCGCCACGGAAGCCGACGACTTCGCGAATCGTTTCCGCCAGCTCGCGGATGGTGACGGCGAGTCCGGTGCCGACGTTGATGGGCGCCGCACCGTCATGGCGCTCCATCAGGAACAGACAGGCCTCGGCCAGGTCGTCGGCGGCGATGAACTCGCGCCGGGCGTTCCCGCTCCCCCAGATCGACACCGCCGGCCGCCCCTCGCGCGCCGCCGCGTCCATCTTCATCAAGAGCGCGCCCGCCACGTGGGAGTCCTCGGGATCGAAGTGATCGTCGGGGCCGATGGTGCCGGCGGGAATGGCGGCGATGAAGTCACAGGCATGCTGCCGCCGATACGATTCACACAGACGCAGGCCGGCCAGCTTCGCCATCGCGTAGGGCTCACTCGTCGGCTCGAGGGGCCCCGTCATCAGCGAGTCGACGCCCATCGGCTGCGCGCAGTCGCGCGGATAGGTGCACGAGCTGCCGAGGTACAGGAGCTTGCGTACACCGTGCCGCCGCGCCAGCTCGAAGACGGCCGTGTCCAGCTCGAGGTTCGCGCGCATGAGGTCGGCCGGCCGCCGCTCGTTGGCGCCGATGCCTCCGGCGGGACCGGCGAGAACCACGTAGGCCGGCCGCTCCGCGGCGAAGACCGCGGGCAGGGCCGCGGGATCCGTCGACGTGAGCACGCGGGTGTGCCCGCGGCGCACCAGCGCGCGGGAGAGGGCGGCGCCGACGAGCGCCTCTTCGGCCGCGATCAGGAACGCCGCCCCGCGGTCCATCGCTCCGCTACCCGGCAAGGTCGGACAGCTCCCGGAACGTCCGCACCGCCTGCCCGTCGCGCAGCTTCTCGTAGCTCGAGTAGTCGCGCTCGGGCGAGAAGAAGATGACCTGGCTGCCCGCGTACTCGAACGAGAACGGCAGGTAGACGAGGGAACGCAGCGCCTCGCGGATCTTCTCGTGGGCGGCGGGCGGCGCGAACAGCAGCATGAAGCCGCCGCCGCCGGCGCCGGTCAGCTTGCCGCCCAGGGCCCCGGCGGCCAGCGCCGCCGTGTAGATCTCGTCCGTCACCTTGTTCGACACCATGGCGGACAGGCTGCGCTTGGCCTCCCAGGCCTCGTGCAGCAGCTGGCCGAGGCCGACGAGCGGGCGCCGGCCGTTCAGGACGCCGAGCGCCTCGTCGACGAGGTCCTTCATGATCCGAAGCTGCCGCTTGCGATCGTCCACACCGTTCACGTACGTCTGGGCGACGTCGGAAGCCGTGCGTTTGATGCCGGTGTAGAACAGCATCAAGTGCGCGTTCAGGTCGGTGAGGACCTCCGGCAGCAGCGTCATCGGCCGCACGGAGATCTCACCGGACGATTCGAAGACGACGTGGTTGAGGCCGCCGTAGGCGGCCAGCACCTGGTCCTGCGACCCCACCGTCTCCTTGAGGACGTTCTGCTCGATGTGGATGCTCTCCATGGCGAGCTGCTGCTTGCTCGGCATCTGGCCCTTCAAGGCGTACAGCGCGTGCAGCAGGCCGACGGTGAAGGCCGAGCTCGAGCCCATGCCGCTGCGCGCGGGCAGGTCGCCGTCGTGGTGGATCTCGATGCCGCGGTCGATCTGCAGGTGCTTCAAGACCTCGCGCGCGGCCGGGTGCTGCAGCTCGTCGACGGACTGGCAGGTCTCGATCTTCGAGTAGACGACACGCAGCCGGTGCTCGAAGAAGGGCGGCAGGTAGCGGCAGGTGAGATAGCAGTACTTGTCGATGGTGGTGGCCAGCACGGCGCCGCCATGCTCGCGATACCAGGCCGGGTAATCGGTGCCGCCACCGAAGAGGGAGATGCGGAACGGCGTGCGGCTGATGATCATCGTCGGCCTAGGCGTTCTTGAACGGTCCGCGCCCCAGCATGCGGAAGCCTTTGACGAGCTCGCGGATCCCGTCGTCGAGGCCGCGCCGCGCCACGAAGCCGGCCTCGCGCAGCCGCTGGTTGGAGACGATGTAGTTCCGCTGGTCGGGATCGGTGCCGATCGCCGAGAAATGGATGTAGAAGCGCGGGATGTGCTCCTTGATCTTGAGGGCCAGCTCTTCCTTCGAGAGGTTCGCCTCGTCGAGCCCCGCGTTGTACACGCGGCCGGCCATGCGCTCGCCGTTCTCCAGGCAATACCCCATGGCGTCGGCCACGTCGCGCACGTGGATGAAGTTGCGCTTGAAGTCCTTCTCGAAGATCACGATGTACCCGTCGCTGACGGCGGTGTACACGAAATGGTTGACGAGCAGGTCGAGGCGCATGCGCGGCGACATGCCGAAGACGGTGGCCAGGCGCAGGCTCACCACGTTCGGCTCATCGAGCAGCGCCGTCTCCGCGTCGGCCTTGGTGCGGCCGTAGAGCGAGATCGGCTCGAGCGGCGTCTCCTCCGTGCAATGGAGCTCGCCGCTCTTGGCCCCGTAACCGCTGTTGGTGGTGGGGAACACCACGAGCTGGCGCGGGCTGCGCAGGCGCAGCAGCAGGCGCACGGCGTCCAGGTTTACCGAGCGCGCCGTCTCGGGATCGGCGTCACAGGCGCCGGCCCCGACGAGGGCGGCCAGCGGGATGATGGCATCGGCCTTGGCCAGCGCGTTCCGCAGGAGCGCCTCGTCGCGGGCGTCGCCGCGGATGAAGTCGAAGCGCGGGTGGGCGGCGAGGTGGAACGGCCCGTTCTGGCCGAAGAAGAGGCGGTCAACGCAAACGACTTCATGGCCGGCGGCGAGCAGGGTCTCACAGAGGATCGACCCGATATACCCCGCTCCTCCCGTGACCAGGACCCGCATGCGCCTCCCCGATATGCCGCGCCGACAAAGACCTTCCGGAAAGATCTAATGGCGTGATGCTGCATTGTAGCGACCTTGCCGCACGCACGCCACGCGAGATGTGTCCCCTATAATCGGCCGCTCCATGCCCACGCTGGTGCAGGCCGTCGGACGCCGCATCCCCGCCCTCGAGGCGCTGCGCGGCTACACGCTGGCCACGGCGCGGGCGGACGTGCTGGCCGGCCTTTCCGTCGCCGCGGTGGCGGTGCCGCAGGCCATGGCCTACGCGATGATCGCCGGCCTGCCGGCGGTCTACGGCCTGTACACGGCCATCGTGATGACCGCGGTGGGCGCGCTCTTCGACTCGTCCCGCCAGCTCATCAACGGCCCGACGAATGCGATCTCCATCGCGCTGCTCGGGGCCATCGGCTCGATCCACGATCCGCAGCTGGCG
>Ga0075429_100001633_pt1 | contig 18524 bp, 14 predicted proteins | sample RhiMetdeltSRZDD3_FD_75295 | JGI IMG/M metagenome (GOLD analysis project Ga0075429, IMG submission 75295) | Populus rhizosphere microbial communities from Tennessee, USA - Rhizosphere MetaG P. deltoides SRZDD3 | ecosystem: Host-associated > Plants > Roots > Rhizosphere > Soil | place: USA... | reverse complement strand
AGCGGCGGCGGCGGCGGCGGCGGTGACGGCGACCCGTGTGCGCGCCGCGCCCAGATCGAGGACGGCGAGGACGGCGACGACCAGGTGCTGACCCGCGGCGGACGCGGCGGCTACCTGTACACCTTCGCCGACGAGAAGGGCAGCTCGATCTCGCCCCAGGGCGACGACGTCAAGCCGGTCCCCGGCGGGGCCGACTCGGGCTACGCCCTCCACATGAAGGGCCACCTCACCGACAACGAGGAGGCCTACGCCGGCATCGGCTTCTCCTTCAAGGAGCCGAAGAAGGCGTACGACGCGACGCAGTGGCGCGGCGTGTCGTTCGTGGCGCGCCGCGGCGAGCACTCGGTGGGCAACCTCCGGGTCAAGCTGCCCGACGCCAACACCGACCCCGACGGGAAGGTCTGCACCGACTGCTTCAACGACTTCGGCATCAGCTTCCAGGTCGGCCCCGAGTGGACCCGCTACGAGGTCGCCTTCGACGATCTCAAGCAGGAGGCCGACTGGGGCAAGCCGCGCCCCGACAAGCTCGACCCCGCCCACCTGTACGGCCTGCAGTGGCAGGTGTCGGCGCGCAACGTCGACTACGACTTCTGGATCGACGACGTCGCCTTCCTTGGCTGTCCGGAAGCCGGACAGAAGTGAGCACAACCTAGATGCGCCGTATCGTTCTGCTCGCCGCGCTCTTCGCCGCGTCGGCACCCCGGGTCGCTGCCGCCGACGAGCCTGGCCTCGGCGTCGATCCCTCCAGGCCCCGCGTCGGCGACGACGACTCCGACGAGGAGGAGTCCTCCGACGCCGGCGGCGCCGACGAGGACGGCTTCCGCTTCCAGTTCCACGGCTACCTGCGGGTGCCGGGGCGGGTCGGCATCGGCAAGGTCGACGGCGCGCCGGGCCGCAAGCTGCACGCGCCGCCGCACATCCCGGATAGCCAGTACACCGACTGGCGGTTCACCAACAACATCGTCGGGCCGTGGACCGAGCTGTGGTTCAACTACGGCAACGGCCGGGTCTCGGCCAACGTCGAGATCGCCGCCTACAACGTCACCGACGGTGGCTACAAGGATCTGGTCTCGCAGCTCGGCATCACCGAGTCGTTCGTCACGATCAAGGCGCCGCACCCGTTCGGATCGCGGGTCAACCTGGCGTGGAACGTCGGCGCCTTCTCCAACCGCTACGGCACCGCCGGCGTCTACGACGCCGGCAAGTACGACACCTACCTGTTCGGCGCCACCCACGTCGCCGGCGAGACCCTCGCCGCCAGCTACGACGTCAGCGAGGATCTCCAGATCGAGGCCGAGCACGGCGTCGGCGGCAAGATCGAGCCGATCCCGTTCCAGGCCGGCCCCGACGGCAGCCCGCCCGACAACCCGTTCGGGCCGTATCCGGGCGACGTCGAGCAGGGCGCGACCTTCCTCCACCACGCCCACATCGGCGCGACCTGGCAGAAGCAGCTCACCGCCGCCCTCCACTACCTGACGGCGTGGACCGACGACGCCGACCTCGCCACCGAGCACGACGGCCGCATCACCGTGGTCGGCGCCGAGGCCAAGCTGATCAACAGCCGCTGGGGCAACGGCTACCTCGGCTTCGCCCACCTGCGCGCCCGCGACGCGCTGCGCGTCTCCGGCGCCATCGAGACCCTGCACTCGTTCGAGGGCTGGGAGCTGCGCGACAACTACTTCCCGGGCAACCCCGACGGCGAGGACGCCTCCGGCACCGGCACCATGAACACGGTGCTGTTCGAGTACACGTTCAGCCTCGCCACCTACTTCTGGCACCCGCAGGAGTTCTACGGCCAGGGCCCGGACCTGACCTTCTCGGCGTTCGGCATGTTCAACCAGATCTCGAGCGACGACCCGGCGTTCGCCGGGGCCAAGCAGAAGCTCAAGCTCGGCGGCGAGGTGGTCTACACCCCGCTGACCTGGCTCGGCGTCGCGGCGCGCTACGACCTGGTGCAGCCCAACATGGACGACGCGCGCGAGTCGTTCCACGTCATCACGCCGAGGATGATCCTGCGCAGCGAGTTCGCCTCCCACGAGGAGGTGTGGATCCAGTACTCGCAGTACCTGAACGGAAGCCGGGTGCGTTCGACCGCGGTGTGGCCCTACGAGCCGACCCGCGCCGACGACGCCGCCCTGGCGATCACGGCGGTCATGTGGTGGTAGCGGCACGCCACCGGTAAGGGCCCGGTGGCGTGGCGACGGAGGCAGCGGCAGCGAAGCGGCGGCAGCGGGCAGCGGCAGAAGGAGACGGTCAATGCCGATCAAGCATGGCGCGAGACGAGCTCTCGAGTTTGCGAGCTGTTGGGCCCTGGCGGCGGCGCTGGCCGCCGCCGCGGGTGCCTGCGCGGGCAGCAAGCCGCCCGGAGGAGACGACGAAGGCACCGACGGCGGCCCCGGCGGCGACGGCTGGGTGCCGCCGCCGCCGCCCGACGCCTTCGTGTGCAGCTCGGGCGCCGAGACCGGCGGCCTCACGTTCGAGAAGATCGCCACCTGGCGCGACGACGTGAAGGCGGCCTACTCGATGATCCACGACGACATGTGCGGGCCGGGGCTCGAGGGCATCCAGGACCTCGCGGTGCCGGCGCTGGCCGCCCACCAGATGCGCGCCGGCCTGGCCCCGTTCGTCGAGGTCTGCGAGGACCTCGGCTGGGGCGTGGTCCAGGCCGCCGAGGCGTCCGGCCAGGAGATCCTGAGCCACTCCTACACGCACCCCGAGATCACGATGGCCAACGCCGCCCACGAGGTGACCGAGGCCAAGCAGGCGTTCGATCAGCACCTCCAGCACCCGATCTCGTTCTTCGTCTTCCCGTACGACTTCTTCACGGCGCAGACGATCGCCGCGGTCGGCGCCGCCGGCCACATCGGCGCCCGCGCCGGCAACCGCGACGACAACGACGGCTTCGACCACCCGCCGATCAACAGCTCCGAGCCGGGCGTCGACCTCGAGATCGAGTTCGACGTGTGGCCGCGCTCGTACTCCAAGTACGCCCTGTTCCGCGACCAGGACCTCCTGTGGGTCCACGTCTGGAACGCGATCGAGGTCGGCGGCTGGGCGGTGCGCGAGTTCCACAGCGTGATCAGCGACGACGAGCAGCACCCGGAGGAGCGCGGCTTCGGTCCGGTGCCGATCTCGATCTACAACGCCCACCTCGACGACCTGCAGAAGGCGTGGGACGCCGGCCAGGTCTGGACCGACACACCGTCGACGATCATCCGCTACCGCCACGCCCGCAAGGCGTGCCGGGCCAGCGTCAACGGCGACGTCATCACCTTCGACGCCAGCGCCGAGGAGTGCACCAAGTTCGCGACGCCGATCAGCGTCATCGTCACCACCGGCAACGACGTCGCCGGGCTCACCGCGACCCAGGGCGGCGAGGCGGTCGCGGTCCGCAAGCTGGCCGCCAGCCGCTTCAGCGTCACCGCGGATCCGACCAAGGGCGACGTCATGGTCTCCGGCTGCGGCATGGAGGGCCCGACGGTCGATCCGAGCATCGAGCTCCGGCCCAAGCCGATGCCGGCGCCGTCGGTGTGCGACCTCCAGACCGTGCGCGGCTCCGGCTCGCCCGGCCAGATGGACAACCTCGAGCGGCCGCCCGAGCAGTTCCAGGTCCTGCCCAACCCGTCGCAGCGCGACGGCCGCACCGGCACCTGGTCGTGGTACCCGCAGCAGGCGCGCGTCGAGATGAAGGCGGACGGCGCCAACCACGTGCTCCACTACTTCGCGTCGGGCCTGGCGGCGTGGACCGGCGCGACCCTGGCGTTCCTCGGCGGCAACGGCGCCGGCTCCTGCTACGACGCCAGCGCGTACCGCGGCGTCCGCTTCAAGATCAAGGGCAACGTCAGCGCCACCGACACCCTGAACGGCAAGGTCATCGTCAGCCTGGTCACCGCCGAGACCCAGTCGCGGCGCTACGGCGGCGATCTCGCCGGCGAGGGCGGCCACTTCCACAAGATCATCTCGGTGCCCTCGAGCTGGCAGACGGTGTCGATCATGTTCAGCGAGCTCGAGCGGCCGACCTGGGGCGACACCATGAGCCTGCCGGCGGTCGCGGTCGGCAAGCTGCAGGCGATCGACTGGGGCATCAGCAACACCGCCACCACCTTCGACGTCTCGATCGACGACATCGAGCTGTTCTGAGGCGGTGAATGGGCCGCCGGCGCGCCGTCTTGCTGGTCGTGGTCGCGGCGCTCGCCGCGCCCGGCGCGGCGGCGGCGCACCCGGCGGCGCTGTCCAGCTTCGACGCGCGCACCGACGGCCGCGACGTCGCGGTCGGCTTCCGGATCGATCTGCCGTCGGTGCAGCGCCTGGTGGCGGCGTCCGGCGTGCGCGACGTCGCGGCGCCGGCGCTGCCGGCGCACGCCGACGTCCTGCTCGGTTACCTCGACCGCACGTTCACCGTCGCCAACGCCGGCGCGCGGTGCCGGCGCGGCGCGCCGGATCGCGTCGCGCTGGATGCGGCGGCGAACAAGCTCCTGCTCGATGTCCGCTTTCACTGCGCTGCGCCGCTGACGATCCTGAGCCTGGCGTGCTCGCTGTTCCAGGACGAGCCGAGCCCGCACCCGATCATCGGCATGCTCCGTCACGGCGGCGCGGTCGAGCGCTACTTCTTCAACCCGGCCGAGCAGGTCGCGACCATCGAGCTCGGCAAGCTGCGCGCGGTGATGCCGGACTGGGACGTCCAGCAGTTCCACATGGCGACCCCACCGCCGGGGGCCTACAGCGGCGAGACGTCGGCGGCGGCATCGGTGGCGGCGCCGGCGCCGACCGAGGCCCCACCCGCAGCGGCGCCACCGCCGGCGGCGGCGCGCTCGGCCGGTTCGAGCTTCGTCGACTTCTTCGTCGAGGGCGTCCGCCACATCCTCGGCGGCCTCGATCACGTCCTGTTCGTGCTGGTCCTGGTGCTCGCGGTCGACGGCTGGCGCCGGCTGGCGGCGGTGATCACGTCGTTCACGATCGCCCACAGCATCACCCTCGCCCTCGGCGCCCTCGGCCTGGTCTACGTGTCGCCGCGCCTGGTCGAGCCGCTGATCGCGGCCTCGATCGTCTACGTCGCCGTCGAGAACGTCGTCCGCGACCAGCCGCGGGCGCGCGCCGCCGTGACGTTCGGCTTCGGCCTGTTCCACGGCCTCGGCTTCAGCGGCGTCCTCCGCGACCTCGGCCTGCAGCCGTCGGAGCTCGCGGTGCCGCTGGTCGGCTTCAACCTCGGCGTCGAGGCCGGCCAGCTCCTGGTCGTGGTCCCGCTGTTCCCGCTGGTCCTGCTCGCCCGCCGCGATCCGTCGCTGTCTCGACGGGTGCGGGTCGTCACCGGGATCGCGGTGGCGATCGTCGCCACCTACTGGGTCGTGCAGCGGATCACGGCGTAGGGCAGACGCGCGGCGCGCCGTGACGACACGTGTCACGCCCCGACGGGTGACGACGGCGCCAGCTGGCGCACCGCCGCGTCGTACACCGGCGTGGCGCCCGCCCGCCTACCGCTGGCGATCGAAAGCGGCGCGCGCTACGTCCGGGTGCAGCTCCAGGACGGCGACCCCCTGAGCCTCGCCGAGGTCCAGGTGCTGCCTCCCTGACGAGGAGAGACGGCCGGTCTTAGAGCGCCTGCTCGCGCATCCAGTCGAGCACGTGCTTGTAGCTCACGATCTGGACCGCCTGCTTGCTGCGGGCGTAGTCGAGGAACTCCTTGATCGCCGCCCGCCGCTCCGCCGCGGTCGCCGCCGGGGCGCCGGTGTACTTGTCGGAGTAGTAGTCGCTGTGGACGCCGAGGAGCATCGGGGCCCGGTTGCCGGCCAGGCGCTGATCGAGGGTGTACTTGAGGGTCTTCACGAACTCGGTCTTGGTCATGCTGAAGGAGACCCACAGGTTGTAGTCGAAGCCGGTGATCTTGCCGCTGGCCGGGTCGAACCACGACACCCGGCTGTGCATCGTGTCGCGCAGCTCGGGCGGGACGATCACCGGGTAGACCGGCAGCTCCCACAGGCCCGGGTGGTTCGTGATCGGCTCCTTGCTGCCCCACTCGACGAGGACCTCGTGGCCCGGGCTGCCGTGGTCGAGGGTGTACGGCCAGTTGTAGTTGGTGCCGTCGTGGTCCTCCTGCCAGCCCTCCTCGATGCTGCAGTCGTAGTAGAAGCCCTTCTCGTCGACGACGGCCAGGGTGTTGTCGTTGTACTCGAGGAACGGCGTCCGGAACCCGTACAGGTGCTCCTGCCAGCCGATGCCGTTGGCGGCGTTCGGCGAGTTGACGTCCTCGTTGGGATCCCACGGCTTGCGGATCCAGTCGGTCGCCGACTGGATCTCCTGCTGCCACTGGCCGACCGAGAACTGGGCGCCGTGGTTGTGCGCGTAGGTGTGGTTGCCGATCTCCATCTCGTCGTCGGCGGCGCCGCGCCACGAGCGCTTCACGAGGACCGGGCTCTCGGACATCCAGGTGCCGATGTAGGTCGCCGTCAAGTAGAAGGTCGCCCTCGCGGGGGTGCCGTTGGCGTTGGTGTACGACTTGATCGTCTCGACCGCCCAGTGGACGCCGCCCTCGACGCTGGCGCCGCTGCCGGGCAGGCCGGAGTAGCCGTTGTCGTCCCAGCCGAGCCCGACGAACAGGGGGACCTGGTTCGGCGACAGTCCGCCGGGCGGACGCTGCGACGGCGGCACGTTGTCGTGGCCGGTCCACGGCGGCGGGTTGGGCTCGCCGCCGCCGCCGCCGCCATCCTCGCCGCCGCCGCCGCCGCCGTCGGGATCCTGCGGCCCGGCGTCCATCTCGCCGCCACCGCCGCCGTCGTTGCCACCGCCGCCGCCGCCATCGTTGCCGCCGCCGCCGCCGTCGTGGCCGCCGCCGCCGCCCGCGTCCTCCTCGCCGCCGCCGCCCGGCTTGCCAGTCGCATTGACCACGCAGGCGCTCGCGACGCCGAACGACAGCGCGAGACACGTCGTGTAGATCCACGAAGAGCCGCGAACGAGACGCATGGAGCTCCCTCCGGTGGGCCGGATCCAGGGATCGATCGCGCCGAGCAGGGCCGATCGATCACGCCGCTCTCCCTCTCCGAGAGACGGCTCCTGAGCATGGAGCGAAGGCGCGACCCGAACGGGTCACGCCTTCGACTCAGAATGTTCGCATTCCACCGCGCCGCGCCATGGCGCGGGCAGAGGAGGCTGGCCGGCCCCCATGTGCCGAGGGCACTGCGCGGAGGACATCGCCTCCGCCGGCACACGGGGGCCGGCCGCGATGGCATTGCAGGGAGCGCGCGGGCGGCAGCGTTGGGAGCGCGCCATTATGATCCCGCATCACCATCGCGAGACCAATCTGCCCCCAGGCGGTGCAGCGTGGTTGTCGTTTTCGCTCCAAACAGGTGTTCTTGTCGCGAGCGGCGAATCGAAACGGCGCGAAGCCGTGGCAAACGTGGGCGGCACGCGCCTTGTACCTGTCGTACACGACGTGCGTCGATCCGGCTGTTCTCTCCTGGCAACCTCGACGGCGCGGGGCGCACGCCCCCACCGGTGGGTGGCGAGATCACCCCGGACGGCGGAGGACCGGTGCCGCCTGGCGGGAATGGCACAGCCGACGCGGGCGGACGCGACGGTGGCGCGCCGCCGTCCGGCGATGACGCCGGTGCGCCGGAGCCGCCACCCGCGCTCATGGAGTGCCCGGGCTCGCCGTCGATCGATCGCCTCCAGCAGTGGCTCGCCAGCGGCGAGGGCGTGACCGATCCGCCGACCGGCACGATGCTGGCGCGCGCCGGCGATCGGTACGAGGCGCGCATTCGCTTCCTCACCAGCGACTGGCACGTGGCGGTGGTGTGGACCGGCAACCAGTTCGAGGCCGAGGCCGATCTCTCGGCCTCGCGCGGCTTCACACTGACGTGCAGCGCGACCGACGAGCTCTACATCCAGCTGCGGCCGGCGTCGCACTGGAGCGGCGGCGACAAGTACGTCGCGCGCATCCCGTCGACCGGCGGCCAGCTGCAGACCCGGACGTTCTCGTTCGCCGCGGACGCCTGGACCACGCTGCCGGAGCTGGGCACGCCGAGCTACTCGTTCGCGTCGGCGCTGCGCGAGGTGCGCGGCCTCGTCTTCGTCGGCAAGACGCCGAACACGATCGTCTTCAGCGGCCTGCGCATCGACGGCTATACGCCGCCCTGCCTGTGACCGCTCAGCGCGGGTCCTCGACCCGGCCGAGGAAGAGGATGGCGCCGGTCTGGGTATCGCGGATCGCGTAGACGAACGGCCGGTCGGCGACGAAGCGCGGCACGATCTCCACGGCGGCGGCGCGCGCGCCGGCGCAGCGTAGGTTCGCCACGCGGCGTGACCCGCTTCACGCACCGGCGTTCGCGACGCGGCACTGCTGGTCCGACGGCGCCACGTGGATCGGTGGTTGCAGTCCCTCTGTCCATGGGCCCGCTCTTCCTCACCGGCTTCTCGTCACGGCGGCCGCCGTACGTGAGCGAGCAGCGCGCGATGCTCGACTGGATCGCCGAGGCCCACGCGACGTCGACGGCGACCCGCGACGGGCTCGGTCCGGCGGAGCGCGACGCGCTGCGCGACCGGCTGCGCGCCATCATCGCCCGCTGTGCGTGTGGGCCCAAGCAGATCGGGCGCCGCGCGCACGCCATCCCGGACACCGACTCGACTGCGTGGGATTCGCACCCGATCTACGACGTCACGCGTCACCCCCGCGGCCGCGGCGCCGGCGAGCGCTCGCGCCTGTACGCCGCGGTCGTCAACGACTACTTCACCGCCGCGTACGCCGACGATCGCGACCCGCCGCGCGACCTCATCCACGTCACCTGCACCGGCTACGTCGCGCCGAGCCCGGCGCAGCGGATGGTCGCCGCCCGCGGCTGGGGCGCGCACACGCGGGTGACCCACGCCTATCACATGGGCTGCTACGCCGCGTTCCCGGCGGTGCGCCTGGCCGCCGGTGCCCTGCGCACGCCCGACGCGATGGCGGCCGCCGGCGCGCCGCCCCGGGTCGACATCGTCCACACCGAGCTGTGCACGCTGCACTTCGACCCGGGCACGACGTCGATGGAGCAGCTGGTGGTGCAGAGCCTGTTCGCGGATGGATATATTCGCTATGCGCTGGTCGACGCACCGCAGCCGTCGGCGCTGCGGGTCCTGGCGCTGGCCGAGCGCATCGTCCCCGACTCGACCGAAGCGATGGGCTGGGTCGTCTCCGACTTCGGGATGGAGATGACGCTGGCCCGCGACGTCCCCGACCGGATCGCCGGCGCCCTGCGCGGCTTCGTCAGCGAGGTCTACCGGCGCGCCGGCCTCGACGCCGCCGCCGAGCTGCGCCGCACCATCGCCGCCGTCCACCCGGGCGGGCCGCGCATCGTCGACAAGGTGCGCGACGTCCTCGAGATCGACGAGGCGCAGGTGCGCGCGAGCCGCGAGGTCCTGTTCGAGTACGGCAACATGTCGTCGGCGACCTTGCCGCACATCTGGATGCGGATCGCCGCCGACCCGGCGGTGCCCGCCGGCACACCGATCCTCAGCCTGGCCTTTGGCCCCGGGCTGACCATCTGCGGCGGCCTGTTCCGCAAGGAGTGAGCGTGCTCGCCCTCCTGCTCGCGCCGGTGCTCCTGCAGATGGTGGCGATGGCGATCGACGAGGGGCTCTATCACCGCCGGCGTGGCCTGCCGCGCTGGGAGCGGCTCGGTCACCCGGTCGACACCGCCAGCGTCCTCCTCTGCTACGGCTGGCTGATCGCCACGCGACCGGACCAGCCGAACGCGCTCGCGGTCTACGTCGCCATGGCCGCGCTGTCCTGCCTGCTGGTGACCAAGGACGAGGCGGTGCACGCCCACCGCTGCCAGCCCGGCGAGCACTGGCTGCACGCGCTCCTCTTCGTCCTGCACCCGGTCGTCCTCGGCACGGTCGGCCTCCTCTGGTGGTGGCAGCGCGATCTGTGGCTGCTGCCGGCGCTGCTGGCGCTGACCGGCGGCCTCCTCGTCTACCAGATCGTCTACTGGAGCCTCCTGTGGCGAGGGCCCGAGCCCAGGTGAACCTCGACGTCTACGACCAGCTCGGCGACCGCTGGTACGACGCCCACGACGATCCGGTCGCGCTCCTGCGCGCCGAGTCGCGGCTGCGCAACCCGTGGCTGCGCGAGCGCCTGCGCGCCGCTTTCGGCGATCGGCCGTGCGCGGTGCTCGATCTCGGCTGCGGCGCCGGCTTCCTTGCCAACGATCTCGCGGCCGCCGGCCACGACGTCACCGGCGTCGACACCGCGGCGCAGGCGCTGGCGGTGGCCGCGCGCCACGATCGCACCGGCCGGGTCCGCTACCGGCGCTCCGACGCCCGCGCGCTGCCCTACCGCGACGCGTCGTTCGACGCCGTCTGCGCCATGGACTTCCTCGAGCACGTCGAGGAGCCCGAGCGGGTGGTCGCCGAGGCCGCCCGCGTGCTCGCCCCCGACGGCCGCTTCTTCTTCTACACCTTCAACCGCAACTGGCTGGCCTGGCTCGTCATCATCAAGGGCGCCGAGTGGTTCGTGCGCAACACGCCGCGCGACCTCCACGTCCTCCGCCTCTTCCTCAAGCCCGACGAGCTCGCCGCCATGTGCCGGCGCCACGGCCTCGAGCCCGAGGCGCTCGTCGGCTCGCGGCCGCGCTTCGGCGCGCCGATGTGGAAGATGCTCGCCACCGGCATCGTCCCCGACGACCTCGACTTCACGTTCACCCGCTCGACCCGGCTCGGCTACCTGGGCGTGGCGCGCAAGTCCTCGCCGGTCACTCGCCGACCACGCTGAGCTCGTCGATCCCCCACCAGTGGTCGTAGCCGGAGCCGATCTGCTTGATCCGGACGTAGCGCGCCGCCGTCGGTGCGAATGGGATCTCGGTCTGCGCGCTGCCGAGGCCGCGCGCGACCGGGGTGTAGACGTTGCCGTCGGTCGATAGCTCGAGGGCGAACGCCGACGGGTAGTCGGCGGTGGCGCCGGCGGAGTCGAGCACGACCCGGTGGATCGTGAGCTCGCGGCCGAGATCGAGCTGGAACCACTCGTCGCCGTACTGCGGCGACTTGCCGCTGGCCCAGCGCGTGGTCGCGACGCCGTCGATGGCGCGGCCGGGCGGGTCGGCGGTGCTGCTCTCGCTGGCGGTCGCGGTCCACTGGTCGTGGTTCGGATTGACGGTGCCGCCCGGCGTGCCGGCGTCGGGCTCGGGCATCGCGTCGACGCCGGCGTCGGTGGTGCCGGCGGGGACCTCGCAGCCGAGGCGGAGCTCGTGCATCGTCCACCACGAGCCGGTGCCGCCGCCGTCGGTCAGGGCCACGCGCAGGGCGAGCGCCGCGTGCGGCGCGAAGTCGACGGTGAGCACCGGGCCGGGATCGCTCAGGTTGCTCGACGACGCGAGGCGTCGCGAGAAGTCGGCGCCGTCGTAGGAGACCAGTACGTCGACGCCGCGCGGCCAGTCCATGGTGCCGTCGTTCAGGTAGCCGTGCTCGAGGGCGACCTGGCGCAGCATCACGAAGCCGCCGAAGTCGACCTGGAAGTACTGCCCGGCGCGCTCCGGCTCGCCGGCGGTCCAGCGCGACGGCGGCAGGCCGTCGATCGCGTACGAGGCCGGGTTGATCGGGTGCGACTGCGACGCGCTCGCGACCCAGCGCGCCGGATCGCACGAGCCCAGCGGCGCGCCGGGCGGGATCATCCCGTCGTCGTCGGGACCGTCCGGGGTGGCGCTGTCGGTGGCGCCGCTGGCATCCGGGTTGGCGGGACCGGCGCCGTCCGGGGTGGCGTCTCGATGCGCTTCCTGCAGTTCGGCGAGGTCGCAAGCAGCTGCCAGCAGGAGGGCGAGCGAGGCGAGGACGGCGGGTGTCACTTTCATCGGGACTCTCACGCGCTCGAAAGCAAGCCATGCGCCACGGACGGGATCTCCGCGACTGCGACGGGACCGCGGTGCCGGATACCACGGGTGCGGTGCACGGCGCCGCACCGGAACGCGCCATTCCGTCGCCCAACCGGCAGCGGTGCGGTGCGCCGAACCGCACCTCCGTCGACGGCCGCGGTGTGCCGGGCCGCGCCTGGGCCGCCGACCGGCGATCGCGGCCGCGTGAGGACTCGACTTCTTTTCGCCGCGGCACCGCTCACGCGTCGGCACAGCGCGTGCACCATGCGCGACGCCGCCGGATGACCGCTCTGCCCAGCCACGATGATCGCGGCCTCGCGCTGCAGCTGATCGGGATCGAGAAGCGCTTCGGCGGTGTCCACGCCCTGCGCGGCGCGCACATGGACGTGCGCCGCGGCGAGATCATGGGCCTGTGCGGCGAGAACGGCGCCGGCAAGTCGACGCTGCTCAAGATCCTGTCCGGCGTGCACCCGTTCGGCACCTACGGCGGCGACGTCGTCGTCGACGGCGCGGTGCGCCGGCTGGCCGGCCCCGCCCACGCCCGCAAGGCCGGCATCGCGGTCGTCTACCAGGAGCTGACGCTGGTCCCGGAGCTGTCGGTCGCGCAGAACCTCCTGCTCGGCCGCGAGCCGCGCCGCTTCGGCCTGGTCGATCACGCCCGCCTCGAGGCGATGGCCCGGCGCGACCTGGCCCGCTTCGGCTTCGCCGACCAGATCGACGTGACGCGGCCGGTCGGTGAGCTCGGCATCGGCCTGCAGCAGATCGTCGAGATCGTGCGCGCCCTGCCGCAGGACGCGCGCATCCTCGTCCTCGACGAGCCGACCGCCGCGCTGACCGCCAAGGAGACCGAGCTCCTGATGGGCTGGCTGACCTCGCTGCGCGCGAAGGGCACCACCTGCGTCTACGTCTCGCACCGGCTCGACGAGGTGTTCGCGCTGTGCGACCGCGTGACCGTGCTCCGCGACGGCCGCACCGCCACCACCCTGGTCACCGCGGAGACCAGCCCCGACGAGGTCGTGTCGGCGATGGTCGGCCGTCCGGTCAACGGACGGTCGCGGCCGCGCCCGGTCGCGCTCGGCGCCGCCCCGGTCCTCGAGGTCGACGACCTCCACGTCTGCCGCGCCCGCGCCAGCGGCGTCGACGCCCAGCGCCCGTACGTGGTCGAGGGCGTGTCGCTGACGCTGCGCCCGGGCGAGATCGTCGGCCTGTGCGGCGCCATGGGCTCGGGCCGGACCGCGCTCCTGTCGTCGCTGTTCGGCTGCGCGCGCGCCGGCATCACCGGCCGGGTCCGCGTCGGCGGCGCCGCCGTCGAGCTCGACTCGCCGATCGCCGCCATCAGGAGCGGCCTGGCCTTCCTGCCCGAGGACCGCAAGGGCCGCGGCATCGTGCCGCTCATGACGGTGGCGCAGAACCTGGCGCTGCCGTCGCTGGCCTCGGCCGACACCATGGGGCAGGGGGCCCGCGTCGGCCTGGTCGACGCCGCCGCCGAGTCGCAGCTCGCCGAGCGCCGCATGCGCGCGCTGCGCATCCGCGGCGAGGCGAGCGCGCCGGTGGCCACCCTGTCGGGCGGCAACCAGCAGAAGGTGGTGCTCGGCAAGTGGCTGGAGCGGCGGCCGCGCGTGCTCTTGCTCGACGAGCCGACCCGCGGCGTCGACGTCGGCGCCCGCGACGAGATCTACGGCATCCTCGAGGACCTGGCCGAGGCCGGCCTCGCCATCCTGTTCGCGTCGTCGGATCTGGCCGAGGTGCTGCGCCTGGCTCGCCGCATCTTCGTCCTCCGCGACGGCCGCGTCGTCGGCGAGCTCGACGGCGCCGACGCCACCGAGGAGGCGATCGTGCAGCTGTCGACCGGCGCCGCCGCGCCCACCCCGGTGTCCCGACCCGACGGCCGCCCCGCGGCCCGAGCCGAAGCCCGACCATGATCCAGTCGATCCTCTCCACCACCGCGCCGCCGACCTCGGCCTTCCGCCAGTCGCGGAGCCTGCGCACCGCCCTGGTGCTGCTCGGCCTGTGGATGGCGCTCGCCCTCTACCCGGAGACCCGCGAGGCGTTCCTCGCGCCGGGCAACCTCAGCAACATCACCGCCCAGGTCGCCGAGATCGTCATCATCGGCGTCGGCATGACCTTCGTGGTCCTGACTGGCGGCATCGACCTGTCGGTCGGCGCCGGCATGGCCTTCTTCGGCGTCATCGCCGCGACCCTGCAGATCGATCATCACCAGCCGGCGATCGTCGCCATCGTCGCCGCCCTCGCCGCGTCGCTGCTGATGGGCCTGTGGCACGGCCTCCTGGTGGCGCACCTGAAGGTGCCGCCGTTCATCGCGACCCTGAGCGGCTTCCTCGCCTACCGCGGCCTCGCCCTGCTCCTGTCGAACGCGCGCGGCCTGTCGCCGATGAACAGCGACTTCGCCTTCCTCGGCGGCCGCATCCCGGGCGCCGCGGCGACCGCGGTCTGCCTGCTCGGCTTCGCCATCGCGGTGTCGATCCTCGTCTACCGCCATCGCCGCCGGCGCGCCTTCGGCCTGCCGGCCGAGGCGCCGTCGCTGGTGTGGGGCCGGGCGATCGCGATCGCGGTCGTCTTCCTCGGCGCGCTCTGGGTCTACCGGGCCAGCATGCCGGTGCCGGTCCTGATCGCCGCGGTGGTGACCGCGATCGGCGCGCTCCTCCTGCAGTCGAGCCGGCTCGGCCGCTACGCCTTCGCCATCGGCGGCAACGCCGAGGCGGCGCGGCTGTCCGGCATCCCGGTCACCCGCGTCAAGGTTGCGGTCTACCTGATGACGTCGGTCTTGACCGCGATCGCGGCGCTCATCGCCGCGTCGCGGACCAACGGCGTCACCCCCGGCAACATGGGGCTCATCCGCGAGCTCCACGTCATCACCGCCGTCGTCATCGGCGGCACCAGCCTCTCGGGCGGCCGCGCCACCATGGTCGGCACCCTCCTCGGCGCGCTCATCTTCGGCACGCTGTCCAACGGCATGAACCTGCTCAACCTCAACTCCAACTGGCAGCTGATCCTGACCGGCATGATCATCCTGGGCGCCTCGATGCTCGATTCGTGGTCGACCCGCACGGAGGCCCGATGAGCGCATTGTGCAAGGGTTCGATCCTTCTCTTCCTCTGGTCGCTGGCCGGCTGCAAGGGCGACGCGGCCCCGGCCGGCGAGGCGCAGGCCTCGGCCGCCGGCGGCCCGCGGGTCGCCTTCCTGCTGTCGACCCTGCAGGAGGAGCGCTACAAGAAGGACCAGCGCTACTTCGAGGACGCGGCGCATCGCGACGGCCTGGCGTCGTTCACGCTGTCCGCCGACAACGACAACGCGCGCCAGCTGTCGCAGGTCGAGGACGCGCTGTCGCGGCAGGCCAAGGTGCTGGTCATCCAGCCGACCGACAGCGCCGCCGCCGGCAGCTACGTCGCCAAGGCCCACGCCCAGGGCGCCAAGGTGGTCGCCTACGATCGCTCGATCCCGGGCGCCGACTTCTACGTCGCCCACGACAGCTACCGGGTCGGCGTGCTGCAGGCCGAGGCCGCGATCCAGGCCACCGGCGGCAAGGGCAACTTCGTCCTGCTCGACGGCCAGTCCGGCCACAGCGTCGCCAGCGAGATCGCGCGCGGTTACCACGAGACCCTGAAGCCGTACGTCGACCGCGGCGCGATCCGGATCGTCGTCGAGAAGAATCACGACGCCTGGTCGCCGGAGCAGGCGCTGGCCACGGTCGAGGACGCGCTGTCGAAGACCAAGGGCGACGTCCAGGCGATCCTCGCCAACAACAGCGGCATGGCGCGCGGCGCCGTCCAGGCCATCCAGGCCGCCGGCCTCGGCGATCGCGGCATCTTCATCGCCGGCGCCGACGCCGACGCCGCCAACGTCAACTACGTCTGCGAGCGCAAGCAGTCGGTCGAGGTCCTGAAGGACATCAAGCCGCTCGCCGAGCGGGCGGCCGCGGTCGCCGCCGCCCTGGTCCAGGGCAAGCCGGTCGAGTCGACCACGACCACCGCCACCGGCGGACCGATGGTCGCGGTGCCGGTCGTGCTCATCACCGCCGACAACGTCAAGACGGTGGCGGTCGACAGCGGCTTCCACGCCGCGGCCGCGCTGCCTGCCTGCATGCACTAACGGCCGCTGGCCGTTCGCCGTCATCGCATCGAAGGGGGACGATTCCAATGCGCGCGCAACACCTGTTCGTCGCGGCGATCGCCGCGGCTGCCTGCACGCACCTGAAACCGGGCCAGCAGGGCCCGGGCGGCGACGACGGCGGCGGGCCACCGCCCGGCGACGGGCCGCCGATCGGCCCGCACCCGGGGCCGTGCGAGGACGGCATCCCGGGCGACGAGGTCATCACCGATGGCAGCGCGCCCGCCGGCGACCGGATGTCGTGCACCGACACCCCGTACTGCGACCCGTGGTCGCCTGGCTACAACCCGGATCCGGCGGTGCAGATGTCGGTCCGCCTCCTGATCGGCTCGATGAGCCTGACCGAGAAGGCCGACCAGATGCGCGGCACCAACCCGGGCGGCGGCTCCAACTACTCGGACATCTTCCGCACCCTCGACAACGCGAACAAGGGCATCCGAGGCTTCCTCTTCCGCGACGGCCCCAACGGCGTCAACCTCGCCGCCCAGCTGCCGCAGGGCAGGGACGGCTACTCGACGTCGTTCCCGGTGCCGGCGGCGCGCGCCGCCACCTTCGATCTCGACCTCGAGTACCGGATCGGCGCCGCCATGGGCGACGAGACGCTGGCCTCGGGCAACAACCTCCTCCTGGCGCCGGCGGTCAACATCCTGCGCCACCCGGCGTGGGGCCGCTCCCAGGAGGTCTACGGCGAGGACGGCTACACCGTCGGCCGCATGGGCACCGCCTTCGTCGCCGGCGTCCAGCAGTACGTGCCGGCCTGCGTCAAGCACTACGCCGCCAACAACATCGAGAATGGCCGCTCGGGCGCCAACGCCGAGATGGACGAGCAGACCCTGCGCGAGACCTACGGCCGCCACTTCGAGATGATCGTCCACGACGGCGGCGTCGCCTGCGTGATGGCCGCCTACAACCTGGTCAACGGCAAGAAGGCGACCCAGAGCAAGCACCTCCTGACCGAGATGCTGCGCGGCGACATGGGGTTCCAGGGCTTCGTCCTCTCCGACTGGTGGGCGATGCCGCCGGGCACCGCCGGCGCGTCGAGCGATGCGCTCCAGGCCAACGCCGCCGAGGCGATCGCCGCCGGCCTCGATCTCGAGCTGCCGTGGGCCTACAACTACCAGCAGCTCGAGGCGATCACCGGTAACGGCCGGCCGGTGTCGGAGGCCGCAGTCACCGCCGCGGCGACCCACATCCTCGAGCAGAAGCTGCGCTTCAAGATCCTCAAGATGGGCGAGCCGATGGGCCTCAAGGCGGCGGCCACGAACCTGAGCGGCCGCGGCTCGATCGAGAACAACGGCGCCCACATCGCGATCGCGCACGAGGCGGCGCTGAAGGCGATCACGCTGCTCAAGAACGACAACCACACGCTGCCGATCAACCGCTCGAGCGTGCACACGATCGCCGTCATCGGCGCCAACGTGCCGTACCACGTCGTCAATACCGACCGCGCCGACGGCACGATTCGCTTCGCCACCGACCTCCGCCTGGGCGACCTCGGCTCGGGCCGCGTCTTCCCGGATCCCGCCAAGAGCAGCGGGCCGTTCGCCGGGATCAAGGAGATCGCCGGCGGCGGCATCAACGTCGTCAGCGGCTCGTCGGCGTCGCTCGCCGACAGCGCCGACTTCGTGGTCGTGGTCGCCGGCCTGACGCCGGAGGACGAGGGCGAGGAGTACACCGGCGCCGGCGACCGCCCGAACTTCGCCCTCGACGGCAAGTCCGGCACCAACGCCCAGAACAACCTGATCACCCAGGTCGCCAACAAGCACAAGCCGATGGTGGTCGTGCTCGAGGGCGGCAGCGTCATCGACATGCCGTGGCTCGCCCAGGTGCCGTCGGTGGTCATGGCCTGGTACCCGGGCATGGACGGCGGCCGCGCCCTCGGCAAGCTCCTGTTCGGCACCGCCAACTTCAGCGGCAAGCTGCCGATCACCTGGCCGAAGCGCTGGCAGGACCTGCCGACCTTCAACGGCGGCACCACCACCCGGATGGACTACTTCCTCGGCTACAAGTACTTCGACAAGAACCGGATCGAGCCGCTCTACCCGTTCGGCCACGGCCTCAGCTACACGACCTTCGAGTACAAGAACTTGCACGTGCCGTGCAGCGACGTCACCAAGGACGGCGTCGTCTACGTCACCGTCGACATCACCAACACCGGCACCGCCGCCGGCGACGAGGTCGCCTTCCTGTTCGTGTCGTACCCCGACACCGCGGCGCGGCGGCCGGCCAAGGAGCTGCGCGGCTTCCACCGGACGTCGCTCGAGCCGGGGCAGACCAAGCGGATCACGTTCCCCTTGCGGGTGTCGGATCTCAAGTACTGGGACAGCGCCGGCAACCGCTGGAAGGTCGAGAGCGGCGCCGTGAAGATCTCTGTGGGATCCAGCGCCGCGAACTTGCCTCTCTCCGAGACGATGACCGTCAACTGATGCGCTCGTTCCGAAGATTCAGACGCTGTCCGAGACCATGACCGTGAACTGATGTCCTTCCGCCGCAAAGGAGATCCCATGAGACCCTATCGCACCGTCGGGCTCGCATCGCTGCTGGTGATCGCGCTGACGAGCG
>Ga0075429_100001632_pt1 | contig 18524 bp, 16 predicted proteins | sample RhiMetdeltSRZDD3_FD_75295 | JGI IMG/M metagenome (GOLD analysis project Ga0075429, IMG submission 75295) | Populus rhizosphere microbial communities from Tennessee, USA - Rhizosphere MetaG P. deltoides SRZDD3 | ecosystem: Host-associated > Plants > Roots > Rhizosphere > Soil | place: USA... | reverse complement strand
CTGTGTTGCTGCCGCGCGCCGTAAGGCTACGCCGCGCGAACTCCGGGCGTCATCAGCGCCCCGATCAGGCGCACCGTGACGTCCCCGCCCGCAGCAGCTGGAGCTGGTGGTCGACCTCGTGCTTGGCGGCGAGCTCGGAGCCCTTCGCCTTCCGGAGGAGGCAATAGATCAACAGATCGGGCAGCGGGCGCGTCTCGACCCGCACGTTGACGTTGTCGCCGTCGCGGACCGGTTGACGAACTGCGCCGGTCTCCCGCGCGCCGCTACTGCGGCTGGCGCTTGAGGGTCAGCTGCGGCCCTTCCGCCGTCGGCTCCGCGTCCAGGACGGCGTCGGCGAGCGGCGCTGCCACCTCGGGAGCGACGAAGTACCGGGTCTCCTCCACCTCGCCGACCTCGTCGCCGTCCTCGGGCTCCTCGACGAAGTCGAACGCGAACGCCGCCTTCCCGTCGCTGACTCCCCGGAAGATGCGCAGACCGAAGTGATCGGGAACGCCGATCTGGGATCGGGTGTCGGCCAGCGTCGTTGCTGCACTCTCGGTGAGCTGGAGCATCGCGCCCCCCTTCCAAAACGCAGAAGACGTTCTTGTACCCAACCCGCCTCTCCACCACTCCTGGGGACACCGATCTTCGGTATGTTTTGCCCGAGCGTTGTCACGAGCAAGCGAAAAGCGGGGGCAGAGGATGCGGTTCTGGGCAGGGGTTCTCGGATTCATGGTTGCGGGTGTGCTGGTGATGCCGACCGAGGCGGCATGGGCGGTCGAATCGCCGGCACCGCCGGCTGCTCCGGCGCCGTCGCAAAAGGTCCCACCGAAGCAATGGGCGCATTCGGTGTGCACATCGCTGCGTGACTGGTCAACGAACATCAAAGACCTCACGACCGAGTTCCGGTCGTCCGGAGGGAGCTCGACCGACGCCGCGCAGGTGAGGGACTCGCTGGTCAGCTACCTCGGGAACACCGTGACCGAGACCGAGACGCTCTTGACGCAGCTGGACCGAGCCGGGACCCCGAACTTCAAGGACGGAAGCAAGGTCGCAACACTGTTTCGGAACGCGATGACGGACGTGCGGGACCTCTTCGCCACCGGACAGCAGAACGCCGCGAACCTCGACACGACCGATCTGACGCAGTTCCGGGCGTCCGCCTCCAGCATCGGCAACGACATCACACAGGGTGGTACCAAGCTCTCGCAGACGTTCCGATCGGCCGGCCGCAAGTACAAGGCTGCGGACAAGATCCTGGGCGCGGAACGATCGTGCCGGGCGCTCGCGTCGTAACGCCCGGCTAGCGGCGGGTTCCGACGTCGGCCCGGACGCCGGCGAACAGGTCGGTCTCCGGCTCGGCCGGCTCGCCGCCGGGCACCCCGCCCGCGACCAGCGAGCGCGCCAGCACGTACTCCTCCCACGGGAACGTGCCCCGGACGACCTCGTCGGGCAGCTTCATCCAGAAGCCGTCCGGGTCGACCTGCGTGCGGTGCGCGAGGAGCGCGGCCCGCCGCCGCTCGAGGTACTCGCCGACGTCGACGTGGGTCGTGAAGCGATCGCCGTCGTCCGGGAAACCGCGCTCGAACCAGCGCTCGAACGGGCTCTCGTGACCGTGGGCGATGTACGCCTCGTGCAACGCCAGGACGCGGCGCTTCGACCAGCCCATGTAGTACATCTTCGACGGCTGCCACGGCTCGCCCGTCCCGGGGAAGCGATCAGGATCGCCGGCGGCGTCGAACGCCGGCCCCGAGATCTCGTGCACCCGGATGTGATCGGGGTGGGGATAGAACTCGCGGTCGTCGGCGTAGGTCACGATGACCTGCGGCCGCTCCTCGCGGATTGTCGCGACCAACCGTCCGACGGCCTCGTCGAGCGGCGCGTTGGCGAAGTTGTCGGGCCGGGCGTTGGTCTCGGTGTCGGGCATGCCGGAGTCGTGGTAACCGAGCAGGTGCAGCGACGAGTACCCGATGGCGTCGACGCTGGCGCGCAGCTCGGCCATGCGCACGGCGGCGAGATTGTCCCGCACGTCGGGGGTGTCGGCGGCGGGGTTGAGGATGTCTCCGGCCTCGCCGCCGGTGCAGCAGACGAGCACGCAGCGGATGCCCTCGGCGGTGTACTTGGCGACCGTGCCCGCGCCCTTCGACGCCTCGTCGTCAGGATGCGCGTGCACGGCGAGCAGGCACAGCGGGTTGCCGGCGTGGTCGCGGGGGGTGGCAGCCATGCGGAGACGAACGTATCGCACGCCACCGCGGCCGCTGACCGCTAGGGCTCCGGCTCCGGCACGTGTTGCTCGGCGCGCTCGAGCGCCCAGACCTCGACCCGCCCGATGTCGCGGATGCGGCGGCTGCGGAGCCGCTGCCACGCGAACGCGGGATCGTCGGCGAGGGCTGCGTGCAGCTCGCTGGATGCGAGCACGCTTCCGGGCCGGGCCAGCTCCACCAGGCGGCTCGCCAGGTTGACGACGGGCCCGTAGTAGTCGCCTTCCTGGGCGAGGACGGTGCCGCCGGCGAGCCCGGCGCGCGCCTCTGGCAGCAGCTCGTCGACCGCCGACCGCTCGGTGAGACGCAGGGCGATCCGGGCTGCGTCGGCGCTGTCGCCGGCGACGAACATCACCTCGTCGCCGATGGTCTTGACGACGCGACCCCCGTGCTCCGCCACCGTGTCGTAGGCGAGCTCCTCGAACCGGCTCACGAGCGCACCCAGCTCCTCGGGCTCGAGCTCCTGGCTCAGGGCCGTGTACCCGACGAGGTCGACGAACCCGACTGCCAGGTCCTCGGCACCGATCGCTTGCGGATCGGTTGCGGTGAGCTTGCGACGCGCCGACGCTCGGAGCTGCAGCCGTAACGCGTAGTCGATGAGCCGCGACAACCTCGACCAGTCCAGCGAGTCGGTGAGCTGCATCGCGATCTCTTCGTCCGGGACGCCCTCTTGCCGTCGTTCCCGTACTGCGGTCGCCAGCGCGTCGCTCTCGACCTCGGCGATCTTGGCCAATGACCCCGCGACGACCCGCACGATCTGCACGAGCTGCTCGTAGTTCTCGCCGACGGGCACGATCGTGGAGTCGATCTGGCGTCGCATCGTGATGATCGTCTCGACGTCCTCGTCGCGGAAAAGCCGCTCCTCGGGCGGCGCGTCCGGGAAACCGAGGGCCCGCCAGAGTCGCTTCGCCGTCTCGACGTCGAAGCTCGCCCGCCGGCACGCCTCCGCGAACGTGTAGCGGGGCCGTCCCGGCATGAGCTGGTAGTCGAACGCCAGCAACAGCAGCCGGTCCTCGCGCTCGGCACGGGCGATCTCTTCCGGCGGAACCCCTCGCTTTCGGAGGAACGAGCGCAGCTTGCGGTTCATCGATCCCGCAGAGCGCCCCCCGTACCTCCGACTAACCGGAGCGGAGGACGTCCTTCCACGCGACGTCGCGCGACACGTCGGGGTCCTTGGGCAGGCCGAGGACCCGCTCGCCCAGGATGTTGCGCATGATGTCGGACGTCCCGCCTTCGATCGTGTTGGCCTGCGCGCGCAGGAATCCGCGCGCCATCGTCCCACGGTCGTTGCCGTCGGCGAGCCACGTGGGGCGGCCGCGCTGCCCGCGCTCGGCTTGCTCGCCCTCCCACGCGACGCCTTCGATGCCCTCGAGGTCGAGGGCGAGGTTCTGGAGGCGCTGGTTGAACTCGGCCGACATCAGCTTCGTGATCGAGCCCTCCGGCCCCACTTCACCTCCGCGCTTGCGCTTCGCCGCCGCCCGCTCGTTGTTGATGCGGATCAGCCGGCTCTCGATGTACGCCTGCGCGAGGCGCTGCCGTGTGACCGTGTCGGTGACGCCCTTGTGGCGGTCGAGGAGCCGGGAGATCGAGCTGCCCCCGATGGTGTCGCCGCTCACCGAGCCCGCGCCCGAGAGGGACACGCGCTCGTTCATGAGTGTCGTGATCGCGACCCGCCAGCCGTCGCCCTCCGGGCCCATGCGCATCGAGTCGGGGACGCGGACGTTGTCGAAGAACACCTCGTTGAACTCGGCGTCCCCGGTGATCTGGACGAGCGGTCGGACGGTGACCCCGGGCGTCTGCATGTCGACGATGAAATACGTCAGACCCTTGTGCTTCGGCACCGAGGGGTCCGTGCGGGCCAGCAGCATCCCCCATTTCGCGAGGTGGGCGAGGCTGGTCCAGACCTTCTGGCCGTTGACGACCCACTCGTCGCCGTCGCGGACGGCGCGGGTCGACAAGCCGGCGACGTCGGAGCCGGCGCCGGGCTCGCTGAACATCTGGCACCAGATCTCCTGGTTGGTCGCGAGCGGCCGCAGGAGGCGCCGCCGCTGCTCGTCGCTCCCCCACGTGATGACGGTCGGTCCGCCCATCCCGATGCCGATGATGTTGAAGGGCCGCGGCACCCGGTAGCGGTTGAGCACCTCGTTGACGACCTTGGCCTGCCCGGGCGCGAGCGACAGCCCGGCGCCGTCCTCCTTCGGCCACGTCGGCGTGGCGTACCCGGCCTCGCCGAACCGGACGCACCATTCCGAGTAGTCGAGCTCGCCCCGCAGGGCCGAGACCTTCTCGTCGTCGCCGGCGTCGACTGCTTCCATCCAGCCCGGCGGCAGGTTCTCGCGTAGCCAGGCGAGCGTCTGGTCTCGCAGCTGCTCGGTGGTGATCTCGGGCGCGTCGACGGCCATGTCGGCATGGTACCGACGTCTTGACCGAACGGTCAGGTTCCCGGTCGCGCCCGCGGGCGCCGGCGGCTTTGCCGACCGGCACCGCAGGAGCCTGAGCCTGCGAAGGCGACCGATGAATCAGACCGGCCCCTACGCTGGCCCGAATGATCCGGGCATGGCTGTACCACACCGACGTCGACGAGCACGACGACGCGCCCACCGACCAGCTCGCCGATCTCATCGACCCGAAGCGCGCGCTGTTGTGGGTCGACTGCGTCGACCCCACGGAGTCGGAGCTGGAATCCCTCACGAAGCAGCTCGAGATCAGCCACCTCGCCGCCGAGGACCTCCATCACGGCGGCCAGCGCACCAAGCTCGAGCGCTACCGCGACCACTTTCACGTCGCCGTGCACGACTGCACGCTCGTCGAGGACGTCCTGACCACGCGGGAGATCGACATCGTGTTCGGCGACGGGTGGTTGCTGTCGGTGCGCCAGCCCAGTGACAATCCCTCCGACCCCGCTCCGTTCGCACTCGAGCAGGTGCTTCACCGGTTCGAGATGGAGCGCAGCGAAGAGGAGGCCCGGGACGAAGGCTTTCTGCTGTGGTCGTTCCTGGACGTGATCGTCGACCGCTACTTCGACGTCGCCGACCGTTTCGACGACCGCCTCGACGAGGTCGAGGAGATCGTGTTCTCGGCCGACACCGGCGACAACATCCCGAAGGAGGTGTTCGACCTGCGCCGGGGCATGGTGCATTTCCGCCGCGCGGTGGCGCCCCTGCGCGAGGTGCTGGCCCAGCTCCTGCGCCGGGAGGCCGAGTGCCTCGGGGACGAGGCGATCGTCCACATGCAGGACGTCTACGACCACGTCCTCCGGGTCACCGACTGGATCGAGACCCAGCGCGACCTGCTGACCGGTCTCCTCGAAGCCGACCTCGCGGTCGTCTCGAATCGCATGAACCAGGTCATGAAGCGCATGACCTCCTGGGGCGCCATCCTCCTCGGCTCGACCCTCATCGCCGGGATCTACGGCATGAACTTCAAGGACATCCCGGAACTCAACTGGACGTTCGGCTACCCGGCCGCGCTCGGCTCGATGCTCGCGCTGACGCTGTTCCTGTACTTCTGGTTCAAGCGGCGCGACTGGCTGTGACGGTGCCCGCCGTTCCCGCCTGCACGGCGGCGGCCGGGCCGCGGCCCAGACGGCGGGACACCTCCCAGCCGCCGGCGAGCACGGCCACGCCCGCGAATCCGATCAGCAGCGTCTCGACGAGCAGGTCGTGCGGCAGTCGGAGATCGTAGAAGTCACGCACGGATTCGATCGGGAACAACAGCACGAAGCCGACGATCATCAAGCCGACGAGGACGACGCGGCGCCACGTCAACGGCTGGGCGAGGATCACGAGCACGGTCAGGCTCATCATGAGCATGACGAGCGTGGCGGCAGTGCGCTGCTCGGTGAGCGGGAGGTCGTCGAAGCGCGCGACCGCGAATGCCGAGAACGCGGCGACCGCCGCGACCGTCCCGGCGGGGATCGTGAACCGGAAGACACGGTTGACGAACCCCGGGACGTAGCGCCGCAGGTTCGGCGCCAACGCGAGGAAGAACGACGGCACGCCGATCGTGAGGGTGTCGACGATCGTGAGGTGACGAGGGAGGAACGGGTAGGGCCAGAACGCGAGGCCGACGGCGACCGCCAGCAGCGTCGCCCACACCGTCTTGGTGACGAACAGGTTGGCGACGCGCTCGATGTTCGCCGTCACGCGCCGGCCCTCGGCGACGACGCCCGGCATCGTCGAGAACTTGCCGTCGAGCAGGACCAGCTGCGCGACCGCGCGCGTCGCCGGCGCTCCCGATCCCATGGAGACGCCGATGTCGGCGAGCTTCAACGCCAGCGCGTCGTTGACGCCGTCGCCCGTCATCGCGACCGTGTGCCCGCGCGCTTGCAGTGCCTTGACCATGTCCTGCTTCTGGTGCGGCGTCACGCGCCCGAACACCGAATGCTCCTCGAGCGTCTCGCCGAGCGCGTCGAGGTTCTCGGGCAGCTCGCGTGCGTCGAACGGATCGTCGGCGTTGGGCATCCCAACACGCGCCGCGACGGCCCCGACGGTGTGCGGGCTGTCACCGGAAATGACGTTCAACGCCACTCCCTGCTGCGCGAAGTACGCCAGCGTCTCGGCGGCGTCGGGCCGTACCTGCTCCTCGAACAACACGAGCGCGGCAGGGCGCATCTCCGGTGGCAGGCTTTCGCCGTCGAGAGGGGCGTCCGTCCGGGCGAGGAGCAACACCCGCTGACCGGTGGAGGCCAGCCTCTCGGCCTTCTCCGAGACCTCGCCATCGCGTCCGGCCCACACCAGCTCGGGGGCGCCGAGCACCCACGTGCCGTGCTCGCCGAACGTCGCCGCGCTCCACTTGCGCGCCGAGGAGAAGGGCACGAAGCCGGTGCGTCGCCAGGAGTCGGTGCTCGGGAACGCGGCCGCGATGGCGCTCAGCGTGGCGTTGCGGTCCTCGTCGGCGGCGAGCGCGCCGAGTGCGGCCTCGACCGGCGCCTGATCGTCGAGCCGCTCGACCCGATCGAACACGATGTTCCCGTCGGTCAGCGTGCCGGTCTTGTCGAAGCAGACGACGTCGACACGCGCCAGGCCCTCGACCGCCGGGAGCTCCTGGACGAGCACCTTGCGTCGGGCCAGCGTCACCGCGGCGACCCCGAAGGCGACGCTCGTCAGCAGCACGAGGCCCTGGGGCACCATGCCGACGACACCGGCGACCGTGCCGCTGACGGCGTCGCGCCAGTCGTCGTTGGCGTTGTACTGGCTCACGAGCAAGAGCACTGCGACGGGCGCGATCGCCCACGTCACATAGCGCAGGATGCGGTTGATGCCGTCCATGAGCTCGGAGCGAGCGAGCTCGAACCGGCGGGCCTCGGTGGCGAGCTTGCGCGCGTAGGCGTCGTCGCCGACAGCCGTCGCCTGGAAGCGTCCCGATCCCGCGACCACGAAGCTCCCGGAGAGCACGTGATCGCCCGTCTCCTTGTCGACGGGGTCGGACTCGCCGGTGAGCAGCGACTCGTCGACCTGGAGCGCGGTGGTCGCGCGCACGATGCCGTCGGCGGCGATCTGGTCACCGGTGCGGAGCTCGATGAGGTCGTCGAGGACGACGTCGTCCACCGAGACCTCGCGCACGTCGCCGTCGCGTACGACGCGCACGCGTGGCTCGCTGAGCACTGCAAGTTGGTCGAGGGTTCGCTTGGCCCGCAGCTCCTGGACGATGCCGATGAGCGCGTTGCTGACCAGCACGATGCCGAACAGCGCGTCCTGCGGATGTCCCACGGCCAGGATCACCACGAGCAGCACGCCCAGGATGGCGTTGAAGCGCGTGAAGATGTTCGCCCGGAGGATCTCGCCGAACGTGCGGCTCGTGCGCTCGCCGGTGGCGTTCGTCGCGCCCCGTTCGACGCGTTCCCGGACCTCGGCTTCGGTGAGACCGGTCGGCGGCGTCTCGTGCACCCGCTCGGGCGCAACGGGCCGGCCCGAACGCGGCGGCGCTGTCATCGCTTGCTTAGCGCGTGTCGGAAGTCGGGACGAGCTCGATCTCGCCCGTGTCGTCGTCCTCGAGCACGCGGTAGCCGGCGAGCTCGGCCAGGCGATCCCGGCCCTCGTCGGGCCCGGTCGCGATGAGCTCGTCGTCCGCCTCGAGACGCACATGACCGCGAGGCCGGTAGACGTAGCGGCCGGCGCGGCGGATGGCGAGCACGTACAAACCCGTCTCGAGCTCGATCTTGGCCTCGCGGAGCGTGCTCCCGTCGAGCTGTGAGCCGGAGCGGACCGGCACCCGGGCGATCACCTCGTCGGTGTCGCCGAGCGCGAGCCCCAGGACCGGATGCACCTCCTCGTTCTGCTCCACGAGCCACACCATCTGCCGTGCGGCGTCGCCGATCTCCTCGGAGGAGCTGCCGAGGTGCAGGAGGCCGCGTAGCGGCGACGGGTCGATCCGCTCGGCGGCGGCGCGGAGGACCCACAACTCGAGCCGCTCCCGCATCTCGTCGAGCCGGTCCTCGAGATGACTCACCTCGGCCGCGAGGCTCTGGTCGTAGAAGAGCAACGCCGAGTACGCGAGCCCGACGCCGACCTCGGAGATGTTCTTCATCTCGACGAGCACGTCGACGGCGCGATCGAGGTCGGTGATGGTCGGGTCCTCTTCGACCGTGGGTGGTCGCCATTCGGGTGCGCCGGCGAGCGTGCGGAGCTCGGAGATGCCCTCGGCCGGGCCGCGCAGGATCAGGATGTCGTCGGGCACCATGACCTCGTCGCCGTCGGGGTCGATGATCCACTCCTTGCCGCGCCGGATGGCGACGACGCGCATGCCCACCTCGACCGGGAGCTCGGCGTCGGCGAGGGCGCGGCCGGCGAGCTCGGAGTTCTCGCGCACGCGTACTCGGTGCGAGACCTCCTCGGCGGCGGCGAGATCGGCGACGAGGTCGGCGGGGATGCCGAGCCGGTGCGTGACGATGTGCGCCACGTCGACGGCCGCGTTCCCGATCTGCTCCATGGCGGAGATCACGTGCAGCACGCTCGACATCTGCTCGGCGTCGTGCGGCGAGCGCGCGGCCAGGATGCACACCTCGCGCATCTCGTGTACGAGGCCGTCGAGGCGCTCGTCGAGCTCGACGACCTCCTCGGCTACCGCGAGATCACCGAAGAAGAGGGCGGCGTAAGCGAGGTCGACCATCAGTTCGGAGGCGTCCTTGGCCTCCGAGAGCATGGCCCTGAGATTTCGCGGCGGTTTCTCGTCCATCAACGTCGGGTCTCAACTCAGCCCGAGGATCACGATAGCCAGAATCAGGGACACCGCCCCCAAGAAGTCGAGGCTCGAGGTGACGATGGGAATGCCGTGGTTGTCGGGGTCGAGGCCGAGTCGGTACGTAGCGACGGCACCGTAGTACCCGACCACCACCGCCGCCGTGGTCGCGAATGCGCCGGCGAGCAGCGAGACGCCGATCATCTGCAGGGAACCCGGACTGGCCAGGTCGAAGACCGCGGACACGATGTCGGCGGACACGCCGAGGAGAAGGAACACCGGCACCGCGTACGCGTAGATCAGGATGATGTCCTCGGCGACCGCGCGCCACGGTGAGCGCGTGAGGTCCACCGTGCCCAGGTGCAGCTTGGTGGCGATCCGGGAGCTGAGAACGCCGCCGAGGGCGCCGGCGTCCTCGAGGAACGGCGGCACGAGCACGAGCAGCGCCGGGAACACGAGGAAGGACTCGATGCGCTTCTGGATCGTGATGCCGGCGATCACGTCGACCGACCCGGCGAGCACGAGCACCGGCACCGATTCGCGCACGATCCTGCGCATGATCGGGAGCCGGGCCCGCCAGCTCATCACCAGCGCCACGACACCGGCGGCCGCGCACAGGATCGCCACCACCGGCGTGACGCCGGTGATCCCGATGAGGTAGGTAGCGAGGAAGAGACTCGGCAGAGTGACCATGTCGCCGGCGGCGGTGACGATCGGCGTGTGGACGTTGTCGAGGTCGAGATCGAACCGGACGGTCACTCCCGTCACGACGACGACCACGAACAACACGACGACCGACGACAACACTCCGCCGACAACCGAGATCACGACGAAGTCGACGATCGAGATCGAGTTGGCGACGCCGAAGCCGACCGACACCGCCTTGGCGAGCACGGCGAGCACGAGCGAGATCGACAACGACAACGCGAGCGACGCGGCGACGTTCTGACCCACGAGCGTGTCGAGCCGGCGCGACACGCGGAATGTGCCGGTGTGAATCGCGGTGCTGAAGCGGCTGCCGAGCCCGCCGAAGATGTTGCCGCGCATGCCGATCGCGGCGGGAACGAGAACGAGCAGGCCGGGAAGCGACTCGAGCGTGCCGGTGATGGCGCCGAGCGTCAGCCCGGCGACAAGGTCGCCACCCGACGAGAGCAACAGCGCGACGAATCCCGCCCCGACCCCGGACGGGTCGGCGCGAACAATGGCGACGAAGCGCCGAAGGAGACGCGGACGTCGGACCATCTGCTACTCGGAGGTTCGCTCATTGGGTTTCGTCTCGTCGGCATGGGCCGGTTCACCCTAACGGCTCACGGGTCACTCCGCGGGTGGGGAAGACTGTCGCGGTGACGGTCCTCGACCTGCTGACGGTGGCGGTGCTGGCAGTCGTGGGCGTCCGCTTGTTCGAGGCCGCTCGGACGTCGGTCGGTTCGCACCGCAAGACGCTGGGCGTGGTGCAGGGCCTGCGCTGGCGTCACTTCGTGCGGGCGATCCCGATCGTCGCCCTGATCGTGTCGACGGCCTTCGTGTTGATCCAACTGCCGGTCCTCTCGTTCGGCTGGTGGTCGGCGATCGGCGGCGAGGGCAACCCGGTGGTCGGCGTCAGCGACCGGAACCTCGGGATCGCGTCGGTGGTCATCCCGCTGTTCTTCATCGGCTTGCTGATCGTGGGCTTGCCGTTGCTCGTCGCCCGGGAGGAGTGGGTGTTCCGGCGCGGCGCCGAGGAGCGGGGCACGGCCGTGAACCTCGGGCGCTCGGTGGTGTTCGGCCTGGCTCACGCCGTCGTGGGCATCCCCATCGGCGCGGCGCTGGCGCTGTCGATCGGTGGGCTCTACCTCACGCGGTGCTATCTCAACGGCTGGAAGGAGACCCGATCCCAGACCGGCGCCCTGCTCGAGTCGACCCGCGCCCATCTCGCCTACAACCTCACGATCGTGGCGCTGGTGCTGGTATCGCTGCTGGTGCTCTACGCCACCGGGACCGCCTGAGCGCGTCAGTGGAAGTCGCGGGAGCGGACCATGTCGGCGGCGGTGAGCGGCAGCTCCTCGATGCGGCCGGCGACCACGTTGATCACGCCCTGGTAGCGCTCGAGCATCCCGCGCACGATCAGCGCCGGTGACATCCGGGCGACCTTGCGGAACCGGCGCCACACGTCGGCCGTGCAGATCACGTTGAGCAGCCCGGTCTCGTCCTCGAGATTGACGAACACCACGCCCTTGGCGGTGTCGGGCTGCTGGCGGTGCGTGACGATCCCCGCCACCTCCACGACGGAGCGATGCGGGAGCTCGCGCAGCGCCTCGACGGTGACGACGCCCCGGCCGGTCAGGCGCTCGCGCACGAACTCGGTCGGATGCCGACCGGCGGTCAGGCCGGTCGCCCACAGGTCGGCCGCCGTCTCCTCGACCTCGGTCATGCCCGGCAACGCCGGCGCGTCCACCCCGGTGACGAGCCCGGGCAGCTTGTCGGCCCGGGCGTCGCGCAGCGCCCCCGCGGCCCACAGCGCGCTGCGGCGCGTCTGGCCCAGGCTGGCGAACGCGCCCGCGGTCGCCAGCGCCTCGATGGCGTCGGTGGGCGCGCCGGTACGGCGGGTGAAGTCGGAGAGCGAGGTGAACGGCTTGTGGTCGCGTTCGGCGTCGATGCGGTCGAGCAGCGCGTCGGCGAGACCCCGGACGTAGCGCAAGCCCATCCGCACGGCTCGCGTCGACGGGTCGGCGTGCCACCCCGGGCGCGGATGCCCGACCGCGCCGACGCCGTCGGTGCGCGGCTCGAGCGTGCAGTCCTTGCGCGACGCGTTCACGTCGGGGCCGAGCACCTCGACGCCGTGATGCATGGCGTCACGCACGATCGAGTGCGGCGAGTAGAAGCCCATGGGCTGCGCGTTGAGCAGAGCGCACGCGAACTCTGCCGGGTAGTGAAGCTTGATCCACGAGCTCGAGTACACGAGGTAGGCGAAGCTCACCGAGTGGCTCTCGGGGAACCCGAAGTCGGCGAACGCCTCGAACTTGGTCGCGATCTCCTCGGCCGTCGGGCCGGTGATGCCGCGCTCGGCCATGCCGGCGAGCAGCCGCTCACGCATGACGGCCATGCGGGCATGGGAGCGCTTCGAGCCCATGGCCTGGCGCAGCTGGTCGGACTCGCCGGCGCTGAAGCCGGCGATGTCGATCGCCATCTGCATGAGCTGCTCCTGGAACAGCGGCACACCGAGCGTCTTCTTCAGGCATTCCTCGAGCATCGGATGCGGGTACGTCACCGGCTCCTGGCCATTGCGGCGACGCAGGTACGGGTGCACCGAGCCACCCTGGATCGGGCCGGGACGGATGAGCGCGACCTCGATGACGAGGTCGTAGAAGGTGCGCGGCCGCAGCCGGGGCAGCGTGGCCATCTGGGCCCGGCTCTCGACCTGGAACACGCCGACGGTGTCGGCCGCGCACAGCAGGTCGTACACCGCGGGCTCCTGGGGGATCGTGGCCAAATCGACCTCGGTGCCCTCGTGCTCACGGACGAGGTCGACAGCGAGGTGCAGCATCGTGAGCATCCCCAGGCCGAGCAGGTCGAACTTCACCAGCCCCGCTGCCGCGCAATCGTCCTTGTCCCACTGGAGCACCGACCGGTCCTCCATGCGGGCCCACTCGATCGGACAGAACTCCACGAGCGGCCGGTCGGCCATCACCATGCCGCCGGAGTGGATGCCGAGATGGCGGGGGAAGTCGAGCACCTGGCCGGCGAGGTCGAGGACGAGCGCCGGCACCGGCGGGCCTTCGGACTTCACGCTCTCGAACGCGCCGACGTCCCTCCCCCACCGGTCGATCCACTTCGTGAGCCCGTCGGCATGGCCCGGCGAGAGGCCGGCGGCCTTCGCCATCTCGCGCAGCGCGCTCTTGGGCCGGTACGTGATCACGTTGGCGACCTGAGCGGCGCGGTCGCGCCCGTACTTGTCGTAGACGTACTGGATCGCCTCCTCGCGGCGCTGGTGCTCGATGTCGAGGTCGATGTCGGGGGGTCCGTCGCGCTCGGGCGAGAGAAACCGCTCGAACAGCAGGCCGAGCGCGACGGCGTCGGCCTTGGTGACGCCGAGCGCGTAGCAGACGGCGCTGTTGGCGGCACTGCCGCGGCCTTGGCAGTAGATGTCGTGGCGGTGGCAGAACTCGACGATGTCGACGAGCACGAGGAAGTAGCCGGGGAAGCCGAGCTCCTCGATCACGTCGAGCTCGTAGGCGATCTGGCGCATCGCCTGCTCGTGTCGCTCGTGGCTCGGCGGGTAGCGGATGGCGGCGCCGCGCGCGGTGAGCTCGCGTAGCCAGCTCATCTCGGTGTGGCCGGTCGGCACGTCGTGGTCGGGCAGCTCGGGCGCGGCGAGGCTCAGGTCGAACGCGCATGCATCCGCGACGTCGAGTGTGCGCTCGACCGCCCCCGGCCAGCGCGCGAACCGGCGTCGCTGCTCGGCCGAGCTGCGCAGGTGCGCGAACGGCGCCGCCGGCAGCCAGCCGTCGATCTCGTCGAGCGAGCGCCGGGCACGGACGGCGGCGAGCGCAGTCGCGAGCGGCCGCTGACCGGGCGTGGCGTAGTGCACGTTGTTGGTGGCGATCACGTCGACGGACGCGGACGCGGCCACCTCGGCCAGCGCGTCGTTGCGGTGCCGGTCGAGCGGGTCGCCGTGGTCCCACAGCTCCACGAGCACGCGGTCGCGCCCGAAGGCGACGACGAGCCGGTCGAGGGCGCGCCGGGCGGCGGCGGGCCCGTCGTCGAGGAGCGCGCGCGTGACCGCGCCTTTGCGGCACCCGGTGAGCACGAACCACGCGTCGTTCGCACTCGCCGCGGAGCTGCGCAGGTGAACCTGCGCGCGGGCGGCGTCGGCGAGCGTGCCGAGATCGAGGCGGGGCGCGCCCTTCTCCCCCGCCAGCTGCGCCGCGCTCACCGCCCGGGCCAGGCGGGCGTAGCCGACTGGCCCCGCCGCGAGCACCACGAGGTGCTCACCGGGCGGGTCGGCGTAGCCGTTCGGCGGCGTGCGGGGGGCGTCGAGGGTGAGCTCGGCGCCGAACACGGTGGGAAGTCCGGTGGCGCGGGCGGCGAGGGCGAAGCGCACCACGCCGTAGAGGCCGTCGTGGTCGGTGACGGCGAGGGCGGCGAGGCCGAGGCGGGCGGCCTCGTCGGCCAGCTCCTCGGGATGGCTGGCCCCGTCGAGGAACGAGAAGTTCGTATGGCAGTGCAGCTCCGCGTAGCCACGCTCGCCGCTGGCGGTCACGGGCGGCCCCTACTCCGTCTGGGCCGATCACCCTACCGAACGTACGTTCGATCCGTCCAGCGGGAGATCGCCGGCGGCGGATTCAGGTCCCGGGATTGGAGTACACGCGCTCGGGTTGGACCAGCACGGCGAGGCGTCGCTCGCCGGCCATCACGCGGTCGTATTCGTCCCAGTCGTCGTGCGTGCCGCCGGCGGCACTGAACACGTCACGGAGCACCTGCGGGACGCGGCCGGCGTCGAGCCCGTCGAGGGGATCCTCTGGACCGGCGAGGTCGACGGGACCTTCGACGGCGACCCATTCCCAGCCGACGCGGAACACGATCGTCGCTCGGGGCCGGCGCCGCAGGTTGGCGTGCTTGCGGGTGTCGCCCCGCACGACGAGCCCGACGACGGCGTCGCCGCTCACCGGGTGCGCCAGGACGCCGGCGTTGGCGATCGAAGCCTGCGGCGAACCGTCGCCGCGTCGGGTTACGACAACCGCGAGGCCGTTGTCGCGGCGAACGAGGTCACGGACGTACTCGATCGTTGCCATGAGCACGAGCTTCGCGCGTCGGGAGCGAATGCGAGACTTGCGGCGTCATGGACGAGCTCCTCTCGGCCACCGACGACGACTTCTGCTACCTCACGACGCGGGGGCGCGTCTCCGGCCGTCCGCACGAGATCGAGATCTGGTTCGCGCTCGACGGGCGCACGCTGTACCTGCTGTCGGGCGGTGGCGAGCGGTCTGACTGGGTGCGGAATCTGCGTGCCGAACCGGCCGTCACGGTACGGCTCCGCGACACGACCTACGACGCGACGGCGCGGGTCGTCGAGGACGGCAGCGAATCGGAGCGGGGACGCGGGCTCGTCTTCGAGAAGTACCAGCCGCGCTACAGCGGAAGTCTCGAACGGTGGCGGCGGGAGTCGCTCCTGGTCGCGATCGACGTGCCGGGAGCGCCTCAGTCGTAGATCGCCTCGAGCGCGGCCTTGCCGGCGATCACCGCGACGAGACAGGCGATGGTCTCGCCGTCGGGCGCGGCCACCAGCACCTGCCAGTACGCGCGGCGCGCCCGCGCCCGCCGGTCCCACCAGCGGGCGTCGTGCGCCCATGGCCCCGCCCACGCGGCGATCTCGCCCCCGCGGCCGGGCAGGGCCGCGCATCGCAGGCGCGCCGGCGGCGCAGACGGGTCGCCTCGTCCCGACACGGTGACGACCTCGCCGGCCGCGTCGAGCAGCTCGGCCGGGGGCGGCGGCTCGAGGACGCGCGCCGGCGCCGGAGCCGGGATCGCGCCCGGCCACGGCGGGACCTCGCGCGCGTTGGCGCCCGGCGCCGTCACCGCCTCGAGGGCCCGGGCCGGCTCGCGGGGATCGCCCCACGGCACCCACCGCACCCGCTCGCCCGGCGTTCGCCCGCCTTGGGGCACGGCCGTGACCACTGCGGGATGACCGAGCATCCCCTGCACCCGGGCGAGCACGCGCCCGGCGCGGTCGGCCGCGGCCGGGTCGCCGCCCCAGAACCCGAGCTGACGGCCGGTGGCGGGCAGCACCTCGTCGGGCACCAACCGCAGCAGCACGAGGCCACTGGTCGCGAGCTCGTCGACTGACACGTCGGCGGTGCCCTCGTTGGGTTCGCCCCCGTCCGCCGTGAGCCAGCCTTCGAGCTGCCAGCGCACGCGCGCCGCCAACGCCGCCGGGGTGAGCGCACCTTCGTGGCGCCAGCACCGGGTCAACCGCTCACCCCGCTCGGTCTCGGCTTCGATCATCACCCTCGTGCACGCGAGACCGAGCGCCCCGAGTCGCTCCATGAGCCGCTCGGCCAGCGCCTTGGCCGCGAACGCAGCGGTCTCGACGTGCACGGCCGGTGGATCGAGCTCGGCGGTCTCGACGAGCTCGGGGGGCGGGGGCGCCGGTGACGCGGTGGCTTCGTCGTCGCCGCGGGCGAGCTGGTGAGCGCGCGCACCGGCCGACCCGAAGCGGCCGAGCACGGCGCCGTCGGGCAGCGCCGCGAACGCGCCCAGCGTGCGCAAGCCGAGCCGGACGAGCAGGTCGGCCAGCTCCGCGGCTTCGCCGGGTTCGGGATCCTCGAGCACCGCGACCGGCCACGGCGCGAGAAACCCGGATGACTCCCCCGGCGGCACGACGTACGCCGCGTCGGGCTCGGCGGCACGCGCCGCGAGCACGGCTGCGAACCCGCCATCGGCGACACCGACGCGTGCGTCGGTGATCCCGATGTCGCGAACGGCGTCGAGGCATCGAACAGCCATGGCGGTGTCGCCGCCGAAGTAGCGCGACGGGCCGCGCGTCGGGAACGTGAGCCGGCCCGGCTCCTCGAGCACGAAGCGGGGCGTGAACGACTCGACCGCGCGCGCGACCCGCTCGAACGCGCGCGCCTCGACCTGCGGGTCGGCCTCCGCAACCGTCAGGCCCGGGCAACGCGCCTCCGCTTCGCGCCGGCGCAGGCCCGGCGTCACGCCTTCTGCGACCGCATCGGTCGACGCCGCGATCACGACGAGCCCGCGCTCGCCGCGCTCCACGACCGCGACCGGCACGTCGCACAACGTTGGATCACGGGCGCGTAACGCGACCACCGGCCAGGCGGGGCACCACAGACAGGCGATGCGCTCGGCCATCCCGTCAGCCCCCCGCGCCGTCAGCCGGCTTCGACGAGCGCGACGTGGTCGCGGGCGGCGGCGCCGCGGCCGTCGACGTGCACGCGCTGGTCGCGTTCGACGAGCACACCTGCGCCGGCATCCAGGCCGCGCCAGACCGAGCCTCCCGCCCGCAGGCGGAGCGCGGCCTCGGCCGGCCACGGTCCCATCGCCACCAGCACCGCGCCGCGCTCGCGGGCGCGGGCCAGCAGCCGCCTCGTGTCTCCCACCCGGGCGTACGCCGGCACCTCGGCGAGCACGACGCTGACCCCGTCGAGCAGCGCGGCGACGACCGCAGCCCAGCGGGCACGGGGCACTCGCCGGACGACGGCGAACCGCTCGAGCGCGACCCCGGCCTCTCCCGCCGCCAGCCCGCCCAGGCTGGCGTCGAGCTCGATCGCGGCGGCCCATTCGCCGGCGGCCGTGGCCGCTGCCGCCAGCTGGAGCGCGACCGACGTTGTTCCCGCTCCCGGGTCGCCGTCGACCGCCACCACCGTCCCCCGCTGGACGGCGCCGCCGGGAAGCAGCGCACCGAGCGGCCCGGGCACGGCCAGGACCCGTTCGCGGGCGAGCACCACGGGCCGGGCGTGCCGGGCTGTGTTGTCAAGGTGCTCGCGGGATCGCTCGTCCCGCCGGGGAAGTGCGGCCAGGGCCACCACCCGAACATAGGCGAACGTGTGTTCGGTCAGCAAGCGCGCGGGCCAACCGCCGCAGACCGTGGGAAGAGCTCGGGAGGGCGAGCGCCTACTTCTGTGGTTCGGGCGGGGGTTTGACCTCGATGCCGAGGGCCTCGAGGGCGTCGGGCGACCAGCCGGCGTCGTCGCCGTAGTAGCCGAAGAGATGCTCGATCGTCTCGGTGACCTTGGGCTCGAGCTCGGGCCAGCTCTCGGGCGGCGCCTGCACGGTGACCGCGCTCGAGTAGATCGTCACCTGGGAGGCGCCGAGGTCGAACAGGCGCCGAGCCAGCACGTCGGGCGGCCGGTCACCCTGGGTGTCCTCGACTGCGTGGTACCGCTCGATCTCCATCCCCGTGAGCGACCGGTTGAGGTCGAACAGCCGGATCGACGGCGACGCGCCGGGTCGGGCGGTGACGGTGATCGGCTGGCCCATCCTTCTCCTGTCGCCTTCGCAAGCTCCGGCTTTGCGGGAACGGTCGGCAGAGCCGCCATTCCCGCGGCGTGAGGCTACGAGATCAGGGAGTGCGACCCAGCAACTCGAGCAACGCGCTCTGCCGGTCGG
>Ga0075429_100001631_pt1 | contig 18528 bp, 16 predicted proteins | sample RhiMetdeltSRZDD3_FD_75295 | JGI IMG/M metagenome (GOLD analysis project Ga0075429, IMG submission 75295) | Populus rhizosphere microbial communities from Tennessee, USA - Rhizosphere MetaG P. deltoides SRZDD3 | ecosystem: Host-associated > Plants > Roots > Rhizosphere > Soil | place: USA... | reverse complement strand
GCCTGGGAGCTGTTCGGGCTGATCAACCCGGTGACGCACGGTGACAGCGCGAGCGCGATCGCGATCTACAAGGTCGAGCCGTACGTCGTCGCCGCGGACGTGTACACCAACCCGCAGCACGCCGGCCGGGGCGGCTGGACCTGGTACACCGGCTCGGCGGGCTGGATGTACCGGCTCGTCGTCGAGTCGCTGCTCGGGCTGCGCCTTCGCATCGACGAGAGCGGCGCCTGCCTCGTGGTGTCGCCCTGCGTGCCCGCCGCGTGGACCGGCTATGCGTTCGACTATCGCTTCCGCACCGCGACCTATCGCGTGCACGTCGGCCTGCTGGACGGCGTGGACGAAGCGAACACGGTGACGCTCGACGGCCAGCCGTGGCCGGGCGAGGCCGTTCCGCTGATCGACGACGGACGAGCGCACGACGTCGACGTGCGCACCGTACGAGCGCGGTCGCCCGGCGCCTCGCGCTGAGGTCCGCGCGGCGCAGCAAGGCGCGCCGCAGACCCGACGCCGCGCTGGGCGCCTCGCGCCGCAACCGATGGGGGACCCTTGATCCGGGACAAACTTCGATGCCGGCAGGTCGACGTCGCGGCACGCGGGTCGAGCGGCCCGAACGGTCCGTCAGCACCAGCACAGGATCACGTGCCACAGTGTCCGGTCTGGGCATGGCGGCCGCGCCAGAAGTGCGGCCGCCACCGTTTCCTTCACACACGCAGAGCACCCGGAGTCCGTGAATGACGACCACGCAGCCAACCATCATCTACACGCTGACCGACGAGGCGCCCTTGCTGGCGACGTGCGCCTTCCTGCCCATCATCCGCACCTTCGCGGCGCCGGCCGGCGTGAAGATCGAGAAGAGCGACATCTCCGTGGCCGCGCGCGTCCTCGCCGAGTTCCCGGAGTACCTGAGCGAATCGCAGCGCGTGCCGAACCACCTGGCCGAGCTGGGCCGGCTCACGCTGCTGCCGGACACCAACATCATCAAGCTGCCCAACATCAGCGCCTCGGTGGCGCAATTGCAGGCGTGCATCCGCGAGCTGCAATCCAAGGGCTACAAGATCCCCGACTATCCCGAGGATCCCAGGACCGAGGACGAGAAGGCCATCCGCGCCCGCTACGCGAAGTGCACCGGCAGCGCCGTGAACCCGGTCCTGCGCGAAGGCAACTCCGACCGCCGGGCCCCGCGCGCCGTCAAGGAGTACGCCCGCAAGAACCCGCACTCGATGAGTGAATGGGCGCAGGCCTCGCGCACCCACGTCTCGCACATGCACCACGGCGACTTCTACCATGGCGAGAAGTCGATGACGCTGGACAAGGCGCGCGACGTCAAGATGGAGCTGCTGACCCGCAACGGCCGGACCCTCGTGCTCAAGCCGAAGGTCTCGCTCAAGGACGGCGAGATCATCGACTCGATGTTCATGAGCAAGAAGGCGCTCCTCGAGTTCTACGAGCGCGAGATCGAGGACGCCCGCAAGTACGGCGTGATGTTCTCGCTGCATGTCAAGGCCACGATGATGAAGGTCTCGCACCCGATCGTCTTCGGCCACTGCGTCAGGATCTTCTACAAGGATGCCTTCGCCAAGCACGCCAGGCTGTTCGAGGAGCTGGGCGTCAACGTCAACAACGGCATGGTCAACCTGTACGACAAGCTCGCCACGCTGCCCGATTCGCAGCGCGAGGAAGTCATGCGCGACCTGCACGCCTGCCACGCGAACCGCCCCGAGCTGGCCATGGTCGACTCGGCCAAGGGCATCACCAACTTCCACTCGCCCAACGACGTGATCGTCGACGCCTCGATGCCGGCGATGATCCGCGCGGGCGGGAAGATGTGGGGCGCCGACGGCCGCCCGAAGGACGTGAAGGCCGTGATGCCGGAGTCGACGTTCGCCCGCATCTACCAGGAGATGATCAACTTCTGCAAGTGGCACGGCGCCTTCGACCCGAAGACCATGGGCACCGTGCCCAACGTCGGCCTGATGGCGCAGCAGGCCGAGGAATACGGCTCGCACGACAAGACCTTCGAAGTGCCCGAGGACGGCGTGGCCAACATCACCGACCTGGCCACCGGCGAAGTGCTGCTCACCCAGAACGTCGAGGCCGGCGACATCTGGCGCATGTGCCAGGTCAAGGACGCGGCGGTGCGCGACTGGGTCAAGCTGGCCGTCACGCGCGCGCGCAACTCGGGCATGCCGGCCGTCTTCTGGCTCGACCCGTATCGCCCGCACGAGAACGAGCTGATCAAGAAGGTCAGGGCCTGCCTGAAGGACCACGACACGACCGGCCTGGACATCCAGATCATGTCGCAGGTGCGTGCCATGCGCTACACGCTGGAGCGCGTCGTGCGCGGCCTGGACACGATCTCCGTGACCGGCAACATCCTGCGCGACTACCTGACCGACCTGTTCCCGATCATGGAGCTGGGCACCTCGGCCAAGATGCTGTCGATCGTGCCGCTGATGGCCGGGGGCGGCATGTACGAGACCGGTGCCGGCGGCTCGGCGCCGAAGCACGTCAAGCAACTGGTCGAAGAGAACCACCTGCGCTGGGACTCGCTGGGCGAATTCCTGGCGCTGGCCGTGTCGCTGGAAGATCTCGGCGTGAAGACCGGCAACGCGCGCGCCAAGCTGCTCGCGAAGACGCTGGACGCGGCCACGGGCCGGCTGCTCGACAACAACAAGAACCCGTCGCCCAAGACCGGCCAGCTCGACAACCGCGGCAGCCAGTTCTACCTGGCGATGTACTGGGCCCAGGAACTGGCCGCCCAGACCGAGGACAGGGACCTCGCCGCGCACTTCGCTCCGCTGGCCAGCAGCCTCGCTGCCAACGAGCAGAAGATCGTGGACGAGCTCGACGCCGTCCAGGGCCAGCCGGTCGACATCGGCGGCTACTACCTCGCCGATCCGGCGAAGATCAAGGCGGTGATGCGCCCGAGCGCGACGCTCAACGCCGTGCTGGCGGCAGCGCGAGGCTGATGCCGGCGGCCCGACGCCAGGCCGTCGCCGGGACGGCTCGGCGTCGGGGTGTCCGAGGCCGGCCGCTACGCGTCGAACACGTCGGTGCCGAACACCTCGTAGTGGATCCGCGGGTCCTCGACCCCGAGCGCCTTGAGCGACTCCACCTGCATCCTCATGAAGGGGATCGGGCCGCAGATGTAGTAGTCGGCGTTCGCCTTCAGCACCGATTCCGAGATGCGCCGCAGGTCGACCCTGCCCACGTGGTCGTGGTCGTAGCCCTGGATGTCGCTGTCCAGCGGCGCGTCGTAGAACACGATGCTCGTGAGGCGCCGATTCGTGTCGGCGACCGCCTTCAGCCGGTCCTTCATCGCATGGACCTTGCCGTTGCGCGCGCCGTGCACGAACACGACCTCGCGGTCCGTGTTCTTCAGCACCGCCTTGAGGATGCTCACCAGCGGCGTCAGGCCGACCCCGCCGCTGATCAGCACGACGGGCGTGGTGGCCTGCATGTCGACATGGAAGGCACCGAACGGCGGCGTGATCCTGACGATGTCGCCCTCGTCGACGCGGTCGTGGAGAAGGTTCGACACGTACCCCGCCGGCTGTTGAGCGTCGTCGCTCTCGCGCTTCACGCTGATGCGGTAGTACTTGCCGTTCGGCGGATTGGAAAGGCTGTACTGGCGGATCTGCTGGAGGCCGAGCGCCGGCACGTCGACGGCGACGCTGACGTACTGGCCGGGCTTGAAGTCGAGCAGCGGCGCGCCGTCCTCGGGTTCCAGGAAGAACGACGTGACGACGTCGCTCTCCTGCCGCTTCTGCCGCACCACGAAGTTGCGCCAGCCGCGCCACCCGCCCGGGCGATTCGCCGCGTCGTCGTACAGCGCCGCTTCCGTGCCGACGAGGATCTCGGCGAGTTCCTGGTACGCCTCGGCCCACGCACCAAGCACGTCGTCCGTCGCGGCGTCGCCGAGCACGTCCCGGATCGCCGCCAGCAGATTCGTGCCGACCACGCGGTACTGCTCGGGTCGAACGTCGAGGCTCGCGTGCTTGTGCGTGATCCGCTCCACCGCCGACGCCAGCGCCGGCAGGTTGTCGACGTGGTTCGCATAAGCGAACACCGCGTGGGCCAGCGCGCGCTGCTGTTCGCCGCGCTCCTGGTGGCGCATGTTGAACAGGTTCTTCAGTTCCGCATGCTCGCGGAACAGGCGCTCGTAGAAGCGCTCGATGATCGCGTATCCGTGTTCGGCGAGGACAGGCGCGGTGGCCTTCACGATGCCGATGGTGGCCGGTGTGAGCACGGTGGATTCCTTGCGAGCCCCGTCGAGGAAAAGGGACGGGCGGCAATGATGTGCCATCCCGTTTATCAACGGCAACCATGGGGTCGGGACAGGGTCCCCGAGGCCCACGCACGGGGCAGGGCGCACGCGAGGAGCGTGCGCGGCTCGGCCGCGCGGGCTCCCTATTGCGACACCACGAAGATCAGCCACACCGCGACCGGCGCCACGAGCGTCACCGCCGCGCCATAGGTCATCAGCTGCCGGAAGAAGCGGTCGCGGTCGACCCCCTTCGCATTCGCCAGCACCAGGGCGCCGTTGGTCGAGAACGGGCTGACGTCGACGATCGTCGAGGACACCGCCATGGCGGCGATGAAGCCGACGGCGCCGACGCCGGCGTCGCCCTGCAGGAACGGCACGGCCAGCGGGATCAGGCTGCCCAGCACGGCCGTGGAGGACGCGAAGGCCGAGATCACGGCGCCGATGAAGCACAGCAGCAGCGCGGCCACGAGCGGCGACGTGAGCGACGCGACGCTGTCGCCGACGTAGGCGATGGTGCCCATCTTGTCGAGCACGCTCACGTAGGTGCTGACGCCGACGATCAGCATGATCTCGGGCCACGACACCTGGCCCAGCGCGCGGCGCTGCAGGTTCGGCGCGATCAGGCTCAGCACGAGGCCGATGGTGATGGACATGAAGCCGATGTCGACCTTGTAGTAGAGCGTGGCCACGGCCAGCGTGACGAGGCCGGCCACCGTGAACAACCGGTACGCCTGCGACCCGGTGATCGCGCCCGACACGGCCGGATCGAGCACCGAGGCGGCGCCTTGCGCCACGATGCGTTGCCCCTCGCCGAAGGACTGGCCTTCGGCGTCGCCGAACGCCTGGGCGCCCGATTGCGCATGCGCCACGCGCGGCGTGCGGAACGACATGCTCACCGGCCGGGATTCGTTCTGCCGCATCAGCCGCAGCCCGCCCATCGCGACGAACAGCAGCAGCGCGACGGCGAGGTTCACGCCCAGGCTGGCGAACATGGTGACCATCTCGTCCAGCGGCAGTCCCGCGCGCGCCACGATCTTGTTGGTGATGCCGCCATAGATGCTGATCGGCGAGAAGCCGCCGCCTTGCGCGCCGTGGATGATCATCAGTCCCATCATCAACGGATGGATGCCGTGCCTGGCGGCGAAGCCGAGCGCGATCGGAGCGAGGATCGCCACCGCCGCCGGGCTGACCGCGCCGACGCCGGTCAGCGCCGCGGCGATGAAGAACATGATCCAGGGGATCGCCCAGATGCGACCGCGCACGGCGCGCACGGCCAGGTGCACGAGCCAGTCGATCGTGCCGTTGTTCTGGGCGAGCGCGAACAGGTACGTGATGCCCACCAGGGTGAGGAAGAGGTCGGCCGGGTAGCCGGCCATGATGGCCTTGACCTCCATGCCGGCCACGAGCGTGCCGACGGCGAAAGCGCCCACGAAGGCGAGAACGCCCATGTTGACGGGCAGGGCCGTGGCCAGCACGAACATCGCCCCCAGCACGACGATCGACCACCAGTAGCTGTTCATGAAGTCGTCTCCTTGGTTGCGGCGGTCCTGCCGCTTTGAACGTGGCGTGACGTTACGGTCGCGGTCCGGTGCGATCAATCAACGCGGCAGCGCAACCGTTACGCGGCGCGAAACGGTCAGCGCTCGCAGTGGCGCCGCACCCATTGCGCGATGCCGCAGGCGGTGCGGAACTCGTCGCAGGAGCGCGCGGGGATGTCCGGATGGCGCTCGTTCCAGCGCCGCGCCAGTGCCTGCCCCGGGCCGATCTCCAGCACGCACGCCGGCTGCCGTGCATGAAGGTTCGCCATGCATTGGTCCCAGCGGACGGTGGCCGCGATCTGCGCGGCGAGCGCATGGCGCGCCTGCGGGGCGTCGCGGACGCGGTCGGCGACATTGCTGAACAGCGTGGTGCGCGGCGCGTTCAGCGCGAGCGGCTCGAGGGTGCGCGCGAAGTCGTGCGCCGCCTCGGACATCCAGGGCGAATGCGACGCGATCCCGATGCGCAGCCGCGTCGAGCGCGCGCCACGCCGGGCGATCGCCTGCTCGGCCGCGTCGAGAGCGGCCAGCGGGCCGGCGAGCACCGCGCTCTGCGGGCCGTTGCAGATGGCCAGCGCCAGCCCGGTGGATGCGCAGACCGCGTCCACGTCGTCCGCGGAAAGTTCGCTGACGGCCAGCATGCCGCCCGGCACGCTGTCGCCGCAGCGGTCCATCGCCTGCGCCCGGCGCTGCGCCAGGTCGAGCGCCATGCCGGCGTCGAACACGCCCGCGGCGCTGAAGGCGGGCAGTTCGCCCACGCTGTAGCCCGCGATGGCGCACGGCGCGGGCAGTGCATCCACCACTTCATGCCACGCCGCCAGCGCGAGCCCCGTGAGGAGCACCTGCGCATGCGCATTTCGCTCCGCCCAGTCGGTGTCGGCCACCGCGGCGCGCCAGTCGGGCACGCCGAGTCGCCGGCACATGCCGCGCACGATCGCCCCCTCGGGCAACCACGGGAGCATGGCGGGATGCTGCGTGCCCTGGCCCGAGAACACCACCGCCAGGCTCATCGCGCGCCTCGCGTGCGGCGCATCGGGCATCGTCCGGCCCGACGGCCTGCGGTGTTCGCCTCGGCAGCGGCCCGGCGGCTCATCGGGGCGGGCCGGGCGCGAGCGCGCCCACGCGCTGCATCCAGCAGGCGGCCGCCAGCGTGTCCGCGGCACCGCCGGGCGACAGCCGCCGGCGCACGAAGTCGTCGGCGATGCGCTGCGCCGCCGCGAGCGCGTGCGGCCGGGACGCGCCGCCTCGCGCAAGGAAATCGCGCGCGAGCCGTTGCGCGTGCCGCAGGCCGCCCGGCCCGCCGCGATGCGCGAGGTTGCTGTCGTCGAGCACCGCCATCACGTGGAACAGCGTGTCCAGCAGCACATGCTCGCGCCGATGCGCGCGCGCCAGGCCTTCCGTCATGGCGGGCACGGCGGTCTCGAACAGGACCGGAAAACCGGCCGCGGCTTCCGCGGATGCGCTGCGCAGCCCGTAGCGCTGCGCGGCCCGTCCGCCGGGCAGCGTCGGCGGGCGTCGTGAACGCGCCGCGAGCGCGTCGCCCCAGTGCGCGTGCAGCGTCGCGCGCAGGACCGCCGGCGTCGGCGCGTGGCCTGCGGCGCCGGCGGCGCCCGCGGATGCGCACAGCAGTCCCAGCATGAAGATGGCCCCGCGATGCGTGTTGACGCCGCCGGTCGCGGCCAGCATGCGCGCTTCGGCGTCGAGGCCGCACCGCTGCAGCGACTCGAAGGGCGCCCGCTGCGCACCCAGTTCCGCGATGCGCACGAAGTAGCCGCGCAAGGCGAACAGGCTGCGCATGAACGTGCGGGCGTCCATGTCGTCGTGGCTGCCCCGGTCGACGAGCGTCACGAGCCCGGGCTTAGGCGAGAGCGCCAGCTCGTCGTGGAGGGCGAGCGTCGCCGCGCGCCCGATGGCCTGCGGCGCCGGCGCGGCGACGCGTGCACCGACGGACGCCGGCGTGCGGCGCTCACTCGGGCGCGCTGCCGGCGAAGCCGCTGCGGTCGCGTTCACCGGACGACCCTCCGCGCTGCGCGCTCCGGGACGAGCGCTTCGGCGCGGCCGTGCGTGCTCATCAGGCAACCTCCGTGCTGCGCACTCCGGAATTCGCACTTGGGGCGGCCCGGCGTGCTCATCAGGCAACCTCCGTGCTGCGCACTCCGGAATTCGCACTTGGGGCGGCCCGGCGTGCTCATGCCGTCGACCTCGATGCCGACCGGGCCGACGCGCCGACCGGCGGGTCGCCACAGCGCACAGCCGTCGAGGCGCTTGACGAGCACGGTGCGGCTGCGGCCGGCGCGCCAGGCCAGCCATTCGCGCCAGGCGACCGCGTCGCCGTCCGGGAACACCAGCTCGCCGTCCAGCCGCGGCTCGGCGAGCGGGAAGCGCTGCACGAGGGCAACCGCATCGTCGGCCTGGTGCGCGTGCGACACGCGAAGGCACAGGTCGATGTCGGATCCCGGGCGCAGGTGGTCCAGGCCGGTGAGCCGCTGCCAGCCATGGCTGCCGTGCACGCGCGCCAGGATGCCGCGGGCTGCAAGGCCCGTGCACAGGTGCTGCCAGTCGGCCCGGGCCGGCGCCGCAAGGAGCGCGCCGACCTGCTCGGCGCGCGGGAATTCGTCGAACCCTGCGATGTCGCGCGGGGGCACCACGAGCGCGAGTCGCCGGCGCTCCCACCGTGCGGGCGCCGGCAGTCCCATGGCGATGCCGTCCGCCGCGTGCGCGCCGGGCCGCTGCCGCGTCACCACCAGGGGCAGCTCGTGCGACGCCCAGTGCGCGAGGCACGCCGCGGCGGTGGCGTCCCAGGGGCGATCGCGCAGGCGTTGCCACCCGTCGCGGGTCAGCCGCACGAGCTGGTGGCGGTGCAGCGGCGGCATGGGCGCCCCGTCGTCAGGCGGCGTCCAGCACGCGCTGCACCACGGCGGCGGCCAGCCGGCGGCCGCCGCGCGCCGCACCATCCTGCGCGCGCCGGTCCTCGCGCGGGGCTTCGCGCAGCGCCTCGCGCAACGCGGCCCGCAGGTCGCCGCGCCAGAGCCTGCGCACGCCACCCATGGCGACATAGTTGTCCACGCCCGGCGCGAACACCGGGTTCGATTGCGACAGCCGGGCGAGCAGCGTCTCGGGCAGCTTGGTGACGCGCGCCATCGCGGGAATGCGCATCACGCGGATCTCGGCCTCGGGCAGCGCATCGCACGCGTCGGCGACGAGGCCGGACGTGATGAAGCCGCCCGACAGGGCCTGGTCGTACACCAGGCCCAGCACGCGGTGGCCCCGTCGCCGTGCGAGGTCGATCGTCATGCCCAGATGCGCCATGGCGCGGTTGATGCCGAGCAGCTCGTCGCGGCGGCGCAGCTGCTGGCCCTGCGTGTCGATCAGCAGCAGGATCGGGCGGCCGGGGTGCCGCGCGATCGCGTCGAGCACGGCGCGCGCCTGGGCCAGCGCGAGGCGCACGCCGATGCTCGCGTGGTTCGTGGTGCCGATCACCGCCAGCGGCTGGTCGTCGAACGTGGCGGTTCCCGAGAGGAGATCGCCGTCCTGCCGCAGGGCGTGATCCGCGCCGAAGAGCGCGGTGGCGAGGGTGTTCCAGTTCATCGCGATGTCATCCTTCATGCGGGGCGCAATGCGCGCAGCTCGTCCACGTCGAGGTCGCCCACGCGCGCGGCGTCGGCCACGCCGAGGCGTGACCACAGCGCCACGGCGTCGTCCTCGTGCGACACATCCGCGAGCAGCGCGAGCCGCGCCGCCAGCAGCGCGTGCTCCGCCTCGAGCGTCTCCAGCGTGACCGGCGCGCTCGCATCGAGCGACGCGATCGCCGCCGCGCGGAACGCCTCCACGTCGTCCTCGACCAGCGCGTCGCAATCGCCGGTGAGCCAGCGGTGCTTGCCGCCGGTGGTGCGCCAGACCAGGGCGCGGTCGCGCGCGTCGAACTCGTCCACGCCGTGCGAGGCTTCGATCACCTCGGGCCCGGACATCGCCAGGCGGCCGACATCGCTCATCACCACGCGGTCCGCACAGCGCGCGACGATCCCCATGCCCCCGAAGCAGCCGTTGGCGCCGCCGATCAGCACCACCACCGGGACGCCGGCCGCGCGCACGTCGAGCAGCGCGCGCATCACCTCGGACACCGCGATGAGGCCCGCATTGGCCTCGTGCAGCCGCACGCCGCCCGACTCGGCCAGCAGCACGACCGCGTGCGGCCGGTCGCGCAGCGCGCGCCGCAGCAGCCCGGCGAGCTTGGCGCCGTGCACCTCGCCGACGCCGCCGCCCATGAACCGGCCTTCCTGCGCGGCCACGAACACGGGACGGCCGGCCAGCGTCGCGCGGCCGATCGCCACGCCGTCGTCGAACGACGACGGCACGCCCAGCGCCGCCAGGTGCGGGCTGGTCAGCCGTTCGGCGGGCGGCAGCCACTCGTGGAAGCTGCCGGGATCGACGATGCGCTGCAGGCGCTCGCGCGCCGGGCATTCGGCATAGGAGAGGTGGACGTTCACGGCGTCAGCTCCGAGACCGCCTGGTCCAGGCGCAGGCTCACCACGGCGGGCGTGGCGCCCATGTCGTTGATCGAGACGCGCACGCCGGCGAGCGGGTGGCGCGCGTGGAAATCGCGCACCACGGCTTCCCAGATCCCGCCGAAGCCGCGCGCCGACGTCTCGATGCGGATGCTGCAGTCGGATCCCGGCGCGGGCTCGACGAGCACCTCGAGGTTGCCCGAGCCGACCACGCCCGCGAGCACCGGTGCGAAGTCGCCGGCCGGACGCTCTCCGGGGAACACGTATTCCAGGGTTTCGAGGCCCGGCGCAATGTCTTTCATGCTTGTCATCCTTGCGTAGTCACCAATGGCGGAAGCGCTTCGGCGGCGCGTAGAGCCCGTGCGACGCCCGCACCAGATCGCGCATGCTGCGGGCCGCCAGCAGGTTGCGGGTGGCGTCGCGCGGGTCGATGCCCATGTCCTGCGGCCGGCGGATGATGCCGCGGTCGCGCAGGTTCTCCACCATGCGGCGGTCGCGCGCCAGGCCGACGGCGGTATAGCCCGCCACGCCGCGGATCGCCTGCTCGCGCTCCGCGTCGCTGCGGCACAGCAGCAGGTTGGCGATGCCTTCCTCGGTCAGCACATGGGTCACGTCGTCGCCGTAGATCATGATCGGCGGCAGGTCCATGCCGGCCTGCTCCTGCAGCGTCCAGGCGTCGAGCCGCTCGACGAACGCGGGCTGCATGTGCTCGCGGAACGTCTCCACCATCTGCACGACGAGCTTCTGCCCGCGCGGCGTCCCGGCGGCGCCGCCGCGCCCGGTGCGCGCCTGCTGGCCGGCCTTCAGCCATGCGGCGCTGGCGTGCCGGCGCCCGCGCGCGTCGGCGCCCATGTTGGGCGCGCCGCCGAAGCCCGTGATGCGGCCCAGCGTCGCCGTGGAGCTGTTGCCGTCCAGGTCCATCTGCAGCGTCGAGCCGATGAACAGGTCGCAGGCATAGTGGCCCGCGGCCTGGCAGAACGCGCGGTTGCTGCGCAGGCTGCCGTCGGCGCCGGTGAAGAAGACGTCCGAGCGGGCGCGGATGTAGTCCTCCATGCCGAGCTCCGAGCCGAACGAATGCACGGACTCGACCCACCCGGCCTCGATCGCCGGGATGAGCGCCGGGTGCGGGTTCAGCGCCCAGTGCCGGCAGATCTTCCCCTTCAGTCCGAGCGACTCGCCGTAGGTGGGCAGGAGCAGCTCGATGGCGGCCGTGTCGAAGCCGATGCCGTGGTTGAGGCGCTGCACGCCGTACTCGGCATAGATGCCCTGGATGGCCATCATGGCCATCAGCACCTGCACCTCGCCGATCTGCGCCGGGTCGCGGGTGAAGAGCGGCTCGATCACGTTGGGCTTCGGCGCACGCACGACGAAGTCGACCCAGCCGGCGGGCACGTCGATGCGCGGCAGGCTCGTCGTGCCTGCGTCGACGAGCTCGTTGACCTGCGCGATCACGATGCCGCCGGAAAAGGCGGTGGCCTCGACGATGGCCGGCGTGTCCTCGGTGTTCGGCCCGGTGTAGAGGTTCCCCTCGGCATCGGCCGCCTGGGCGGCCACCAGCGCGACCTTCGGCGTGAGGTCGACGAAGTAGCGCGCGAAGAGCTCGAGGTACGTGTGGATGGCCCCGATCTCGATGCGCTTCGCCGACACCAGCTTCGCCAGCCGGGCGCCCTGCGGGCCCGAGAAGCTGAAGTCGAGCCGGCGCGCGACGCCGTTCTCGAAGATGTCCAGGTGCTCCGGCAAGGCGAGCACCGACTGCACCATGTGCAGGTCGTGCACGCGCTGCGGATCGACCTGCACCAGCGCCCGGGCGAGGAAGTCGGCCTGCTTCTGGTTGTTGCCCTCCAGGCAGACCCGGTCGCCCGGCTGCAGCGTGGCCTCGAGCAGGGCGCCGACCGCGTCGGTGGCGACCTGCTTGCCGAGCAGCCGGCGGCCGAGCGCGTGCCGTGCCCGCGCCAGCCGGTCGGCCCGGTCGATCGCCTTCGTGTTCCAGTTCATGCGGTCCATGGAGGCGAACGGTATCGGCACGGGGCCGCCCCCATCAATCAACCTCGATCGGCAATCGTTACGCCGACAGGAACGGTTGCCGGCCCGGCGCGCCGGCCGACGTCATGCGAGCCCGGGCCTGACCGTGCGACTCGCGGCCAGCAAGGCCAGCAGGTTCGGGTCGCGCTCGCGCGAGCGCAGGAAGCTCACCGCGATCTGCTGGCGGATGCGGTACCTGGCAGCGAGCGGGACCAGCTTGACGCCGGCCGGAAGCACCGGCTTCACGCGACCCGGGAGCAGCGTGCAGCCGATGCCGCCGCCGACCAGGTTCATCAGCGAGAAGATGTCTCCGGTGCGCATGACGACGTCGGGGGTGAACCCGGCCAGCCGGAAGGCATCGACGAAGCCGCCGTACGTGACGAAGCCCTCCGTCAGGCTCACGAAGCGCTCGTGGGCGCACAGGCCCAGGTCCACTTCTTCCCGGGCGGCGAGCGACGACGTCGCGGGCGCCGCGAAGAAGATGTCGTCCTCGAACAGGGGCTGCGACTCGATGTCCGTCGCGCCCTCCGGCAGCCCCATGAGGGAGGCATCGATCGCGCCGTCGCGCAGCTTGCGCAGCAGGTCGTCGTTCGAGCCGAGCACGAGCTCGGTCTGGATGTCGGGCTTGCGCAGCTTGAGCTCCATGACCACGGCCGGCAAGGTCCGGCTGGTGAGCGAGTAGAGCGAGCCGATGCGGATGCGGTCCGCGGCATAGCCGGCCAGTTCACGGGTGGACCGGAGGCCTTCGGCCATGGTGCGCAGCACCTCGCGCGCGACGTCGGCCAGCGCGTGCGCGGCATCGTTGGGCTGCAGGTTGCGGCCTTCGAGGCGAAAGAGCTTGCACCGCGTGCCCGCCTCCAGCGAATGCAGCGCACGGTGGACGCTCACCGCGCTCACGCCGAGCTGCTCCGCCGCGCGCGCGAGGTTCCCGGTCTCCATGAAGGCGAGCAGGATCTCCAGCTTGCGGAACGTGATCTCTTCGTCGATGCGAGGCAGCATGGCGGGACCTGCGGTTCGAAGGCCGGCGCCACTGCCGGCCGCTGCGGCGGCATTGTCGGCGCCCCCGGGATCTGCGGCCGTGGATGCCCCCGCGACGGGATCTCGATGCGAGTGCTCGCCGCCCGCCGAGCCGGGCGCGCGCTGCATGCGGGCGGCAGCGTCGCCGCCTCGCCGCCGGCACGCCGTTCGCGATGGGTCACGACGACGCTGCGCCCGCCGGCGCGGCCAGCGCGACGAGCGCGCGCTTGAGGCCGGCGTTGCTCGGCGTCTCGACGAACACGCAGCGCTTGCCGGTGCGCTTGCAGTGGTCCTTCACGCGCCAGTAGGCGGCGTGGCTGATGCAGCCGGTCTGGCAGATCACCAGGTCCGCGGCGGCGAGCGTGGCGTCCAGCCTGGCCGGGCTTTCCTCTTCGCCGCCGTCGTGGTGCAGGAAGCAGCCGCCGGTGCCTTCGACGAGCTGCCGGAACAGCGGCACGCTGCCCGTGCGGCCGCCCACGCAGAGCACTGCCAGGTTGTCGAGGCGGGCGTCGAGCTCGCCGCCCGCGCCGTCGGCGGCGTCGGCGGGCACCGCCTCCCGGTTCGCCCGCTCGACGATCGACGCGTCGGCGCGCCGGCGCTGGCGCTCGGCCTCCTGCTGCGCCTGCAGCAGGGCGCGCTGCAGCGCATGGCTGTGCTCGAGCAGGCGCTCGGCTTCGCGCACGAGCTCGCAACGCTCCTTCAGATCCGGCAATGCGGCCTCGAGCGCCTGCAGTTCGTCGCGCAGGGCCGCGATGGCGGTGTCGCGCCCGATGAGCTGGGCGCGCAGCTGCACGATCTCGGCCTGCTGCAGCTCGCTGCGCCGCGCATGGTCGGCGCTGCTGCGCGTGCAGCGCTGCTGCGCGGCGGCGAGCTCGCGCGCCAGCACGCCGTTTTCCTCGATCAGCGATTCGAAGCGTTGCAGGTCGACGCGGCGCGCCATGCCCACCTGGTGCTGCAGCATGTGCACTTCGCCGAGCACCTGCTGCTCCAGCACCGGCGTGCAGCGGGGGTGAGTCAGCGTGGCCCACAGCGTGGCGGCGAAGTCCCGGCCTTCCGACGCCTCGCGCCACCACGCCCGCAGCGCCTCGGTGGTCTTCGCCCGGGCCGCCGCCTGGCGCATCGCCGGCATGCTGCGGCGGTCGAGCTCGCGCTGCACGGCCTCGGCCAGCGGCGTGCGGCGCCGGCATTCGGCGATCACGCTGCAGTGCAGCTCGTAGTCGTCGGTCGCCGGCGCGGCGAGCAGCTTGTCGGCGAGGCGACGCAGCGCGGGCAGCGGAAGGCACACGCCGACCACCGGGCAATGCGCGTGGTTGTGCAGTTCCCACAGCTTGCGCCGTCGCGACCCCTGGGCCGGCGCAGCCGCCAGGGGCGGACCGGCGTCGGCAGCGGAAGCGGGGGCGATGGCTTGACGCACGAGGCGCTGCAGCGGGGTGGGGTCGCGTTCGCACATGCTGGGCGATTCGGAAGTGCCGGGAGTGGTGATACGGTAATGCGAATCATTCGCATTGTCAAGGACGCCGGCGGGATCCCCGCGATTCATCTCCGCGAGCAATTGCATGCGTGCTTGACTTGCGGCAATTGCCCGGGCCCCGCGCTGCCCGAGCGGGCGCGCCCGAGGCCGGCAACGATCCGAAAATCGCCTCCATGCATGGCGCTCGTCGACGACATGCTGTTGCGCGCCACCGCCCGGCCGCTACGCGCGTGGGACGCGGAGCCCGCGGATGACGTGCCGGCTTGCCATGAACGAAGGACCTTGACGCAAGCCGGAGTGGACCCTCGCCGAGCAATGACTGCCGCTGATCACCACCAAGACCTCGAAGAAGGTGCTCGACTGGAGGCTCTGCACTCCCTTGGCGTGCTGGATTCCAGCCTGGAGCCGCGCATTCGGACCCTGGTGGAGCGGGCGGCTCGTGCGTTCCGCGTTCCGATGGCCGCCCTGAGCTTCGTGGACCGCGACCGGGTGTGGATCAAGGCCGCGGTCGGTTTCGAGGGAGGCGAACTCCCGCGCCGCAGTGCCTTCTGCAGCCATACCGTGAACCTCCAGTCCGTGTTCGTCGTGACGAACGCGCTCGCGGACGAGCGCTTCGCGGCGAATCCGCTCGTGGCGAGCCCGCCGCACATCCGGTTCTATGCCGGCGCTGCCGTGCATGCCGCCTCCGGACATCCGGTCGGCTCGCTCTGCATCTTCGACGTCGTGCCCCGCGGACTCGATGCCGGCCAACGGCAGTGCCTCCAATCGATGGCGCACTACGCGGCCAACGAGATGATGGTTCGTCAATACGTCGGGCACCGCGCGCTTCCGTCGGGCGCGTAAGCCCGCCGCCTCAGGCAAACCATTTCCTCACGTCGAGCGTCGAGCGCTGCCCGATGTCGTCGGCGTGGTCGGAAAGCCAGGCGAGGGCGCACTCCTGCCCCTGCGCGCGCAGCCGATCGAGAAACGGACCGTGCGCCAGCAGCTTCGAGTCGGTGCGCTGCAGGCTCGCCACGTCGCTCGTGTCGATCATGTGGAAGCGCATCTTCTGCAGTCGCCGCTCGAGCCTGCCGAGCTTGACGAACGACGCACCGGAGAATTCGGCGGCATGGTTGAACATGCGCATCTCCCGCATGAAGTTGGCGCTGAAGGCCATCTCGGCGACGCGTGCCTCGATCTCGTCCACGGTGCTGGGCGTGCTGCGGTGCCTGAGAGGACTCAGCAGCACCAGCAGCACATCGCGCGAATCGCAGTCGTAGAACAGGGGGAATACCGCCGGATTGGCGGAGTAGCCGCCGTCCCAATACGGCTCGCCGTCGATCTCCACGGCGTGATGGATCGTGGGCAGGCACGCGGAGGCCAGCAGAACGCTGGCGGTGAGCTCGGTCTCGCGGAACACCCGCAGCTTCGCGGTGTTCGCCTGCGTGGTGCCGACGAACAGCTTGAACGGGCTGCGTGCGCGCAGTTGCTCGAAGTCGATCTGGCGCTCGAGCAGATCGCGCAGCGGGTTCAGGTCGAACGGGTTGAGCTGCGACGGGGAGAAGTAGCCGGCCCAGTTCGCAAGCAGCTTGGCCGGCGGCGACAGGCTGATCGCCTCGCTCTGGCCCTGCGCGACCATGGCCGCCGGCACGTGGGTCCCCACGGCCGTCCAGAAGTCCGCCAGCGCCTGGCGCGCCCCGTCGCGTCCGTCCTTCATCCAGCCGTTGGCGAGGACCACGGCATTGATGGCGCCCGCGCTGCTGCCGCTCAGACCCTCGAAGCGGATGTGCCGATCCGCGAGCAGGGCGTCCAGGACCCCCCAGGTGAACGCGCCGTGCGCGCCGCCGCCCTGCAGCGCGAGGTTGAGCCGGGTTCGCGAAAGCCGCAAGCGGTGCCAGCGGCGGGCGAGCGAGCCGCGACGGGTGATCGCGCGCGTCGAGGCTCGCAGGTCAGCCAGCACCTTCAGCGCGCCCAGGCCGCGCAGCGCCTCGAGCGCCGACGGTTTCGATGGCGTCGTGCCGTTCATCAATCGGTTCGTCAATAGAACTCCTTCGCGAGCGGTGAAATGCCATGGGTCGAGAAAAAGAAAGGCCCGATCCTTCGATCGGGCCACAGGAGGTCACCGGCGCAGACTTTCAGAGCCGGCAGACCCGCAGGCCGCGCCCTGAGCTGCGCGCGGTGCAGCTCACGCGTCTTGCGTCGCCTCCGCGGCGCCCGAGGTGTTCACCGCGGCCACCAGGGTCGTGACGTTCGCCTCGACGACGTTGGAGACCTGCTTGGACACCTTGCTCACGCCGTCGTACGCGTTGTTCGTCGCGGCGACCGCGGACTTCACCAGCGCCAGCGTGTTCTCGGAGCCGGGGGCGTTCTTGAGGGCGCCCTGGACGGCCTCGAGGAACTTCGCCTGCACGCCGGCAACCTGTGCCTCGGCCGCGGCGCGCTGCTCGGCGGTGGCGGCAGCGAGGATCTCCTTCACGTGGCCGGCGTAGGCCAGCGCCTTGCGGGGAGCCGCCTGCAACGCGGCGACTTGCAGCTGACCCACCTCGGCCGGGCTCTTCGCGGCGACGATCGCGCGGGCCAGTTCCGCGAACTCGGCCAGCGCGGCCTGCGTCGCCTTCAGGTTCAGCGCTGCAAGCTGCTGGGCGCCTTGCAGGGCCGGGGCGGCCACGGAAGACTTGCTGGCATCGGCGAAGAGGGTACGGGTCAACATGGGAGGTTCTCCTTGGGGTGAATCGGTGGCAGATTTGCTGCACTGCAACATCACCAGAATAGCAGGTATTTCCCCTGATGCAAGCACTATTTTGCTGCACTGCAGCAATGGCCCGCCGCCCACGACGGACCGGGCGATGGCCTCGGGCCTGCCAAGCATCGGCCGTGCCAGGGAGGCGGGCCATCGCAGGCCTCGGCCCGGGACCTGCGCCAGGTCCAGGGCGCGACCGGCGACGGATCGGACCACAGGCCGCGCCGCTCGACGCGCGCTTGTCGCTCCAGCTGCGCGAGGGCGGCATTGCGGCCATACGCGGTGTACGCCCATGCCAGCCCGGCGCCGACCTGGCCGGCATGGGCGTCGCTGCCCTCGCACACGACATGCGCGACCGTGCGGCCGTAGCGGTCCACCGCGTGCGGTCGAATCTCGGCACGCTTGCCGAAGCAGAGCGCACTCAGGTGCTGGCGGCTGCGGGTGCCGAACGGCTGCCGTTTCTCGGGGGCATCGATGTCGGCCAGGCGAACGACGATGCGCAAGGCCGGGCCCGCAGCGGCAGGGCAGCGGGCGGTGAGGGTGTCGCCGTCGGCGATGCCGATGACGACGCACACGAGCAGGGCGGTGGCGGGCATCGCGCCACTGTCGCACAGCGCCTGCGGCCAGCGCGTTCCGCGCACCCGCCTCCCGCGCGTTGCAGAAACGAAATGGCGCGGGGGATCCCGCGCCATGGCTTGCCTTGCCGCTCGGGGCCGTGCAGGCGCCCCGCGCGCCGGGACGCCCTCGGTCAGACGGCCTCGGGCGCCATCTCGATGGCGCCGCACGGGCATTCGGCCATGCACACGCCGCAGCCCTTGCAGTAGTCGAGATTGATCTGGAAGCGCTTGCCGGGACCGAGCTTGACCACCGCGTTGTCGGGGCACACGCCGTAGCAGTTGTCGCACTCGAAGCAGTTGCCGCAGCTCAGGCAGCGGCGCGCCTCGAACAGCGCGTTGTCCTCGGTGAGGCCGCCTTGCACCTCGTCGAAGCTG
>Ga0075429_100001628_pt1 | contig 18544 bp, 18 predicted proteins | sample RhiMetdeltSRZDD3_FD_75295 | JGI IMG/M metagenome (GOLD analysis project Ga0075429, IMG submission 75295) | Populus rhizosphere microbial communities from Tennessee, USA - Rhizosphere MetaG P. deltoides SRZDD3 | ecosystem: Host-associated > Plants > Roots > Rhizosphere > Soil | place: USA... | reverse complement strand
GCTGACCCGCGACAGCCTGCGCGTCGGCAACTGGGCCAGCGATCGCGGCATCGACACCCCGGCGTTCCTGATCGTCTACACCGGCGACCGCGCCCGCATCGGCCAGGCGATGGCCGGCTGCTTCCGCCCCGACGACTACAGCATCGTCGGCGGCGCCGGCGCCCAGCCGTACTACGCGCGCATGCGCGGCATCGACGTGTTCGGGCTGGTGTCGTCGCGGATCGCCCACGAGGAGCCGCGCATCAACCCGCGCGCCGGCCACACCAAGTTCGGCAACCCGAACCTGCTCGCCGAGCACGATCCGGACTTCGTCTTCTCCTGCTACGACATCCACCGCGACCCGGCGCGCCGCGACCCGCGCAACGACTGCGGCCCGTTCTGGCTCGGCCGCGGCTTCGAGTGGGTCACGATCCACATCCCCGGGCTGGTGGAACGGGGCGAGTACTACAGCTTCCTGGCCAAGAAGGACCGTCGTTTCGACTGTCCGGGCCGCGTGAAGTGAGGGAAGGGGCATGAGCCGCGACGACATCCGCGCCAGCTACGACACCGTCGCCGACGAGTACACCCGGCGCTTCCTCGACGAGCTCGACCACAAGCCGCTCGACCGCGCGCTGCTCGACGGCTTCGCCGAGCTGGTGCGGGGCACCGGCCCCGTGCTGGACGTCGGTTGCGGCCCCGGCCACGCGGCCCGCTACCTGCGCGAGCGCGGCCTCGACGCCGGCGGCCTCGACCTGTCGCCGGCGATGATCGAGCGGGCGCGCGCCCACCACCCGGGGATCCCGTTCGAGGTCGGCGACCTGCTCGAGCTCGGCGACCGCCAGCTCGCCGGCATCGCCGCCCTGTACGCCATCCGCAACCTGCCGCCGGACGACCTGCTCGCGGCCGCCCGGTCGTTCCACCGCGCCCTGGCCGCCGGCGGGCGGCTCCTGGTGTCGTTCCACGCCAGCCACGACGGCGCTCCGCAGCTGCACATGGACGAGTGGTGGGGCATGCCGGTCTCGGTGGATTTCTGGTTCCACCCGACCGACACCGTCGCCTTCTCCCTGGAGGCGGCTGGGTTCACCATCGACGCGCGATTCGAGCGGCGCCCGTACCCCGAGATCGAGTATCCATCGCAGCGCGCCTACCTGTTCGCGCGCCGCTCCTGATGCCCGCCCGCCGCCTCCCGCTCTACCAGGCCGTCGACCGCGAGATCGACGCGTTCCAGCAGGCCACCGGCCTCGGCTGCCCGACCGGCTGCGGCCACTGCTGCGAGACCCAGACGCCGTACGTGACGGTCGCCGACATGGCGGCGATCGCCGACGCGGCGGTGGCGCGCGGCGACGGCGAGGCGCTCTACGATCGCGCGGTGGCGGCGCTCGCCGCCGGCGCGCCGTGCGCGATCTACCAGCCCGGCCGCCTGCCCGGCGGCTGCACCGCCTACGAGCTGCGGCCGATGCTGTGCCGGCTGTTCGGCTTCGCCGCGGTCCGCGACAAGCACGGCCAGGCCCGCCTCGCGCTCTGCCGCATCCACGCCCGCGACCTGCCCGAGGCGTCGGCGCGCGCGGTCGCCTTCGTCGACGGCGGCGGCGCGGTCCCGGCCTTCGCCGACTGGCAGGGCGAGACCGACGCCCTCGATCCCGACGGCAGCCGCGAGCAGCTGCCGATCAACGAGGCGCTGGCGCGCGCGCTCGAGAAGGCGCTATTGCGGGCGCGCTACTCCGGCTGAGCGTCGACGCCGGCGTCGGGCTCGGGCGGCGGCGGCTGGAAACAGTCGATGACCGTGCGGGTCCAGGAGCCCAGCGACATGGAGCAGCAGCCGCCGAGGTAGCAGTAGTAGTCGCAGTCGAACGGCTGATTCGGCGCGCCGGTGCACTCGGTGATGTACTCCGGGCAGACCGGCCACGGCACGTTGCTGGTCTGGTAGCCGCAGAACGGCGCGGCATCGGGAGCCGCGTCGGCGACGCGGGCGTCGCCGGCGCGCGCGTCGCCAGGCTGCCCGTCCGGGACCGCCTCGTCGGCGGCGCAGCCAGGAATCGAGCCGATGACCGCGATCGCGAAGGCGACGCTCGGGAGGGCGCGCATAGGCGCCGAGTGAACCACCGGACGGTGCCATTCGATACGACCGCTGCCGCAGTCGCGTGTGCCGGCCGCGCCTACTTCTTGTCGAGCTCGGTCTTCTTCAGGCCGGACACGTTCCACGACTGCGTGCAGAACGGCTTGCCCTTCACGTAGTACTCGGCGACGAAGACGAGCTGGATGACGCCGTCGTCGACGCGGCCGGCGACCGAGAACTTGCCGTCGAGCCCCTCGATGGTGCTCGGGCCGAGCTTCGACTGCGCCTTGATCTTGCCGGCCTTGGCGGGCGCTCCCGTCATCACCGGGATGCGCTCGATGTCGACCGCGAGGTTGCCCTTGCGCAGGTCGACCTTGAGGGTGCCCCGGGCCATGCTCATGCCGACCTGGGTGCAGTTGTTCGACACTTCGTCGTACTTCACCTCGTAGACGCCGTTGATCGCCGCATCGTCGGCCCGGGCCGGCGACGCCGACGCGGTGAGCACGGTGGCGGCAGCGAGGAGGACGGGCAGGGTGGTACGCATCGTGTGCCGATATTGACTCAGGTCGGGGCAGCCGCATTCAGTGGCGTGGCGCACGCTGGGTGTCGCCGCCGGATCCCGCGTGGTTGCACGCAGATCCCCGGCGGCGATGTAGGCGCGCCGCCCTGAACGGCCTACTTCGCCGCGGGCAGCGTCGCCTCGGCGGTCTTGGTCGGCTCCCGGTAGATGTAGAAGGTCTGCATCGACCGGACGTCGGCGTTCTCGCGGGCGACGACCGTGACCTGGTTCGAGCCCGGCCACAGCGGCACGTCGGCGCTGAAGTCGAGGTGGCCCGGCTTCGCCCCGCCGCGGTTCGACTTGTAGAAGACCTTGCGGCCGTCGATCTTGGCGCCGCGGTTCGACACGAAGACCTGGACGTCCTCGACCAGGTTGTCGTCGACGACCGAGCCGTTGAGCTTGTAGCTCTCGGCGGCGGTCTCGAGGGATGGCAGCTTCAGGGTCAAGGCGGGCGGGGTCGACTGCCAGCGCAGGCGGGCGCTGCCGCCGGCGCCGCCGGTGCGGCCGACCTGATCGCCGGCGACGAAGCCGGCGCGACCGCCGTCGAGCTCGACCTTGGTCCACGGCCCGACCGTGGCGAGGGCGCGCAGCTTCACGCCGCGCGGCGCGGTGGCGACCATCGGCGAGTCGGCGGAGGCGCCCTCGTGGACCAGGACGTCGCCCTTCTTGGCCTCGACCGCGCCGCTGGCCGACGCGATCGGCCCCGCCGCCGGGACCACCGGGCGCGTGATCTTCTCGCTGGCCTGGACCGCCAGCACCGCGTCGTAGACGACCAGCTCGATCACCGCCTCGTCGGGGCGCAGATCGCGGGTGACGTCGAAGCCGAACTCGACGTGGCGCGCCTCGCCGGCGGCGAGCTTGCCGAGCTCGAAGCGCGACTTCTCGAGGACGACGCCGTCGCCGGACAGGTTGCGCAGGAGCGCCGCGGCCTCGGGCGCCGCGCCGGTGCCGGTGTTCTTGAGATCGATCTTGAGCCGGAAGTGCTCCTTCTTCTGCACCAGGCCATCGCCGTTGCCCTCGTCGACCAGCTGGTAGGCGTAGGCGAACATCGGGCGCGGCGCGGCGCCGACGCGGACGGTCAGCGGCGCGGCCTTGGCGGCGGCGCCGCGGGCGTCGCGGACGTCGAAGCCGAGCCGATCGACCCGGTCGACGGCGTCCTTCGGCAGCTGGACGCGGGCGGTGAACGTCTTGGTCTCGCCCGGGCCGACCTTGCCGAACACCAGCTCGGTGTCCTCGAAGACCGGGTCCTCCGACTGGACGCGGGCGGCGACGCGCAGCGCCGGCGCGGCGCCGTCGTTCTTGACCGTGCCGGTCAGCGAGACCACGTCGCCGGCCCGGAGCTCGGCGCCGGGGGTGACCGCCATCGTGACGGTGAGCCGCGGGTCGCCGCCGGCGGCCGCGACCGGGGTCGACCAGTCGACGCCAATCTTGGCGAGGGCGTCGACCAGCTTCTTCTCCTCGTCGGCGCGCCGCTTGGCGACCAGCGCCTTGGCGCCGCGGACCAGGCCGGTGCGGGTGCTGGAGTTGACGCTCGAGACCAGGTCGCGGGCGACCTTGATCTCGAAGTCCTCGCGGATCTCGTCGTCGAGCGGCTCCTCCTCGCCGGGCGGGCCGGCCTCGTCGTCGGCGCCGTCGGCCGGGGTCGCGTCCTTGGCGGCCGGCTTGGGCTCGAACAGGAACGGCAGCTCGTAGACCGGCTTGTCGGTGTCCTTGGCGTAGGTCGACGTCAGGTGGGCGTCGAGGTCCTTCTCGCCCCACGACCGCGACGGCGGCAGCAGGCGGACGAAGTCGCCCGGGGCGTCGTTCTTGGTCGGCACGTACATCTTCTGGAGCTGGACGTCCGGCACGATGCCGAGCGACTGGATCGAGCGGTCGCCCGGGGTCAGGTACTGGGCGACGGTCAGCTTCAGCTTGGAGCCGTCGTCGTTGTCGTACAGCTCCTGCACCGAGCCCTTGCCGAAGGTGCGGGTGCCGATGATGGCGGCGCGGTCGAGGTTCTTGAGGGCGCCGGCGACGATCTCCGACGCCGAGGCCGAGCCGCCGTTGACGATCACCGCCAGCGACGACTGGGTGTCGCCGGGGCCGCGCTCGGAGCGGCGCGGCTCGCGGTCGCGGCCCGAGACCGTGGTCACGATGGTGCCGGAGTCGACGAACAGGTCGGCGACCTGCACCGCCTGCTCGAGGAGGCCGCCCGGGTTCCAGCGCAGGTCGAGCACCCACGAGTGGGCGCCGGCGGCGATCAGCTCGTCCATGGCGCGCGCCGTCTCCGACGCGGTCGAGCTCGAGAACTGGGTGATCTTGATGTAGCCGACGCCCTTGTCGAGGAGCTTCGACTGCACCGACTCGACCCGGATCAGGTCGCGCACGATGTCGAAGCGCAGCAGCTGCGGCGAGTCCTTGCGCTCGATCCAGAGCGTGACGCCGGTCTTCGGCTCGCCGCGCATGCGATCGACCGCCTCGTTGGTGGTCAGGTTCTCGGTCAGCTCGCTATTGATCTTGACGATGTGATCGCCGGCCTTGATGCCGGCCTTGGCGGCCGGGGTCCCCTTCATCGGCCGGATCACGGTGAGCTTGCGGTCGATCATCCGGATCACGATGCCGAGGCCGCCGAACTTGCCGGAGGTCGAGACGTCCATCTCGCGCGCCGCCTCGGGATCCATGAGCACCGAGTGCGGGTCGAGGGTGCCGAGCATGCCGTTGACCGCCGCGTACTCGACCTGCGCCAGGTCGGCGCCGCGGTTCATGTTGGCCTCGATGAAGCGGAAGACCTTCTTCAGCTTGGCGGCGAGCCGCCACGGCGAGTCGACGTCGTCGGTGGTGAACACCTGGCGCTTGTCGTTGACCACCACCGCGACCTCGTTGCGGCCGGGGAACGGCTCGACCAGGACCTCGGGGATGTTGAACTGCACCGAGTCGAGCGCCTCGAACAGCATCTTGCGCGGGTCGATGCGCGCCGGGTCGACGTAGCGCTCCTTCACCCGGACCAGGGTGAGGTTGAAGATCTTGAGGGCGGTCAGGTCGTGCTTGGGCACGACCTTCTCGCCGGGGGCGGCACGCACTTCTGGTGTCTCGAGGTCGAACGAGACCACGCTCTGTGGCGACCTCCGGACAACAGTGAGGACCAGCGCGGCGGCGATCGAGAAGGCGACCACCAGCGCGTTCAGGGAGAACCTGCGGCGCATATGGTTTCGAGTATAGGGGCGGCTCGCCGTGCTGCCACACAGGTTCGTAGGCCGCCCGACGAGAATCCGGGCGAAAAATCAGCGCTTGACGCGGCGGGAGGTGGGCAACCCGGTTCGCCCGCCCCGGTATTCCCGTGTAGTATCCGTACGCCACCATGGCCGAGCGAAAGGGCACCCGCGGCCGCGCGACCGGCGCGACGAAGGGCAAGCGAAAACCGGCCGCGGTCATCGATGTCGAGCCGGCCGACGCGCCCCGCCGGAGCCGCCCTGCGAAGGACGCCGACGGGGACGGGGACGCCGAGGAGCGCGAGGACGACGAGCAGGCCGCCGAGGCAGGTGAGCCGGGCGACGACGACGGCGAGGCGGACCGCGGCGCCGAGGACGTCGACGACGACTTCCTGGCCAGCGCCGCCGAGGTGATCGACGTCGGCGCCGACGACGACGTCGAGGCGCCGGTGCCGGCCGCGCCGGCCAGCCGCGACCGCGGCGGCTCGCTGGCCCGGCGCGACCCGCTGGCCGCGTACATGTCCGAGACGCGTCGCTACCCGCTGCTGACGCCGACGGAGGAGCACGACCTCGCGGTCCGGCTGCTCGAGCAGGGCGACAGCAAGGCGGCGCGCCGGCTGGTCGAGGCCAACCTGCGCCTGGTGGTCAAGATCGCCTACGAGTACCGGCGCGCCCACAAGCAGCTGCTCGACCTGATCCAGGAGGGCAACATCGGCCTCATGCAGGCGGTGCGGAAGTTCGATCCGTACCGCGGGGTCAAGCTGTCGAGCTACGCCGCGTTCTGGATCCGCGCCTACATCCTCAAGTTCATCCTCAACAACTGGCGGCTGGTGAAGATCGGCACCACCCAGGCGCAGCGCAAGCTGTTCTTCAACCTGCGCAAGGAGAAGGAGAAGCTCGAGCAGCTCGGCTTCCAGCCGACCTCGGCGCTGCTCGCCGATCGCCTCGACGTGCCGGAGAAGGAGGTCATCGAGATGGAGAAGCGGCTGGCGGCGCCCGAGGCGTCGCTCGACGCGCCGATCTCCGCCGACGACGACGGCGCGCGCAGCCGGCTCGACTTCCTGCCGTCCGACGACATCCGCCCCGACGTCGCCGTCGAGCAGAGCCAGTTCTCGACGCTGCTCCGCGACAAGCTCGAGCGCTTCGCCGACAGCCTCGAGGGCCGCGACCAGACCATCTTCCGCGAGCGCTGGCTCACCGACGCGCCCAAGACGCTGCAGGAGATCGGCGATCGCTACGGCGTCAGCCGCGAGCGGGCGCGCCAGCTCGAGAAGCGGCTGCTCGGCAAGCTGCGCAAGTACCTCGAGAGCGAGCTCGGCACCGCCGTCGACATCGACGCGCTGACGCGGGAATGACGACCGCCGGTACGCTCTACGTCGTCGCCACCCCGATCGGCAACCTCGAGGACGTCTCGCTGCGCGCGGCCCGCCTCCTGCGCGAGGCGGATCTGGTCGCCGCCGAGGACACCCGCGCGGTGCGCGTGCTCTTGCGCCACGTCGATGCCATCCCGTGGCCGCCGGGCAGCGCGGTCAACCCGGCCCGGCGCGTGGTGTCGCTGTTCGAGGGCAACGAGGCGGCGCGCACCGAGGACGTCGTCGCCGCGGTCGCCGCCGGCCAGCGCGTCGCCCTGGTCAGCGAGGCCGGCACGCCCGGCGTGTCGGACCCGGGGGCGCGGGTCGTGCGCGCCGCCATCGACGCCGGCGCGAAGATCGAGGTCGTGCCCGGGCCGGTCGCCGCGGTCGCCGCGCTGGTGGCGTCGGGGCTGCCGACCGATCGCTTCCTGTTCGTCGGCTTCCCGCCGCGCGAGGCCGGCGACCGCCGCGCTCTCTTCGGCCAGCTGCGCGGCCAGGCGGCGACGATGATCTTCTACGAGGCGCCCGACCGGGTCGCCGCCACCTGCGGCGACCTCGCCGACGCCCTCGGCGGCGAGCGCGCGGCCTGCCTGTCGCGCGAGCTGACCAAGGTCTACGAGGAGCACGTGCGCGCCTCGCTGGCCGAGCTGGCGGCGCGCTACGGCGAGGTGCCGCCGCGCGGCGAGTGCACGCTGGTCGTCGCCGGCGCCGCCGAGGCGCCGCCCGAGATCGATCTCGAGGCCGAGCTGCGCCGGCTGCTCGCCGCCGGCCTCGGCCCGAAGGACGCCGCCCAGCGCCTGGTCGTCGTCACCGGCAAGCCGCGCCGTCAGCTCTACCAGCTGGCGCTCGCGCTCGCGCGCGAGGGCGGAGGCGGGCGGTGACGGTCCGCTTCGTCGGCGACGATCCGGTCCTCGACTGCGATCGCTTCCAGCTGCGGTCCGGCCTCGACGTCGTCGTCCACCCGGATCCGGCGGTGCCGCTGGTCCACGTCAGCGTCTGGTACCGGGTCGGCTCCTCCGACGAGGAGGCCGGCGAGAGCGGCTTCGCTCACCTGTACGAGCACATGTTCAAGAACTCGCTGCACCTGGGCGGGCGCCACCACTACGACGTCCTGCGCCGCGGCGGCGCCACCTCGGCCAACGCGTCGACCAGCAGCGACCGGACCGCCTACCACGAGACGGTGCCGGCCCACCAGCTCGACCTCGCGCTCTGGCTCGAGAGCGATCGCATGGGCTACTTCCTGCCCGCCTTCGACGAGGCGCGGCTGGCGGCGCAGAAGGCGGTCGTGCGCTCGGAGCGCCGCCAGCGCTACGAGAACGCGCCGTACGGCGCCGATCGCTTCGCGATCGCCGAGGCGCTGTGGCCGGAGGGCCATCCCCACCGCTACCTGACCATCGGCCGCCACGTCGACATCGAGGCGGCGACGATGGAGCGGGTCACCCGCTTCTACCGGACCTGGTACGTGCCGGCCAACGCCGTGCTGGTCGTCGCCGGCGACGTCGACGCCGCCGACGCCCGCGCCCGCGTCGAGCACTGGTTCGGCAGCTTTCCGTCGTCGCTGCGGCCGCGCCGGCCCGCGCCGGCGCCGCCGGCCCTGGGCGGCGTGCACCGCGCCGCCGTCGAGGATCGCTTCGCCGCGCTGGCGCGCATCCACCGGGCTTGGCACGCCCCCGCGGTCGGCGCCGCCGGCGAGGCCGAGCTCGATCTGCTGGCGGCGATCCTCGCCCAGCCCGGCACCGGCTCCTTGTGGCGGCGTCTGGTCTACGATCGCCACCTGGCCCAGCGGGTCCAGGTCTGGCAGCAGTCGACCCGGATCGGCGGCGAGTGGCACGTCACCGTCGACCTGCGCTCGGGCGCCGACCCGGCCGCGGTGCGGGCGATCCTCGACGACGAGCTGGCGCGGGTGGCGACCGACGGCGTCGACGCGCGGGCGCTGGCCCGGGCGCAGACCCGGCGCGAGGCCGCGGTGCTGTGGCGGCTCGACGGCCTCGAGCGCCGCGCGGCGCTGATCCAGCGCGCGATGCTGTACCGCGAGCGGCCCGACGCGCTGGCGGAGGAGATGGCGCGCTGGCGCGCGGTCACCGTCTCGTCGGTGCGCGACGCGGTGCAGGCGTGGCTGCGGCCCGGCGCGATGGTCGAGATCGAGACGATCCCGCTGCGGCGCGCCCCGGTGGTGGGCCCGGAGGCGCCGATCACCGACGACGTCGCCTGATCGTTGACGTTGACGTGAACGGCGACGGCGACGGCGACGCACGTGGATCGCGACGCACGCTGATGAGAAACGGTTGTGACGATGCTCGTCCGCCAGGGCAGGCAGCGGCGTGCGTCCACGTCGCCGTCGCCGTCGCCGTCAACGTCAACGGGGTCGCTAGATCGCGTCGGTCGGCGGATGGAGCATCTTGAGCTTGCCCTCGAGCCCCGACGACGTGTGGATCTGGTTCTTGTCGTCGACGAACACGGCGTCGAAGTCGTCCATCTTCTCGACCAGCGGCATCGCCTTCTCCCAGCCGAGGATGAACAGCACCTTCGACCAGGCGTCGGCGGTGAAGGCGTCCCTGGCCAGGATCGTCACCGAGCGGGTGGCGTGCGCCGGCTGGCCGGTGCGCGGATCCAGGATGTGGTGGTAGCGGACGCCGTCCTTGACGAAGCCGCGCTCGTAGTCGCCCGACGTCGAGAAGGCGTGGTCCTCGATCGGCGCCAGCGCGAAGCTCTGGTCGGCCGGGCCGCGGGGATCGCGGATGCCGACGATCCAGGGCTTGTCGCCCTTCTTGCCGGCGACGTACATGTCGCCGCCGGCTTGGAGGATGAAGTCGGTGAAGCCGAGCTGGTGCAGGATGTGGACGGCCCGGTCGACGGCGTAGCCCTTGGCGATGCCGCCGAGGGTGATCGCCATCCCCTTCCGCCGCAGCTTGACCGTGTGTCGCTTGTGATCGACGAGCACGTCGCGCCAGCCGACCAGCGCCAGCCGGCGCTGGACCTCGGCCGGGTCGGGCAGGGTGCCGTCCATGTCCTGGTCGAACTTCCAGAGCCCCTTGAAGGCGCCGACGGTGATGTCGAAGATCCCCTTCGAGCGCCGCGACACGTCGAGGGCGCGCTCGATGACGGCGAGGGTCTCGTCGGAGACCTTGACCGCGCTGACGCCGGCGCCGGCGTTGATGCGCGAGATCTCGCTGTCGGGCAGCCAGGTCGTCATCATCCGGTCGAGGCGGTCGAACTCGTCGAGCACCGCCTTGGCGCCGCGGGCGGCGCCGGCCTCGTCGTCGGTCCAGAAGGTGATCTGGACGACCGTGCCCATCGCCTTGCCGGTGTGGACGACCCGGGTCTCGGGCGCCGGCTGGTCGGCGCGCGCGGGCGGGGGAACGATCGTCGCGGCGGCGACCAGCGCGGCCGCCGCGGCGGCGCGAGCGAGCTGCTTCATGTATGGGACCGGATCAGGTGGATGACGGCGAGGATGAGCAGGATGCCGCCGACGCCGAGCGCGGCCAGCACCGCCACCACCGACAGCGCCAGCGTCGTCTGGGTCTCCTGCTGCAGCCCCTTCCACATGCCGTAACAGGCCGGGATGGCGCCGAGGGCGGCGATGATGCCGCCCGCGATCGAGCCGCCGGTGATGCCGGATGCGAGCCCGATGACGAGCCCGACCACGACGAAGCCGAAGGCGATCAGGGCGGGCATCTTGGAGTCGGGCGACGGTGTGGTCATCGAGGATCCTCCGCCGTCGAAGGTAGCACCGGTCTCGGGGTGGCACCTGCGGCGGGGCGGCGATACAACCACACGATGACGGCGCGCACGGCGGCCGCATTCATCGCCGCGGTCGCCGCCTGCGGCGGTGCCGCCCGTCCGGCGCGCGCGCCCGACCTGGCCGCGCCCGCCCCGGCGCTGGCGGCGCCCGCTGCGGCGGCCGATCCGATGTCCGAGGCCGCGATCCTCGCCGACGCGCGCTGGCTCAGCGACCCACGCCGCGGCGGCCGCTCCGACGCCGCCGACGCCGGCGCGGTCGCCAGCTGGCTCGAGCGCGAGCTGGCCGCGGCCGGCCTCGAGGTCCACACCCAGGACGTCGCCGACAGCGGCGGCCAGCAGAACGTCGTCGCGATCTGGCGCGGCAGCCGGGCCGCGCCCGCGCTGCTGGTCGTCGCCCACCACGATCACATCGGCCGCCGCGACGGCGTCGTCCACCCGGGCGCCGACGACAACGCGTCGGGGGTCGCGGTCGCCCTCGCCGTCGCGCGCGACCTCGGCCGCCGCCGCCACCTCGGCCGGCCGGTCGTCTTCCTGTTCTCCGCCGGCGAGGAGATCGGCCTCCTCGGCGCCCGCGCCTACGCGGCGGCGCCGGCGTGGCCGCTCACCGACACCCGCGCCGTGATCAACCTCGACATGGTCGGCCGCCGCTTCCTCGAGCTGGCGGTCGATCGCGACGCCGCGGTCGGCGTGGTCGGCCTCGGCGACGACGCCGCGGTCGCCGCCGCCACCGAGCGCGCCGCCGCCGCGGTCGGGGTGGCGCTGGTGCGGGCGTCGCCGGCGCTGCTGCTCGCCGTCGGCCAGGGCTGGCGCGGCGACGACTGGGCGCTGCGCCGACCCGGGCTACCGGCGATCCACCTGTCGACCGGCCTTCACGACGACTACCACCAGCCCACCGACACCGCCGATCGGCTGGTGCCGGCCCAGATGCGCCGGGTCGCCCGGCTCGTGCAGGGGATTCTCGTCGAGCTCGATCGGGAAAGCGGTTCGAGCCAGGGTTCCAGCCAGGGTCGAGGTCGTTAGCTCTCGATGTACATGCGCATCTGCTCGCGCATGACGTCGTCGGTGAGCGCCTTCTTGACCGAGTCGAGCAGGCAGTCGGCGAGGACCAGCATCATGTCCTCCACCTTGCCTTCGCCGACGAGCTTCGCGAGCAGCGTCCGGGCGTCACGGCTGTCGTCGCCTGCCAGCAGCTCGCGAACCTTCTCGAGCGTGAGCTCGCCCTGGAAGTCGACGATGATCATCTCACGGAGGTAGGCGATCAGGCGGTTCACGACGCCGAAATACCCCAGCGAGGGCGTCGAGATCAAGGACGCAACGCACCGTCCGACCAGGCGATCGACGCGCTCTTGCCGACGGAACCTCGATCACGGAGCATGGCCTCGTGGCTCGCGTGCTGATCACCGGCTTCTGCGCGGTCCCGGCGCCGAGGCGCGCCGGCGTGCAGCTGCGCCATGTCGTCCGGGCGCTTTCGGCGCGGCACCAGGTCGACGTGCTGGTCGTGCGCGACGGCGACCAGGCCTACGTCGAGCGCCAGGGCAACGTCCGCATCCTGCGGGTGCCGACCCACAACGACGACCCGGCCGCCCAGATCCAGGCGTTCCAGCGCGCGCTGCGCCGCCAGCTCGAGGGCGCCGACTACGACGTCGTGCACTGCCGCGACAGCTGGAGCGCGGTCACCGCGCTCGGCGCGCGCGGCCGCCTCGGCTACGCTGTCGTCTTCGACCTCACCCGGGCGCCGCTCGGCGACGTCGGTGTGCTCGACCCCGACCTGCAGGCGGTGGCGCAGCGCGACGACGAGGCCTGCCTGTCCGAGGCCGACCTCGTGCTGGCGCCGACCGAGCCGGCCCGGCGCTACGCCGCCGCGCGCAACCGGCCGGAGCGGGTCGCGCTGTCGCCGCCCGGCGTCGACGTCGATCGCTTCGACTGGGACGACGCGCCGCCCGGGCCGCCGCGCATCCTCTACACCGGCACCCTGGAGCCCAACCGCGGCGTGCGCGTGCTCGTGCGCGCCATGGTCGACGTCGCGCGGGTGAGCGACGCTCGCCTGGTCATGGCCGGTCCGTTCGCGCCCGGGTTCGACGCGATCGTCGCCGGCGGCGTCCGCGACCTCGGCCTCGCCGACCGCGTCGAGCTGGTCGGCCCGGTCGATCACGACGACATGCCGGCCCTGATCGCCAGCGCCACCATCTGCGTGGCGCCGGCGGCCGCCGAGGTGGCGCCGCGGCCGACCGCGCTCTACCCGACCAAGATCCTCGAGTACCTGGCCTGTCGCCGGGCGGTGGTGGCGGCCCGCCGCGGCACGGTGGCGATGCTGCTCGACCACGGCCGCGAGGGGCTGACCTTCTCGCCCGGCGAGCCGGACGATCTCGCCCGCAAGCTGGTCCGCCTCCTCGAGGACGCGCCGCTGCGCGAGCGGCTCGCCGCCGCCGGCTACGACCGGGTCCGCCGCGAGTTCACCGCCAGCGCCGCCCGCCGCGCGGTCAAGGCCGCCTACGAGCAGCTCGCCGATCGCCCGGCCTTCCGGCCCCGCTTCCTCGAGGCGCGCACGGTGATGGACTCGATGGGCCGGCCGCGCGCGGTCAGCGAGCCCGGGGGCGTCGCCGACGACGAGCTCGACGGTGCCGACGACACCTCGGCCAGCAACGTCGACGCCGCCCCCGAGGGATCGCTGTCCCTCGACGCCGCCCTCGACTCCCTCGACGGCACCCGCGCCGACCTGCCGCCCACCGACGAGCGACCGCCGGCGGCGGCCGGCGAACCGAGCACGAACGAGGGGCTCGACGCCGCCGCCTGGCCGCGCGGCCGCCCCGACGCCTGGGTAGTGGCGCCGGTGCGGCGGGCGACCCCGGTCGGCGACGCCGCCGGCGGCGACGCGCGGCCGCCGCGGCCGCACACCCGGTTCGAGACCGAGGAGGACGGCACGCCGGTCGACGTCGTGCCGGCGCCGGCCGGCCCGGCCGAGGTGCCGAGCTTCGTCGCCGGCGAGATCGACGTCCCGACCCCACCCCCCGAGGTCGAGGTCGGCGGCTTCACCGCCGCCAGCATCCTGCTCGGCGGCCGCGGCGGCAGCGACGAATCCACCTCGTAGCGCAGAGGCGCCGGTCCCGGTTCGCGCGCCCGCACCGGATCGGTTACGGTCTGGGCACCCATGCTCTTCGCCGCCATCGCCAACGTCGCCATCGGCATGGCGTTCGCGCTGGCCGCGAAGGATCGGATCCGCGCCGACGGGCCGTTCGCGACCCCGGCGTTCCCGCTGGCGATGCTGCACGCCGCCGGCGTGGTCGCTCCGGTGGCGCTCTACTTCTATGCGGTACACCCGTCGTGGGCCTGGCACTACCTGCTCGATCCGGCCCGGCTGCCCGGCATCGCGGTGGTCCCGCTCACGGTCGCGCACGCCACCCTGGTCTTCGCCGGCTGGTACGGCGCGGCGTGGCTCATCCGCGCCGACCGCAAGCGGGCCGTGCTCTACGCGCTGGGCGGGCTCGGCGTCGCCTTCCTGGTCACCGCGCTGGTGCTATCGCGGCGGCTCGGCACCGGCGGCACCTACGCCGAGTTCCAGGCCGGGCGCGGGCTCGATCTCCTCGACGTCAAGCTGGGTTACGCGGTGATCGTGTCGTTCATGGCGACCGCGGCGTCGGCCGGCTACATCGCGGTCGAGCTGGTCCGCGACAGCCGTCGCGTGCGATCTCGGTAACATCTCGTAATCCTTGACGCTCAACCGCGCGCGGTGCTACGAACCGCCAATGGCGCCAAGGGATCGCCGGGTCCTTGCCGTCCTCGGTCTGTCTGCGTGGCTGTCGGCCTGCGGTCCCATCGAGTACGTCAACCAGGTCACGTTTCGCGCTGACTCCGCCGTCGAGGCGGCGCGGGCGGCGAATGCCGAGAAGCTCGCGCCGTACTGGTGGACGCGCGCCACCGAGTACCTGCACCAGGCGCGGGTCGAGGCGGCGAACGCCGACTTCCAGGCCGCCAACCGCTTCGGCCGCCTCGCCACCGAGGCGGCGGCGCGCGCCCGCGAGGAGTCGCTGCGCGCGGCGCAGGCGCCCGAGGCGGTGGAGCCGCCGCCGGCGCCGCCGCGGAAGAAGGACAACGGCATGGCGCCGGCGATCGAGGACGGCGACGACGCCACCGACGACGAGACGCCGCCGGCGCCGAGGGGGACGCCGTGATTCGCCCCGCCGCCGCGCTCGTCGCCATCGCGCTCGCCGGCTGCGCCGGCTCGGTCGTCCGCGAGCGGACCAGCGCCGTCGACGAGCTGATCACCACCGCCCGCGACAACGGCGCGATCCGCTGCGCGCCGCGCGAGCTGGCGATGGCCGAGGCCCACAACGACTTCGCCCGCCAGGATCTCGACGAGGGCGACTACTACGAGGCCAAGCGTCAGGTCGAGATCGCCGAGGCCAACGCCCAGGCCGCGGTCACCAAGTCGCCGCGCGATCGCTGCAACCCGAGCGGCCGCCCGGTGGTGGCGACCGGCCCCGGTGACGCCGACGGCGACAAGATCCTCGACGACGTCGACGAGTGCCCGCAGAAGCCGGAGGACTACGACAACTACCAGGACCGCGACGGCTGCCCCGAGGAGGACAACGACGCCGACGGCATCGCCGACAAGATCGACGACTGCCCGATGGAGCCGGAGGACCGCGACGGCCGCGACGACACCGACGGCTGCCCCGACCCGGACAACGACAAGGACGGCATCGCCGACAAGATCGACCAGTGCCCCGACGAGCCGGAGGACGCCGACGGCTTCGAGGACGACGACGGATGCCCCGACTGCGACAACGACAAGGACGGCGTCCCCGAGTGCCCGCAGCCGGTCGACAAGTGCCCGACCGAGGCGGCCAACACCGCCGACGGCTGCCCGCCCAAGTACCAGTTGATCACGGTCACCGAGCAGAAGATCGAGCTCAAGCAGACGGTCTACTTCGACACCCGCAAGGCGACCATCAAGCCGGTGTCGTTCCCGCTCCTCAACGAGGTGGCGCTGGCGCTCAAGGACAACCCGACCATCCAGGTCCGGATCGAGGGTCACACCGACAGCCAGGGCTCGGACCGCTTCAATCTCAAGCTCTCGAAGAAACGGGCCGACTCTGTCAGATCCTATCTGATCAAGAAGGGTATCGACCCCCTGCGAATGGTTGCAGAGGGTTACGGTGAGACGGTTCCGATCGCCGACAACCGGACAAAGGGCGGACGTGATCAAAACCGCCGTGTCGAGTTCGTGATTACTTCTCGCTAGGCGGGAAAAATTTGTTATGGAGAACGCGATGCGCACTGCTCGCCGTACGCTCGTCGCCGCAGCCGCTGCCGTCGTGCTCATGGTCCTGGGCCTCGCCGCCGAGCGGACCGCGCACGCCGAGCCGCGGAAAGACATCCAGCAGAAGATCAAGGAGGCGATGGAGAACTTCGACCTCCTCGAGTACGAGGAGGCGCGCAAGCTCCTCAACCAGGCGCTGACGATCGCCAAGAAGAGCAAGCTCGACAAGGATCCGATCGTCGCCCAGGTCCACGTCCGGCTCGGCATCGTCTACTTCGCCGGCCTGCAGGACGCCGAGAGCGCGCGGCTGTCGTTCCTGTCGGCGGTCGAGATCGACCCGAAGGTCCAGATCGAGCCCGCCTACAAGACCGCCGACATGCAGAAGCTGCTCGAGGAGGCCAAGGGCGTGGCCGCCAGCGGCGGCGGGCCGGCCGCGCCGGCGGCGCCCACCGGCGGCGGCGGGGGCGAAGCCGAGGCCGGCGACGAGGTCGACTGCGCGACCCTGAGCGGCATCCAGCACACCATCGTCGACACCGCGACCGCCGGGGCGGCGCGGCCGATCGAGGCGTGGGTCGGCGGCGACCTGCCGGCGGCCAAGGTCTCGCTGATGTACCGCGCCAAGGGCGCGACCGACTTCAGCGAGGTCAAGATGACCAAGCACGGCGGCTGCAAGTACATCGCCGAGATCCCGGCGTCGGCGCTGCCCAAGGCCGGCATCATGGTCCACTACTACGTCGCCGCCTACAACAAGGCGGGCAAGGTGCTGGCGTCGCGCGGCTCGGCCGGGTCGCCCAACATCATCGAGGTCTCGGGTGGCGCGTCGAGCGGCCGCAACGGCGACGACGACGAGAACCCGTTCCAGCGCCGCGGCGAGGCCAGCAGCGGCAGCTCCGACGCCGACGGCACCGTCTCCGACGGCGTCGAGGTCCCGGCCAAGAGCCCGACCGTCTTCGTCGCCATCGTCGCCGGCACCGGCGGCGGCTACGTGACCGGCACCACCGAGCAGGCGGGCAACGAGGTCCAGTGCTGCTTCGCCCCCGGCCTGCTCCACCTCCTGCCCGAGGTCGGCTTCTACGTGTCGCCGAAGACGTCGATCTCGGTGGCCGGCCGCATCGGCTTCCCGCTCGGCGCCAACATCAAGGGCCACGCCACCGCGGCGCCGGCCGGCCTGCTCCGCCTCCGCCACGCCTTCGCGGCCGACGGCAGCGGCGTGCAGATCAGCGGCTCGATCGGCGGCGGCATCATCCGCAACACGGTCAAGCTGACCGAGGCGCGCTCCGACATGGACACCGACATCGCCGCGGTCGGCCCGCTCCTCGTCGGCGCCGGCGCCGGCTACATCGCGCCGCTGGGCGGCCCGCTCAAGCTGTCGGCGGAGCTCAACGTGCTGGCCGCGGTGCCGGTGGTCGGCACGATCGGGACGTCGAAGCTCAACTTCGGCGTGCAGACCGACTTCAACGTCGGCCTGATCTTCGGATTCTAGCGTAGGCCGCGCACGACCTTGCCCATCACGCGGTCGACCCAGGCGCCGAGGCGGCCGTCGGGGACCTCGACCCGCTTCATCAGCACCAGGCTGGCGAGGCCGTGCATGGCGGCCCAGATGGCCACCATCGGGTGGGGGCCGGGATCGGGGCTGAAGCGGCCGGCGGCCATGCCGGTCCGGACCTCGGACTCGAGCAGCTGGTAGGCCTCCTCGACCAGCGCGTCGACGGCGCGAAACTGGCCGCCCTCGTTCAGCCGCGGCCCGAACATGACGCGGAAGTGCGCCGGGCGGTGCGCGGCGAACTGGACGTAGGCGCGGGCGGCGGCGAGCAGGCGCGCCTCCGGGTCGGTGGCCCGGGCGGCCGCGACCTCGGCGCGGGCGGCTTCGATCAGCTCGCGGAAGCCCTGCTCGGCGACCGCGGCCAAAAGCGTCGCCTTGTCGGCGAAGTGCCGGTACGCGGCGCGGTGGTTGACGCCGATGCGCCGCGCCGCCTCGCGCAGGGTGAACGCCTCGGCGCCGACCTCGCCGATGATCGCGGCGGCGGCGTCGACCAGGGCGCGCCGCAGGTCGCCGTGGTGGTAGGTCGCGCGCGGCCGGCTGCGGGCGAGCCGGCGCTTGGGTGCGGCCCGGCGGACGCGGACGGCGCGCGGGGCCTTGGCCGGCATGGCGCCAGCGTAGCGCAGACCCAGCGTCAGCGAGACGGCGGCGCGGCGTTGAAGCGCCCGAGCTCGTCGCGGGTGACCCAGCCGTCGTGGTTGGAGTCGATGCGGCGCAGGATCGGTCCCATGCTGGCCGGCACTTCCTCGGCGTTGAGGCGCCCGTTGTGGTCGCGGTCGAGGCGGACGAAGACGCGGGCGAGGACGACGCCGGCGGCGGCGGGCGACGCGGGCGGCGGCGGCGGCGAGGCGACGGGCGCGGCGATCGCG
>Ga0075429_100001626_pt1 | contig 18570 bp, 18 predicted proteins | sample RhiMetdeltSRZDD3_FD_75295 | JGI IMG/M metagenome (GOLD analysis project Ga0075429, IMG submission 75295) | Populus rhizosphere microbial communities from Tennessee, USA - Rhizosphere MetaG P. deltoides SRZDD3 | ecosystem: Host-associated > Plants > Roots > Rhizosphere > Soil | place: USA... | reverse complement strand
CTTTGCTTTGACTAGAACCATTCTGTTCCTTCAACTCTAATAACAACTAATGACAACTAACAACCCGCTCGTTTTTCTGCATAACTCCCAAAACTCCTGCGTGCACATCTACTTGACTATCCTCGCCGCGATGCAATGACGGTGCGGCATTTTGTGGACGGCTGTGACCAATTCCGCCCCTCCGCCTCCGTCGGGCCTTTGCGCACAGGTTGTCTTCCTTCTACGCACAGGCTTTTCCACACATCCTTCGGCATCATCCCTTCAGCACCTGCTCGAGCAGGTGGTAGTCGCGGTTCAGCGCCTGATCCTTCTTGCGCAAGGTTGCGATCGTGCGGCTGGCGTGCAATACCGTGGTGTGATCGCGATTGCCGAACGCTTCGCCGATCTCCGGCAGGCTCATCTGCGTGAGATCCCGGGCGAGCGCCATCGCGACCTGGCGCGGCCGGGCGATGTTTCGCGTGCGCTTCTTCGAATGCATGTCCGAGAGCTTGATCTTGAAGTACTCGGCCACCGTCTTCTGAATGCCGTCGACGCTGATCTGACGGTTGGCATTGAGGATGTCCCTTAGTGCTTCACGCGCCAGGTCGACCGTGATCTCCCGCGCATAGAAGCGCGCGTAGGCGAGCACCTTTTTCAGCGCACCCTCGAGCTCGCGCACATTCGATCGCACGTGCTTGGCGATGAAGAACGCAACCTCCTCGTTCGGAGCCACCGCTTCGGACTCGGCTTTCTTGAGCAGGATCGCAACCCGCATTTCCAGCTCCGGCGGCTCGATCGCCACCGTAAGTCCCCAGCCGAAACGCGAGATCAGCCGTTCCTGCATTCCTACGATCTCTTTCGGGTACGTGTCGCAGGTGATGACGATCTGACGATGCGCCTCGACGAGCGCATTGAAGGCGTAGAAGAACTGTTCCTGCGTTCCGTCCTTGTTGGAAAAGAACTGGATGTCGTCGATCAGCAGCAGATCGAGCGAATGGTAGTAGCGCTTGAACTCGTCGAAGGACTTTTGCTGGTAAGCGCGCACTACGTCTGTGACGTACTGCTCCGCGTGCGTATAGCGCACGCGCGCCTGCTCGCGCGCTGCGGCGACGTGGTTGCCGATCGCCTGCAGCAAGTGCGTCTTGCCGAGCCCCACTCCGCCATAGATGAACAACGGGTTGTACGAGATGCCGGGGTTCTCCGCCACCTGGATCGCCGCGGCGCGCGCCAGCTGGTTCGCCTTGCCGGTGACAAAACTGTCGAACGTGAAGGCTCGGTTGAGGCGGGCGCGCTCCAGGTGAGACGGAGCGTCGGTGGTGCCTCGCGTCGGAGCGGCCGGCGCGCGCAACGGCGGCGCGGCCGTGGGAGCAAGCACGAATTTGACTTCTAGCTCACGCCCGGTCGCCTCGGCCGCCAGCCGGCCGATGCGCGCGGCGAAGCGCTCGCGCACCAGATCAAGAATGAATCGATTGGGCGCGCAGAGCACCAGAGCGCCGGATTCTGCAACGCCGGCCTCGGCCGACAGCGGCCGAATCCACGTGTTGAACTGCTGCGCGGGCAACTCGGTCTCCAGCCGGCGCAGGCAGGCATCCCAGAGGCTTTGCATCGTGGTCGCGGGTTCGGTGTGCTCGCCGGCGCGCGGCTCAAGGTTGCGCAGAACGCGCCGCGGTTTGCATGAAATTTTACCCGTTCCAAGCGCCGTCATCCACAAGCACGGTGCGAAAAAAATGCGATTTGACAACGCGGAGCGCAGCACGCTCTAATACCGCCCTTTTTCCGATCGGGCGCACGATGAAGCGAACGTACCAGCCATCGAAAACGCGGCGTACGCGGACCCACGGGTTTCGTGTCCGCAGCGGCACGCGCGGCGGGCGGGCGGTGCTGCGCGCGCGCCGCGCCAAGGGCCGCAAGCGTCTCGCGGTCTAGCGCCGCGCACTTGCGCGGGCTCGTGCGGGAGCGTCAGGCGCGGTTCGGGCTGGGGGCGCAGTTGCGGATTACGCTGCGCCGCGACTTCGAGCGGTTGTTGCGTCACGGCGTGCGGCGCAACGTGTCGGGCTACACGTTCTATGTTGGGCAGCGTCAGGAAGGTCCTGCCCGCCTGGGTATCCTCATTTCGCGCAGACATTCTCCGAAAGCGGTGCGGCGCAACGCAATCAAGCGCAGCGTGCGCGAGGCATTTCGCCTGGAGCAGGAGCGGCTGGGCGCGTTCGACCTGCTGGTGCGACCCCCGTATGGCGCTACGCCCGGGCGCGAGATGATTGCCAGCCTCAGACAGTTACTTGCAAAGATCGGGACATGAACGCGATGTTGCGCACGCTGCTGCGAGGCTACCGGTACTTCATTAGCCCGATGCTGGGTGCGACGTGCCGCTTTCATCCCAGCTGCTCGCAATACGCCGAGCAAGCCCTCGAGGAGCACGGGCTGCTGCGCGGAGGTTGGCTCACCGCGCGCCGGCTGTGTCGCTGTGGTCCGTGGCACTCGGGCGGCTACGACCCGGTCCCGGGCCCACTCACGGACCGCTGAAGCGGACGCTATGGACACTCAAAGATTGATCCTGGTCCTCGTCTTCAGCTTCTCTCTGCTGATGCTGTGGGAGGCGTGGCAGAAGGAAAATCGGCCGCTGCCTCCTCCGGCGGCGACGCAGGCCCCGCTCGGCGTTCCTTCGCCATCGAAGCCCGCAGCGACGCCCGGCGTCGCGGCGCCCGCGGTGGCGCCAGGCGCGCAGGGCGTCCCGGCGCTCACCCCTGTCCAGGGCAAGGGCGAGCGGATTCAGGTGCGCACCGATTTGATTGCAGCCGAGATCGATACGCTGGGCGGCACGATCAAACGGCTCGATCTGCTGCGCCACCGCGCGAGCGAGGTCGAGTCCAAGCCTTTTTCGCTGCTCAGCGAGGCGCACCGCTACGAAGCGCAAAGCGGGCTTGCGGGAGACTTGGGTGCGAATCACCGCGTGCTCTGGGTCGCACAGCCCGGCGATCGCACGTTGGATGCGGGTCAGGAGAAGCTCGAAGTACGCCTTACCGCGCAGGCGAGCGGGCTCGCAGTGGCCAAGATCTACACGTTCCATCGCAACAGCTACGTGATCGACGTGACTGTGGAAGTGAAGAATGAAACCACGGCTGCCGTTACACCCTTCGCCTACTTCCAGCTGACGCACGACGGGCAGCAGGACAAGCACACCACCTCGCTCGCCGACACGTTCGGTGCGCAAAGCTTCTTCGGCTACGCCGTCTATACGGAAGCGAAGAAGTTCCAGAAGGTTGCGCTGTCCGACGTGGACAAGGGAAAGCCGGACTTCGTCCGGCAGGCGAAGGACGGGTGGATCGGCTTCATCCAGCACTACTTTGTCGCCGCCTGGCTGCCCGTGGCTCCGCTGGACCGCGAGTACGCCATGGAGCGCCGATCGGATCCGTCGGCACCGGAAAAGATCTATTACGCCGGGCGCGTGCTGCTGCCGATGGGGGCGATCGCGCCGGGGGCAACGACGCGCGTCAGCGCACCGCTCTATGCCGGCCCTCAGGAGCAGAGACGGCTCGCCGCCGCCGCTCCGGGGCTCGATCTGGCGGTGGATTATGGCTGGCTCACGATCATTGCCTGGCCGCTCTTCTGGGTGCTGGAACAGTTCCATACCCTGAGCGGCAACTGGGGGGTGGCGATCATTCTGCTCACCGTGCTGATCAAGGCGGTCTTCTTCCCGCTTTCCGCGGCGAGCTACAAGTCGATGGCGAAGATGAAGCTGATCACGCCGCGGCTGACGAAGTTGCGCGAGATGTATGCGCACGATCGCAACAAGATGAATCAGGCGATGATGGAGCTCTACAAGACCGAGAAGATCAACCCGCTCGGCGGCTGCTTCCCGATCCTGGTGCAGATTCCGGTATTCATCGCGCTGTACTGGGTGCTGCTCGCCGCGATCGAGCTGCGGCACGCGCCGTTCATCCTGTGGATCAAGGATCTGTCGGCGCTCGACCCCTATTACGTGCTGCCGATCCTGATGACCGTCACCATGGTCGTGCAGACGAAACTGAACCCGGTGCCACCCGATCCCGTGCAGGCGCAGGTGATGAAGTTCATGCCCTACGTCTTCAGCGTGTTCTTCTTCTTCTTCCCCGCCGGCCTGGTGCTCTACTGGCTGGTCAACAACATCCTTTCCATCCTGCAGCAATGGCAGATCCAGCGCATGTTCGATCGCGACAAGCCTGCCCATGGAAAGAGGTGACGTAGCCGGCGATACGATCGCGGCGATTGCCACTCCGCATGGTCGGGGCGGCATCGGCGTAGTGCGCGTTTCCGGAGCCAACGTGCCCGCACTTGCACGCGCGGTATTGGCGGTTACCCCGCCCGCGCGAAGCGCCACGCTCCTTACCGCGCGCGATGCGCGTGGCGATCCACTGGACCAGGGAATCGCTCTCTACTTCCCGGCGCCCCGTTCCTACACCGGCGAGGACGTGCTCGAGTTCCAGGGACACGGCGGGCCGGTTGTGCTGCACGCGGTGCTGGCTGCGTTCCTGGACGCGGGCGCACGGCTCGCCGAGCCGGGCGAGTACACGCGCCGCGCATTCCTCAACGGGCGGCTGGATCTCGCGCAGGCCGAGGCCGTCGCAGACCTTATCGATGCCTCGAGCAAGGAAGCCGCGCGCTCGGCGCTGCGTTCGCTCTCGGGCGAATTCTCGCGCGGCGTCGTTGCACTCGTTGCGGCGCTCGTTGAATTGCGTGCGCTCACCGAAGCGCTGCTCGACTTTCCGGAGGAGGAAGTGGACAGCCTGCATCGCGATGACGCGCACGCGAGACTCGCGCGCGTCCGCGCCTCGCTTGCGGGGATTCTTGCGAGGAGCAAGCAAGGAAGCCTGCTGCGCGAAGGGATTCATGTGGTGATCGCCGGCCGGCCGAACGTCGGGAAATCAAGCCTGCTCAATCACCTGGCGGGTGAGGAGCGCGCGATCGTTACCGCGATTCCGGGCACCACTCGTGACCTCGTGCGCGAAGACATCGCGATCGAAGGGATTCCGCTCCACGTCGTCGACACTGCAGGTCTGCGGGAAACCGCGGACGAAGTCGAGCGCATCGGCGTAGAGCGCGCGTGGCAGGAGTTGGCGCGGGCCGACGTCGTAATCGCGATGTTCGACGCACAAACGGGGATCGGTCCCGACGATCAGGCGATTCTCGCTCGATTCGAATCCGCGCTTCCTGCAGGAGCGGCGCGCATCCGGGTCTTCAACAAGATCGATCTGTGCGGGAAGCCGGCGACGAGTAGCGACGGCGAAGTCTGGATTTCGGCCAAGACCGGCGCGGGGATCGAGCTTCTGCGGCAGGCACTGCTCGCAGCCGCAGGATGGCAACAGAGCGGCGAGTCGGTCTTTCTCGCACGCGAACGGCATCTGCGGGCGCTCGAGCGCGCCGAGCGACATTTGGACGCCGCGCTGGGAGAGGCTGCCCGGTGGGAGCTCTTCGCAGAGGAATTGCGGCTTGCCCAGGAGGCGCTCGGCGAAATCACCGGCGAGTTCACCGCGGATGATCTGCTGGGTGAGATCTTCCGGCGCTTCTGCATCGGAAAATAGAGACGATTCCGGGCCTACCGCGAAGGTTCAAAGAAGCGTTGCCAGCCTTCGACGAACTGGGACGTGCTGTGACGGGTATCCCGCTGCGATTCGCCGAATTGCTGCCAGCCGTCCGCGATGGATCCTGCCGGGCTCGTCGAACGTCCCGAAGAGCCGTACGGATCTGGCTGCGGCAGTTGCGCGTCGGGAAAAGCGAATTGCGGGGCGTCGACATACGAGCGCGCCGAAAGTGCTGCGATGACGCCACCAATCAGCAAACCGGCGACCGCCGCGCGGGGATCGCCAACGCCATGGAGGCGCCCAGCACCCGCCCAGTGCGGTGGCGCATACCTCACCGTTTGAGCGTATGAAGGCAACGAGACGCAGGTTGCGGCCGTCAAGAGCAGGCAAGCAACAAGTCGGGCGGCAATGGATTGGGCCGGCATGGGAACCTCCGCATTTGAGAGCATGTCCCCATCTAATCACTTCCGGCCTGACGGATGGCTTACACCTGCCGATCGACGCGGCGCCCTACCGCTAAAGTACTGATTGTCAATAAAGAAGGTGGTCGGAACGGGGAGTTTCGTCCGCTGCCGCGGCGCGGTAGAATGCGCTTCCACACCGAAGATCGCTTCGGCCCCGGCGCCCGCCCGGGGCCGTTTTGTTTTCAGGAGCATGGTCGATGAATGCGCCGCGCCCACAAAGTCCTGCATCCCTCAGCGCCCCGGACTGGGTGCGACATGGTCGTCTGCGCGACTGGGTTGCGGAGATTGCGCAACTTGTGAAACCTGAGCGCGTCGTCTGGTGCGACGGGTCGCAGGCCGAATACGATCGGCTGTGCGCCGAACTCGTCGCAGGCGGTACCTTGCTGCGGCTGAACGAGCAGCTGCGTCCTGGGAGCTATCTCGCTCGCTCGCATCCGTCGGATGTAGCGCGCATGGAAGATCGCACTTTCATCTGCTCGGCGCGCAAGGACGACGCGGGTCCGACCAATAACTGGATGGACCCGCGCGAAATGCGCGCTAACTTGAATCGGCTGTTCGACGGGTGCATGCGCGGACGCACCCTGTACGTGTTGCCGTTCTCGATGGGGCCGATCGGCTCGCCGATCGCGAAGGCCGGAGTCGAACTGACTGATTCGGCCTACGTCGCGGTCAGCATGAAGCTGATGACGCGCATGGGTCGCGCCGTGGTCGAGCACCTGGGCGAGGACGGAGCGTTCATCCCCTGCGTGCACTCGGTCGGCGCGCCGCTCGCTCCAGCGCAGAAGGACGTGCCCTGGCCCTGCAACGAGAAGGAAAAATGGATCGTGCATTTTCCCGAGGAGCGCGAGATCTGGTCATTCGGCTCCGGCTACGGAGGCAATGCGTTGCTCGGCAAGAAATGCCTTGCATTGCGGATCGCGTCCGTAATTGCGCGCGACGAAGGCTGGCTCGCCGAGCACATGCTGGTTCTCGGCGTCGAAACGCCGGCTGGCGAAAAACACTACATCGGGGCGGCCTTTCCGAGCGCGTGCGGCAAGACCAATTTCGCGATGCTGATCCCGCCCTCGAGCTTCAAGGGCTGGAAGGTAACGACGATCGGCGAGGACATCGCCTGGATCAAGCCCGGGGCGGACGGTCGCTTTCATGCGATCAACCCTGAAGCCGGGCTCTTCGGTGTCGCGCCCGGGACTTCCATGGCGACGAACCCGAACGCCATGAAAATGCTCGAGCGAAACGTCATCTTCACCAACGTGGCGATGACGCCCGAGGGCGATGTCTGGTGGGAAGAAATGACCCGCGAAGCACCGGCGCGCCTGATCGATTGGCAGGGCAAGGAGTGGACGCCGGGTTGCGGGCGTCCCGCCGCGCATCCCAACTCGCGCTTCACGGTCGCGGCTACGCAATGCCCGTCGATGGATCCATTGTGGGAGGACCCACAGGGCGTTCCGATCTCCGCATTCATGTTTGGTGGCCGCCGCTCCTCGACGGTCCCTCTGGTGGTCGAGGCGCCGACGTGGGAAGAAGGTGTCTATATGGGCGCGACCCTTGGCTCGGAGACCACTGCGGCAATCACCGGCAAGGTGGGTGTGGTCCGGCGCGATCCGATGGCAATGATCGCGTTCTGCGGCTATCACATGGCCGACTATTTCGCCCACTGGCTGCGCATGGGGAAACGCGTGGCCCACCCGCCCCGCATCTTCCGCGTCAACTGGTTCCGCAAGGATGCAGCAGGCAAGTTCATCTGGCCCGGCTTCGCCGAGAACATGCGTGTGCTCAAGTGGGTCGTTGACCGCTGCGCGGGCAGGGCGGCGGGTTCGGACACAGCGCTCGGGGTGATCCCGCAGTACGACGACTTGCAATGGACCGGCCTGGAGCAACTGGAGCGCGCCCGCTATGAAGAACTCGCTCGCGTTGACGAGCCGGCCTGGAGCGAAGAGCTGAAGTCGCACGATGAGCTCTTTGCCAAGCTCGGCAGCCGCGTGCCGCCGGCGCTGGAAGCGCGCCGCGGCACCATGCACCAGAGACTCGCTGCGTAGTAGAGTTCCGCCGCCTAGCCGGCTTCGCGGGCTTTGGGTGGTCGCACCGAAATCGTATGACCCAGTTGCCAGGGACGGGGCAGAGCGGCATGCGCAGTCTTGACTGCGGCCATGCGATCGAGCAGCTCCGCCGGCATCGCCGCGGTGCGCCGCGTCGTCATCGAGACATAGGCCGAAAGCGATTCGTACGAGGCCGCGACGTAACCCTCGTCGGCGTGCATCATCTCCATGTAGAAATGAATTCGCTTCGCGTCGAAATCAATCAGGCGCGCTTCGAATTGCAGCCCGTCGCCTTCCTTCACCTCGCGCAGGAAATTGAGATGCGATTCCAGCGCGAAGGTCGATGCGCCGTGAAGCGCGCGAAACGCCGCCGTCAAGCCGAGAAAGTCGAAGAACAGATCGGCCGCCGTATCGAACGCGACATGGTAGTAGCCGACGTTCAGGTGGCCGTTGTAGTCGATCCATTCCTTGCGTACCCGCTCGCGCGCGGCAGAGAATGGAACCGGGATCGGGCTCTTCATGAGGGTAGGCGATTGTGATTCAAAATCGAGTGCTGAGTTTATCGATCCTGCTGCTCGTCGCATCGGGGCAAGGGCCCGCTGCTGGCCAGACGATTCAATCCGCCGAGCACGCGTTCCGGGTTGTAACGGTCGTGCAGGGGCTTGATCATCCGTGGGGTCTCGCGTTCTTGCCCGACGGACGCATGCTCGTAACCGAGAAAGCCGGACGGCTGCGCATCGTTCACGGCGGAAAACTCGAACCCAAACCGGTCGCGGGCCTGCCGCAAGTGACCGTCCTTGGGCAAGGCGGTTTGATGGACGTCGCGCTTCATCCGCGCTTCGCAGAAAACAGCTGGGTCTATCTCTCCTACGCTGCGCGTGGCGCTGATGGCGTGGGCACGGAGGTCGCACGCGGCAAGCTGGTTGGCGAGCGCCTGGAAAACGTCGAGATGATCTTTCGCCAGCAGCCCAAGGGAGACACCGCCCGGCATTTCGGCTCGCGGCTGGTGTTCGATCGGGCGGGATTGCTCTACATCACGCTCGGGGACCGCGGTGAGATGGAGCGCGCCCAGAAGCCCGGCGACCATGCCGGATCCGTAATCCGCCTGCACGATGACGGACGGATTCCCTCGGACAATCCTTTCGTCGGCAAAGCGGGCTGGAAACCGGAGAAATACACGGTTGGCAATCGCAACATGCAGGGAGCGGCATTGCATCCGCAGACGGGCGTGCTGTGGACCCACGAGCACGGGCCGCAAGGCGGCGACGAGATCAACGTGATCCGCGCAGGCGTGAACTACGGCTGGCCGGTGATTACCTACGGGGTCGAGTATGGCGTCGGCACGAAAATCGGCGAAGGCACCGCGAAGCCGGGAATGGCGCAGCCGATCCACTACTGGGTGCCATCGATTGCACCTTCCGGGATGGCGTTCTATACCGGTGCGCGATTTCCCCGCTGGAAGGGAAACCTTTTCGTCGGCGCGCTGCGCGGCGAAATCCTCGTGCGGCTCAGGCTGGACGGGGAGAAAGTTGCTCACGAGGAGCGCTTGCTGCGCGGCGTGGTCGGCCGCATCCGCGACGTTCGCGACGGACCGGACGGCTACTTGTACTTGCTCACGGACGCGCCGAACGGCGTGATCGCCCGCCTCGAGCCTCAATGAGCGTTCAGAGCGGCTGACACCGCTCAGTCGGCGCGCAGCCACGCAGCTGCGAGAGTCCCGGCGCAGATTGCGGCGATCGTTCCGGCAATAAACGCTGCGCTCGAATCCCAGCGCTCTACGAGCCAGCCGCCGGCCGCCATGCCGATCCCGACGCCGGCGAGGAGCCCGGTCGAGGACCACGTGAATGCTTCGGTCATGTGCTCTGGCGAGGCGTTGCGCGCGACGAGCATCGACTGAATCGTAAGGGTCGGCGCCATGATCACGCCGGCGGCGATGCTCACCGCGGCGAAAAACCAGATGTTCATCGGCAGCGCGAGAAGCGCGATTCCAGCACCCAATATCCAAAGCGCGACCGCGAACTGGCGCGCCAGCGGTAACCGCCAGCTCCTGCTGCCGTACGCAAGGCCGCCTACCGCGCTGCCCGCGCTCATCAAACCGAGCAGAACACCAGCGAGCGCCGGATTTCCGACCTCCGCGGAATACGCCGTCACGCCGATTTCCACCAGTCCGAATGCGCCGGCATATCCGAGGACGACGATGAAGAGAGACGGAAAACCCGGCTCGGTCAATGGACCGAACAGATTCTTTCGGGTGCGGATCTCGATTGGCCAATCGCGCAGCGCGGGCGAACGCAGAAACAGCAACGTTCCGCTGAAACCGCAGAGCGCCGCGAAAGACACTGCAACCGAGGCCGATGAGTACGCCACGAAAAACGCCACCAGCACGGGACCGGCGATGAAGATCGTCTCGATCAGGACCGCTTCGAGTGAATACGCGGTGGCAAGGAGAGATTCCTCGGCAAGCCTGCGTCGGAAAAAGGTCCGCATGCAGACGGTGATCGGTGGAAAAGTCGCTCCGGCTGCGAAGGCGAAAGCAAGCGAAAGGAACGCGCCATCCGCATCCGCACGTACCGCGAGAACGAGCGCTATCAGCGACGCGGGGAAAGCGCATGCAGACCACAGCAGTACGGCGCGCGGACCGGAACGATCGATGATTCGGCCAAGCACCGGCGCGAAGCACGCCAGGCCGACTACATACGCGGCCGCAGTCGCGCCCCCGCGAACGAAGGACCCGGTGGCTCCCTGCGACAGCAGCAGGATCGACAATCCAGTCAGTCCAATCGGCAGTCGCCCGATGATCGACGCGACCAGCACGGACTTGAAGTCCGGACGGGCAAGCAGCGTTGAGTAGCGCGCGAGAGAAATCATGGGTTGACGGCGAAGGGGCGGCGATTGTCGCATGCCTGCCTATCGCTGATGCGAGGTTGCTGCAATGCAGCATGATACAAGTATCAGATGTTCCACGTGAAACCTTTTCTGCCGCTCCGCCGCCGTGGTTTCACGTGGAACAATCACGTATTATTCGGCTCCTTCGGAAGGCCTGCTCGATGCAATATCCAAGCGAATTTGATGTGATCGTTGTCGGGGGTGGTCACGCCGGGACCGAGGCTGCTTTGGCCGCCGCCCGCATGGGATGTGAGACGCTGCTGCTTACCCACAGCATCGAAACGCTGGGCCAAATGTCCTGCAACCCATCGATTGGCGGGATCGGCAAGGGACACCTCGTCAAGGAAGTCGATGCGCTAGGCGGAGCGATGGCCATTGCCACCGACGAGGCGGGCATTCAATTCCGCACTCTGAACCTGTCGAAGGGTCCGGCAGTACGCGCCACGCGGGCGCAGGCGGATCGCCTGCTCTACAAGAAGGCGATCCGACGCCGACTTGAGAATCAGCCCCACCTCACGTTATTCCAGCAACCCGTGGACGACATCCTGCTCGACGCAGCTCGAGCAATCGGGGTGGTCACGCAGCTGGGGATCGTTTTTCGTGGCCGAACGGTCGTACTGACGACTGGGACGTTTCTCGCTGGGCTGATACACGTCGGATTGCAGAGTTATCAGGCAGGCAGGGCAGGCGAGCCAGCGTCCATGACGCTCGCTGCTCGGCTGCGCGAGATGAAGCTGCCGGTCGGCCGGCTGAAGACCGGAACGCCCCCGCGACTCGATGGCAACACGATCGATTTCTCCTCACTCGAAGTGCAGCCTGGCGATTCGCCGGAGCCCGTCTTTTCCTTTGTCGGGGGCCGCGACATGCATCCGCAGCAGTTGCCCTGCTGGGTCACCGAGACCAACAGCCGAACGCACGAGATCATTCGGCAGGGCCTGGACCGTTCGCCGATGTTTTCGGGCGTCATCACCGGGGTCGGCCCGCGCTACTGTCCCTCGATTGAGGACAAGATTCACCGCTTCGCAGCGAAGGCGAGCCATCAGATCTTCCTCGAACCCGAGGGTCTGACGACCCGCGAGATCTATCCCAATGGCGTTTCTACGAGCCTGCCATTCGACGTGCAGCTCGCGCTGGTGCGCTCGATCCGGGGGCTCAAGCAAGTCCACATTCTTCGTCCCGGATACGCGATCGAGTACGACTACTTCGACCCGCGCCACCTGAAGGCATCCCTGGAGACGAAAAGCATCCGCGGCCTTTATTTTGCTGGCCAGATCAACGGCACGACCGGCTACGAGGAGGCCGCCGCCCAGGGGTTGCTCGCGGGGCTGAATGCTGGCTTGCAGGCACAGGACAAATCTGCGTGGTGCCCGCGTCGCGATGAAGCGTACCTGGGCGTCCTCGTCGACGACCTCGTCACACGCGGCGTTTCCGAGCCGTATCGGATGTTCACGAGTCGCGCCGAGTACCGCTTGATGCTGCGCGAGGACAACGCAGACCTGCGCCTTACCGAAACGGGTCGCACGCTGGGTCTTGTCGACGATGCCCGGTGGGACGCCTTCAATCGCAAGCGTGATGCGGTGGCCCGGGAGACCGAGCGCCTGCGAACGACCTGGGTGAATCCGCGTACCGTGGAGCGCGCTCTCGCCGAGCAGATTCTTGGCCAGCCGATCGAGCGTGAATACTCGCTTTTGGATCTTCTTCGCCGGCCTAACGTCAGTTATCGCTCACTTTTGGAAATAGCATTGCCTGGACTGGGCGTAGAAGACGAGAAGGTCGCTGAGCAAGTCGAGATTCAAGCCAAATATCAAGGCTACATCGAACGCCAGCAGGGTGAGGTGAAACGCCACTCGGCGGCCGAATCGACGCGACTGCCCGTAGACGTCGACTACGCGGACGTGCGCGGCCTTTCCATGGAAGCACAGCAGAAGCTGAATCAATTCAAGCCCGAGACGATCGGGCAGGCGGCGCGCATTTCGGGTGTCACCCCCGCAGCGATTTCACTCTTGCTGGTGCACCTGAAGCGCGGACTGAACAAGAAAGGGAACGTCGAGAAGCAAAGCGCATGACGCCGCGTGCCGCCCTTGATCGTGGTCTCGGCGAATTGAACCTGGCGGTGCCGGATTCTGCGCGGGGCAAATTGGTCGCGTATCTGGAATTGCTCGCGAAATGGAATCAGACGTTCAACCTGACTGCGATTCGCGACCCGCTGCAAATGGTCAGTCACCACGTGCTCGATTCGCTGGCCGTGCTCGGCGAGCTTCCTGCCGGGCGTCTTGCGGATATCGGCTCGGGCGCGGGATTGCCAGGCATTCCGATTGCGATCGCCGAGCCTGAGCGCCCGGTCGTGCTGCTCGAGGCAAGCGACAAGAAAGGCTCGTTCCTGCGCCAGGCTGTGATCGAGCTCGGGCTCGCCAATTCGGCGGTCCATATCGGCCGCGCAGAGGCGTGGCGTCCGATCGAGCAGTTTGCAGTGGTGATCTCGCGCGCCTTCGCCGAGCTCGTGGAATTCATCACCTGCTGTCGCCACCTGGTCGCCGATGGTGGCGTGCTGGCCGCGATGAAGGCGGGCTATCCGCACGAGGAGCTTGCGCGCGCCGCCAGCAGTTGCGATTGCAGCGATGTCCGGCGTCTCGCGGTGCCCTTGCTCGACGCCGAGCGACACCTCGTGTTGTGCAGGCTGAAGAGCTGAGCATGGCGCGCACGGTGGCGGTCGCAAATCAGAAGGGCGGCGTCGGCAAGACGACGACGAGCGTGAATGTCGCCGCAGGCTTGGCGAAGGCGGGCAGGCGCGTGCTCCTGGTGGATCTCGATCCGCAAGGCAATGCGACCATGGGAAGCGGCATCGACAAGCGCAAGGTCACGCGAACGGTGTATCACGCGCTGCTCGGGCTCGGAGACATCGGGACGATCCGAATGCCCTCGACAGCCGGCGGATACGATCTCGTTCCGGCGAACCGCGATCTGGCGGGCGCAGAGGTGGAGCTCGTCGATCTTCCCAACCGCGAAGCGCGGCTGCGCTCGGCGCTCGAGCGGATCGCGCCGGAGTACGACTTCGTATTCATCGACTGCCCGCCATCGCTGAGCTTGCTCACGCTGAACGCGTTCGCTGCAGCCGATGAAGTGCTGATCCCTATGCAATGCGAGTACTACGCGCTCGAAGGGCTGTCCGATCTGGTCGGCACGATCAAGCGGGTGCGCGCCAACATCAATCCGCGTCTCGAGATCGCGGGACTTTTGCGCACGATGTACGACGCGCGGAATACGCTCTCGCATCAGGTCTCGCAGCAGCTCGAGCAGCACTTCGGCGACAAGGTGTATCGCACCCTCGTGCCGCGCAACGTGCGGCTCGCCGAGGCGCCGAGCTTCGGTGCGCCGGCCGTGGTTTGGGACCCGAGCTCGAAGGGTGCGCAGGCCTACCTTGCGCTGGCCGACGAAATCCTCGCGCGCGCCGGATTTCTCGACGGAAAAGCTGCCTGAGAGGCCGCCAGAGTGAGCAAACACAAAGGATTGGGACGTGGCCTTGATGCGCTTCTCGGCGCGGATGAATCGGAGCGCAAGGACGCTCTCGGTACGCTTCCGGTCGGTGCGATCCGGCCGGGCAAATACCAGCCGCGTACCCGGATGGACGAGGCGGCGCTCGGCGAGCTCGCAGCCTCGATCCGTGCAAAGGGGCTGATGCAGCCCGTGCTCGTTCGGCCCGTCGAGCGCGGATCGTTCGAGCTGATCGCTGGCGAGCGCCGCTGGCGCGCCGCGCAGATGGCCGGGCTGACCGAGATTCCCGCGCTAGTGCGCGAGGTGCCCGATGAAACCGCGCTTGCGATGTCGCTCATCGAGAACATCCAGCGCGAGGATCTCAATCCGATGGAAGAGGCCTCCGGCGTGCAGCGGCTGGTGGACGAATTCCGGATGACGCATGATCAGGCGGCGGACGCGATCGGCCGCTCGCGCAGCGCAACGACGAACCTGCTGCGCCTGCTCAAGCTGACGAAGCCGGTGCAGCAGATGCTGCTGCAGGGCGCACTCGAAATGGGACATGCGCGCGCGCTGCTGATGCTCGAAGGCGCGCGCCAGGTCGAGGCAGCGAATCGCGTCGGAGCGCGCGGTCTTTCGGTGCGCGACACGGAAGCGCTGGTACGGCGCCTGGCACGAACGCCCAAGTCGCGCGGCCGGCCGGGCGCGGATCGCGACCTGGCGCGGCTTGAAGAGGAAGTGTCGGAACGACTCGGTACGACCGTCGAGATTCGTGCCGGGCGCAAGGGCAAAGGAAAAATCGTGCTGCATTTCTCCGGGCTCGATCACCTCGATCAGCTGCTGAAGAAACTGCGCTGATCGCGCATGCTGTTTGCACTGCAGCACATTGACCCGCGGCGCTTGATCCGAATATACTTTCGCCCGCTTCCAGGGGGCGTGGATCGATGAACGCCAGTCCTCGCGCCCTGAGAAGGCCGATCCGCACTGTATTGCGCTGGCAGTTGCTCGCGACTGCCGCCTTGACGCTTGTGGCCGGGCTGGTGGCCGGCGTGCATGGTGCGCTGTCCGCGGCCTTGGGGGGAGCGGTCAGCATGTGCGCTGGGGGGGTATCGGCCGTCGTGGCTACACTGGGAAACACTGGATCCGCGGCAGGCAGCGTGGTCAGCGCGCTACGCGCCGAAGGGGTGAAGATCGCCTTGATCGTGGGCCTGCTCTGGCTGGTGCTCGCGACCTATGCGGATGTGGTGGCGCCTGCATTCTTCGGGTCGTTCATAGCGACGATCCTGATTTTCTCGATGGCGTTTTTTGTACGCGAACACGAATAACGCTCCACGATGGCCGCCGACAAAGAGCTCACCGCCACCGACTACATCAGTCACCACCTGGCCTTCTTCACTAAGCCGGTCGGCGAGGGTGGGTTCTGGACGTTGAATATCGACTCGCTCGTCGTGTCCGTTTTGGTCGGCGTTCTCGGATTCGGCTTCCTCTGGTGGGTAGTGAAGAACGCCACCACGGGCGTTCCTGGGAAGCGCCAAGCGCTGGTCGAATTTCTGTTCGATTTCGTGTCCAGCCAGGCAAAGAGCATCTTTCATCATGGCGACTTGAACAAGTTCGTCGGGCCCCTAGCGCTCACAGTGTTTGTCTGGGTGATGTTGATGAATGCGATGGATTTTCTTCCCGTGGATGTCGTGGCGGTTGCCACGCATGGGATTTCCGAGCACGGGTTTCGCATCGTCCCCACCGCGGACGTGAACACCACGTTTGCGCTTGCGCTCACGGTGTGGCTGCTGATGATCTTCTTCAACATCAAGGTGAAGGGCCTGGGCGGCTGGCTGCACGAGCTCACCTGCGCGCCGTTCGGCGCGAAGCCGTTATGGGCGGCCCCGTTTCTGATCTTCTTCAACGTGCTGTTCAACTTGATCGAATACATCTCGAAGCCGCTGTCGCACTCGCTGCGACTTTTCGGCAATATGTACGCGGGCGAAATTATCTTCCTGCTGCTCTGGATGTGGGCGGCGCACGCGACGTTTACGGGAGGATTCTGGAGTTCTGCCGGCGGCGTGACTTCGTTGGTTCTTTCGATCGGCCTCGGCGTGGTATGGGGACTGTTTCATATCCTGATCGTTATCTTGCAAGCGTTCATTTTCATGATGCTCACCGTCGTGTACATCGCGCTTGCCCACGAGCATCACTAGCCCGCACTAACCGTTATCGCACTCTCCGCAGAAAGGGAAATCAAAAATGGACAAACTGCAGTATCTGGCAATGATCCAGGCCTACACCAGCATCGGGATTGGCCTGATGATCGGGGTCGGCGCAGCGGGCGCCTGCATCGGCGTCGGCGTCATGTGCAGCCGCTTCCTCGAAGCCGCTGCGCGGCAGCCCGAGCTTACCAATTCGCTGCAGGCGAAGGTGTTCCTGCTGCTCGGTTTGATCGACGCGTCGTTCATTATCGGCGTCGGCCTTGCGATGATGTTCGCGTTTGCCAACCCGCTGCTCGCGGTGATTCCGAAGTAACCGGTCTGGCCGACCTTTTCTCTAGGGTGACGGGATGAACATCAACTTGTCGCTGCTCGCGCAAGTGATCGCGTTCGGGCTTTTTCTTTGGTGCACGAAGAAATGGGTTTGGCCGATGTTGCTGACCAAGATCGAGGCGCGCCAGAAGCAGATTGCGGACGGTCTTGCGGCGGGCGAGCAAGGACGCAAGTCGCTTGAGGTGTCGACGCGCCAGGCCGAGGAAGCAATCAAGGAGGCGCGCACGCGCGCTGCTGAGATCGTCTCCCAGGCGGAGAGGCGGGCGTCACAGTTGATCGAAGAGGCAAAAGGCGCTGCCAAGGAAGAAGGGACGCGCGAGAAGGCCGCGGCCAAGGCTGAGATCGGACAGGAAGTGCAGCGCGCTCGCGAGCTTTTGCGTGAGCAGGTGGCAGCGCTTGCCGTGGCGGGCGCCGAGAAGATCCTGCGACGCGAAGTCGACGCCAAGGCGCACACGGAACTGCTCGAAGGCATCAAGAAGCAACTCTGAGGATCGATGGCCGAGCCCAGCACCATTGCGCGCCCCTACGCCGAAGCGGTTTTCCGGCTCGCGGACGCACAAGGCAAGCTCGCCGAGTGGTCGGGTGTGCTTGCGAACCTTGCGGCGGTCGCGTCCGACGACCGAATCCGCGCAGCCATCGGCGATCCGAACCTCCCGGCGGCGAAGGTGGCGGGATTGTTCATTGCGATCCTTTCCGGAAAGCTCTCCGGCGATGCGGAGAATCTGGTGCGCGTGCTGGCGGAGAACGGGCGCCTGGAGGTGCTTGCCGAGGTCCGCGCACAGTACGAGACGCTCAAGAACGAGCGCGAGGGCGTGGTCGAAGCCGAGGTATACACGGCGTTCGACATGGACGAGGCGCAACTGGCCGACCTGGTCGCGCGACTCGAGAAAAGGACCGGCCGCAAGGTGAAGGCGCGCGTCCACCTGGACAAGGATCTGATCGCCGGCGTCAAGGTGGTGCTCGGCGACAAAGTCATCGACGGCTCGGCGCGCGCGCAGCTTGGCGCGCTCGAAAACGCATTGAAGGCATAAGGAGCAGCCATGCAACTCAACCCCTCCGAAATCTCTGAGCTCATCCGCAGCCGGATCGAGAATCTCGACGCCGGCGCGCAGATGCGCACTCAGGGGACGGTGGTCTCCGTGACGGACGGCATCTGCCGCATTCACGGCCTCTCGGAAGTCATGCAGGGCGAGATGCTCGAGTTTCCGAAGAACACGTTCGGCCTTGCGCTCAACCTGGAGCGCGATTCCGTCGGCGCGGTGATTCTCGGCGAGTACGAGCACATCACCGAGGGCGACACGGTCAAGTGCACCGGGAAGATCCTGTCGGTGCCGATCGGCCCGGAACTGCTGGGACGCGTGGTCAATTCGCTTGGCGCGCCGATCGACGGCAAGGGCCCGATCAACGCCAAGCTGACCGACGTGATCGAGAAAGTCGCGCCGGGCGTGATCGCCCGGCAGTCGGTCTCGCAGCCGGTGCAGACCGGGCTCAAGGCGATCGACGCGATGGTGCCGATCGGCCGCGGCCAGCGCGAGCTGATCATCGGCGACCGCCAGACCGGCAAGACCGCGGTGGCGGTGGACACGATCATCAACCAGAAGGGCAAGGATCTGTTTTGCGTCTACGTGGCGATCGGCCAGAA
>Ga0075429_100001625_pt1 | contig 18587 bp, 11 predicted proteins | sample RhiMetdeltSRZDD3_FD_75295 | JGI IMG/M metagenome (GOLD analysis project Ga0075429, IMG submission 75295) | Populus rhizosphere microbial communities from Tennessee, USA - Rhizosphere MetaG P. deltoides SRZDD3 | ecosystem: Host-associated > Plants > Roots > Rhizosphere > Soil | place: USA... | reverse complement strand
GCGCTCGCGGCTGCGCCGTCACCCGCCCCTCCCTCGCGGTTGGTCACGGGCGACATCGGCTTGGAACATGCCGTCAGCAGGGCGGCGAGACTCACACCGATGCAGGCGGTTCGGGCAGCCGGGACCATCAGGACCTCCACATTCCCCCGGTCCAACGCCCTGCCTCGGGACGTTAGTCCCGAGGACGTGCCGGGCTCAAGACCTGATTTCCCGGCGGTCAGCGCGGATGGGCAGGAGCATAGGGTCAGCTAGCCCCGCTCGATGCTCACCACCACGCCCATCATGATCCGCGCCTGGACCGTGTCGCCCTCGTGGAGATCGGACGGGCACTCGGCGGCCCCCAGTCGCACGCTCAGCGGCGCAGTCCCGGGCTCGTCCACCTGGAGCACGAGGTCCAGGTAGCGGTCGCCGTGCAGGCTCACCGCGTGCACCTGCAACACGGTCGCTTTTCGGGTCTGCGGCAGCAGGAAGCTCATGCCCCGCAGGTTGGATGCCCCTGTGACAGGGGTCAAGCGGGGCGCGTGCGCGGCGATCGCCGTGCGACATCGCGCGAGTGGCCTTGCAGGACGCAACGAATGCGTGCATCCGGCGACCCGCTCCGATCGGATGCGTGCACGACGCATGTCCGCAGACGCCGCGTGGGGCATTTTGTCCGCGATGTCCGACATGAATATGGAATCGACTCCCACATCATTCATACGCTTATCCAAGAGCAAGTCGTGTGACTGACCTATGCGCCCCACTCTCGAATGCCCTCTCGGCATCCCGCACGCGTCGATCCTGACCTGCTTCCCACCTCAGAAGGGCTCCCATGTCCCCCACTGCGAATGCTGCTCTCTCGACCTGGCGCAATCTTGCTGTCGGCGCACTCGTCGCCCTTGCACTCATGCCCGTGAGCGATGCGGCGGCCGAGCAGATGACCGTCAAGGCTCGCCTGCTGAAGAATGTCCCCATCGGCTCGCATGTGAGCGTTGGTCCGGCGACGTTCGTCGGCACCGCCGCCTATTCGAACTACACCAGCTCCGGCGTGTTCTTCGCGAACGGTGGCGCGGCCAATGTCGCGGGGAATACCATCACCCGGCTCCTGGCCGACGACGTCACACCGCTCGGCTCGAAGGTCGGCGCAGAAGTGCGCGAGATCAAGTTCACGGTGGCGAACCTCAACGCGTCGCCCGTCAGTGCCCGTGCTCACATCCGCTTCTGGAGTGACGCCGCCGGTGCTCCCGGGACCTACTACGACGTCCCGTTCGACGTCGGCTTCGACGCCGACTTGTTCCTCCCCACGGGCCTCAACTTCCTGTTCATCGCGGTGGATCCGGCTTCGTTCACGCTGCCGGCGGGTCCGCTCTGGTGCGGCATCTCCTATGACGACAAGGACGGCGCGTTCGTCACGAGTGCGGCCCAGCTCAACAACCTCGCTCAGGCCATCTCCGGCACGGCCAGTGTAGGCTCGACGGTCGATGGTGCATTCCAGACGACCAGCGCCGGTTCGTTCTTCGGTGACGACAGCCCAGCCGGAGTCGCCCTGAATCCCGGCCCCGCGCACTTCAACCTCGCGCTCGAACTGATGGTGGACGAAACCACCCCCACGGCCAAGTCCACGTGGAGCCGTGTGAAGCAGCTCTACCGGTAGTCACACCGTGGGCCCATGCCGGGCTCGTGAAGGAACCTGTTGCGGCCACCCTCGACCGAGGGTGGCCGCACTGCTGCTGGAGGTCCAGCGCTGCGAGGAATCGAAGTAGGCTCGCGAGCGATCCTGCGCTCCGCGCGAGTGAACGGCGGGGTTAGTCGCCGCGTAAGGCTACTTCGCCACCGGGTAGATCGTCTTCCAATCATCCCGCATGCTCACCACCGTCCACGCCCTCGCCTTCGCCTCGTCGAGCGCCTTGTCGAGCCGGCCGATCGACGACGTGCGATCGTACGCCCATTCGCGCGCGGCATCGGTGTGGTGGACGAGAAGGCACAGGCGCGACCCGGCCCCGGACGCGGTCCACTGCAGCATCTCCAGATCCCCGTCGGAGTTGCCGAACGCGGCGATCGGCCGCCGGCCGATGTGGCGCTGGATGCCGATCGGCTTGCCGGCCTTGTCGTCCACGAACTCCGCCTCGGGCAACCGCACGAGCACCGCTCGCCCGTCACGCAACTCGAACTTCATCTGGATCATGCTGCCGACCACCTGCTCGGGCGGGATGCCGTAGACAGCCTCGGTCCACGGGCGCATGAAGTCGACGCCTCCCCCCGACACCACGTACGTCTTGAAGTCGTTCGCACGCAGGTAGGTGAGCAGCTCCAACATGGGCTCGTAGACCATCTCGGTGTAGGGTCGCTTCGTCACGGGGTGCTTCGCGACGGCCAGCCAGTCCTTGACGATGCGCTCGAATTCTTCGCTCGTCATGCCCGCGTGCGTGGCCATCAGGATCTCGAACAGGCCGCGCTCGCCGCCTGCCAGGGCCGCTTTCACGTCGTCCTTGAGCAGTGACGCGAACGGCTCCTGGGACTTCCACTCGGGATGGAGCGGTGCCAGTGCCTTCACGCGATCGAGCGCGAAGAACAACTGCGTGTACATGGGTTGCTCGGCCCACAGCGTGCCGTCGTTGTCGAACACGGCGATGCGCTCGGCCGCGGGGACGAAACCCTCGCCACCCGGTTGGGTGACCTTCTGCACGAACGCCACGATGGCGCGCTTGGAGTCCCCCTCGTACCAGGCGGGAAGGGGATCCTTCGCCGGAGCGGAAGCGCTGCCCTGAGCGCCTGCGGACGGAGCGAACAAGAGGACACCGGACATCCACCATGCAAATGCGGTGGTGAGGCGCGCCTGCGGTCGAAGGGTCATCGCTCGGTCTCCTGGCTCGCGCCGCTGCGGGAACGAGCCCGGCGGCACGATGCACTTCACTCGTTGAGGTCCTTGTCCCTCCAGTACTTCGTCCCCGCGATCGTGGCCTGCAGCGCGAAGCCCGTCTCGGTCATCTGGTAGATCTCGATCAGGTTGCCGCCGGTGTCCACGGCACCTTCCTTCGCCGCCGAGCCGCCCTTCTGTGCTGCCTTCGCGGAAGCATCGGCCTCGCCGCCGAACTGCCAGCCGCTCTCGACGAATTTCTTGAGGACGCCGGCGTCCTTGAAGATGAACACGGCTCGCATGCTCTTCGCACCCAGCCCGAACCCGCCGCCCAGCGTGCCCATGTCCATGAACGTCTCCTTGCCCGTCTGCCGGTCCACGACCAGGCCATAGCCGGTTCCGGCACTCAGGAGCACGATCTTGAGACTCTTGTTGTTGAACGTGGCGTAGCCGGCGGCCTTGTCCATCTTGGACTTCGCCTCGGGGTGCGCCTTGTAGAGCTTGGCCAGGATCTCGACGCGCTCCCGCCGGATGGCGGCGCGCTTCTCGTTCTGGGTGTCGCCCTTGGGGCCGGTCAGGCCGGCGGACGCGGCCGTGGGCCACGAACACGTGAGCGCGAGCGCAAGCAGCAGGAGCAAACGGGGGATGCTCGTCATGGGAGTCCTTTCCGGTCGGCCAACCGTTCCAGCGGCCGGGCGCATGTTACCCCTGCGACGAGCACTCCGCTTGGATCCGCGCTCGGGTCGAGTCTGGGGGCTCGGCAGGGCCTTTGGGCCTGGCGTTCACGTGCACATCACTCCCGCGGCGTCACTCCATCTCGAGGTCCCGCATGCAGCTTTGTCGTCCGCTCTCGATGAGACGGATATATTGATATGCACTGCGAGCGACACGCGCACACGATGATGCGGCCCCAAACGCCATTGGGTTTCTATGCTCGGTTCTCGTGTTGCAACCACTTGCTCTAGTCCCACTGACGATTTGGATTGCCGAATCGCGGCGCTACCGCGACTGTGAGCGTGGGGGCCGCATCGAGCGTCCTCTCACTCATGGGAGGAAGCATGCTCAGAAGGATGGTCGCGGTACTGCTCCTGGCGTCGGTGACACTGCTCCAGGTCCAGCCCGCCCTGGCGCAGACGCCCTCCCCCGAGATTCCCGCCCCAACCGCCCCCGCTCCCGCGGTCCAGGACACGTCGCCGGCCACGCCGCAGGCGAATATCGGCGATTGCGCCTTGCGTGGCCGCGCGGATGGCGAGAAGACATCGACGGGGGGCGCGTTCACCGTCGGCATCACGAGTGGACTTCTCCTCGGCTTGATCGGAACGGCCATCGCGTATGTTGGCCAGGCCGAGCCCAAGCCGAGCCAGGCGCAGTCGGCGGCGAACCCGGGCACAGGCTGCCGGCTGGCCTATGAGGACGCCTTCGGTGACGCCGGCAAGCAGCGGAAGAGGAACTCCGCGCTCTTGGGTGGCCTGATCGGAACCGCGATCATCGTGATCGCCATCACGTCCTCCAGCAACTAGCGGCGCGGTTCCGGCACGAGCGCTCCACGCACGAACGGGCCCGGCGTCGCGCCGGGCCCGTTCGCTGCGGCTCGATGTCTCGTGCACCGGCCATCGCCAGCGCGACCGGTCACTGCACCACGACGAACCTCACCGCGTTGCTCTCGCCGCCCCGATTCACGCGCGCCAGGTACAGGCCGTTCGGCACGCGCCCGCCCGAGCGGTCCCCCAGGCCCCAGGCCACTTCACTGTGGCCCGCGGGACGCTCCCGATCGTCACTCCACACCTCGCGGCCCAGCACGTCGAAGACGCTGAGGCCCACGCGTGCGGCGGTTGGCAACTCCAGCGCGAACGTGACGCCGCGGCGGCTTGGGTTCGGATAGGCAGCCCGCACCTTCACTTCGCGCATGGGGCCGCCTTCGCCCACGCTCAGCGTGACGCCCTGGTACTCGAGCGCGCCGCGGTCGGCGAACGGAACCGTCCCGGAGCCCGTGTTGGGGGTGGCCGGCACGTCGATCCGCCAGTGCTGCTCGGCGTCGGTCTCCATCCACCCCGGCAGGTCCGTCCGCGCCGCGTCGATGGCGGGCGAGTCGCTCTTCAGGTGGAAGTCTCCCTCGAACGCGTTCACGAACCTCGGGTCGGCGCCGAAGCTGTGCTGGCCCATGCCGGTCGCGGCCTGCATGTCGAGGACGGTCCGGTAGACCGACGGCCCCAGCTTCACCGGCGGCAGGTCCGCGATGTTCCAGTAGATGTCGTGGTCCGCGTCCAGCCCGGGCAGCGAGCTGGCGTCCACGTACAGGCAATACGATTCGGGCGCCAGCGCGCGGTTCACGGAGATGTTGTTGTACAGGTGCGTGCCGGTCGAAGTGCCCTCGACCGAGAAGCCTTCTGTGGCGTTGCCCCAGGCACTGTTGTTGAGCAGCGTCGTGCCCGTGACGTAGAGCAGCGCGAAGCCGTGATCCCCGTTGCTCCAGGACACGTTCTGGCGGACGAGGCAGTCGTTCGACCCCGTCTGGATCTCGAGGCCGCTGTCCTGGTTCTCGTGTACCAGGTTGTCCTGGATCGTGTTGCCGGGCGAGTTGGCCAGGTAGATCCCGGTCGCCCAAGCCTCGCCCGCGTGAGCGTTGGCGAAGGATTCGTTGTGCTCGATGAGCGAGCCCGTCACGCCGGCGCGGAACTCGATGCCATGATGGTTGTTCCCGCTCACGTGATTGCCCTGGACCAGCACGCCGGATGCGTTCGTCACGGCGATCCCGGCCGAGAACGACTGGGAGACGGTGTTGTTGCGGAGCTTCACCCCGGCGCCGCCCAGCACCTCGATGCCCTTGTCTCCCGCGCGCGTGATCGTGAACCCGTCGATCTCGACGTGATTTCGGCCCTGCAGCAGGAACCCGTGTGACCGCATGCTCACCGCAAGCGCATGACTCGCCGGGTTGCCTCCTCCCACGTTCACGACCAGGCCCACGCCCTGGAACCAGCCGAACGAGCCGGCTTCCACCAGCGCGGGCTCGGGCTGCGCCGACTCGGTGAGGCGGGCGCCGTCCGCGAACACCTGCTTGGGACGGACGCCCACGACCGGGGCCACCCAGGCGTCGCCGGACAGCTGGGTGAACCAGCCCGACCAGCTCATGTCCTCCGACGCGTCCACCACGGCGTTCCCCATCGCGCGGATCACCACCGGGCTCTCCGCCGTTCCCGAGGCGGGAACCATCACGCGCTCCCGGTAGACACCGGGCAGGACGATGACCGTCACGCCGGGCTCAGGATTCGCAGCCAGCGCTTCGCTGATGGACCGGTAAGGCAGGTTCGCCGTTCCCGGACCCGTGTCCGAGGCACTGGCATGCGTGACGTCCACGTATACGACCTTCTCGGCACGAGCCGGCGCCGCGCTGAAGGTGATCCCAAGCAGCGCCGATACCAGCGTGAGCCTCGGGGCGGGTCGCTTTCGCGCGGGGATCACCCGGCGCACGCGTTCCGGCGCGGGCTGGGGTTCGAGATGGCGCGACATGGATTCCTCCATAGAGATCTCGTACTCAGAGAGAGAGCGCGGCTAATGTGAGTGGGCGATCCGCCCCAGTGTCCGGGGGCCGTGGTCGTGAGCAGACCGGTTCACGGCACCTTCGATCGTGACGAGTGCGTCGCGTACCAATTTCTTGATCAAGGCGTGTCACGCAGTGCGCGCTCGGCGCGTGATAGAATGGGGTGAGGATGAGCACTTCCACGGCTCGGTTCCGTCATCAGGCGAACAGGCGTACCCGGCGTGGCCGACGGCTCACCGTTCGCACGGTGATCACGGGGATCACCCTCGCCACCGCGCTCGCCTGTGCGGAACGTCCGCACGCTCAGGGGGTGCCGGGCTTCCTCGGCACCATCACCGATTCCCAGGCGGTGTTCTCCGTTCCCTCCCTGCCCCGGCCCGCCTACCTCACGCCCGTCACCGATCCCACGTTCGGCACGCGCATCACGCGCATCACCGGGGACGCGGGCTCCATCATCTCGCCCACGCTCGGCTTGTGGGGCAACGACGCTCGCCAGGTCTACTCCAAGCAGCAGCCGTGGAACTCCACCGGCACGCTGCTGTCCGTCGAGAACCGCGCGGGTGACGCCAGCGCGTCGCCCCTGATCCTGGACGGCGAGACCTACCAGCCCAAGTACACGCCGTGCAGCGCGTTCGACAACTACGAGTATCGCTGGCACCCCAGCCCCGACTACCCGAACGTCCAGATCGCCGTCAGCCGGGCGGGCACCGAGCTGATGTGGTTCGACGTGGCGAACTGCCGCAAGCTTCGCACCTGGACGCTGCCCTTCCCGGCCAACTACGGCATCGGCAGCGGCGAGGGCAACGTGTCCGACGACGGCCGCTACGCGGTCATCAGCGACGGTACGCGCATGGTCGTGGTGGACATGGACCCGCGTGGCAACGCTCCCGCCTACCCGTTCAAGCGCATCGGCCCGGTCTACACGTTCGCGCCCTGCAGTCTCCAGACCGGGGACGCCATGTTCTGCCCCAACGGCAACATCAGCATCTCGCCGTCCGGCCGCTACATCGACCTCAAGTTCGGCAGCGGCGGCGTGAGCTGCGACACGCTCTGTGACATGCACCGCATCTTCGAAGTGGACAGCCTGCTCGCGATCCGCCCGCATCGCATGGCGGACAACTCGCTGCGCTGCGGCTCGTTCGCCTCCCGCCCCGACGGCTGGGTGTTCCCCCTGAAGCACGCCGACATGGCCCTGGATCCGTTCGACAACAACGAGGACGTCCTGTTGGGGGGCCGCGCCTGTCCCGGCAGCTCGCTCGGGCGAGTCGTCAAGGTGCGCCTGCGCGACGGAAAGGTGACAGCGCTCACAGACCCGTCCAACGAGGCTTCCTACTCGCATGGCTCCGCACGCAACACGCAGCGGCCGGGCTGGTTCTACGTCACTTACGCCAAGGCCTCCGGCAGCGCGGGCCGGCGCTTCTCGGGTGAGATCGTCGCGGTCAAGCTCGACGGCAGCGGCACCGTCCAGCGCTTCGGGCACTATCGCAGCACCGCCGGCAGCTACCGCGCCCAGGCGCACGCGGTGCCCTCCCCCGATGGGCGACGCATCCTGTTCGCCAGTGACTGGGCCGAGGGGTGTGGCAGCGACTGCGGGAGCCCCACGGTGTTCAGCGGGTACGTGATCGACGCGCGCACCGGCCGCGACTCGATTCCGCCGGACACCGTTCAGGACCTGCGCAAGAAGTAGCCGTCGCGAGACGGTGCGGCTCACACCGCGACCGCCTGGGGCTGTGCCTGGTCCACGAACTGGCGATGCCAGCTCTCGAGCATCATCAGGTTCCAGATCTGCGTGTGCCAGTTGCGCGTGCCCTGGGCGTGCTCGCGCAGCATGCGCTCCACGAACCGGCGCTCGAAGTAACCGCGATCGAGTGCGCGCGACGACAGCAACAGGTCGTGCGACAGGTCCTTGAGGTCGCCACGGAGCCACTGGTCCACGGGAGCGTTGAAGCCCATCTTGCGGCGATCCAGCACGTCGTCGGGGACGATGCCACGGAGTGCCCGCTTGAGGATGGCCTTGGTCCGGCGCCCGTCCAGCTTGAGGCGTGCGGGCAGGCGTGCCGACCACTCCATGAACACGTGGTCGAGGAATGGAGAACGCGCCTCGAGCGCCACGGCCATCGACGCGATGTCCACCTTGGTGAGCAGCGCGTCGGGCAGGTAACCCACCACGTCGGTATAGAGCGTCGCGTCCAGGAAGTCCGCAGCACCCGCCTCGCGGTAACGCGCGTAGAGCAGCTCCTCGGCGTCGGCCCGCCCGACATCGCGGCGGAACGCGGCCGTGTAGAGTGCCTGCTTGGTCTCCAGGTCGAACTGGGCCTGCCACGCCGCATTGCGCGCCTCGGGATTGCGGCCGAGCGGCGCGAGGAAGCGCTTGAGCCGCCAGCGCGCGCTCGCCGAGGTGGCGCCGTGGGGCAGCAGGTCGAGCATCCGGCGCACCGCGCCGCTGCCGAGCACGGCCGCGAGCGGGCCGAGCCGCAGCGCGAGTGCATTGGCGACGTAGCGGTCGTATCCGGCGAAGTTCTCGTCGCCGCCGTCGCCGTTGAGCACGACGGTGACATGTTCGCGCGCGAGCTTGCTCACGTAGTACGTGGGCACGGCCGAGGCATCGGCGTAGGGCTCGTCGTAGTGCCACACCAGCCTCGGCAAGACCTCCAGTGCATTGGGACGCACCGTGAATTCGGTGTGCTGCGTGCCGAAGTGCGCGGCGGTGGCACGCGCGAACGCCAACTCGTCGTACGCGTCGTCGTCGAACCCGATCGAGAACGTTCGCACGGGGCCTGTGGCGCGGCGGCACATCATCGCCACGACCGCACTGGAGTCCACACCGCCCGAGAGGAACGCACCCAGCGGCACGTCGGCGATCATGCGGAGTGCCGTGGCCTCCTCGAGCCGCTGGATCAGCTCGGCCTCGAGATCCCGTTCCTCCCGCTCGTTGCGCGCGAGATGCTTGGGCCCATATTCCAGCTTCCAATAGCGTTGAACCTGCACACGGCCCTCGCGTGCGATCAGGTAGTGGCCGGGGGGCAGCTTCTGCACGCCCTTGAACGCGCACATGGGCGCGGGCACGCACTGGTACGTGAGGTAATGATGCAGGGCGACGAGGTCGGGCTCGCGATCCACGTCGGGGTCCTGCAGCACGGCCTTGATCTCGGAGGCGAACGTGATGCCGCGCTCGTCCGCATGGTAGGCGAGCGGCTTCTTGCCCAGGCGGTCACGGGCGATGAACAACTGCTGCTCGCGCGCGTCCCAGATCGCGAACGCGAACATGCCCCGGAGGAAGCGCAGGCAGTCCACCCCATAGCGCTCATAGAGGTGAAGGATCACCTCGGTGTCGGTGCGCGAGCGGAACACATGGCCGGCGCTCTCGAGCTCGGCGCGCAACTCGAGGAAGTTGTAGATCTCGCCGTTGAACGTGATCCACAGAGCGCCGTCGGCGTGCGACATGGGCTGGTGCCCGGCCGCCGACAGGTCGACGATCGCCAGCCGCCGGTGACCCAGCGCGACCTGGCCATGGGCCCAGATCCCGGCGTCATCGGGGCCGCGATGCGCGATGACATCGCACATCCGCCTGATCAGCGCCGGTTCGGCCCTGCAGCCCGGCTCGAACTCCAGCCTTCCGGCGATGCCGCACATGGTGGATCTCCCCCATCAATGCGCGCTTTCACCCGGCCCGGCAGGGTCGGGGGGTCAGCGCGCGACGACGAATCTTCCGGCGACAGATCGCTCAGCTGCTTGTGCCCGATAGGAATAGACGCCAGAGGCGAGTCGGTGGCCGTGATCGTCACGGGCGTCGAAGTTTAATGAGTGCAAACCGGGTGCCATGTCGGCATCCTCTAGCAGGGCGCGCACATGCCGCCCCGAAGCGTCGTGGAGGTCCACGCGGAGCGCGCCGCGGGCCGTGGTCGTGAACTGAAATGCCGCCCTGTGGCGCGTCACGGCAGGGACCACGCGGGAGCTGAAGATGCCCGTGGGGGCAGCACCGGGGTCGCTTTCCTTCAACCCGCCCCGGGCCGCTGCGGACCCTCGGGGGGCGGCTCGAACTCGCCGCTTCCCGCGATCGGCTCGCCCGGAGGGATGCGCCTGGTCCACGAAGGTCGTCCCCGCGCCGGTGCGCGTGGCGGCGAGCCCCAGGAGCAGCGCGCCCGCGCCCAGGGCGCGGACGGTGACGACGGCGGAGCACGCCCCGGATCGCTGCCCGCTTGCCCTCCAGACCATCGCCGAGCCCCCCGGTGGGTGCGCGAACGCACCCAGCCCGGAGGGTCAGGAGGTCATCGCACGAATACCAGTCTTCCGACGGCCGATCGCTCGGTCGCCTGCACACGATAGAAATAGACGCCGGCTCCCAGCCGATCGCCACGATCGCTGCGGCTGTCCACGTTCAGTGTGTGCAGACCGGGTGCCATGTCGGATTCGTCCATCAACCCCTTCACGCGGCGGCCGGAGGCGTCGAACAGGTCCACGCGAACCGCTCCGCGGCGGGTCGTGGTGAAGTGGAGCGTCGCGACCGAACTGGTGATGGTGGGAACCATGCGCGCGCCGAACTGGAGGGCGTCCCCTGTCAGGGACTGGTTGTCGAGCGGGTTGTTCGTGGCCACCGGCTGTGCACTGCCCATGATCATGTGGATGGACACGGCATCGGTGAGGAACGTCTCTCCCAGCACGAGCGGGATCTCGTAGATCTGGAAGTCGAGCGTGGTGCCCGCCCCCTGCGAGACGTGATCCACCGTCAGCAGCTGCCAGGTGGGCGACAGCGTCACCGTGGGCGAGAACGTGGTCGCACCCACCTTCGTGCTGCCGAGGTACTCGCGGATCTGCAACTTGGCCGTGCCGCGGGCGCTCTCCGAGCGCACCCATGCGCTGAAGCGGTATCGCGTGCCGAGCGCGCCGGCGTTGACCACCCAGTTCGGGCTGTCGTTGAAGCCGAAGCTCCCGGGCGTCGTGGCGGTCGAAGTGACCTGGGCGGCCCACGCCCCTTCGTAGCCGCCCGCGACGCGCGCGAGGGTCCCGCTCGAATAGGCACTCCAGCCGGTGAGGTTGACCTCGAACTGTCCGTTCGTGACGAGGTTGGGCCCCAGTCCCGAGCCGCTCACGGTGATGGTGGCCGTGGCGACACTGGTCGCCCCGACGGGATCGGTCACCGTGAGCTTCGCGGTGTACGTGCCGGCCGTGTAGACGTGCGTGGCCTGAGCCGGTGACTGCGGGCCGAGCACGGCCCCATCGCCGAACTCGAACGTGTAGCTCAGGGTCCCGCCGTCGGGGTCGCTCGATGCCGAACCATTGAGCGTCACCGTGAGCGGCGCCGTGCCGCTCGTGGGTGTGGCGACGAGCGAGGCGACCGGCGGCTGATTGCTCTGCAGCACGGTGATCCGCGTGGTGTCCTGGCCGTTCAGGGCGTTCGTCCCCGTGAAGTACACCGAGTACGTGCCGGCCTGCGCCAGCGTCGGCGTCCAGGTGAGCACGCCGGTGGTGTTGCCGGGACCGGCCGAGAACGCCGCGGTGTTGCCGGAAGGCAACCCGGCGAGGTTCGCGACCAGCGACGTGATGACGTCGCCGTCCGGGTCGATCGCCGTGACATTCACGGTGCCCTGCACACCAGCTGAGAACGTGGCCGCAGGCGGCGACGTCACCACCGGGGCCCGGTCGGTGTTCGCCACCGTGATGAGCGTGATCGCAGTGTCGCTCTTCGCGTTCGTGGCATAGAAGCGAACCGTGTAGCTACCCGCCTGCGTGAACGTCGGCGTCCACGTGAGCGTTCCGCTGGTGTTGCCTGCCCCGGGCGTGAACACGGCGGTGTGGCCGGCCGGCAGCCCCGTCAGGTCCGCCGTCAGCGACGTGATCGCCTCACCATCCGGATCCGTGGCGGTGATCCCCAGCGTGAGCAGCGTATTCTCGGCCGCCGCGCTCGCGGCGGGGGCATTCAGCACGGGCGCGCCGTCGATGTGGCCGTTCGACGTCACGGTGACCGACTTCGAGCCGGTGAGCCCGGAGGCGTCCATCACGGTGACCGTGGGCTGGTACGTGCCCGCCGCGAAGACGTGCGTGGTGTTCGCACTCGACTGCGGCCCGGCACTGGTGCCATCGCCGAAGTTGAAGAGATAGGTCAGTGAGCTTCCGTCGGGATCGCGCGAGCCCGAAGCATTCAGCGTGACGGTGAGCGGTGCCGTACCCGACGATGGCGTTGCCGTGAGCGCGGCGGTCGGCACGCGGCCGTTGGCCCGGAACTCGATCGCGCCACGGTCCGAGTACTTCACCGGGCCCAGGCCCGTGTTGGCGACGCTGGGATTGTCGTAGCGCGAGTTCCCCTCGCGATCCTGGCTCGGCCAGTTGGGATCACTCGAGTTGCCGTTGTCGATGGCCGGCGACCAGCCCTGCAGGCGGAAGTCGCCCGTGGACGGCGAGACGAACTTCGGGTCCGCCTGGAGCGAACGCGTGTCCTGCCCCGTCACGGCCGAGTACGAGACCAGCTGCGGGTAGAAGGCGGCGCCGATCTTGATGGGCACCTGCGCGGTGGCATTCCAGAAGATGTTGTCATTGGACTGGAAGCCCACCATGGACGCGTCATCCACCCACAGGTCGAACTCGTTCGTGGTGAGACCGTTCTGGATCGAGATGCAGTTGGCCAGACGCGTGCCGGTGGAGGAGCCCTCGATCGAGAACCCGTCCTTGTAGTTGCCGTACGCCACGTCGTTGAGGTGCACCGTGCCGGTGGCGGTCAGATGGTCGAAACCGTGGTCCCCGTTGTTCCAGCTGATGTTGTTGTAGCTGATGTTGTCATTGGAACCCGACTGGACGTGCTGGCCCGTGTCCTGGTTGTCGTGCCATTTGTTGCGGCGGATCACGTTGTTCGTGGACCCATAGAGGTAGAGGCCGTTGGCCGCGCGCTGGCCCGGCACGGCGTTGCGGTACCCTTCGTTGTCCTCGACGGTGCAGTTCGACGTGCCCATGGTCAGCATGATGCCGTGGTGGCCGTTGTCGAAGCACTTGTTGGCGGCGATCCGAACGCGGGTGCTGTTGCTCGCGTAGATCCCGTACTTGCAGGCCCAGGAGACGCTGGTGTTGAGGATCTCGAGGTCGGCGCAGTTGGAGCTCACATAGAAGCCGCGGTCGTCGGCGCGAGTGGCCTGGAACCCGTCCACGGTCACCCATGACGCGCCCGAGATCACGAACGAGTAGTTGCGGTGGCCCACGAAGGTCGGCGACGAGCCGGGATTACCGCCCCCCAGGTTCACGTACAGCCCCTGTCCCGCGACCTGGCGGAACGTGTTCGCCGGCATCGTGGCCGGGGTGTTGCTGGTCGACGTGAGTCGCGTGCCGTTCACGATCACCTGCTTGGGCACCCAGGTGACGGCCGCGGCGAGGTACACGCTGCCCGCCTGCTTCACCCACTTGGACGTCCCCGAGAAGTCGTCCGAACCGTCCACCACGACCGCACCGTTGCCCGTGGTCTTGACGATGAATCGCGAACCGGACACACCCGAGGCGGTGATGCTGACCTGCTCGCGGTAGGTGCCGGGCCGGACGAGGATCGTGTTGCCCGCGCCGCCGCGAGCCGCGACGGCGGAGTTGATCGTGCTGTACGGCTGCGTCGAGGTGCCCGGGCCAGCCGTCGAGGCCGCCGGATTGTTCACGTCGACGTAGAAGTTGGCGGCGAGGGCGGGACCCGCGACGAGCGCCAGGAGCAGCGCACCGATGACGGCGACCTGGGCCGTGCCCGTACTCCGCTCTGCCTCGACGGAGCCGGCGACGACTCGCGACGGGCTCGGTTCGGCCGGCTGATCGCCCGGTTCCGGCAGCGGCGGGAGCTTCCGCTCCAGGGACGCGATCTCGGCGTCCAGGTTCCCGTGCGTGTAGTACCAGGCCTGGAACAGGGTGTACACCCAGAGCGCCGCGGCGCTCACCAGCAGGTAAGCGGTCGTCACACTGCGTCCGGTCCAGGCCTCGGCGAGGATGGCCAGAAGCACCAGCGGCAGCACGGTGAGGTACATGCGGAACGTCTTGAGCGCGCGCATCACCGCCGCCAGGCGTTCGACCCCAGGGGAAGGCACGCGGCGCGATTCAGGCCACGAACGTGTCTCGGACGCGTGCTTGGCCGCGATGAACGGCGGCAGCTGTTGCGTCTCCTCGATGATGTTCGCTGCCAGCATCGTGGCGAGGGCCGCGATCACCGGCGTGGCCGACCCCGTGACCTGCCAGGCGCGCACGCCCACGGCCAGGAACAGCAGGGGTTCGACGAGCCGGTGGTGGAACCGGTCCAGCAGGATGCCGCGCACCGACTGCTGACCGCGGACACGCGCGATCTCACCATCCACCTTGTCCAGCAGGAACGAGGTGTAGCCGGCCAGGACGCCGAGCGCATTCAGCCACAGCGACGGCGACAGCAGCAGGACCGCCGCGAGCAGCCCCATGAGCATCATCGTGTACGTGACGTGGTCCAGCCGAACCGACGTGCGCAGCAGCCCCGCGGTGACGTGGATGGAAAGTCGCCTGTGAATGCGGTACCAGGCGGGGTCGTTCTCCTTACCCGCTTGTGCCACTTCGCGAATACGGCTGGGGTCGATCATGGAGCCTCTCGTGGGGGAAGAGGTTGGTGTTCAGGTGGTCAGGGGGCGAAGACTCGCGGCCGGGCGTGCGGTGTCACGCTCGCCCAGCGGTTGCTCGAGGTTGTGGAGGGGAATGCTTCAGTTCTTCAGGTTGCCCAGCGGGCGAAGCCTGACGACCGGGCGCATGAGGTGGTGTTCGCCCAGCTTCTGCATGAGGTTGTCGAGCGGGCCGGGTCGCATGACGGGCACGGTTCGCACGCGCGTGACCTCGGCCTTCCGGCCGCGGGTCATGCGCACGCGCGTGACGGTCTGTTCGGTGGGCTGCAGGCGGCCTTCGGCGCGGGCCGATTCGATCAGGTGGCCGCCGCCGTGGTCGTAGGAGTGCATGGTGCCGTTGGAGTCGCTGAGTCCGATACCGAGGTAGCTCGGCACGTCCCACGCGCCCGCCACCAGCGTCGGCTGGCCGGGAGCGAGCCGGCAGGCGTTGTGGCGCGCGACCCACTGGCGCTCGCCCGCCACCAGCTCCTCGGTGATGCTGTTGTGCGAGATGTCACACAGCAGCGACGTGCGCACGCGCGGCGAGACCGACTCGCGCAAGCCGTCCACGATCGCGCGCACGGTGGCGAGCCGGTAGGCATAGCCGAAGTTCATGGCCATGGCCATGGCCGCGTTGAACGCCCGCCCCTCCTCGGAGTCCTCAGCGAGCGGCGTCCAGCCGTTGCTGCGGAAGTGCGAATGCCACTTCGCGGCCAGGCTCCCCCGCCCCAGCCGCTGGCCGTAGTGGAACGCCAGTTTGGAGAGGAAGTAGGCCGGCGCGCGCTGCGCGTCGAGCTTGGTGCGCTTCGACCAGTGGTGCAGCAGGTTGCCGCTGAACGGCCCCGGCCCGAGGTGGTACATGACCACGACCTGGCCCGCGCGCAGGCCCCAGCGGGCGGCGAGCGCGGCGTCCGGGATGTCGTCCACGACCTGCAGCTCGAGGAAGTGGTTACCGCCGAAGTTCAGGCCCATCTCGGATGCGACCAGGTGCGGATTCAGGAGCGCCGGCGGAACGCACTCGCGCAGGCACCGTTCGGGATCACCCGGCAGCGTGATGCGTGCACCGTTCTCCATGCGATCGGCGTACGACGGGTCGAGGTCATAGCGTGGCGCGACGGCACGGCCACCGTGCACCAGCACACGGCGCAGCGTGGCCGCATCGAGGCTGTAGCGATTGCGCTCGAATACGTTCCCGGCGCTGTGCGAACCGATGCGCAGGAACAGCGCCTGGATGCGCTCCGGCGTGAGGTCCTCCTCGCCGAGATCGGTGACGACGACGCCCATGCCATCGTTCACCGCGACCGACGTGAACTCGGGCACGATCACGCCTCGCGTCGCGATGCCGATGCTGGACGGCACCTCCATGGAACCCTTCTGGTGACGGTCCGGAAGTCCCAGTACCGACGAGACGTAGGGCAGCCGCGCCAGTTCGGCGAGGCGCGCGTCCACGGCGGCCGTGTCATGCCCCGCGAGCGACAGCAGTGAGAGCACGTCCCGGGCGGCTGCGGCCTGCAGCTCACCGGATCGCGTGGTATCGAGAACGCTCGCAGCGGACATCTCAGACTCCTCGGTTCGGGGTCCCGCCCCGGACGGGTGACGGCTCACGGCCACTCCCTGCCCGCTCATGCCGGCCGCCCCGCCCGTCGCGGACGCGACAGGCGGAACGACGACCACACTTCACGAATGACCCGCCACTCCGAGCGCGTCAGCGCCCGCACGAGCACCAGCGTCACGACATACGTCACCGCACCGACCGCAATGAGCACCGGCAGCGGCGCGCTCCGCAGTGCCCACAACCACACCGCCATGACCAGCGCGGCGCCGAGCGGGCGGCCCGAGGTGCGAGCCAGCGCGGTGAAGCTCATGTGACCCGAGATCGCGCTGTGACAGGCCGCGAACACGAGCGTCTCGGCGATCACGAACGTCCACGCCGCGCCCATCACGCCGAACCTCGGCACGCTGACCAGGCAGCCGAACACGTTCACGAGCAGCCCCGTCGTCACGCCCCACAGGTAGACGCGCTGGCGGCCGACAGCGGCGAGCAGGTAGCGCGACTGCAGGTTGAAGAACACGAACGGTAGCGCCAGGGACATCGCGCCGAGTGCTGCGGAGGCCTGCGCGTAGCCGGCGCCCTCCTTGAAGAGCAGCGGCACGGCGCGATCGGCCAGCATGAACAGCCCCGCCGCCAGCGGCAGCGAAACCAGCAGCTGGTACTTGAACGCCGAACGCAGCGGAGCCGACAGGTCGGCCGCGGACTCCGCGCCGAGGCGTGCGAACGCGGGGAACACCGCCATGGCCAGCGCCGAACCCAGGAACCCGAACGGCTGCGACAGCAGGTACGCGACGTTGAAGCACGCCACGTCGGTGTCGGTGGACAGCGCCTTCAGCACGAACACGCCGACACGGCCATACAGCACCACCAGCAGCAGCGAAGCCGCCAGCGGCCAGCCCTGGGTGACCAGCTGCGCGAGGCGCGCCGGCTGGACCGAGAGCGAAGGATGAAGCCCCAGGCGAGACAACATCGTCGCACCCACCCAAGTCCGAAGCAGGAAGGCCCCCACGGCCATTGCCAGCAGGACAGGGAGAGTGGCTCCGAGTGCCACGCCCAGGGCGATACCAAGGATCCAGGCCGTCTGGCTGATGAGCAGCAGAAACGCCTCGAGGTCGAGGCGTTCCGCCGCACGCAGCATCCAGATCGAGACGTCCTGGCCGAAATCGAGCACGGCCGCAGCCGTGACCAGCATGACCAACAGCGCATCGGCCGGCGCGAGCGCGACGACCGAGAACGCTCCTGCACCGAGCAGCAGCGCCACGGCGACGGCGCCGCGCAGCACGATCGCGTCACCCAGCAGGCGCGAGGCCGCGTCCGCATCGCGTGCCGCCTCGCGCGTCACGATGACGCCCGCACCCAGGTCGGCGATGCTGGCGATCAGCGGGATGAGCGCGTAGTAGAACGCGTACTGGCCATAGCCCGCGGCCGAGAGATGATTGCCGAGGAGGACCATCGCGGCCACGTTGATGAGCGCGCTGACCGCCTGTGACGCGGCACGCACGGCCGTGTTACGACCGGCGAGCGTGGCGCCCGAGCGGGGAGAAGCCGCGGGCCCCGCCGGGACGCGGGATACGGGAGGCAGCATTTCGACCGCGCTCACGCCTGCGCCTCCTTCTTGAGCGCCGGCGGCACCGGGATGCCGCGGCGCGTGAGGCAGTCGCCATAGAGCCGCTCGAGGCGCCGCACGATGATCGATTCGTCGAACTCCGCCCGCACGACCTCACGGCCGCGCTCGCCCATGCGCATGCGCAACCCGGGATCTGCGGCCAGTCGCTCGAGCGCCGCGGCCAGACCTGCGACATCGCCGACGTCGACCAAGAAGCCGGTATCGCCATCGCGCACCACTTCGCGCGTGCCGTTGACGCGCGTGGCGACCATCGGCAGGCCCGACGCCATGGACTCCAGCGCGGCACGCGGGATGCCCTCCTTGAGCGAGGTGAGCACGCCGATGTCGGAACGGCCGAGCAGGGCGGGGATGTCGTCGCGGTAGCCCAGGAAGCGAACGCGGGCCGAGATCCCGAGCGAGGCCGCGCGGGCCGCGAGGACGTCGCGGCCGGCGCCGCCGCCGATGAGCCACAACTCGAA
>Ga0075429_100001624_pt1 | contig 18589 bp, 15 predicted proteins | sample RhiMetdeltSRZDD3_FD_75295 | JGI IMG/M metagenome (GOLD analysis project Ga0075429, IMG submission 75295) | Populus rhizosphere microbial communities from Tennessee, USA - Rhizosphere MetaG P. deltoides SRZDD3 | ecosystem: Host-associated > Plants > Roots > Rhizosphere > Soil | place: USA... | reverse complement strand
GGGGCGATCTGGGCGCATTTCGTTGTCGGTCGCTCCTAACATAGAGTCTATGCGTCGTCGCGATCCTCCTAGAACTGCATCCCACCTCGCCTCCGTCGCACACGTGCCCGTGCATGAAATAGGTTCTGGGGATTATGTCAGAATTCACTGAGGCGGATTCCGCAACAGCCGAGGGTTTGCCCACGGATTCAGGGCGTGCACGTGGAAATTGCCCTTTCAATACAATCGTGAAACTAGGACAATTGCTGCGAGTCAAACAGGACATGAATATGAAACGCTCACCGTTAGTCCCGCTCGTTGCCGCCCTGCTGCTCGCGCTGGCGCTGCCGGCAGCGGCGCAGGCGCCGGGCAAGCCGGCCGGCCTGCAGCCCATACCGGAGCCGCCGCCACCGTCTGCGGGCTTCGAGCTCGACCCCTCGCTCGAGCCCCAGGTGACGATATTGAAGCGCGGCACGGATACCGTCGAGGAGTTCCGGGTCGGCGGCAAGCTTTACATGATCAAGGTCACGCCGGCGCACGGCATCCCCTACTACATGGTGGATCGCGAGGGCTACGGGAATTTCACGCGCGACGATTCCTACGTGGGCAACAACATCCGCCCGCCGATGTGGGTAATCTTCAGCTGGTAGCGGTGGCTGGTGGTTGGTAGCTGGTGATCGGGGGCTCCCTCCTTTCACCGTTTACCATTTACCATTCACCGGATGTCGGTCTTCACCACCGTAACGCCCGATCAGCTTCGGGTCTGGCTCGCCAACTACTCCGTAGGCTCGCTCACCGATCTCCAGGGCATCACGGCCGGGATCGAGAACACCAACTACTTCGTTACGACCACGCAGGGGCGCTACGTTCTCACGCTCTTCGAGAAGCTGAAGACGTACGAGCTGCCGTTCTATCTCAACCTGATGGCCCACCTCGCGGAGCACGGCATACCCTCCGCGCATCCGATCGCGAGCCGGGCGAACGAGTACCTGGGCGAGCTGAATGGAAAGCCCGCGGCGCTGGTAGGTTTTCTGCCGGGCAAGGATCTTGCCCGGGTGGGGCCGGCGCACTGCGGCCGGGTCGGGGCGCTGCTCGCGAGCGTCCACCTCGCCGGGCAGTCGTACAGCGCGGTGATGGAGAATCCGCGAGGGCCGCGGTGGTGGGCCGCCGTGATGCCGGAGATACTCCCTTTCCTCGGCACGGACGATGCTGTCCTCCTGCGCGAAGAAGTGCGGTTCCAGGCCGGCCATCGCCTGCCGGACCTGCCGCGCGGAGCAATACACGCCGACCTGTTTCGTGACAACGTACTGTTCCAGGGCGACGCGGTGTCCGGTATCATCGATTTCTACTTCGCCTGCACCGACGCCCTCCTCTACGACGTCGCGATCACCGTCAACGACTGGTGCGTGGACGAGGAGGGGGCGCTGGATGCGCCGCGGGCAGATGCGCTCCTCGAAGCCTACCGCGCGACGCGCCCCTTCACGGCAAGCGAGCGCGGCGCGTGGCCGGTGATGCTGCGGGCCGGGGCGCTGCGTTTCTGGGTATCGCGGCTCTACGACTTCCACCTGCCGCGCGCCGGAGAGCTCACCCACGCCAAGGACCCCGATCATTTCCGGCGCATACTCAGGCAGCACGTCGCGCGGGCGCGGGAGCTTGCGGCCTAGTGAGCTTCGATATCCCGCTATAATGACGCTTGCAAAACCGGCCCATACCCGCTTCCTGCCATGCAGCCGCTCTGATGGACGTGCAAGTCCGTAGCGTGGCCCCAACCCGGGGCTGGGCATGGATCGCCGGCGGCTTCGCGCTCTTCCTGCGCAGCCCGGTGCAGTGGCTCGTCCTGCTGCTGATCCTGTTCGCCGCGAAAAAAGTGCTGTCCGCGGTCCCGGTCGGAGTGCTCGCCGCCCTCGTTTCCGTTGTCGCCATGCTGCTGATGCCGGTATTCATGGCGGGCCTCATGGACGGCGCGAGGGCGCTGGAGCAGGGCTATCCCCTCAAGGTCGGCCATCTCGCACAAGGATTCCGCCGGAACGCCGCCAACCTCGTCACCCTCGGCGGCATCTATCTCGTCGGCAACCTGATCATCGTGATGATCATCTTTTCCCTCGGCGGCGAGGCCATCACGGCAATGGCGACGACGCTGGCGAAAAGTACGACGATCACGCCCCAGACCAGGGGACAGATGCAGGAGGCGACGGCAACGGTTGCGAGAGCCGTGCTGGCCGGCGCCGCCCTCTCCCTGCCGCTCCTGATGGCGCTCTATTTCGCGCCGCTGCTCGCCTACTTCGACGACGTCAAGCCGTTGCAGGCGCTGAAACTGAGCCTCCTTGCCTGCCTGAAGAACCTGCTCCCCATGCTGGTCTACGGGCTCGTGTTCCTGGCGGGTCTCGTCGTGCTCGTGCCGATCGGCATCCGGTTCCGCGAGTTCGACCTCGGGCTGTGGCTGATGGCGCCCGTGCTCGTCCCTTCGATCTACGTCAGCTACCGGGATATCTTTTCGGTCAGCGACGCCAGCGCGCCGTCCGACACGAAGTTACAGGTCTAGGCCGGGACGAGCTTCGCGTACTCGATCATCAGCCACTTCAACCCGCTGCCCTTGAAGTTCACCTGCACGCGCGCATCCGCGCCTCGCCCCTCGGCGTTGACGATCACGCCGGCGCCGAACCTGGGATGAGTCACGCTCTGGCCGACGCGCCAGGGAGAGTCGGAGACTGGAGACTGGAGACTGGAGACCAGTGATGGCCCGGGCGCCGCCGGCGTCCCTGCGCGATACCCCGAGTCCCTGGTCCCCAGTCCCGAGTCCCGATAGCTGAGGCGCGGCTTGACGCGCCGCATGAGGGGCTCCGGGATCTCGTTGAAGAAACGCGACGGGATCCCGTAGCGGGTCTGCCCGTGCAGCATGCGGCTTTGCGCGTAGGAGAGGCAGAGCCGGCGCCGCGCGCGCGTCAACGCGACGTACATCAGCCGGCGCTCTTCCTCGATACCGTCGGCTTCCGTGAGGCTGTTCTCGTTCGGGAACAGCCCCTCCTCGAGACCGCTCACGAACACGCCGTGAAACTCCAGCCCTTTCGCCGAGTGCACGGTCATGAGCTGCAGCGCGTCGGCGCCGGCCTGCGCCTGGTGCTCACCCGCCTCCAGCGCGGCGTGGGCGAGGAAGGCGGTCAATTCGTCGGGCTCGTCCGTGCCGGCGATCTCGCCCGCCGGCTGCACGTCGCGCTCCGCGATGAACGTCGTTGCGGCATTCACCAGTTCCTCTAGATTCTCCAGCCGATCCGCGCCTTCCTTCTCCGACCGGTAATGGACGGTGAGCCCGCTCGTTTCGATCACGTGCGCGATGACTTCCGGCAAGGGCAGCCCGGCTGTGACGCTGCGCATCTGCTCGATCAGCGCCACAAACGCCGGGATGCCCTTGAGGGATGAGGGATGAGGGATGAGGGATGAGCCCTCCGCCCTGCTCTTCGCGGCGCTCCAGAGGCTGGAGCCACGCGCTCGTGCCGCCTCCTGGAGCTGCTCGAGGGAGCGGCTGCCGATGCCGCGCGCCGGAAAGTTGACGATGCGCGTCAAGGCGCCGTCGTCGTCGCCGTTCGCGATCAATCTCAGGTACGCCAGCGCGTGCTTGATTTCCTGCCGCTCGAAGAAGCGGAGCCCCCCGTAGACCCGGTACGGCATCGCCGCGTTGAACAACGCATGCTCCAGCACCCGCGACTGGGCGTTCGAACGGTACAGGACCGCGATCTGATTGAGCGCGATGCCGGCCGCCCGCAGCCCCTTGACCTCGTCGACGATGTATCCCGCCTCCTCGAGGTCCGTCGCCGCTTCGTACACGCGCAGCGGCTCGCCCTTGGCGTCCGCCGTCCACAGGTTCTTGCCGAGGCGCCTGCGGTTGTGGCCTATGAGAGCGTTGGCGGCGTCGAGGATGTGACCGTGAGAGCGGTAGTTCTGCTCGAGCTTGATTACGCGCCCGATCGCGAAGTCGCGCTGGAGGTCCTGCATGTTCGCGCTGGACGCCCCGCGGAAGGCGTAGATCGACTGATCGTCATCGCCCACCGCGAAAATCGCGCTCGCCGGTCCCGTCAGCAGCTTCAGCCACTTGTACTGCAGCCGGTTCGTGTCCTGGAACTCGTCGACGAGGACATGGCGGAAGCGCGCGCGGTAGTGCTCGCGCAGCGTCTCGTTCCTGGCGAGCAGCTCGTAGGAGCGCAGCATGAGCTCGGCGAAATCCACCACCCCCTCGCGCTGACATTGCTCGTCGTAGGCGGCGTAGATCTCCACCATGCGCCGCGTGAACTCGTCGTGGGCCTCGGCCTCGCGCGCGCGCAGGCCCTCCTCCTTGTTGGCGGCGATGAACCATTGCACCTGGCGCGGGGGGAAGCGCTCCTCGTCGACGTTCATGCTCTTCAGGAGGCGCTTCACCAGCGCCTGCTGGTCCTGGGTATCGAGGATCTGGAAGAGCTGCGGCAGGTTCGCTTCCCGGTGGTGGGTGCGCAGCATCCGGTTGCAGAGCCCGTGAAAGGTGCCCACCCACATACCGCGCGTATTGATCGGCAGCATGGCGGAGATGCGCGTCAGCATCTCCTTCGCCGCCTTGTTCGTGAAAGTCACCGCGATGAGACCTGCGGGTCCGGTCTGCCCGGTGTGGATCAGCCACGCGACGCGCGTCGTCAGCACGCGCGTCTTGCCGCTGCCTGCGCCCGCGAGGATCAACGCGGATTGATGGGGAAGCGTGACGGCTTCGAGCTGCGGTTCGTTGAGACCGGCCAGGAAATCGGAATGCATGGGAATCGTTCCGATTATATCTCGCGGAAGCAGTCCCGCGGGTCACGAAGTTCACTACAAGACTGTCTTCGGAGAACCCGCGGATCCCTACATTCCACCGATCGATCACAGGCCCTGATTCAACGCATATCAAGTGTCGTGCATCACGGATTTCACGTTCTACGCGTTCCCAGGGACTGCTTGCGACCGGGTGTATCCGTGACGAAGCGATGCTCCAAAATTGATGGCGCTGAATATGCTGCAGCCAGGCGAGTGCGGGTGATTCCGGACATCTCGGATGCTTCGGCGCGCCGTGATCGTCGGGCGAGTCCCAGATCGTGGGACCTACCTCGCTACCGTCGCTTGAGCCAGCCCGAGCGCCTTCACCTTTCCCGCCACGGACTGAGCGTCCCGCTCGGAGTGCAGGTTGACGATGCGCACGCGGTACTCCACGGCGGCGGCGCTCTTCACGGGCTGGATCACGGCCGGGTATCCCGCCCGGCGCACCGCGTCGTAGTCGCGAAGCGCCGCCTGCTGGTCGGGCACGGTGCTGACCTCCACCCGGAACCTGCCCCTGCGCCGCGCGCCGCCGGCGACGGCGTCGAGCTCCGTCTCCGCAGCCCACTGGCGCAGTTGGGCCGCGTCCACCTTGCCCACCGGCAGCGGGGCCTGCTGGCGCGGCGCGACGAAGAAGGCGAGCGGCTCCGACATCGTGATTTCCCCGGTCTGGGCGTGGCCCACGGAGATTCTTCCTTCGATCAGGCACACGAGGTCGCGCTGGTCGTCCGACCTGCCCCAGAGGTCCGTGCCGCGTATGCCGGCGGTGACCGTCGCGACCCTGATCCTCACGTCGCGCTCGAACGCCTGCCTGGAGAAGATCCCGGTGGTGAAACGAAACGCCCCGCGCACCACGTCGAGGGACGCGGTGACGAGTCTCCGCGCGCGATCGTCCCGCTTCTCGGCGAGTCCGTCCAGGTTGACTACCGCGTTCTCGCCGAGCTTGACCGCGCTGCCGTCCGCGAGCTTCAGCAGCGCGCGGGAGCCCGCCCCGGTGACGATCCGGTCCTGGTTCTGCAGCGACATGCCGACCTCGAGCGGGACGCGATCCGTAGAGCCCGCGCGCTCGACCCACGCAGGACTGACCGCCCCCTCGACCGAGAGCGTCGCGCCCGCCGCCGGGCTTGCGAGCAGCGCGGCTGCGAGTATCAGGCTGAATCCGGGTTTCACTGCCTTCTCTCCTGATTTGTCATCCGGTGCCGGACATATACGGCGGAGTCGCAGCGCCGGATGAGGTAAGGACCTGTTCTATAATTGACACTTTTTGCAGTTCGGGCAATGGATAACAAATACAATCCGCACGCCGTCGAGCGCCAGGCCCAGGATTACTGGGAGCGCACGGGCGCCTTCCGCGCGGAGGAGGCGTCCGACAAGCCCAAGTACTACTGCCTGTCGATGTTCCCGTACCCCTCGGGCAAGCTCCACATGGGGCACGTGCGCAACTATACGATAGGCGACGTTCTCACCCGCTACCACCGCATGAAAGGCTGCAACGTGCTGCAGCCCATGGGCTGGGACGCGTTCGGCCTGCCCGCCGAGAACGCCGCGATGGCGAACGAGGTGCCGCCCGCGCGCTGGACCTACGACAACATCGCCTACATGAAGCGGCAGCTCGTTTCGCTCGGCTTCGCGCTCGACTGGTCGCGCGAGCTGGCGACGTGCAAGCCGGACTACTACCGCTGGAATCAGTGGCTGTTCCTGCGCATGCTGGAGAAGGGCCTCGTCTACAAGAAGACCGGCATCGCGAACTGGGACCCGGTCGATCAGACGGTGCTCGCGAACGAGCAGGTGATAGACGGCCGCGGCTGGCGCACGGGCGCGGTTGTGGAAAAGCGCGAGATCCCGATGTACTACATGGGAATAACGCGCTACGCCGACGCCCTGCTCGCCGACCTCGAGAAGCTCCCGGGCTGGCCCGAGCGCGTGAAAACGATGCAGGCCAACTGGATAGGGAAGAGTATCGGTGTACGCTTTGCATTTCCATATGAACCGCCGCAATCAGCGGGCACGGATCGTTCCTCGGGGACCGGTGAGAAAGGCCTGCTTTGGGTCTTCACCACCCGCGCGGATACGATCATGGGCGTCACTTTTGTCGCCGTGGCCGCTGAACACCCGCTTGCCGAGCAAGCCGCGAGAGGCAATCCAAAGCTCGCAGCCTTCATCGAGGAATGCAAGGGCGGCAGCGTCATGGAAGCCGACCTCGCCACGATGGAAAAGAAAGGGATGGACACCGGGCTATCGGTTATCCATCCGCTCACGAACAAGAAGGTCCCGGTGTGGGTTGGCAACTATGTGCTGATGGGCTACGGCGATGGGGCAGTCATGGGGGTGCCCGGCCACGATCAGCGGGATTTCGAGTTCGCGCAGAAGTACGGCCTATCCATCGTTCCGGTCATAAAGCCGAAGGACGAGGAGCTGAAGCAACCGCTGGAGCAGGCCTACGTCGAGTACGGCGCGTGCTTCAACTCCGGAAAGTACGACGGCCTGGATTACGAGCGCGCGGTGGACGCCATCGCCGCCGATCTCAAGGCCATGGGACTGGGGGAAAAGCAGGTGCTGTGGCGCCTGCGCGACTGGGGCATCTCGCGCCAGCGCTACTGGGGCACGCCGATCCCGATCATCCATTGCGCCGATTGCGGCGACGTGCCGGTGCCGGACGCCGAGCTCCCCGTGGTGCTGCCCGAGGACTGCGTGCCGGACGGCACCGGGAATCCGCTCAACAAGCGGCCCGATTTCGTGAACTGCCGGTGCCCGAAATGCGGGAAGCCCGCCCGCCGCGAGACCGATACCATGGACACGTTCGTCGACTCGTCCTGGTATTACACGCGCTACGCCTGCACCGACAATGGCCAGAGCATCGTCGATGAGCGTGTGTCGTACTGGCTGCCGGTGGACCAGTACATAGGCGGCATCGAGCACGCCATCCTCCACCTCCTCTACTCGCGCTTCTGGACCAAGGTCATGCGCGACCTCGGACTCGTCGTTTTCGGCGAGCCGTTCACGCGCTATCTCCCCCAGGGCATGGTGCTGAACGAGATCTACTCCAGGAAGTCGGAGAGCGGGCGCATCCTCTACTACAACCCGGTCGACGTCGACGCCAGGGTGGACGACGCGGGCAAGCGCAGCGCGACGCTGAAAGCCGATGGACTGCCGGTGGAGTACGGCGGCATCGGCGCGATGTCGAAGTCCAAGAACAACGGCGTGGACCCGCAGGAGCTGATCGAGCACTACGGCGCCGACATCGCTCGCTTCTTCATTATTTTTACCTCGCCGCCCGAGATGACGCTGATGTGGTCGGATGCCGGGGTGGAGGGCGCGGCACGTTTCATGCGGCGGCTTTGGACCTACGGCGCGAGATTCAAGGAAGGCGGCGGGCCGGCAGTCGCCCCGGACCTCCGGAAAGCCACGCGCCTCGAGGTCCATTCGGTGCTGAAGCAGGCGAACTACGACATGGAGCGCCATCAATTCAATACCGTCGCCTCGGCGGCGATGAAGATACTGAATGCGCTCGAGCGGCTCTCCGGCGTGGAAGATCCGGCCGCAAAGGAAGGATTGTCCATATTGCTGCGGCTCCTCGCGCCGATCACGCCGCACATCTCCCATGCGCTCTGGCGCGAGCTCGGATTCGGCGAGAGCGTGCTGGAGGCGCCCTGGCCCGAGCCGGACCCCACGGCCCTCATAGAGGACGAAATCGAGCTCGTGGTGCAGGTGAACGGCAAGAAGCGCGGTGACGTGCGGGTGCCGCGCGACGCCGACCGCAAGGCGATCGAGGCCATCGTGCTCGCCGATCCCGCCGTGCAGCGCCACGTCGAGGGCCAGGCGGTAAAGAAGGTGGTGGTGGTGCCGGGCAGGCTCGTGAATGTGGTAATCTGAACTTGGATTCCCGCCTGCGCGGGAATGACGATAAGCGGCGTGTTCCGGGAGGCAACGGGCATGACTGGCAGGGTCATCCTTCATCCTTCATCCTTCATCCTTCTCGCCGCAGCCCTGCTGCTGGCGGGCTGCGGCTTCCAGCTCCGCGGCACGGCCACCCTGCCCTTCAACACCCTCTACGTGCAGGCGCCGCCGCTCTCCCCTTTCGCGCTCCAGCTGAAGCGCGCCGTGCAGGCCGGGAGCTCGACCAAGGTCATCGAGCGCGCCGACCAGGCCGAGGCCATCCTGCAGATCCTGACCGAGGTGCCGGAAAAGGAGATACTCTCGCTGGGCGGCGGCGGCCGGGTGCGAGAGTTCCAGCTCCGCTATCGCGTGCAATTCCGACTGACCGACGCGCAGAATCGCGAGCACATACCCGCGACCGAGATCATCCTGAAGCGCGATTACTCCTTCAACGACGAGCAGGTGCTGTCCAAGGAATCCGAGGAAGCGCTGCTCTATCGCGACATGCGCACCGACGCGGTGTACCAGCTGGTGCGGCGCCTGCAGACGGCGAAGCCGCAGTCCTGAGAAGTGCGAATCTCCACCGAGCAGCTCGCCCAGCATCTCGCCCGCGAGCTGAAGCCGCTCTACTGTGTGTTCGGTGACGAGACGCTGCTCGCGATCGAGGCGGCCGACCGGGTGCGCGCGCGCGCGCGCGCCGAGGGCTACGCCGAGCGCGAAGTTCTCACGGCGGACGCCGGCTTCAAGTGGGGCGAGCTGGCGTTCGCTGGCAATTCCCGCTCGCTCTTCTCCGTTCGGCGGATCCTCGAGCTGCGCGTTCCGGGAGGCAAGCCCGGCGTCGACGGCGCAGCCGCGCTGCAGTCCTGGTGCGAGCGGCCGCCTCCCGACACCGTCGCCATCATTCACCTTCCCGGCCTCGACTGGCGGGCGCAGAAGTCGGCCTGGTTCGAGGCACTCGATCGCGCCGGGGTCGCCGTCGAGGCGAAGACCGTCACGCGCAAGGCGCTGCCCGACTGGCTCGCCGGCCGCCTCAAGGCGCAGCGCCAGGAAGCGGACCGGGAAACGCTGGAGTTCATCTCGGAGCGCGTCGAGGGCAATCTCCTCGCCGCCTGGCAGGAGGTGCAGAAGCTGGCGCTCCTCTTCCCGGAAGGCAACCTCAGCTTCGAGCAGGTGCGCGACGCGGTGCTCGATGTCGCGCGCTACGACGTATTCAACCTGGGCGAAGCGCTGCTCGAGGGCGACGCGGCGTACCTCGCCCGCATGCTGGATGGGTTGCGCGGCGAAGGGGTCGCGCCGCCCCTGGTGCTGTGGGCCCTCTCCGACGAGATTCGCGCCATCGGCCGCGTCCTCTCAGCCGCGGCGGCCGGCGGCAGCCCGCCGCAGCTGTGGCGCGAAACCAAGGTATGGGGCGCGTCGCACCAGGCGGCGATGCAGCGGAATCTGCGGCGCTTTACGCGCGAGCAGGTCGAGGCTGCCATCGCGCACGCCGCAAAAGCGGACCGCATGATCAAGGGACTCATACGCGGCGACGCGTGGGACGAGCTGCTGCAGCTCGCGCTGCGGTTCGCGAGCGGTGCGCCGGGCAAGCCGGCGGTCCGGCGCGGCCCAACCCCTGCGCAGAACAAAGCGCAACCCGCGCCGCAACCGGGCCTGTTCTAGGCGACCACGACGGCGAAGCCCGCCGGGGTGGTCGGGAAGGTGTGCTGCTAGAATCACGGCATGGACGTCCAGACCTACATGCACGGCGTCGGCCGGCAGGCGCGGGCGGCGTCGCGCGCGATCGCGCGGGCCGATACGGCGACCAGGAACCGGGCGCTGGAGGGCATGGCGCGCGCCATCGAGCACGACGCGCAACGCCTGATCGATGCGAACGCCCGCGATCTCGAGGCCGCGCGCCGGCAGAACCTCGATGCCGCGATGATCGATCGCCTGACGCTGACCCCGAGAGTGATCGCGGCGATGGCGGACGGCCTGCGGCAGATCGTGGCGCTGCCGGACCCGGTGGGCCAGGTGATCGGGGTGAGGGAGCGTCCCTCCGGCATCAAGGTCGGCCAGATGCGCGTGCCGATCGGCGTGGTGGGCATCATCTACGAATCGCGCCCGAACGTGACCGCGGACGCCGCCGGCCTGTGCGTCAAGGCCGGCAACGCGGCGATACTGCGCGGCGGGTCGGAGGCGCTCCACTCCAACCAGGCGATAGCCGCGTGCGTGCACGAGGGCCTGAAGGCCGCGGGACTGCCCGAGACGGCAGTGCAGGTCGTCGAGACCACCGATCGCGCGGCGGTGGGCGAGCTGATCACCATGCCGGACTACGTGGACGTGATCGTCCCGCGCGGCGGCAAGAGCCTCATCGAGCGGCTGATGCAGGACTCGCGCATCCCGATGATCAAGCACCTGCACGGCGTGTGCCACGTCTACATAGACGACCGGGCCGACGCGGAGAAGGCCATACGCATCGCGGACAATGCCAAGACCCAGCGCCTCGGCGTCTGCAACGCCATGGAAACGCTGCTCGTCGCGCGCCCGGTCGCGGCTGATATCCTGCCCAGGCTCGCCGCGATATACGCGGCGAAGGGCATAGAGCTGCGTGGCGACGAGGCGGCGCGGAAGATCGTCCCGCAGATGAAGCCCGCGACCGAGGAAGACTGGTACACGGAATACCTCGATGCCATCCTGTCCGTGCGCGTCGTCGACGGGCTGGACGAGGCGATAGAGCACATCGCCGCCTACGGCTCGCAGCACACCGACGCGATCGTGACCGAAGACGAGGCGCGGGCGCAGCGTTTTCTGCGCGAAGTCGATTCCAGCTCGGTGATCGTGAACGCCTCGACCCGTTTCGCCGACGGCTACGAGTACGGCCTGGGCGCGGAGATCGGCATCTCGACCGACAAGCTGCACGCGCGCGGCCCGGTGGGCCTGGAAGGCCTCACCTCGCTCAAGTACGTGGTCTTCGGCGACGGGCAGATCCGTACCTGAGTGTTGAGTTTCGAGTTTTGAGTTTTGAGTTTCACGTTGTGTAGCCAAGGTTCTCAACTCCAGACCCGCAACCCGAAACTCGGAACTGGATCCTGAATCATGAGCAACCTCATTGAAGTCACCGTGCCCGACATCGGGGACTTCAAGAACATCCCGGTGATCGAGGTCCTGGTAAAGGCCGGCGATGCGGTGAAGAAGGAGGATCCGCTCATCTCGCTGGAGTCCGACAAGGCGACGATGGAGGTCCCGGCGCCGGAGGCCGGCGTCGTGAAAGAGATGAGGATCAAGGTCGGCGACAAGGTTTCCAAGGGCTCGGCCATACTGGTCCTCGAGTCCGCGGCGACCGGAGCTCCCGCAGCAAAGTCGCCGGCGGCGCCGGCGACGGCCCCTGCCCGTGCGACTCCCACCCCTGAAGCCCCCGCCCCTGCGGCCCGGGCGCCCGCGGCGGAGAAACCCGCCACACCCCCTCCCGCCGCAACGCCGGCGGTGCCGTTCACGGGACAGAAGGGCGACATCCACGCCGAAGTCCTGGTGCTCGGCGCCGGACCGGGCGGCTACACCGCGGCGTTCCGGGCGGCCGATCTCGGCAAGCAGGTCGTGCTGGTGGAGCGTTATCCCACGCTGGGCGGCGTGTGTCTCAACGTCGGGTGCATACCGTCGAAGGCGCTGCTCCACATCGCAAGAGTGCTGGCGGAGGCGGACGAGGTCGCGCACGCCGGCATCGAGTTCGGAAGACCGAAGGTGAGCCTCGACAAGCTCCGCGCGTGGAAAGCGGGGGTCGTGGGCAAGCTCACGAAGGGCCTCACCGGGCTGGCAAAGCAGCGCAAGGTGCAGGTCGTGCAGGGGCAGGCGCAGTTCGCATCGCCGCATTCCGTGCGCGTGGCGACACCGCAAGGCGCGAAAACGGTCAGCTTCGACCATTGCATCGTTGCCGCGGGCTCCAGCGTCGCGAGAATCCCCGGCTTCCCGTACGACGACAAGCGCATCTTCGATTCCACCGGCGCGCTCGAGCTGCCCGGGATCCCGCAGCGGCTGCTCGTCATCGGCGGCGGCATCATCGGGCTCGAGATGGCGACGGTGTACGACGCCCTGGGCTCGAAGATCACGGTGGTCGAGCTGATGGACTCGCTCATACCCGGGGCGGACAAGGACCTCGTGCGCCCGCTCGCGAAGCGCATCGAGAAGCGCTACGAGAAAATCCTGCTGAAGACGAAGGTCGCGAAGGTCGAGGCGCAGAAGGACGGGCTCAAGGTGACCTACGAAGGCGGGAACGCGCCCAAGCCTGAAGTGTTCGACGCCATATTGATGGCGGTCGGCCGCCGCCCGAACGGCAGGGATCTCAACGCCCAGGCCGCCGGATTGAACGTCAACGAGCGCGGCTACATACCCGTGGACAAGCAGCTTCGCACCAACGTGCCGCACATCCACGCGATCGGCGATATCTGCGGCGAGCCCATGCTCGCTCACAAGGCGACCCACGAGGGCAAGACCGCCGCGGAGGTGATCGCGGGGCACAAGGCGTACTTCGACGCGCGCACCATCCCGTCGGTCGCCTACACCGATCCCGAAATCGCATGGATGGGCGAGACCGAGTCGCAGCTGCAGGCGCGGGGGGCCGAGTACGAGAAGGCGGTGTTTCCGTGGGCGGCGAGCGGCCGCGCGCTTGCCACGGGACGCGACGAAGGCCTGACCAAGCTGCTCTTCGACAAGACCACGCGCCGCCTGCTCGGCGCAGCGATGACGGGCGTGAACGCCGGCGAGCTGATAGCCGAAGCCGTCCTCGCGCTCGAAATGGGCGCGGACGCCGGCGACATCGGGCTCACCATCCATCCCCATCCCACGCTGTCCGAGACGATGTTTTTCGCCGCCGAAATCGCCGAAGGCTCGATTACCGACCTCTACATGCCGAAGCGCTCGTAGCCTAGAATCCATCCAAAGAATCACCCCTCTCCCCCGGTCTTGGGGGAGAGTCCCCGTTTGCACGGGGCGAGGGAGCATTTTGAGGGGGAAGCCATGGAAAATCCGTACCAGGGCCCGAAGGCGGACGTGGCCGACGTCAGGGACGAGGAATACCAGGCCGTCCGCATCTTTTCGGTATCGGGCAGGATCGGCCGGGTGCGGTTCATAGCCTATACGTTCGGGCTGACGTTTCTGTGCTCGATGGTGGCCGGGATACTGGGCGCCGTGCTCGGTGCGAAGATAGGGCCGGTGCTGCTGATCGCGAACTGGATAGCAATCATCGTGCTGTCCTTCATGCTGGCGATCCAGCGCGCCCACGACTTCAACGCCTCGGGCTGGCTCGGGCTCCTCGGCCTGATCCCGCTGGTGAACCTGATCTTCTGGTTTGTTCCGGGAACCGACGGACCCAACCGCTTCGGGCACAAGACGCCGCCCAACTCCTGGGGAACGGTCGCCGCCGCTTGCATCATCCCCACCATCTTCGTGATCGGCATCGTGGCCGCCGTCGCCATCCCCGCGTACCAGGACTATGCGAAGCGGGCGGCCACCCAGAAGGCCCGCTGAGTTTTTCACCTGACCAGACCTGAGGAACCCTCAACATGAGCCGACTGCCCGCCATCGACCCCGCCAAGCTCTCCGCCGATCAACGCAAGGTCTACGATTCCATCGCCTCCGGGCCGCGCGGCGGCGTGCGCGGCCCGTTCCTGGCGCTGATACACGTGCCCGAGCTGACCAACCGCATACAGCATCTCGGCGAGTACCTGCGCTACAACACGAGCTATCCGCCGCGGCTCTCCGAGTTCGCGATCATCATCACCGCGCGGCATTTCAGCTGCCAGTACGAATGGCATGCGCACGCGGCCCTCGCCCTGAAAGGGGGCCTCGCGCAGGCGATCGTGGACGCCGTCAGGGAGAAGCGGCGGCCGCAGAGCATGCAACCGGACGAGGCGGACGTGTACGACTTCGTGTCGGAGCTGCTCGCCGACAACAAGGTGTCGGAAGCGGCCTACAGGCGGGTGGTGGACCGCTTCAAGATTGCAGGAGCCGTCGAGCTGGCGGGTCTCGTGGGGTACTACATCATGATCGCGATGACGCTCCTCGCGCACGAGGTGCCGTTGCCTGAAGGACAGGCGCCCTACTGGTAGGGATGAGGGATGAGGGATGAGGGATCGAAGGACGCCTGACCCCTGACCCCTGACGCCTGACGAGAGAAAGGGGGCCTTATGGAACGCTGGAAGCTGTGGCACGCGACCGCGCTGTGCGCCGTAGCTATCATCGCGGGAACGGCAGCCGCGGCCGACCGGCCGCCGGCCGGCTGGACCGCGCAGAACGTGGAGCTTCTCGGCTACACGATCATGGCCGGGCGCCCAGCGTTCAAGATCACGCTCACGCGCGCCGGCGACCGCTGGTACATCATCGGCGGTCACTACAACGTGCCGGGCTGGAGCGTGGTGGACGTGACGGAGCCGCGCAGTCCCCGCGTGGTGAAGTTCATCCCTGGTCCTGCCAATACCAGCACGAACCAGGTGGACCTCGCGGACAATATCCTCGTCGCCTCGCTGGTGCGGCCCGGCAACCGTGAGGATGCCGGCATGGATCCCCGGAATCCCTACCAGGCGGGGATCGTGCTGATGGACATGAAGGAACCGCTGAACCCGAAGGAGCTCGGGCGCTGGCTGACCGACGAGCCGAACGGGCGCGGGACGCACCGCAACCTCTACGCCGGCGGCCGCTACGTCCATCTCGCCGCCCACATGAAGGGCTACGACGGCAACATCTACGTCATCGTGGACATCGCCAATCCCGCAAAGCCGGTCGAGGCGGGCCGCTGGTGGGTTCCCGGGCAGCACGTGGCGGGAGGCGAGACGGCGCAGAAGGATCCGAACGTCAGCCTGCACAATCCGAACTTCGTGGACGGCAACCTCGTCTACCTCTCGTACGGCGACGCGGGAATGGTCGTGCTCGATATCAGCGATGTCTCCAGGCCGAAGCTCGTGAGCAGGACGAAGTTCGAGCAATCCCACCGGTTCGACGTGCACACGGTCACACCGGATCTCAAGCGGAAGCTGCTCTATGTGAATTCCGAATCGGTGACCTACAACTGCGTTGGCCCGCTCGATCACGTCACAATCGTGGACAACGCCGATCCCGCGAAGCCCGCGCCGCTCTCGCGTTTCCCGGTGCCGGTTCCACCGCGCGGCCTGCCCTACACCAGCTTCTGCGACAAAGGCGGACGCTTCGGGCCGCACAACCAGAACCAGCTGCAGCACAACCCCCACGTCCAGAAGCAGGGCAACCTCGCGTACGTCACGTGGTTCAACGCGGGTTTGCGCATCTACGACGTTTCCAACAAGCGCCTTGCGCACGAGATCGGCTATTTCATGGCCGGGGAGCCGGAGAAGCAGTACCTGAAGTCCTACGGGCCGTACGTCCGTATGGAGGACGTCGTGGTCGACACCCGCGGCTACATCTATCTCACCGGCGGCGCACAGCAGGGCCTGTACATTCTTCGCTACACCGGGCCGGTCAAGAACTAAGCGTCGCCATTACGCGACAGGTTTCGAGTGTTCAGGGCGTAAATTCCCCGAAACCCGTTTCGCTTTTCGTGGTCGTAGGCTCAGCAACACCTTTCACAACCACGGAAGCCTACCTTATGGCAACTCTGCACCTGCCCAAGAAGCGTCCCGTCTCCAGTAAAGAGCAGCCGAATCGGAAGATCCCGCGGGCCCTCGACGACGATCTCGAGGAAAGCTTTGCGGCAAACGATCCGGCCACCGCAACCGAGCCCAGCAGCACCGAAGAAGCGCTCTCTCGCAGACCGGAAAAAGCCGCGAAGTAGCGAGTGCTGTATCCACACACCTCGTCTGTCGCCGGGCCGCGACAGCGGAATTTCCCTGCAAATCATGTGACTGTGTGCGAGCGGGGTATCGCAGGCGCGCGAGCGGCGACATTCCGCGGGCGTAGCAACCGCCCATCTGGTTGATCCGAAAAGAAAAGCCATTCTGGCACGCCTTTTGCTTGGTCGTGCGTCGACGCGTGGGTACCCACGCTGCAGACGAAAGCGCCGCACCATGCATACATTGATCACAGGCACGTTCCAGGCAGAGCAACAGGCAGTCCAGGCGGTGCGCAAGCTCGTCAAGTCGTGCGTTCCGATGGATCTCATGCGCACCATACTTCCCGGCACGCGCCGGCGGCTCGCCGCGCACGAAGCGGAAGGCGGCCATCCGCCGAGGGAGCCGGGCAGCATCATGGTCGCGGTCAAGGCGCCGGAGTACGTCTCGCAATGCCTTGTTGTGAAAATTCTGCGCGACCACGGCGCGCACGAGATCGAATGCCTGGATGCGGAAAGGCGCGCGATGCCGCGGCTGCAAATCCCCATCTCCGTGCGCAACCATCACGCTCCGGCGAGCATCCGCCCATAGCTCACAGCCTGTCGTTACGGTAGCCGCCCGCTATAATCCGCCGGATGGACCGGCGGCGATTCCTTGCAGCGACTGTTGCATCGGCCGGCGTCATCTATGGTTGCCGCTCCACAGGCAGCAGGGATGTCTCCTCCTTGCTGCCGAAGGATTCCATCGTTCCGCTTGATTCGCTGCGCCGCCTGATCGTCGAGCGGGCGGATCCTGTCGGCGGCCGCTGCCGCTACGTCGCGGAACTGCGTGAGCGGCGCGTCGCGGGGCCCGTGCTGGTGGCGCAGCCCGGCGATCGTATCCGGACCGTTATCGAGAACCGGTTGCCGCAGCCCACGACGGTGCATTTTCACGGCCTGACGTTGTCCGAGACGCAGGATGGCGCGGGATTCGAGCCGATACTGCCGGGTGAGAGCAAGGCGCTGGAGTTCCGGGTGAGGAATCGCGCCGGCTTGTACTGGCTGCATCCGCACCCGCACGGCTTCACGGCCGAGCAGGTGCACGCGGGGCTCGTCAGCCTGCTGGTCATCACCGACGACGAGGATGCGGCTCTCGACGAGGCGCTCGCGCTCGCTCCGGGAAACCGCTTGGCGCTCGCCCTGGCCGATGCACGCGTCTCGAACGGGATAGTGCGGCCGTACGCGCCCTCCGCCCACGACTGCCTGCACGGCTGGTTCGGCAACCGCGCGCTCGTGAACGATGCGCTCGACGCGCGGCTTCCGGTCGCGCCCGGGTGGGTACGGCTGCAGCTTCTCAACGCCTGCAATGCGCGCGGGCTGCTGCTCGCGTTCCGCGATGGGACCACGTCAGTTCCCTTCCACCTCCTCGGCACGGACAGCGGCCTGCTGGGGGCTCCGGTCGCGCTCGATCGCGTATTCCTGTACTCGGCGGAGCGGGTCGACGTCGCGGTCGATGTTTCGGGCCGGCGCGAGCTCGCCGCCGTCAGCCTCGCCTTCGATCCTCGCCACCAGGCGCACGGCGCAGGAATTGTCCACCGGCATCCCGCGCGAGACGGCTTTCCGGCGCTGGCCGCGGATACGGTTTGCTCTCAGCCCACGGCCGACTCCCGAGGCGAGGCCCTGCCGGACGGCGCCGAGCTGCCGCTGTTCACGCTCGACGTGGGCGGTGCGACGCGCGGCACGCCTCCGTCGTTGCCCGCGCGCCTGTCGGATCTGGCCGAGGCCGTAGTGGCAGCCGATGCGCCATCCCGGATGCTGCGGCTCGACTTCGACGAGAAGCGCGGGTTCCTGATCGACGGCACGCCCTATCGCGCCGAGGAGATCGCGTTCTCGGTCAATCGCGGCGCGCGCGAGGTCTGGGAAGTGCGCAACAGCCCGATATCCATGCCCCATCCCCTGCATCTTCACGGCTTCGGCTTTCGCGTCCTGCGCCGCCGCGGAACCTTCGGCCCGGCGCGTGGGCTCGCCACCGAGAGCTCCGGCCGCCTCCCGACCGATCTCGGCATCAAGGATACCGTCGTGGTCTGGCCGAACGAGACGATATGGCTGGCGGTGGATTTTTCACTTCCGACCGATGCGGCGTTCCGCGGGCCGCAGCGCTACATGTTCCACTGCCAC
>Ga0075429_100001622_pt1 | contig 18594 bp, 18 predicted proteins | sample RhiMetdeltSRZDD3_FD_75295 | JGI IMG/M metagenome (GOLD analysis project Ga0075429, IMG submission 75295) | Populus rhizosphere microbial communities from Tennessee, USA - Rhizosphere MetaG P. deltoides SRZDD3 | ecosystem: Host-associated > Plants > Roots > Rhizosphere > Soil | place: USA... | reverse complement strand
AGGGTTCACTTGCTGAAACTCGACCGAGAAAATGGAGGAATAAGAAGTTTATATTATTTAATTACTGTTGCCGTTTTTTTGATCCCGCTGATATTTACGTTAGGATGGCTGGAGACTGCTACCGGTAAATTGAGCCGTCTCGAATCGATCGATGAGATCTCACAAAAACCGCAGACAAAGTACTATACTGTCAATTCTTATGTAGTGGCAAAGGAAAAAGCAGGAGTTGAGTTGGAGATGCGTCGGGGTGGTAAACGTAATGAGAAAATATTTTTCGAGATTTATATTGCGTCCCCTGTTTGGAATGAAGCCAGCGATACGCGTGGGTCGCCCAAAGCATTTATAACAACGTATTATCAGAAACAAATCCCAGCTAACATTGCAGAGGACGAAAAGCTGAAAGAGTGGGAAGGTTTCCGGAATGAAAGTTTTGAGAAATTTGATTCAACAAGATTGGATTTTCAATACCTGGAAATAATAGGGAAGACAAATGAACGGGAGAGATTAATCAAGGCGGCGCAAAAAAGCCCGGTATATCGCCAGGGAACGGAAATACTCCTGTTCAATGCAATTGACAAACCATTTGAAGGAAGGAATGGAAAGCGGCTTCAATATGCTTTTCTCTCATTTGGCATTGGTGCGTTGGTATGGTTTATCCTAATCGTGATACCAGGACTGTATAAGGAGAAGGCAACCGGTTTTGATAAAGGAGTTAAACCCGCCAGTGAACTCCCATTGCGTGCTGTTTGGAATTTTATAAAGCCGAGGAAAGGTTTTGCTGCAACGCCAATTCTTATAGCATTAAATGTCGCGGTGTTTTTGTTTTTTGCATTGGCTGGCTGGGGATTTGAAAGGATCAATTTCAGCATTTTGTTCAAATGGGGAGTTTCACCGCATGCAGTTGAACGAGGTGAGTGGTGGCGTATTATTACAGCAATGTTTTTGCATGCAGGGTTTATTCACCTGTTCATGAATATGGTCTGTCTTTACGCGGCGGGCATACTTGTGGAGTTCCGCATGAACACATGGAAATTTATTGTAGTCTACTTATTGTCTGGTATCATTTCCAATTTAATAAGTGTCTGGTGGCATGATCCACCGGTTATTGCAATTGGAGCGTCCGGTGCAGTTTTCGGCGTGTATGGCGTATTGTTATTCTGTTTTATTGTCGGAAAATCTTTTGCAGGCTCTAAAAAATCAATGTTGATCTTTTTAGCATATATGGTTGTGTATAATCTATTTGCCGGTGTTTTTTCACCTGGAACCGATAACGGTTCACATGTTGGCGGTCTTATTGCAGGCTTTGCATTGAGTTTTTTGGTGTTGGTACGAAGCGGAATTAGAAGCAATGCAAGCACTTCATTTAAAACTCCGTAGGAGTTTAATGTTTATAGAAAAAGTTATTCTCATGTATCTTTCAACTCCTATAGGAGTTGAATAAAATAATAATTACGTCATCTATCAATATTTGTCTCCCACGGAGACTGCTGTTGTAGTAGAAGATTTCTTTTTTGATGGTTCCTGGTGAAAACAGCAACAACGGCATTAAAGCATTTTGATTATTTATTCGATATAATTATGGTACGGGCAGTCTATGTACTAGCGTAAAAGATGCAAGATCATATAAGTTATGTTGTCCATGAAAGAAAAATAGCGGAAGAAAAAAATAAAATGAGCCTATACTCGTTTTTGCGTCTTCGAGTTGTCTGGTAAATCCACTTACGTGATCGTATAACCCTATATCACCACCCATTCGGGCCTGAGCTCAAAAAAAAGTAATAGCGAAATTTTGGACTAAGCGAATAATAAAGGCTATAAGGTCAACAAATACGTGCTCAATCGGAGGGTTTCGTTGAAAGCTTCAAGAATCTGGGAACGGAAATGTAATACCCCCAAAGAGGGATTGTTAAATATTAATCGGATGGTTATTTTTATCATAAACCGATTTTAATCTTTCACCACTCAACATTTATTTTATGGCCGCCACATTTGAGTACTGGCAAAATACTACCGATAGGCAATTTTGGTTTCGCCTGAGGGAAGACGGTAACCGAGAAATTATTCTTGCATCAACAGAAGGATATGTTAGCGAGCAGGGGTGTCTGAAGGGAATTGCATCTACGAAAGCCAATGCTCCACGCGATAGCAATTATACAAGGTTTTCCGGAAGGGATGGGAAACATTATTTTACATTGAAAGCCGGGAATAATGAGCCAGTAAGCAAGAGCGAAGGTTATGCGACGGAATCAAGTCGTGACCGAGGAATTGAAAATTGTAAGATAGAAGCTCCTAATGCACCGACTAAGAAGTTATGATTCACGGAGAGTAATCAGGATGATGTCCTAAGAGCCATTTTTTATTTTACTTCTTCGAGTTGTCTGATAAACCCACTCACATGATTGTACAAACCTATATCACCACCCATGCGGGCACTGAGCTCAAGCATTCGCGATAAACGGATCACATATTCCGGGTGAGTTGGTTGCTGTGCATATTTAACGACCTGTTGGTTTGTATAGTCGTAAATTATTCCAACACCCTGCGTTGTGATTTTTCCTACCTTCTGTTCAATCTCAGCGTTTAAGATATTCATCATTAGTTGCTGGACCGAGTACCGTAGGGTGTTATCGGAAACAATAGATGATACAAAGAATGAATCTGCCTGTAACTCATCTTTATTCTTCAATGAAGAGTTGGCTACAAGAACATCGAGAGAGCCAGATTCAAAATGGCCGGACAGATGACCCCCGATCAAATGACCGAGTTCATGTCCTATGATCCAATATAGAAAACTTTGCTGATCTCCTAATAGAACTGCGTTATCGGGGAATCGAACTACTTTATGTTTATCAAGAAAGGAGCGCAGGAAGGCGTCATCAATGAAAATAATATTAGACCCGGCGTAAGAACAGTTAGAAACTAATTTAACGAGTTTATCGTCATTCCTGATAAAACCGAGGTCGCCGTCTATTATATAACAATTCACTGTTTTTTGGTTGAAGTGTTGGTTAATCTGCAATTTGCCGCGCCAATTCGTATTCTTCAACAATGCTTCGATGGTGTTATGAATAGTAGCTGAGTCGGCATTTGTTGTGAGATGATTTTTTATGAGATAATCAGCAATGGTGATCTCCCAGGGTTTCGGATGAGAATTGGAACAAGAAAACAGTACGAATATTAAAATTACAATTGATAATGTTCCTTTAAGATGACGCTTGATCATGGTTAAAAGGTTTGTACAAATCAGTTGCCTGAAAGTTTTTTTTCTCCTCCCTGAAATATTCGGGGATCCAGCTCCTGTCGGTGAACCGGGGCTACTGTGCGATTGTATATATAGTCATCGATCATTTTTTTAAGCGAATCATTTGGAAAAAGGAAATAATTCATGAATGTGATCCGCAGCTCAAGATTTGGATAGTCATTACTCGGGTCACGCAAAAAGCCGATGTTAGGATCCCCAAATCTTTCGATGATGCGTTTGCCAGATAAAGTAAACTGCATCCCGGGAACAATGCGCTGAATATCAAAAGCAATTCCAAAGCAATCATAATCGCGTGAATTGAGTTTTCTTTTTACGAGGTCGATTGCGAGTGAGTCAGCGGACAGTTCGATACGTTTTAAGGATGTTAAGTATTCAGGTTTTGTCCCGCTATAGTTCTGTTCACCGACAATACTACCCGGCTTATTTTCAAGTGAATCAAAAGCTCCTGACATCTTCAAAATAAAATGTCCTAATTCATGAAGGAGCATCAGTTCAAGAACCGGTTTATAGGAGATGGTATCGTTCAACGTATTATTTAATGTAAAGTCACGGATATACGATGGGTTGATCAGAACAATGCGATTTTTTACATCGGAGTATGCGGATGACTTATATATTTTCCCGTTGGAAATAAAAGGAATGAGGAGAATTTGTGAAGTATCCGAGGAATTAAAATCTTTAGCTAAAACGAGTTTTTTACCAATTATGGTTGAGGCGGCACAGTTGATATCTTTTATCAGCTCATCTATAAGGGGGGCATCATCGAAACTCTTTGCAAGGTTATTGGCCGTAAGTATCTCATGTTCGATTGCCAAGCCGTCTGGGGCAAGAGCAGTATAACAACCGCTCAAAATCCAAATAGTAAGAAATATATTAATCGAGCTTTTGATCATAGCTTCTGATCACGGATGGTTTGTTGTCCGTGGATGCTTTGTCATAGTCAGCATAAAACTGATTACGCATGGTTGTGAGATCGACGGCTTTTTTTGTTTCCTCGGTCTTACGGTCATTAAAATGTGTACTGCCGAAATTGGCTAATGTTGAACAAAAGGTCAGTACAGCGATGATAATCGCAAACTTTTGCGCACGTTCAGGTGAAATAGCCGGATCTTTTTTTGCAGCTTGTATTGAGGAGACCAAGGTTGAGGCAGCAGTTAGGGCGGTAACTAATAAGCTCATCCAGAAATAGCGAGTCTGATCTTTTTCGGCTTTAGCTGTTTGGGCATTGATCTTTTGCCTGAATTTCTGGACCAGTTTATTGTAATCATCATTTACAACGGTTGGCTCAAAGCCTTTGATTTCGTCGAGGCCGGAAAATGCCGGGGTTGACCATTGTTGGCTGAGCTTAACGATATTCAAGACGAACAGGGATGCCGCTATTATGGCAATTGTGATGAAGACAGCTCGCATATGAGTATTAGTTTTAGGTGGTTTGTTAGGAGCAAATGCTGAGTTGAATATACGTTTTTGTTATTTTTTTTTCAATAGCTCTTTTGGGGTACAGGGTGTCAGGGGCGAACGATCACGACAGATGCGATTAAATCGGGAATTCATGTAGCTACTTAAAGGAAACCTCCGATAGAAATCAGGGGCGATAGCCAAAGAGAAACTACAGTGATTATTGTAAATTGAAATTGCAGACCGAGAAACAAGGCATACGAACAGTGTTAGATACCAGAAGGACAATTTTATCATCATGACTTCTTCGAGAATCTAATTCTGAGCTTATCGCCCTAGTCCGTTTATTACATTGAGTATATTCTTTCACAGTTCCTAAGAACCTACGGGATGAAATTTGTCTGGAGACCATTTTTGGCGGCGATCATTTTCGAAATGTCAACTTGTTTCATGCTTTCCCGTTTTTTTTGCCACGGAGACACGGAAGGTTTCAAGGGTGTCGACGATGGCGATTGGCTGCGACGGACGAAACAAGGCGCGAAAATTTCTCTATTGCTTGTCGGTCCTTAACCAGCCGTTGATATTTTTGTGCGAAGAAAGAGTCAGTTGCTTTTTTCGTTTGCCTTGATCTTATCCTGAAGTGTCGTGATTTTTTTTCCTACTTCATAAAACCTGTCATCCATTAGTGAAGGTCGGAGTTGCGATTTTTCATAACGGCGCCTGGCATATTTCAATTTTCGTTTTGCAAGATCAAATTCGTTCTTATTGAAGAAAATCTCTGCTTCACAATATTCAAGTTCTGCTTCTGTGTTATTAGGAATTGGCAAATCATCGTATTTAATTCCAGATTCATCGGTATAACTCTTCATTTTTTCCACCATGTCCCTCGCATTTTTTACATATTCGAGTTTTCGAGTGGATTTGTAGAGTAGCAGGTTCGAATTACTGAGAGAATTATAGACGGCGATAAGGTTTTTAGTTAAGAGTGTATTAACGGGACCATCTATAGTGTCGCACAGTATTGTATATCCGCTTACCGCACCCTGTAAATGTTCAATAGCGTTCTCAAGAAGACGAGGATCTTTGTTATCACGATCATCATAATATTTTGCAATACTGGCAAGTCCCAGGCCGTGTATTATTCGTGGATCTTCTTTCTGTTGACCAGTAAGCGATTTTTCAAGATCTTTCAATTCCTCAAACATGTTATTTCTTCTATAAAGCCACAAGAGCACGTAAATAAGTTCGTTTTGGAGATCAGTTGGCGGGTTCCCTTGCGATTGAGTATGTTTCTTTTTTATTTTTTTTATAATTCTTCGTTGCTTTTCTAATGTTTCGATGAGTTCCTTTTCGAAATTTTGAGTGTCCCCTTTAAAGTTATGAATTGAGAGTATATCGATAAAGATCAGTATTAAAAGGTCAAAGATCTGTCTTTTAGTATTTTGAGACTTTTGCTTTAACAAGTCCTTTATGAATGATATCAGCTCTTCCTTTTTAAATTCAGTATCGCTATCTATATCACTGATGATCTGCATTGCTTCATAGAAAGATGCACGATTTTTATGCATATCCTTGTCGAAAAGAAACAGCAAATAGGGCAAGTGGTGATAATGAAACCTGATGATATCTTTTCCGAACTTGATCTTAACAATATCCTTTTGGAATTGTACCGCCTCTTTCAATGAGAGCAATTTTTCATACAGAGAAATATTATAATAAAGCTTTTGCGCATCCGGGTCGTCATCCTGGTCCTGTAAAAACTCACTGAAATTGCCCAGTAATTTCTTTTGCAAATCATCCATCGACATCCCTCCACTGATTATTTCCTGGAGCGTCCCTTTGTAATTCTTTAACAGGTGACTGTAAAAATGGTTCTCAATTTCGGAGGAATACTTATTTAAAAAATTATCAAGCGCCGTAATAGTAGCAGTGTCAGCCATTGGCTCTATCTCGCCCTGCGGATTGTTAACAATTTTTTTGATCAGGTCGAGCAGCTTGAAAGGCATTTCACTGTGTGAAGGATATTCTTTGATCAATATATTAGCCAGGAAAACCTGGATAACATTGCGATGTATTGTCGCCCTGCTTTTTTTAAACAGGCGGGCAAAGTTGAACTTTTCCCTGTATTGCTGATCGACTATTTCAAAGATCAATTTGGATTTAAATGGTGCAGAGGATAAATAATAGAAGATAGTATTTGTGTATTTGTTGCCTTCGCTAATGGTCTTATTGGCAAGAAAAACCCGTTGTATAGCCTCAATATCTGTAAAAGTATTTTGGAGATACTTATAAACATGTTCCTTATTGATTTTATTTAAGAACTTAATGCCCTTTTCGACAAATTCATCATAAACCGTTTCAATGAAGGCGATCTCTCTTTTCTGAGAAAAGGCATTGTCTGCATAACTGTTGAATTCATCATTGGCCGTTTCAAAATGATTGACATGCACTTTTCTTTTCATAAACTCAAGAAAGCCTGATTCTTTCATGTTTTTCTGTCTATCGGAAAAAATCAAGAGCAATAGAAACAACTCGAAATTACGATTGATCATTTCGACGTTTTCTTTGGGGCCGTGCAGCAGGTTGTCAATTTCCGCAGACAGGCTTTCAATGTTGCGGGCAATTTCATACGCGTGCCGTATTTTTTCTAAAAACCTGTTTCGCACCATGAGTAATTCACGCTTGTATTCATCCAGCAGTATGATACTATTACTATTTGAATCGGAGAAAAGACTTTCATAAGCTATGGCTTCCTGAGCGATATAATTTGCATTCTCTTCAGTAAATTTTATCTGGTCAAGATAGGGCATGAAAAAATGTATGAAGTCATACGAGTCAACTGCATAAAAAAAGTTGTATCCATTGTAGTGGAGATTGACATCATCGATAATCGCATCGACTTCCTTATCTGATAGTTTCGAAATTAAGCTGTAGTTCATTTAACCTGATTGAAGTGCCAAACGATATTTTTTAAAATCCTCTTTTTTATCGTCCAATGTGTCGTCTGAGAAATCATCCGTATCCTCCGGATCGTCTGATGTGTAACTCTTTTCTACCCAATAGCATCTTCCAAAATCCTCTTCGTCATCGATAGCAGGCACCATTTCGCTATACAAGGCATCGTGAAAGACCGCTTTATTGCTGACAATGGCTTCTGTTGCACGGCGGGATTTACTGAAAAAAGTTTCAAGGATTTGGAAGGCCAGGTGGTAGTCTTTAAAATCGTCATAGTCCATCCTGTAGTCAGCGATGAGGACATTATCTTTATATATATACATGAAATCGTTCCAGTCGAAATGAGCAGTTATATTAATTAATTCTGCAGTTTGTCGAATCACCTGATCCAAATCGTCAAAATCTTTGAGCTCGACAAATTGATCGATATCGGGTTCTGCTATCCGGAAGTTCATCGTTTTTTGGCGGTAGCTTTTATTGATGGAGTCAATCAGCTGGAAACGCATGCCGGTCAGCCCTAAAAATCTGGCAAGGGTCAATCTCGCAAATTCGTTACAGTCTTTGTGCACAAGCAAGCTGGACAGATAACTTACGAGATCAAAAAATTCGCCGATCATTATTTGATTATCCGGGCCTTTATAGCAGTATAGTGTGTTTTGACCTTTCGACCTGGTTTTGGTGATAACGGTCTTAATTATGTTTTGCCCTGGTATGTAATCGATCGCGGAATTGTTTTGGCCGGCATCTTCCGCGACTCTGAACTGAACAAAATCATTGATAATACCATTTTCCGATTCGGCGAAGTAAAACTGGTCATTATTTGTATAGACAAGCGGAAGGAAATCGACTACATCAATCGGCGGGATGACGTAACCGTATAACTTATAGGGAGCAACGATCTTGAAATTACTTGCCATCGTTGATAAACTTTTTTAATGTCTCATTCATTCTCTCCAATGCGACTTCAGGATTGAGATGATACTCGTAAAAGCGAACGGGGTACTTGCTAAAAACCTGCTCAAACTGGGCCCTCGCAGTTGGGTTTGATTGAAAATTATCAGGACAAATAACAAGCATCGGTTCTACATTGACCTTATGTGCGTATTGTAATTCAAAAGACTTGCCCTGTTTTCCTATTCCAGTTTGGACATTCATGATAAAACTGTAATGCTGTTCTAAAAGTGTTAAGTGCGGTAGAAATATACAAGCTTCGGCAACTTCTTTAAAGTCATGCTCAAACTTCAGATAGTTCTCATTTGATTTAAAAAGTACTGCCATAAGCTTATTTATATCATCTAAACTGGGATCATTAATTTCATAATCAGAAACTTTGGTCGGTTGTAGCCGCTCGTATAAGTCAAAGCCGCCGGAATCAAAAGGTAGTAAACGTTTAGGCTGAAGATCAAGCTTCCTGATATTAAATAATAATCCTATCGGAGGGAATGGATCATTTTTCAAGCGTTGTGTCCTAGTTGGCATAAACGGACAACGGCCATAGTTAAAAAATAACAGCTCTTCTTTTTCGTAGTATTTATTTCCGGACTGGGGCAACAGGATGCCATCTTCGATGATTTTTCCGATATTCCAAATACTTGGAATATGTGCAATGGGAAGTTCCTCGATCTCGTGACTCTCAACGACGTTCAAGAGGCCCGAGAATTTGAGAACGGCCTTATCCAGATTCATTTTATTCATTTTTTAGATAGCTTGGATTTCTCCCAGCCGGCATTTAATTCATCAATAATGTCCTGGTACGTATTTTTTAATGAGTCTGCGTTATCGTTTGTAATTGCACCTCCTTTTTCCATGAACTCTATACTGAATTGAAGAGAGTAGAGTTTGTTCCTGGCCATGTTGTTGGCAAGCCATAGGTCCCGGTAGTTGAAAAATGCATTGTAGCCGTTAATGATAGTGAGGGTTGTACTGATAATCAGTGCTGTCAACCTTACAAATTCATTTAGTTCAGGAATTTTCAGACCAAGCAGGATGGTGATAATTGCAGACAGGATTGTACTAGCGGTAAACATTGTGAGGCTTTGTTTGCGGTAGTACATTCTTTTGCTATCAACGCTTTGAACTCTTTTTTCAATGGCATCTTTTAAGAGTTGTATTTTTTCGGTGGCATCACTCATAAAAACATTTTATATCATGATTTCGTTCGCGTATTTATGAAAGACTTTGTTGATGACAAGCAATAAATGGGGTTCAGCACAGGCAGGATAGAAAAAATTGTGGAATTGAGTCTGAAACAAAATGATTTCCATTCACCGTTAGTAATAACGATTTATTTATCCATTTATACGTTACCAACAGCGTGGATTATAATTAAGCCACGCGCTGAGTTATATAAGTATCTGATTCAGGCCAAGGTGAATTTCAGAGGAAGGTGAGAGGTTGATGGTGTCGATGGTGATAAAATTATTTGTAAAAGTAATTGGGGACAATACCTCTTTAGAGGTATTTTTTGATGTTTCCCGTCTGATTAATAGCGACGATATCCCCGGAATGCGAGAGAATTGTCGATATCGTGGTGGACATTGAAATGATTATATTATTGATTTCACGTACTGTTTTACATTTTCATCAATCTTTTGGAGGTGCTGGAGCTTCCATAAACTAATTGCTTTTTGACCGGTGAGTACTGTGAAGAATCAGAAAGCGAGAGGGGTGAAGTTGTTGCGATTAAAACTTGGTTCGTTGTTTATTGTTTATAGTTTTTGGTATATCGTTCATGATTGGGGCGTTTGACCACCTCTTTTGAAATAGTCTCTTAGTTGCAGAGTCTCACGTCACTTCAGGGAGGGCAGGGAGGAGCCGTAGTAGTGATTGATACGATTGAGATTCGAGTGATGGTTTATTGTGGGCAACTATATACGACTTGGGACAAAACTACCGTGATTTGACTTGTTTACGAACATTGATTTCTTTCTGAACAGACTGAATTAGTTGCTTGCATTGTTCAAATTCTACCTTGCTTGCACCTTGCTCATGCATCTGGATATATAACAGGGTTTGGGTTGATACCAGGTCCACCAATTCTTCGGTGCTAAGTTGTTTTAAGGCATTGCTCATCTATTGTAAAATACCTCATTTTTAGGCAGTGAAAATTAAAAAATAATTAAAATGGAATATCCGTAATTTAATAGGCAGAACTCCCTTTATGCCTTACAGTACCTACCGAGCACTCCCGCTCGAAGCTCTTTATGAATTATTGTATTCAAGTGTGCGAGATATGCTCGTTACCCTTGAAAGCAAAAACTGTAATCTTTCTGCGGTTAATGCAGTTAAGAAGCAAGTAGAAATTATTATGCAATTGATAGAGGAAAAGCGGAAAGTCATAAAGGATTAATTCTTCGTCTTTTTTGGTACGGCTTTTTCTTCCTTCTTATCAGGTGTACATGTTGGAGTTACAGACACTTTAATTACATCTTTAAAGCTGCCGAGATTGACAGGCTGTCCTCGGAATGATCTGCTGATAAAATATGGCTTTTATCTGTTCATAAGAAGATGAAGTAACCCCAAAGAGGGATAGGTAGTGACTAAAGATAACAATAAATTTATGTAACAGATAAGTTCTTCTATTAAATCAACTTTAATTAAAAAGATATGGCGAGCAGAGTTTATTTCCTTAAAAAAGGACAAGCAGTGGTCAGTTTAGAAGTTACGCCGACGTCGATAGGGATCGTATCGTCGGTGGCAAAACTTAAAAAGACCGGGGGGACCATCGTTGATATCGGAGATTCCGGAAATGATGCCACAGGTAAGATACCGCTTGTTCCGGTAGGCAAATCCTCAGATTTATTATCGTCGGTTCTTGTTATCACCAATATCATCGATCTAACAGCCGTCCCTAAGAACCAATGGAAGCAGGTGTTTGATACTTTACGGATCACCTATCACCTTGAAGGAGGGGCTGATGGACCCCAGGATTTTAATGTAGATACTGACGATAAGAGTCAACTGATGGAGGGTAAATTCATAATAGCTACTAAAGCAATAAAATTTGAAATCAATGCAATGCCTTAATAAATATAAATCAGTGCTATTTTTTTTATGTGTTGCAACCACCATGAAGTCATCAGCTCAAAACCTCGAGCTAAAGGATCTTAATGTTCCAAATTCACCGGCATTTACGATCCTTGATTTTTCACCAAAAGTGATCGACAGACCCGGAACGGCTAAAGCCTTTACGGCAAGTATTGTAAACCTCGTGACCCAGGAAGGAGGAAATGGAATACCAAAGAACTTTGCGTTGGAAGTTGCTCCGTACTGGTTATTCAAAAATAATTTGACCGTGTACCGATATTTAGGAATTGATCCTAACACAAAAAAACAAAACAATATTTTTTCAAATTCCAGAAACGCGAGTGTGTCTGTTGGCTCAGTATATAAGGACAGTACGAAGAAATTGCCATTCAGCGCAAATTATTTTGCATTTGGTGCAAGGGTCAATTGTATCCGTGTCGTGCGAGGGAATATAACCGAACCAATAGTGGAGACAGTAAAAGGGATAGCGGGCAGGCTTACCACCATAAATAAAGCTGCCAGCGATACTTGTTTAAAGAAAGTTGCTGATCCGACGAAACCTGAATTCAAGACCTGCTTTGAGAAAGAAGTAACCGATCGAATTAAAAAGGATGATGATCTTGCGAAATTGGAAAAGAGGCTTGAGAATCTCTTAGCTATAAAACCTGCTTTTCAAGTTGATGTCGCCCTCGCCGGGTCGATGACTTTCCGGGATAATTCGATTGGAGAGCATCATCATCACCGGTCTGGGGTATGGACGACGCTGGAATTTAATCTACCGTTGACCAATACAAAGGATATTGAGAAAATGATTGAGAATAAAAATTACCTGAGCATTTACGGAAAAGTAAGATACATTGATGAGGATTCAACAACCAATTACCAAACATTTGCGACTCATAAGCTACTTGATTTTGGCGGCCGGTTTGAGTTTGAATTCGACAAATTCAGTGTCTCCTTTGAGAGCATTCACCGGGTAAACCGAACAAAAAAGGAATTAAACAGCAATCGTAATGTTGGCATTCTGCAATATAAGATCAGGGATGATCTTTATTTAAGCGGAACTTTTGGAAAGAATTTTGGGACGGTAAATAATCTAGTTGCATTACTGGGGCTGAATTGGGGGTTTGGCAAGCAATCATTAATTGAATAGCAGGTTAATAACAAAAGATTTCTGGCCTTTTAGATCCAAACTTAAGGGCAGCCCAACAATCAATAGCGTCCGAATACACTCCATCTTATATAAATACACTCCATCTTATATAAATAATTTCGAGATAAGAAATTGCAAGCATGATCCAAATTTGCCTCCACTCTCTTCTTCTTTAGATATAGCTTAAAAAAATCCTGACAGGATTTAGTCTTTTTCTTCGATTTGTGGATTTTAATACGGTATCAAGCATCTGAATTTGGATTACCTTAATGGAATGAAAGCGGATGATGAAAATCATATTACAAATGCAGACCGAGTTGCCTACCTAGTAGCAGGGTATATACGACAGACATTAACCGATGAGGAGCATGATGAATTAGATCAATGGATCACGGCGAGTGATGATAATCAAAGATTGTTTGAAGAGTTGACGGACCCGGTGAATATTCAAAAAAGACTTGGACAATTTGATGAAGTGAATGAGAAAGCAGCATTGAAGCGAATAACGACGAGAATGAAATTTGATACACAAGATGCACCGAAAAAAAAGAGAATATGGATGGTTTACAGTATTGCTGCTTCGTTTGTGTTGTTGTGGGCACTAATTATTATAAGCGACCTCGTAAATAAAAAGGGAAAACAGGATAAAATTATCGCGACGAATAGGATAATACAACCGGGAGGAAATTTTGCGACGTTGCAGTTGGATGATGGAAGAACCATCAATCTTTCGCAAGTAAAAAAAGGACTAATCAATTCGACAAAAGGTAACGAAATTCTTAAAACAGCAGATGGGCAGATCAATTATATCGGCGATGGACCGGCTGAAGGCTATCATGTTTTAAGGACACCAGTTGGCGGACAATACAGTGTGTTACTACCTGACAGTACGAGAGTCTGGTTGAATTCGTCATCAAGCTTGAAATATCCAATGGCATTCAATAAAAGAGAACGGGTAGTGGAGTTAACGGGTGAAGCTTATTTTGAAGTAAAGCACCTCACCCCCAACCCCTCTCTTTTAGGAGAGGTGAATGGAAACCGTCCCTTTATTGTAAAGGTTGGTAATATGAGCGTGGAGGTGTTGGGAACTCATTTTAATGTTAATGCTTATGAAGATGAAGCGTCTGTCACAGCAACATTACTCGAAGGAAGAATCAGAGTCAGGGGCCAGCAATCAGGAATCGGGAGCCAGGACTTATTACCTAAAGAACAAGCGAGGATTAATAAAGCTGGTGCGATTGAAGTCTTAAAAGGAGTGAGTACAGCGGAAGCCGTAGGATGGAAGGATGGAGTATTTGTATTCAAAGATGAAGTTATTGAATCAGTGATGCGTCAAATTGCAAGATGGTATAATGCTGAAATAGTGTATGAAGGAAAAACAGATCATCAATTTAATGCAACTATCCCAAGAAAGGAGCCGATAGAAAAGTTGTTGCATGTACTGGAAGAAACGAATGAGGTGCATTTTAGGATTGAGGGGAGGAGGATTGTGGTGTTGTGATGAAGCAGGGGGAGTTGGGAGTCAATTGTCAAGAGGCAATAGTTGAAGTGAGCTCGTAAGATAATAACTTAACACATGTAGGAGCTGTCGTTATCCAAATAAATACCGCCCTGTTAGGAGCAGAGCGGTAAGAGTTTGGGTTAACCAAAATAAAAAATTGTGAGGAAATCCCTGTTTATTGCAATAAAGAATTTGTTAAAGATTGATGATGTAAAGTGCCGTTACTATGGGCCTTATCCAAATCATTTCTTATTCATAAAGGGAATGAAGTGTGTGTAAAAAGGAATGAGATTGATTACGATGGTTTTTTTTTGACGAAGCTTGGAGGAAATCCAAACTGGTTACGGAAGGCGGTTGTAAAATCAGATGGACGATAGCCAATTTTGGCCGCAGTTTCTTTAATCGATAAACCTGTTTCCAATAATTCTTTTGCTTTTTCCATTCTCTTTCTTATTAAGTATTCATAGGGGCCGTATCCAAATATGAATTTGAAAACCTGTTTGAACCGAAACTCGTTTAGCAATACCTGTTTTGCCAATTCAGGGATAGAATAATGTACAGAGAGGTCGGAAGAGATCAATTGTTCGGCCCTATTAATAGCCTGAAGTTCTTTTTCCGTCGCCTGTTTTTCGGGTTCTGCCGGTGAAGCTGATTCCACCAGGTATTTAAATAAAAGGTCTTTGACCTTGCTTTCGAAGTAATGACGACGAAGATCATTTTTATATTTACACCTGAAAATACTGGTTGTTATATCGAGTATCTCGGTATCGGCTCTGCGGGGAGGAATTTGAACAGTGGCTTTGTTTGATGGTCGAAGAATCGAAAACAAGTTAGACAATTCATCAAGTAATTTTTTTGAAAACAGGGCATCAAAAGTGATGTGCAGTTTTTTCCTGAAAATGGTTACAATTTCTTTGCCTGTCGCTTCAATAAGGTAAAACTGATTTTGAAGAAGATCATATTTTTCAATGCTGTTTATTTCCGTTTGAGCTTCTCCTTTAAGCATGAGGGTTGAACAAAGACCATGTTTTTCTTCTTTTGATTTGATAACGAATTGCTGGAGTATATCAAATACATTCAATCGTATTGAAAAATGTTCGTCGCGGAATTCCTGAATACAGACCGAACCAAAAGGACCTGTTGCCGAAATTGAATTGCTTCCGGGAAGCCGCCAGCCTTTGAAGTCAGGAGGCAGGGCATTATGCCAGATGAGTGGTTGATGTGATAAGCTGGTAAGGTTATGGTTCATTTGTGTGGTTAGAAAGCCATTTATGTAAGTTAAAAATAAAATGAGGAAAACAGAAGTAAGGATAATGACCGTTTAGCCGTAATTGATAATTGGCAAGAGAAGTGTCCATGCCTTGCTTACAGCTTTGAAATGGTAAAGTGGCGTATAGTGAAGGAGATTATAAAAACTATTAATTCATCACGCTTTATCATAGGCGTTGATTTTAGAGGTTTTTATGCTACAATTGTACAGATTCGGATGAGCAGCGGAGGGATTGTGGGGAAATTAAAAGATTAAGAGTGAAAGAAAACCTTATTTTCTTCAGGTACATGTAAATATTTTAAGACACAATTCAGATTCAACTTTGCTATATCCGATTAGTATAGCCTCTGTCGACGTGACTAATAATGTGGCAAGACGTTTCGAAGGTTTCCTGAATTTGAGCAACGATGATAATATGGGAGTTACAGCGTGAGATACGAGATTCGTCGTTACGCGTTGCAATGATAATATCAAAAGTCTCCATCGAATGATCCGGTTGGTGATTTTCCGGTTCCCGGAGGGCGAAATCAAACTTTATGATTTTGTTTCCGAAATATTTCGGGATCAACCGAAACTTCTTAAATAATACTTTTTCAATTTTTTCTGAAATATTCCGGAAAAACCCAGCTGACTGCAAAATCATAATTGGGATATGATTGTTTGCTCATGGTAGCTTCCTGATTTATGACAAAGGAAACTACACTGCCAGATCGCCAAGCATTCGCACGAGATTCAATTCTCCTTCACGGGTCTGGAAGCCATGTTTCATTGCAGCCTTGACCCGTTCCTGAAACCCGTGAGTGTTCACGCCTTCCATGAAGAGTTCCGAATCGCGGCGTATTGCGTCGGCGTGCGGAAGCCCGATCGCATTCACCCGCTCTTTGACCAGTGCATGACCACTGGCCGGAAATTTTGCAATGCGATGCGCAAGCGAACTAACGAAATCATTAAGCTCGTTGGCAGGCAATGCCCGATTGATCCATCCATATCGTTCGGCTAACTCCGCACTGTAATCTTCTGCGCTCAACATGACTTCAAGCGCCCTGGCGCGACCTAACAGACGTGTAAGATGTTGCACTCCACCGGCGCCAGGCCATTCAAAAGAAAAACCAATACTTCCCATAATCCGAAAACCTGCAGCCTTGTTTCATATGTAATAAAATCCTGCGAACGATATGAAAGGAATAAGCCGCCACTCACAACTGATAACACACCCGAGAAATGGAAATGCTGAGCAGTTATATATAAACATAATATATGGGCTGGTCAACGAGATGACTGAATCTACGCTTGCCGTTGTTGCCAACAGCTTATGAATAAAATAAATAGCAATAGCTATTGCAATACCTATTGCTATGCCCATTATCACAACAAGCAAAAAAGACTTTCCCGCATTCCAAAAATAAAATTGACCCGTTAGGACACCATTTCCCGCGTGAATACAACCGCAGCAATTTAATTTTTAGAGAAATAAACCTGCTTCAAAAATTCTTTTACTGAAGATGGTTTGCGTTGCAGTAAGTTTTCGAGGTCTGTTTTTTCAGAGTAAAATTCACCCTGTTTAATTCCTTCAGCGATATCTGCAAAAAGGGCTGCATGTTTTCTTGGAACACCCATTTCTACCATGGCTTTTATGTAGGTGTGCGTATCAGGACTATTGTAGATAATCGTTTTTCCTGCTAAATCGCTTAATGCATCTGCGATTTCACGCAAGGAAACGTTTTCGGTATTTGAAAGAAAATATTCCTTGTTTTCGTGTCCTTCGCTCATTAAAACATTTGCCATGGCCTCGGCCATATCACTACGAAGAGTAAACGCCGCCGGGGTTTCCCCGGCAGGAAACACTACGCTTGTCTCTGGAACTTTTTCGCCTAAATAAAAAGGCAGCGTGTCTGTGTAAATATTGTTACGGAAAATAGTGTATGGTATGCCACTTTCCTTAATAACTTTTTCAGTGTAACTGTGTGTGTGCGCCAGGAATGCAACTGGTGAATTTTCAGTTTCATTTTTACGTTCATAACTGGTGTAAAGAACATGTTTAACACCTGCTTGTTTTGCGGCCATTAATACATTCGCATGTTGTTTTCCACGATTTTCAAGATCTGTTCCTGAAACCAACAAAAGCTTATGAATTCCCTTAAAAGCGTCAACGAGAGAGGCGTAGTTATCATAATCGCCAATCCTTACTATTATGCCTTTTAATAATAAATCCACTGCTTTCTTTCTTTCCCGGACCAATGCGGCAATAGTGCCAAGTCGTGCACCTTTTGCTAATAGGAAATCAATTGTTGCGTTTCCCAAATTTCCCGTTGCTCCGGTTATTAAAATCATAGTCTGGTTCTTAAATTGTTATAAAAAGTTTTGTTGAATAATTATTAAATGAGCCTGCATAGTAAAATCTCGTAATCCTAAGCTCGCATATTGCCGTACATTTCGTAACGCAGCAATTCATGCAGATAAGTATTTGTAGGTTTACGTTTATCGTGTAAAAAAATCATGAACTGCTCCTGCCGAATTCCCACTATAACCTGCTCTGCCAGGTTCTGTAGTTTAACAGCATTACATTTATTGATAGCTGTACCGTCAGCTTCTGTTACACATGGTTCGTAACAAAATACACTTACTTTAACGCCCATATTCCCGTAATTGGCCGCCATACGTTCTGCAAAACTTAATGAAGGGTGCTTCAGTGTGCTATACATTCGCAGATTATATTCAGTGAATAATCCGGTTGCAGGAATCACGTTTAAGAAGTATCCATTCTTCCGGTTGATCATTTGAGGCAACATATATTTGACTGCATACATTTGAGACAAAAGGTCTAACTCCCAGCAAGCATTGCAGTCTTTACTATTCGAAAAGTTGGTACCCAATGTGCCCCGCGATGCATTCGATACAAAAAGATCTATTCTTCCGAACCTATGCCTTATTTTGTCGATAAGGCTCTTAACGTCCGCTGGCTGTGTTGTGTCACCTGCAATTGGTATTACACCCGTTTCATCGGCTATTTTACGCAGGCTTTTTTCATT
>Ga0075429_100001620_pt1 | contig 18600 bp, 22 predicted proteins | sample RhiMetdeltSRZDD3_FD_75295 | JGI IMG/M metagenome (GOLD analysis project Ga0075429, IMG submission 75295) | Populus rhizosphere microbial communities from Tennessee, USA - Rhizosphere MetaG P. deltoides SRZDD3 | ecosystem: Host-associated > Plants > Roots > Rhizosphere > Soil | place: USA... | reverse complement strand
CGTATTCTAAAAGATAAGGGTGTAGCAGGATATGCTGTAGTGGTGTGGTTTATAGATGGATCGCATAATCAGGGTTCTTGGGCTGCACGCGGACCTATTGGGAAATATATGATGCCGACATTAGTGCATGACTTTCTTGCTAGGCGTATGGCTGAAGTTAGTGTGGAGGAGGATTTAGAAGCAGATGGGAGGTTATTACCCAAATGAACGCTATGGTTGAGAAGAAAGAGGAACCGAAGCCATTGGAGCTATTGGAGAGGCTATCCTATAAGGCTCCTTTTAAAAACTTCGACCCGCGATCCTATCCGGCGTTTTATGAAAAGCATATCTATCCTGCGAAATACCTGAACGCTATCGGGATAGAGCAGATATGTGATTTGTTATTAAATCAGTTTTCCCCAAAGGAGATAAGCATACTCCTCCAGATATCGCAAAGCTTTTTACTACGCTGGGTACAGGCCGACTCACAGAGGGAGAAAGACTGGGAATGGGCTTTACAACAAGAAGCTGATAATTTAATGTTTGAAGCGAGAGATAGATTAGCGGGGGCATTTGTGCCACCGGATAAGCAGCTAGACAAGGCAGAGAAAGTTGCTAATCATAATCGGATAATGGCGAAGGGTTTTGGGCAGAAGCGTTGGGGTCAGCGTGTGGACCAAGTGGGACTGGGTATTGGGGCAGGTGTAATATATAACTTTAATGTAGCTCTGTTACCGGGGCAGCAGGAGCAGATAGTGCGGGAAAGGGAGCGGGTGATTGAAGGTAAGAGAGAAGAGAACCCACCGGTAGAGTTTGACTTAGGGAAGTTCTTAGGGTCTGCACAAGGTGCAGTGGACTTATCTATACCGAAAGAGGAGAAGATGAGTTATGAAGAAGCTCAAGGCCAAGAGTCCGCCGATCAAACCAGTAGTAGCGATTAAAGGGAAGAAAACACCGAAGGGATTAGCAGTAACGAAAAAGAAGGGGTTTCTACCGAACCCCGGAGGTCCACCAACCGGGAGAATGTAAGATGGACGAAGAGCTAAAGAGGTATTTAGATGATTGTGCAGAGCAGCGTAGGAAGGTACGGGGGCAGGTAGAGCATAATAGAGCTATGGAAGCAATACAGGCTCTTAGGGAGCGCCAAAGGATAGAGTCTTTGGGCCGGTGGGTGATTAATAAATGCCTTATACAAGGGATTATACCTAAATGAGTCAAGCTCACCCACGAAATATTGAGCTAAAACCAGCGGGCAGGACAGGTGCTCTTAATTACGACGCAGAGCCGACTGCCCGCTTATTTCATAATAACGACACACTTTACCGGTTTTTGATGGGTCCAGTGGGGTGTGGCAAGTCCGCTGGGTGTGTAATGGAGCTTTTAATGCGGGCTTTTGAGCAAGCACCGTTCCAAGGGGTAAGGAAAACACGTTGGGCGATAATAAGAAACACATATCCTGAGCTAAAATCAACAACTATTAAGACTTTTCAGGAGTGGATACCGAATACAGTAGCACCTGTGGTCTATGATGTACCAATTAGAGCCAATTTTAGGCAGAGATTACAGGATGGAACCATAGCAGACATAGAATTTGTGTTTTTAGCACTCGAAACTGAAGATGATATTAAGAAATTGCTGTCGTTGGAGCTTACCGGAGCGTGGGTAAACGAGGTAAGAGAGGTTCCGAAGGAGATAATTAACTTCTTACGTGGTCGTATTGCACGATATCCACGTATGGACGAAGGTGGACCGACTTGGACAGGCATTATTGCCGACACTAATAGACCAAAAGTGGGTCATTGGCTGTATATGTTGTTTGAAGGGGAGGAGCAACTTGAAGACTTCAAGCTTTTTGAGTATCCACCAGCGGTATTTTGGGATCAGAAGCTACAACAATGGGTTGTTAACCCCGATGCCGAGAATCTTAGCCATCTGCCGCCTAATTATTACAAAAATCAGATCGCGGGTAACTCCGAGTCTTATATTAGGGTCATGCTTGCTAATGAGTATGGTGTGCAATTGTTTGGTAAGCCTATATACCCGCAATTTACAATGCATCGACACGTCGCAAAAGAGATATTGCGTGCTGAGAGGGGGTTACCACTGCTTCTTGGATGGGACTTCGGTCTTAATCCGGCTTGCATATTCAACCAACTATCCCGAAGAGGGTGTCTCAGAGTCATAGACGAGTTAGCACCGGCAGATGAGGACTTAGAAACGTTTTGTAAAGACTATGTACTGCCATTGTTGGCAGAAAAGTATCACGGCTTTACTTATATTTGTATCGGTGATCCAGCGGGGCGCGGTAGATCGGGTCTGGACAAGCGCAATGCCTTTGATGTACTGGCAGACTTTAATTTAAGACTCCAGTTAGCGCCGACTAATGCCTTTACACCCCGCAAAGAAGCAGTTGACTTCTTTCTAAATCGCAATGATGGGTTTTTAATCTCTCCGCACTGTCAATACATGATCGAAGGATTCGCGGGCGGATATGTCTACGAAAAGATGAGTAACACGATGGCAGGTGCTACGCGATACAAGGAGAAAGCGGAGAAAAATAAATACAGTCACGGACAAGATGGAGAGCAGTATGTTGCACTGTACGTAAGAAAGGGTAGCGGTATACAGCGGGCAGGGCGTATGCTCAATGGTATGGGCAACGATAACGAAAATAAACCAAAGAAGAAATTTTTATGGGCGTGACATACTGGGAAGAAGCTAGGTGTCCTTTCTGTTTTAAATTAAAACGGTACTCTGGTGTGCCAGAAGTGGTAAGAGACAGACTGCGGAGGCACCTAGATAACTGTAGGAGTAAGCATAATGCAAATTCGGGAGATGATACCGGAAGACTTAGACCAAGTGATGGAGTTGGAGAAAAAGAAAGTAACTAAGTCTTGGGAGCGATATGTTTTTGGACAAGCGGTAAGATTGGGTCATAGCCTTGCCGTAGTTGAAGAGGATGGTAAGATATTAGGTTATGCAGTGGCTGATAAAGGTCATGTACGTAATTTTGTGTCTTCGCATCCAGAAGCAACAATGATGCTTTATAGACAGTGGAAAAGACTATCGACAGAGGCTGGAATACCTGTATTGTGGGCCGAGACACATAGAGACAGTGTTGAGGTTATAGCACTGCTAATGCGTTTGGGGTTTACAAAACAAGGTACAAGACCGAGTTATTATGGACCGGGCGAGGATGCGACCGTATGGGCGCGACCTAACTTAACGGAAGCCCTCATAGGGGTACAAGGCCGACAACCCATGCAAGCTATTGAACCGGTTTAAGAAAAAGCGCTTGACAAGCCTATGACATTGTGATAAAAGCGCATCCCGGCGCGGGCGCTCCCTGCGCGGGATTCACACCTAACGCCAATTACTAAATGAGGAAATTACTATGTCTCACGCTAAGGGTAATGTACAGTTTCCAGAGGGTAGTCTTATTTCATACCCGCGCAAAGATGGTATGGTTCAGCATAAGGACTGGAACGAGTATTTAGATACGCACCAGCATCCTACATGGGCTAACCGGTGGATGTTTTTGCAGGATACGTTAGTGCAGTTTTTGGGTAGACTGACGAAAGAGCAGCTTGTTAACAATCTCTTTAACTTCGCTAATGTACGGTTTATGAATAACTATGTAACTTCGGGAATTAATACCGGAGCATCTGCATTGGGTTGGACTTGGCAGGCGCATGATGTGTCTGGAGGGTGTAATAACCGTACCGATATTGAAGATGGGATTGCTTTTGCTGCTGATTACCCAGTGCCGAGTGGCCCTCATGCCGGGGAAAATTCTTTAGGTACGTGGGCTAAGGATATCGCTGGACTTATCCCCGGCTGGGAAGCGATGGGGTTCTGGTGTAACTTTACTCCACCGAATATTCGGTCTGTGCTTTATGATCTGTATGTTAAAGCGTCTACGCGACCCAGTAATGAGTTGCCAGATACAGGACCGGAAGAGGGCGTAGATAATACGTTACCGAGTAAACCAGCGCTACCGGATAATGAGCTGCCAGTACCACCGCTTGCACCGGACAATTCACTGCCTGATGTGGGACCGGGTGGACCGGGCATTAGTAATGAGTTACCGAAGCCACCGGGGCATGTTAGTGGTCAACCACTGCCGGGACATGGGAGTAGGCCGGATAACAGTCTGCCACCGGGCGCACCGGATGGTACTAAGCCGGATAATGAGTTGCCGCCAAACCCACTACCGAAGAAGACTCTTGGTAAGTAAATGGAAAAGGATGTAGCTAACCTACAAGCCCGAGTTAAAGTGCTGGAAGATACGCATGTCCGGCATGAGGCAAGAATAGAAGAGAAACAGAAGGTGGTAGAGGGCAAAATTGATGGGTTAGCTAAAGAGTTTGCGGACCTAAAGACGGTAGTTGTTACGGCAGTTGCAACGGCTAAAGTAAAGTGGCAAGTGTTGTTTAGAGTTGCAGCATTAGTGGGTGTCGTAGCAGCTATCGTTGCCGCATTGGTTAAATTTGTTATGATGGCATAGGAGAGGCTAAAATGGTACTCGATCTTATTTTACTGGTCTTTGCATTTGTATGCTTCGTACTGGCAGCATGGCAGGGAGCGGCACCGTATCATCCAAGGTTAATTGCAGCGGGCCTTGCCTTCTTTGTGGCAAGTTTTATTTTCCATACCGGTGCATCCGTTTTTAGTGGACGTACTAGTAAAGTCGGAGTAGATTATGTCATTAGGAACTATTCTTTTAATTATCCTGATACTCCTGCTTATCGGCGCATTTCCCGCTTGGCAACACAGTGCTAACTGGGGTTACTTCCCTAGTGGTGGTTTAGGGTTACTTCTGCTTATTGTGATTATTCTACTTGTTTTAGGAAAAATATAGGAGAGTAAGATGCCTGCTAACTTTACAGTAGTTACTCCGCAAACGGCAGCGAAAACAACAGGCTATTTTGATGCTACACCGTTTGATGGTGTTAATGTATGTGCTGATAATTTAGCAGCCGCAGAGGTAGTTAATATTCTTGTGGTGTGTGGCTCTGTCAATAAACCGCTAACTGATGCTGCGGGTACTGCGATAAAATTGACTGCTACTGTACCATTTGTATTTTTAAATGGCGGAGCTTTTTATGTGTTTGATAAGACTGTTACAGCTGGTCTGTGTGGTGTGTATGTGAATGTGAAGCAAAGATAATGGGGAGTTTAGTTTTTGATGGACAGCTTAACTTTAATGGAGTTGGGGATATATATTTTAAGGGAGTCGATGATTCCGGTAATCCAGTAGCGTTTGTCGTTCATGGAGTGGGTAATCAAACATCGGGTGGATTGTTACTACACGGAACAGTTAAGGGAACAACGGGAAGTGGTGGCGGTGGAAGTGGTGGGTCAGCTATACGGTTTCCGGTACACAGTGTTGGTCATGGATTAGTAGTTGGTATGCCGATAACGGAAACGGCTGGTGGGTGGGTAAAGTCAGTTAATACCGATCCACTTAAAGTAGCTGATGCTGTTGTAGGTGAAGTGGTTGGTCCAGATGATTTTATAGGACAGCAGTTTGGCATTATTGAACAACCGGAGGCTCTTTGGGAAGCGTTGTGCGATATGTCTATAGTAGGTGCTGGACTACTTACTGGACATTACTTCTGGATTTCTTACATAGATGGCAACTACACAATATACAAGCCGGATGGCGTAACTAGCTACCAGCAAATAGGATTTAAGGCACTATCCCCAACGACTGCCGAGATACTGTTACCAAGTGATGCATTTATAAGCGGTGGGGGTGGTGCGACAACAGGTAGTGGCAGTTCAGTAACGGTAGGGCCGATACACCAAGTAGGGCATGGACTGATAGTAGGTAGACCGCTAGCGAATAATGGTACGTTTGTAGCGGCGGATATCGGTGACCCCACAAAGCCGTGTATCGGGTTGGTAAGTGCAGTAACAGGTCCAGATGATTTTTCGTATGTTGCCTTTGGCAAGTACACAGCTACGGCAGCACAGTTAGATGCAATAATGGGTACGGTTGGTGGTCCAGCAGCCGGTACATGGTGGGCGCTAGGACCAGCCGGGACATTAACTACTACACCTGTTGGGCCGAGAGAACAGATAGTTTGTCTTGCAATTAGTAATACTGAGTTGTTTATAGATCGTGGGGACTTGATTACTGTCGGCGGTTCCTACGGTACGATTATTACGAATGACCTTAACCTTTACGTTAGTGTATCTGGAGGCAATGATTCTAATAGTGGTCTGTCAAGCGGAGCCGCATTTGCCACTATCCAAAAAGCTGTAGACGTTGCGGCGACTTACCGTACTCTGGACTTAGGTGCTGCCAGACCTACCGTAATCATAAATCTTGCCAATGGCACGTACACTGAGGCTGTAACTGTATCATGGTGTTCTGCGCGGATAAAGTTTACCGGAAGCACAAGCGCCGTATGGAATTGCACAACTGCCGGGGCGTGGGCGCTGGCTATCACTCCGTACTCTTACGTAAGTATCTCAGGCATAACATTCGGTGGATCGGCTACTTCAAAAGGAATCATCGCTTTAGACAACTCAGTTTTGTATATGACTGGGGGGCATGTATTTGCTCAAATGTCTTCGCAGCATTTAGCGATTGCTAGAAATTCGACAATGTATATATCTGGTAACTACACTATAAGCGGCTCTGCACTTATTCATTACGGAATTTATGACACGTCGAGTGTGGTCTTTATTGTCAATGGACTCACCATAACGGTTAGTGGAACACCTGCATTTTCTGTGGCGTTTGCGGACGTTGGGCGTCTTGGTTCAATAAATGCAGGAGACGTAGCAACGCTTACATTCAGTGGAGCCGCTACCGGAAAGAGGTATCAGTGTTACAACGGCGGACAGGTTTGGACTAACGCGAAAGGCGTCAATATGTTCCCCGGTAGTGTAGCCGGAACTGTTGGCAGTAGTGGAGCCTATACATAATGTTAACCCGCGAGGTTCCTTTTAGTACCGTAGTAAGATCAGATTATGGAACTTTAGTTCAGTCAGCAAGTAATATTGGTAATGGTGCTACTGTAGTTATAACACTTGGGGCTGCGCCGACTGTTGGAGATGTTTTAATACTTGAACTAATGGGTGGTGGTACAGCATGGGTACAGCCAACACTCGCGCAAACAGGTGTAACGTGGACTAAATTAGTACAGTCTACAAATGGAGTTGTTGCAGATTGCGAAATATGGAAAGGTGTAGTTGCTGCCGGTGCTAGTGCTACTTTAACCTTAACTAAACCGTCAGGAACATATTACTATGGTGGTACACTATCACAGTGGAGAGGAATTACTGGTACGTTAATTTCAAGTGTTTCTGGTGTAGCGGCTTCTGGTAGTAGTTATGTTGGGTGTAATCCGTCTTCTATAGTTCCGAATGTTAATTGTTTAGCTTTACTTATAGGTATAATTGCTGGTGGTACAGGTGCAAGTATGCAGGCGGCTGGCCCTTATGTTATGACTTCAAATAATAATTTTTACTGGATAGGATATGCAAATGGACCTTTGGTTGGTGCGCCGTTGCCCTCATTAATAGTTGGAGGTAATAGCGCTTTTGCTAGTACGGCTTTATTGGCGTTAATTACATGACCGAAGGTAGATTGATCGAAATTGGTTTTGCCACTGGTGCTACTGGTGGTGGGGAGTATATACCCGGTCCAACGGGACCGACTGGTGCTAAGGGCGATACAGGGGCAACCGGGGCAACAGGCGCGACAGGAATAGGGTTACAGGGGGCGACAGGTGCAACAGGTAATATGGGGGCTACTGGGCCTACTGGGGCTACCGGCATTGGCTCCGTTGGTGCTACTGGTGCTACTGGTCCTACTGGGGCTACAGGCACTACTGGTTCTATCGGCCCTACTGGTCCTACAGGTGCAACCGGGGCTACTGGGTCTATAAGCGCTTTAGCGCCAGTAGGTAATGCACCTAATGCTAATGCCGCTACTTTAGCGGGTTCAACTCTTAATTTACAGCCAGCGGACGCGACTAATCCGGGTGTTGTTAACACTGCGGTACAGGCTTTTGGTGGTAATAAAACGTTTGATAACGCCTTAAGCTTAGGCTTTTTCAGAGTAGTAGCAACTGTAAGCACTAATGTTGGTACATTCCAGATCGGTACAGTTCCTGTATTACACGCCGAAGGTGGAACTTCTAATATATTTTTAGGGCAAAACGCCGGTAATTTCACCCTTACCGGACAGAATAACAGTGTTGGTGGAAGTTTTGCCGGTGCTGGTTTAACTACTGGTGGTAATAACTGTCTTTGGGGGCGTCAAGCGGGAAACGGTCTACAGGATGGTGGTAATAATGTTGTTTCTGGCTTCCAAGCGTTATATGCCGGTATTAGCGTTGGTGACTGTGTAGCAATAGGAACGCTAGCTCTTTCCCAAGCTGGAACTGGTGGAGTTGGTGGTAACTTTAATGTTGGCGTAGGTCGCAATGCTGGTAGTAATGTTACAAGCGCACAGCAGATTGTAGCTATAGGGTATAATGCTCAAGTTTTTAACCCAACTGATAATGGACAATTGTCCATTCAGAACATTATTTACGGTTTTGGGAATACAGGTAGTGGTGCGACAGTTTCTACTGGTCGAGTCTGTATTGGCACAAACGTAGATGATGGCGTAACTAAACTACAAATTGCAGGTAGTCAGTCTTTAACGGGTCCACTTACTATTAATGGTTTTGCTCTTGATAGCCGTTTAATCTTCTCTGGTGGTAATGGTAATCCGACAAAGCAATTAACGTATAATTTCTCTGCTTCGGGTGATGCACAAGGTAATTGGACAGTACAGCGGCGTAATGCTTCTGGTGGTTTCGAGGCAACTCTATTTGGTATAAAACTTACTGATGGTTCTTTCACCCTAATGGGTGGTGGTACTGTTGGTGGTAGTTTAGCGGTAACGGGTAACATTAGTGCGGCAAACTTCCCCGGTTCAATGGTCAATGCTGTTGGTGCTATTGGCGCGGCTCCAAATGCTAATGCAGCCACTATAACGGGATCGACACTTAATTTACAGCCAGCAAGTGTGAGTTTTGGTGGCGTAGTTACAACAAGCGCGCAGTCGTTTGCTGGTGTTAAAACATTTACTGCTGGTGCTGGTGCCGGTGCGATCTTTAATGTATCAACGACGAGTACTGGAAATGCGTGGATTTCTTTTGGTACTGGTGTAACTACTTGGAATTTAGGGCATGATGGAACACAGCCTTACTTTTATTGTTCGGGACTTCCTTTTAGGTTTTACCAAGGTTTGCAGGTTGATGGTGCTGTTACTATTGGAGGTAATGTCACTATTACGGGTAGTATTACTGCTGCTAATTTATCGGGTACGAATACTGGTGATGCGGCTGGTGGTGGTAGTGGTGTTACTACTATAGCGAATGTTGGCGGTTCACCGAATAGTGCTGGTGGTACGATTGCTGGTACGACTCTTACTTTACAACCGGCGAACTCAAGTAATCCCGGTGTAACTACTGCCGGAACGCAAACATTCGGCGGCAATAAGACGTTCAATGGTAATGTAACTGCTCCTTATTTTTATCCCGGTTATTTTGATAAGGGTGTACCGGGAGCATCTACTACGGTTAACTGGAATCAAGGTAACTTTCAGGCTTTTGGGTTAAACAGTAGTTGCACAATTTCGTTTACTGCTCCACCAGCAATGTGTATGTGTTATCTTGATATATTTGCTGGTGCTGCGGTAACACTAACTTGGCCCGCAAGTGTGAGAGGTAATCCGCCAACTACTATTAGTAGCGGTAAGAATCTTGTTGCTATGTTTTTATACGATGGTAGTTCGTACTATTACTACATGGGTGGTGCTAACAATGTGCTTGGGGCAGAGAAGCACATAGGACCAGACCCAAGTAGAATAGCGCCAGAAGTACAAGAGGAACAAACACTACAATGACTTTAGCAGCCGCTAGTACCAATTACATATCTCACTCGCCTACACCGGGTGGTGTGTCGCCACTAGCGTCACCGGTATCTCCAGTCAATCAGGAGGAGATACAAGATGATTTAGCACGGTATGTACGTGGTGCATTTATTGAAGCGGAAATGTATCGCCGGGTATCGGGGGTTGAAGAAAGACTTTTGAGGGCGCTACGCGCGCGCCGATATGTGTACGATCCAGAAGATGCCGGATTGGTTGGTGCGGTTGATGTTTATATCGGCCTTACTGCTCTTAAGTGCCGTGCTGCTGAAAGTTGGATTAACGATATATTACTTAGCGCGATAGATAAGCCGTGGACGTTAAAACCCACACCGATTCCAGAGTTACCACCGTGGATGAAGGAACAGGTGGTAGATGCACTACAAGCGGAGTTACAAGCGCAAGGTATACCAATGGACTTGCGCGCGAGGGCGAAGCAGCTTAAGGATGCGGCTTTAAAGTATGCTCGGGAAAAGGCTCAGTCTGCCTGTGATGGTATGGAGTTAAAGATAGAAGACCAATTAATGGAAGGTGGGTGGCGTGAGGCTTTTGCCGAGTTTATTCAAGATTTTTGTACGTTTCCCGCTGCCTTTATGCGAGCGCCGGTTATCGAAAACAAACGCCGGTTAGAGTGGGATGGTAAGAGGGTTGTTGAAAAGACTGACACTATTTATGTATCCAGAAGGATAAGCCCGTTTGACGCTTATCCGTCAATGGAGAGCAGTACACCGCAGAATGGACGGTTCTTTATCGAGCGTCGCAAGATGCAGATGGATGAACTGTATATGTGTTTGGGCTTACAAGGATTCAATGATGAAACTATCAGAACGGTATTGGATAAGTATAAGGATACCGGATACGAAGAACAACTCCGTCCAGATTATCAGCGGAAGTTCCTCCAAGATACCTTCACCCCCACTTTGGATCGCAAAACCCTAGACCTTTTAATATATAACGGTAAGGTTCCGGGTACATATCTCTTACAGCGAAACATACTAGTTAAAGACCCCGAAGCGCAATATGAGTGCGAAATATGGACAATTAATAACTATACGGTTAAGGCAATCATTAATCCGTATCCGCTGCAAGCGCGTCCTATATTCTCATCGTCGTTTGTTAAAGTACCGGGGGCGTTGTGGGGCGAGGGTTTAGCGGACATACTGCGAGATACACAGCGTGTTGTTAACTCTTCTGCACGGTCGATAGTGCGGAATATGAGTTATTCTGCTGGTCCAGTGGGCGAGGTCGATGTAGACCGACTGACCGGGGGAGAAGTACCGGATGAAATATTCCCCTATAAGCTATATCACGTTGAGTCAGACCCAACTGGTAAGGGTAATCCTGCTTATCGTTGGTTTGTTATACCCACAGTAGTACCGGAGCTGTTACAGGTGTGGGATAAATTTAGTACCATTGCAGACGATTTGAGCGGTGTTCCGCCATATGTAATGGGTAACATGCAGGTAGGCGGCGCAGGTCGTACAATGGGCGGTCTTAGCATGATGATGGCTAATGCAGCGAAAGGTATTAAGAATAGTATCTTGAATGTAGATCGGGATACCATAGAGAAGATCATCGAATTTTATTATAACATGAATATGCGCTTTGACGATGATCCAGATATTAAGGCGGACGTACAGGTTATGGCGCGTGGTGCTACTGGGCTGTTACAGCGTGAGTTGGCACAAGCTAGGACTCTGGAGATACTACAGTCGCTTACTCCATACGCTACGTCTACAACACCGGGAGTTGAGCCGATTATACCAGCTAAGGGTATGCAGATCATACTACGCGAAGTGCTTAAGACTACCGGTTTGCCGGTAGATGATATCTTACCGAATCCAGATCAACTAAGTGCGCTTTTAACAAGTCTAGGTTCTGTCGGTGGTAATCCACAGATGATATCACAGCTTATACAGAGTATGGCCGGAGGTTCGCCGTCTAGTGCCAATGCCCTTCTAACCGGCTCTAGCGCCGCGCCACGGCTCGACGGTCGTAGTGGGGTTCCCAGTGCGCCGGGAGGCTTGCCGCCTCCCTCAAGCCCAACCGCGCAGCCTAGCGCCGGTCCCAGCGGGGGACCGAGTGCGTTACCTGTAAACATGCCCGCTTAACGTAGTTCAACCAACTGTAGAGGAGTAATTTGAAATGGCAGCATTAGTGAAAGTAGGTCAAACCGGGCGTGAAAATTCTGCACCGGAAAACTCATATTGGGGAGAAGAGTACAACTATGCCGTTAGCACTACTACGGTAATTCCTCATGGGCTTGCTAAACTCCCAAAGCAAGTGTGGTTAGAACTTAAATGTCTTGTTGCAGAGATAGGATATGCAGTGGGTGATAGGGTTAGTTTTGTTGCTCCAGCATCGGCTTCGGTAAGTTTTAATGCTGTTAACATTACAGTAGCACTTGCTGTTACTATCCCCACGCTTATTAATCCTACGTCAAATGCTGCGGCAGCTATTACTCCTGCTAATTGGAATTTGTTAGTTAAAGCTGAAATTGTCTAAGGAACTAACATGAAAATTAGTACTGGCATACCGATTTTTAATACTCCGGTCGATCCACAGGGGACTGAGAACCAGCCCCCTAATGCCATTTTTCATACCGGTAGTAAGAGTTTAATGTCTCATATTATTGACGTATCTGAGACAGCTATAATTGTAAAGGCTTATGGGTTTGTGAACGATGCCAGTACTATTACTGTTTGCACAGTTACTACGGAAAGAGATGGCAAAAACTATGCTAGCCCTATGGTCTTGAATGGGCGGCATGTGCAATTGTCTAATAGGAATAATGTATTGGTCATTGATATGACTGGAAAATATACGTTCCAGCTTTCGGATGGATTGGGTGTTACTACGTGTGCATACCACGAGTCAGGTTTAGGCTTGTGGTCATTCGGTCTAAGCGCGTTTGCTGTTGCTAATGGTATGTTACAGTTTGTTGAATCAGAAACTATTAGGCCGGAAGTAGTAGAGAATACAATTAAGTTTTATGCAAAAGTTTCAAATGCGGCTGATAATCTTATAGTTGCACGCCATGCTCCGCTTATTACTGATGATCCTTTAGGTAATGCAGCAGACTCCAATACTGTAGATGAATTTGATATTGGTGGTTTATATTTAGGACCAACAGCACTTGTAGGAAACCAATATGTTTCGAGTTCTGAGGGAGATGATAATAATGATGGTAAGGGTCCAAATACTCCGCTAAGAACTATCCAATATGCTGTATCTAGGATAACAGATGGTACTATAGCAAACATCTTTTTGAAGGCTGGTGATACATTTACTACTTATGTGTCCGGTCTTACATTAGGTCAACCTCCTATAAATGGAGTGGCCCCACTGACTGATGTAGTTGATGTAGCTACGTTTCAAGCAGCGTCAGCAGAAATTGCTAAACAGAGATTGCAAGTAGGTAATAGGCAGTTAAATTTCTATCCTTATGGCGATACACCTATAACAGATATACAAGCTTATAATAGTACTTGGGGAACTGGGTATAATGCATTTGTTACGCATGAGTCTAACTGGCCTACAATAAAGTTTATAATGCTTCATATGTTGTCTTATGTTACTCCTACGTTTATACCTGCTTCTATATCTTGTGGTATATCTGGCTCAATTAATTTTAGTGCTATTAATCTACGAGTTGGAGTAACGGGATTAACTAGTCCAGCATATATTAATGGATGTATTCCCGGTAATGGTGCAATTGCAATGACTGGTGGTAATATCGCATTAGCTGGTATTCCTCTTTTGGGGAATAGCAATGGTCAGGGTAATCAGACATTTGCGGCTGCTCATACAATAGTAACTAGCCAAGTATCGGCTGGAAACGCAAGATTTAATATAGCAGGTACACAGTTATCTGTAGCTAATGCGCCTAATCAGCCGTATGATCCTCTTAAGTTAGTTGTTCCCGCAGATGCAGTGGGTGGACCTTTAATATATACGGATAATGGAGATACTGTTGAGTCTGTCCTTGCACCTATTTCCTTTTGGGCAGGTATGGCTATATGGGGTGCTCCTAGTTTTACAGCGGTACAGGGTGCTGATCTTAGAGCGTATAGACGAGTTAGAATGGACATTAAGATTATTCCTTAATGTTTTAACCGGGCGAAAGCCCTTAACGTAGGAGAAGTGAGATGGGTCTTATGCCGAACAAGTCAGTTAGTGGTAGTTCTATGTGGACACCCCAAGCGCGGGGTGATACGTCCAAGATTTGGAAGGGCGGTTTTAGTAATGCTGGTGGTGGTAAGTCCACCGGTGGGTTCTTAAATAAGAATCCCGGTAACAACGAACAGCGTAATAGTAAGAAGTCCAGTGGTTGTGCTTTTTGTGGGTGACGTATGAAATATCGTATTAACCCCAATCAAGCGAGAAAGTTAGAACAGTTATCTAGGTCTAACTACGCTGAACTATTGGCGGAAATAATACTGCAAAGAGAACAACAGTTAAATGATGCGTTTAGGCGTGCTTTGCCTGAAAACTTCTTAGAAGTTAAAGGTAGGGCATTAGAGTTGGAATCACTACTAGAGGCTCTTAAAAGTAAAGAGCCTAACGGAGAGCGATAATGGCTGGTCTACCGCAAGCAATGGTTGTAAAACGTGAGTTATTGAGAGCGCAAATAGCTGGTGAAGCTCCACCACCGGGTGAAGTTCAGCAGCCGAAAGAAGTGGTTATTCCACATATGGATGGACTGCCAACACCGACTCCTGTAGTTGCGAAACCGACTGTAGTTCCACCAAGTCCAGCACCGAGTCCTGTACCGACGCCAGCACCGACTCCAGTAGTAGAGCCTCCCAAGACTCCTACATTGGAAGAACAGTGGAAAGCCGAAGCTTTAAAGAATGAGCAGCGGTGGAAATCACTCCAAGGTGTAATTGAAAGCCTAGAACCGGCCTTAAAGAGTGAGAAAGCGCAGCGAGAGAAGTTAGAGACACAGTTAAAGGAGTTGCGTGAAGCCATGCCGCCTCCTATACCGGTCCCTAACCCCGAAGAAGATTTAACGGAAGAAGAGTTAGTGACTTATGGCGACTCTCAAGCTGTTATCAGCAAGATCGCACGTAAGATTGCAAGGGGTGAAACAAAGGCTGCTATGGCAGCTATTGAAAAAGAATTGAAGGATTTACGTGAGTCGCAAACCAGAGTACAGACTGATTTATCAACAACGAGCGAGTCTCAGTTTGTTGGTCACGTAAAGTCAAGAATACCGGGATTTGACACTATAATCGAGTCCCAAGAATGGAAAGACTATATTGCGACTAAGGCTCCATACTCACGAAACACCGTGTTTGATATGTTAAAGCAAGCACATGAGGGTCGTGATATAGATACAATCGTTGAAATTTTTGGGGGTTTTAAACCCTCTAAGGCGACTTTGGCTACAATGGTTAGTCCCAGTCTCAACGGTGGTGGTGCCGCGCCTATTCAAACGAACGGGCAGCAGAAACCAATACTTAAGTTATCTGACCGGAAGAGAGTTAGTAATGACTTTGTACAAGGAAAGATTACTAAAGACGTAAGAGATTATTGGGATAAACTGTTTAAAGAAGCCGAGGCCGAAGGCAGAATCGACTTTAACGCATGAGGATTAAATCATGGCCGTCGCAGTAGCTTCTGGTTATCCACAGTATAGTGGTAACCTTATTTCACCGATGTTTAGCATGGACTTACTGGAGTTGTTCTATTGCTCCAGCGTTTATGGCGAAATCAGTACCACGGAATATAGTGGTTCGATTGAAAAGTGTGGTGACCAAGTGACTTTCTGGAGGGAACCCGAAGTTACCATTCGTGACTACGAAAAGGGTGGCACTATTGTACATGACACCATTGATAGCGAGCCAACAACGCTCGTTATTGACAAGGCTAAAGATTTTAGTATGGTCATTAGCCAGATCGACGAAAAGCAGATTTGTAACTGGCCGTCGTGGCGTGAAAGTTTCCTAAAACGCGCCGCTTACCGGTTGGCTCAGGCGATTGATACGTCGCTGTTTGCGTCGGTCTATATGGACGTTGATCTGGATAATGCGGGTACGTCTGCCGGTTACGTGTCACATGCGTACAATCTCGGCACAACCGGTAACCCGGTTGCTGTTACATCATCGAACATTAATCAGGTGCTTACCTACCTGCATGGTGTTTTAGATGAGCAGTGCGCGCCGCGAGAGAATCGCTATGTTGTAATGCCAGCAATCGCTTATACAACGTTGCTGAATAGTGACCTCCGCGCTGCGTATCTGACCGGTATGGATATCTCTCCGATGATTAACGGGCGTTTGCCGCCCAACGTCGCCGGGTTCAATATCTATATTTCCAACTTCTTACCGCCGTTTTTTGATGCAGCCGTGCAAGCGAACTGCTATCAGATTATTGCCGGTGTGAAGATGGCGACAGCGTTTGCCGCACAGATTGACCAAACGCGCGTAATTGAAGACAAGGATTCATGGGACCGCTACTATCAAGGCTTAGCGGTGTATGGTTTTAAAGTTCTGTACCCGAAAGGTGTTGCAGCGCTTTATGCCCGCTTTAGCTGAGGAGATAAGTCATGGCTAGCACTTATGAGCTTTACTTGGGTGGTCCTCGTCAGCAGAACACCGACTGGGCAATCTTTCCCGCAGCACCGTTTAATGTGGCGAATGTATCGAAGTTAGCGCCACCTAGTAAACACCCTGTAGTATTTGCTGCATCGCGCACGTTCGACTTTGTTAATGATGCAGCGCTTAAATACTTCGTTAAGAAGAATATGGCGAATTTACCGGTTGTCAATGATGTATGGGGTGCGGTTGTTGTACCGGCAAATTCACTGTTCTTTGGTGCGTTTTATGCCGTAACTGGTGCTGTTGCTGGTGCGACTGGTAAAATTAATTTACGGTTCCGTACTGCGGGGCAGGTGCTTAATGCCGCAGCAATTCCGATTAATGCAGTGGGTAATGGTTTTGGAGTGTATAATCCGGCAGGTGCAATTACTACCGGTGCTACATTCCTTACTTCAGCACTGCATTACTTCGCGGCACCGGACATTCTCGATGTTGTTTTAACTGAACTGCCGACACCCAATGTGTTGACCGGTTTAGTGCTTACTGTCACACCGGTTTACTTCAACTTCCAGACCGGTATGATGAACTGAGTGTGGGGTGGTGCGTGTGTGGGGGGAGTCGCATCCCGGCTCCCTCCTTTTTCTACTAAGAGGATTTTACAATGGATGAGCCAAATGTTGTTAGGCGCGTAGTGATCGGTAACCGTAAGGCATTAGTGGACAATAGCCTTGATATAGGTGGTCCAATGGTTTTAGGTGCTGGGTTGTATATGCGGCATCTGGAATCTGGTCGAGTTTATCCGTTTGAGAAAGAAGGTGCAAAGCGCGAAGATGTAGAGATTTTTAGGCGCGATGCACAGGGTAACGAAACCAAGATTATCAAACCGAAGAAAGTAAAGAGAAGTCCGTTTGAGCGTGATCGGGCTGTTAATTTTGAAGGTCCGCGACCGGAAGAAAGGATTGGATAATGGCTACCGGGCTGCAAATTATTACTCCGGTTTCGTCCTCGCCTCTTAATGACCAAGAGGCGGGGCACGAATTTACTCGTTGGTCTATTAGTGACTTAATGGACTATATGAATCAAGGATTGGTTGAAATTAATAACCATAGGCCGGATGCCTTTTTGACAACACAAGACTTAAATATAACTCCCGGTAGACACCGGCAGGTATTGCCGCTTACATATAGACTGTTAAAGTCTATTGATGCGATGAGTTTAGGCTCGTCGTATAGTCCGGGGGAACCGATTACGCAGTGTGATTTGCAATTACTGCGAACGTTTAGTAAGAGGCCATCCATGCCATCGGGTGGTGTACAGAATTTCCGTGTTATATCGTATGCTTATGATGTGAAAGACCCAAGGAATTTTTACATATCGCCGATACTGCCTTTAGGTTATCCGGCAGATGTGCGGGTAACGGGTACGATGGTGTTAGCCCCAATTCCATATACGGACCCCAACACTACTGTTTTACTAGATACTGTGTATCATACGGCACTACGGTTCTTTATAGCGGCTAAAGCGTTTGAGGTTGATACTGAATCGACGTTATCGCAAACCGAAAGTGCAGCTTTGTATAAGAAATTTTATAATTCGTTAGGTGTTAAGTTCTCGCAGGAAACCAAGTTTAATTCGGGAACGTTTGCTGGTCAGGGTGGCGATAACCAAATGACTAAGGCGAGACAGCCATGAGCTATATTAACCCTAATGGTGTGTTATCGTGGGATGCTTTACTACCCTACGTACTCCCATATGTGCGTGGAGCGCCACCGGAAATGGTTTTACATCATATTCGTATGGCAGCTATTGAACTATGTAACTGGTCCGGCATTATACATGACGTAAATCAGTATGATTTACAGAAAAATGTGCAGGACTATCAACTTATTACTGATTGTAACTATAACATTGTACGTATAACGCGAGTTACCGTAGACGGTCGCTGGGACTACACTCCAGTTACAGCTAAGTTACCGGCTGGTATTGGTGCTTATCTGTATCAAATGACCTCTCCGACAATGATACATTTGCGCCGTCCACCGAATATGGACAAAGCGAAAGCGCTAGAGATTGAGGCTGTAGTGGCACCGAAGCAGGATGCAGAGGTATTGGACAACTATCTGTATGAGCAGTGGGCGC
>Ga0075429_100001617_pt1 | contig 18605 bp, 18 predicted proteins | sample RhiMetdeltSRZDD3_FD_75295 | JGI IMG/M metagenome (GOLD analysis project Ga0075429, IMG submission 75295) | Populus rhizosphere microbial communities from Tennessee, USA - Rhizosphere MetaG P. deltoides SRZDD3 | ecosystem: Host-associated > Plants > Roots > Rhizosphere > Soil | place: USA... | reverse complement strand
GTCCGAGCCCTTTGCCGAGGCTTGTGCACCGGGCACCCGGGATGCACAAGCCTCGGCAAAGGGCTCGGACGGATCGACAGCCGCAACGCGTTTCGCTCCGACGACCCCGGCAAGTGCCGCCGTCAGCGCTCCGGGGCCGCACCCGACGTCGAGCACCTGCTGCCCCGGCTGCACGGCGGCCGCGGAGATCAGCGCGGCCGCCAGCTCAGGTCCGTAGCGGCCGATGTGCCGGTCGTACGCCTCCGCGGAGGTGCGGAAGGTGCCGGCCCCCGCGATCTCGTTGTCCCGCGACACCGCGGCCAGTATCCCAGTCGGAGGTGCCCTGGGTCCGTCGGCTGCCGCGCTACTTCACCACGCCGATCACGTGGCCCTCGGGATCGGTGAAGAGGCCGATCTCGATGTTCACCTCCGGCACCTTGTCCGGCCCCATCATCCGCGTCCCGCCGAGGCTCTCGGCCTTCGCGAGCGCGGCCTCGACGTCGGGGACCTCGACGTAGAACGTGACGTGGCCGTCGTATCCCTCGGGCGCAGTGCCGACTCCACCCCCGACGCCGACGCCGTCGGCGTTCGTGTTGCCGTCACGCGGGACCACGGCGTAGTTCGTCGGCCCGACCGTCTCGCCGAAGTCCCAGCCGAACAGCTGGGAGTAGTAGGTGCGCAGCTGCTCCCCGTCCTTGCCGATGACCTCGAAGTGAACGACTGGCTGGCCCATGTTGTGCTCCTTTCCGGATGATTGGGATTCATCTCTAAGACCGGGGTGGGTCACGGAACTCATCGCGGGAAGGCCGGCTGCGCCCCGCGGACGTGCAGACGCCCCGCTGGGGGAGCGGGGCGTCGGGGGGAGGGAGCTACATGTGGAGGGGAGGTGTAATCAGCGTAGGCGCGAGTCGCGGCCTTGCCTACTCGGACAAGCGTCCAGGCTCTCCCTCGCGGCTACCCATTGGCCGGCGGGACGTTCTGGTTGAGCCGGAAGAGGTTGTCCGGGTCGTAGCGGGCCTTGATCCCGGCAAGCCGTTCCCAGGTGGCGCCCGGATAGGCGGCGCGCACCCGGTCCTCGCCCTCGTCGGCGAGGAAGCCCACATACGCTCCCGCGCCCGGGCGGCTGAGCTGCGCGGCGAGACCGGCAACCCAGGGCTCGTGCACCGGCCGCTCTTCCACTCGTTCGAACACGGCGGCCACGTTGGTCATGATCCGGCTCTGCCGGTGGGCAAACGCCGTGGCGTCCGCGGGCACCCGCGCCATCGCTCCCCCGAGCACCCGCAGCTGCACGACCGCCATCGGTGCGGTCCGGGCCTCGAGTTGCTCGACGATCGCCTCTGCTGCCGCCCGATCGATGGCGTCGGCGAAGCCCGTGCGCCCCACCGCAACCGGGTGGTAGTCCTCGTCGTGCGGCGGGAAGATCTCCCGGTAGGGCATCGGCCGCACCATGTCCGCGATCGGCGCCGCCAGCGCCCGGAAGGGAGCGATCGCACGCTGTCCTTCCTCGATCCCGCCCGCATAGGCCAGCGTGGCCATCACGACCACGCGGCCGTGATGCTCGGGCGCCAGGAATGGCAGCGGCGGAGCGGTCATCACGTTCGCGATCGTCGACAGCTCCTCGGGTGCCGCGTCCGCCGCGGCGATGAACGACGCGATCACTTCGGGAGTCGCGGGCAGAATCAGCATGCCGCCCACGATCGTGTCCACCTCGTGCAGGCGAAACTGAAAGCGGGTCACGACGCCGAAGTTGCCGCCCCCGCCCCGGATCGCCCAGAACAGGTCCGGACGGCTCTCGCTGTCTGCGCGGACGAGCTCGCCGTCCGCGGTCACGACCTCGGCGGCCAGGACGTCGTCGATCGTCAAGCCATGCTTGCGCAGGAGGAGGCCGAAGCCTCCGCTCAGCGTGATCCCACCGATCCCGACCGATCCCATGTCGCCGAACCCGGTCGCAAGGCCATGGGCCGCGGCCGCGGCCGTGTAGTCGCCCGCGGTCAAGCCCGTTCCGGCCCACGCGGTGTGGCGCTGCGCATCGATGTCGAGCGACCGCAGCCCCGAGAGGTCGAGCACGATCCCGCCGTCCGAGGTGCCATGACCCGCGGCGCTGTGGCCGCCGCTGCGAACCGCGAGCTCGAGCCCGGTGTCCCGCGCCAGTGCGATCACGCGCGACACGTCGGTCGCGTCGGCGACTCGGACGATCAGAGCGGGGCGCCGGTCGATCCCGCCGGGAAAGACGGTGCGCGCCTGGTCGTATTGCGGGTCGTCCGGGGCGATCACCCCGCCTGCGAGGTCGTTGGCAACCTGTGGGATCGAGAGCATGACCGCGAGCTTTCCAGACCTGCTCGGCGCCGCGGGTGCGGATGGCAGGCGTCTTGGGATGCGGCTAGCCGTACTCGCGGAGTCCGCTCGTGCGGTGTCTCAACCCTGCTGCTCGACCCACGAGAGGATCGCGCGCGAATGGGTGATGACCGTTCCGTCTGGCAGCTTCAGCGCGGGCAGCTTCGTCGATCCGGTGGCCCGGCGCAGCTCGTCGCGCGAGCCCTTGCGCAGGAAGGGAATCGGGCTCCCGTGGGCGGCGATCACCTTTTCGTATTCGATGCCCTTCGCCCGCAGGGCCTCCTGCACGCGGCGACACGGATGAATCCGCGGGCCGCCGTCGTCGCCGTGGCAGACGAACAGGGTCGGGGCCTCAGCCATCCCGAGCCGGCATCCCCGCCTCCGCCATGATCCGCCCGACGTTTTCCGGGGCGAAGAACTCCGGCGCCGGAAGCGTGGCCGCCTGCACGCTGACGAAGTCGTCCATGGCCTGCTGGTTCCCGTGCATCGCGCCGATCAGCTGCTGCATCTCCGGTGGCGGCGGCTGGAGCTGGGCGAACTCGTCGGTGAACTCGTAGATCGGCATCGCCGCCCGGTCGCGGATCTCCTGGTACTCACTCATCCCCTCCTCGTAGGAGCGGCGGCCCGAGAAGGCGTCGTCGAGAGCCCCCGCCACGAGCTCGGCGTCGCGGAAGGCGTCGTTGATGCCCATCGCCGTGATCGGGTTCTTGTGGTAGCCGGCGTCCCCGAGGAGCGCCCAGCCCGGCCCGAACGGCTTGCGAAAGTAACCGGGCAACTCCGCCGAGCCGACGAACTTCGACTCCCGCGTGGCCGCGCGCACGCGCTCGGCGAACTCGGGCACGAGGTCCATGGCCGCGAAGAAGTTGCCCTCGATGTCCTTTCGGTTCGCGTGGAACTCCTCGATGGGCCAGCCGAACGGGAGCACGGTGAGATCGTCGTGCGTGGGTACCGCCGCCCATCCGCGGCGATCGTCGGTCCGGATGGTGGTCTCGAAGCCGCCGCTCGGCAGGTTGCTCCAGTAGGCGTAGTACATCGCTTGGTGCGACCGCCGCTCGTTGTACTCGTCGGGCTTGACCGTCTTCGCCACCAGGGAGTGCTTGCCGTCGGCGCCGATCACGACACGAGCCCGCTCGGTGACCGCCCCACCCTCCGTTGCGTGACCGCGGATGCCGGTCACGGTCCCGTTGTCGCTCGAGATCTCATCGACCGTGAAGCCCTCGCGCAGCTCCGCGCCGGCCTCGACCGCCGCCTCGACCAGGAGTTCGTCGAGGACGGTGCGACGCGGGCAGTAAGCGCGGGCGATCCCGTCGACGGGCCGTGGAGACCCGGCGATCGTCAGCGGCCCGAAGTCGAATGAATACGTCTCCACGGGCGGGCACCCGGTCGCCACCAGCCGCTCCAGCAGGCCCCACCGCTCGAGCGCAGCGACGCCGGGCGGGTGCACGAGATGCGTGGACATCGTGTCGCTCGGAAAGGTCGCCTTGTCGAGCAACAGCACGCGATACCCCCTGCGTGCCAGGAGCATCGCGGTGGGCGACCCCGCGCAGCGCGCTCCGACGACGATCGCGTCATATCCGGCAGCGCTCATGCTGTGCCTCCTTCGATTCGAGGGACAAGGAAGCTCAGCCAGGAGTGTTACAAGAATGCGGCGTTCAGGCGCGCCGCTCGGCGAACTCGGCGAAGGCCTGCAGCTCGCGGCGGATGTCGCGTGCGGCGCGGTGCCTCACCCACGAGAAGCCCTCCAGCAGCCGTCCCAGCGGGCCGAACGGCAGCCGGTACCTGACGTCGAGGTCGACGCGCGTGCCGCCGTCCTCGGGATGCATGAAGACCGTGGCGCGCCCGCGGCCGCCAAAGGGGCGCGCGTTCCACTCGCGCGTGTGCATCACGGGCGCCTCGACCTCGGTCACCTCCACTCGGCTGCGCACGAGCGGGTTGAAGTGCAGCGTGTAGGTCGTCCCCGGCCGGTCGAGCGGGCCGCTCAAGCCGCCCACCGACTTCGCGCCCGGGAACCACTCCGCGATCCCGGGACCGTCGAGGTGCGCCGCCCACACCTCCGCGGGGGGCGCGTTCACCAGCGCAGCGACTCGTACGTCAGGCATCCGGATCACACATCTACATGTGGAACGCGCGGAACCACAGGAGCGTCACGATGCTCTTGGCGTCCTCGCACTCGCGGATCACCTCGTCGATCCGCGACAGGGGCTCGGACACGATCTCGATGCGCTCCTCTTCCTCTGCCTCGAGCGGGTCGTCGGAGAGGTCTGTCGCCAGGTAGGCGTAGATGCGCTCGTCGGTGAAGCCCGGACTCGCGTAGAACGTGTGCATGTGCTCCCATGTCGCGGCCGACTTGCCGATCTCCTCGCGCAGCTCGCGCTTGGCGGTCTCGAGCGGCTCGACCCCGTTCAGCTTGCCGGCCGGCAGCTCGAGCAGCGACTGCTCCCCCACGACTTCGCGCGGCTGGCGCACGAGCCAGATGCGGTCGCCGTCGAGCGGCAGCATCACCGAGGCGCCGGGATGGTCCACGACCTCGCGCAGCACCTCCTCGCCGTCGTCGTGGCGGAACCGCTCGACCCGGACCTTCCCGATCCGGCCCTCGTAGACGATCTCGCCGCCCACTCGCTCGAATGTCATGTCAGTCCCTCTCGCTTGTCATCGGTCATGTCCGCGAGCACCGCTCCGCCCGCCAGCGCGGCGAGGAAGAAGTCGCGGTCCTCGTCCAGCGAGCGCCCCATCGTGCGGGCCGGCAGGCCGCTCGAAACATATGGCTCCACGAGCGCTGACACGTCGACGTGCACTCCCTCGTGCTGCGTGCCGTGCGCGATCGCGCGCTCGAGGCCGGCGCCGGCCGGCAGCGATACTCCCGCAGGCGCAGCCACGCGCACCGGGCGCAGCAGCATCGAGAGCACGGTCTCTGTGTGGTGGCTGAGGCCGCGGTGGCGTTCGCGCTCGTCTCCACTCGACATGCGCGGCACGAGCACCACCGGGCAGCCCAGCGAGAGCGCGGCGTGCGCGTTGGCGAGCGCTGCCAGCCCGCCGTGGCCCAGGGAGGAGCTGGAGCCCAGGATGCCCGGGCCCGGGCCGGCGATGACGCAATCCCAATCCAGCCTGCGCACCGCTGCGTCGAGCCCGCCCTCGACGGTGATCGCCTCCTCGGCCCCGCCGTGACAGGCGCCCGCGGTGACGTGCCCGGCGAGCAGCCCGCGGTGCAGCAGGTCGGCGACGGTGTCCGACAGGCCACCCGGCAGCGCACCGCCCGGCGTCTGCAGGAAGCCGGCGCGCGTGCCGGGCCGCAGGTGCGCAAGGGCGAACGCGACGCACGGAAGCTGGCCGTGCAGGGCGAGCACCGCCACCGGGATGCCGGCCCGCTCCGGGGCATGCTCGAGGCCCTCTTCCACCGGCAGGACCGCGTGTTGCAGCGACGTGTAGTTCAGCTTCATCACGTGTGCGTCGCCGCCTTCGCCCGCGAGCCCACGCGTCAGGTTGCAGTGCACGATGTCGAAGCCGCCGCTGCCCAGCTCGAGGTCGCGCGCCTCCACGTTCACCACCACCTCGTCCCCCGCCTCGACGGGACCCGTGAGGCCCGGATAGGCGAGCGCGTCGCGCTCCTCGCCGGAGCCCTCGAGCGTCACCGTCAGGCGCGCGACCCGCACGCCGGACTCCGCGACCGAGGCCACCCGCCCTCTGCGCAGCTTCAGCACCGGCCGCTCACGCAGCGGCGCGCTGGACGAGGCGTGTCGCGACGTCGAGCGTGGACTCGAGCGCCCGGCGGCTGACCCGCTCGGCGGACGTGTGATTGAGCTCCACGCCGATCGCGAGGTTGACGCAGCGAAACCCCTTGGCCGCGAAGGCACTGGCGTCGCTGCCGCCCCCGGTCGACGTCGGAACCGGGTCGATCCCGCAGTCGCGCAGCGCGGCACCGGCCAGCGTCACGGCCGGGTCGTCCTCCGCGATGCGATAGGCCCGGAACTGCTCCTGCACCGTGGTGTCGACGTCCACCTCGGAGGCGCTGGCCGCGTAGGTGATCGCGTCCACCATGCGCCGCACGCCCTCGGACGCCTTCGCGTCGTCCAGGCTGCGCACCTCCGCCTCGATCACGCAACCCTCCGGCACGACGTTCGCGGCGGTCCCCCCGTGGATCGCCCCCACGTTCGCCGTCGTCTCGTCGTCGGTCCGCCCGAGCTGCATCGCGCCGATCGCGGCCGCGGCCGCCGCGATCGCGCTGCGTCCCTCCTCGGGACTGATGCCGGCATGTGCCGCACGGCCGAGGAACTCGGCCTGCACGTGGTAGTAGGTCGGAGCGGCCACGACCATGCGGCCGAGGGGCGCCGCGTGGTCGAGCACGAAACCGAACTCCGAGTCGAGCGCCGCCACGTCGAACGCGTGCGCGCCACGCAGCCCGACCTCCTCCCCGACGGTGAACACGAGCTCGCAGGTGATCGGCGGCCCCTGCTCGGCAAGGCGGCGCGCAAGCTCGAGCAGGACAGCGACGCCCGCCTTGTCGTCCGCGCCGAGGATCGCGTCGTGGCGGTTGCGGTAGAAGCCGTCCTCCAGCTCGACCTCGATTCGGTCCAGGACGGGGACCGTGTCGAGGTGCGCGCACAGCATCACCGAGCGCCCACCGGGCGGTCCCGGGATGCGCGCCAGGAGGTTGCCGCATCCCGCGCCGGTCTCCTCGGCCGTCGCGTCCTCGGTCACCTCGAGGCCGAGGCCGCGCAGCTCTCCCGCCACGTACCCGGCGACATGCGCCTCGCTCCCGCTCGGGCTCGGGATCTCGCACAGGCGCACGAACGTCTCGCCCAGGCGGTCCACCCCGAGCGACCGGGGAGCCGCCTCGGCCGAGCTCACCAGCTGCCGCGCTCGGCCCGCTCCGCGTCGGTCGCGCGCTCGGCGCGGATCTCCTCCGGCTCCGCCGCGCGCTCGCCCGCCGCGCTGCCGCGCTCCCGGCCGCGCTCGAGCGCCGCCGCGACGAACTCGCGGAACATCGGCTCGGGCCGGTTCGGGCGCGACTTGAACTCCGGGTGGTACTGCGACGCCATGAAGAAGGGATGGTCGGGCAGCTCGACGACTTCGACCAGGCGGTCGTCGGGGGACGTCCCGCTGAAGACCAGGCCGTGGTCCTCCAGGCGCCGGCGCAGGAGGTTGTTGACCTCGTAACGGTGGCGGTGGCGCTGGTAGATGACCGGCTCGTCGTAGGCCGCGCGGGCGCCCGTGGAGTCGTGCAGCTTCACCGGGTCGGCGCCGAGGCGCATCGTGCCGCCCATGTCGTCGACCTCCTTCTGCTCCGGCAGCAGGTCGATCACGGGGAACGGCGTCTCGGGATCGAACTCGGCGGAGTTGGCTCCCTCCATGCCCACCACGTGGCGGGCAAAGTCGACCACGGCGAGCTGCATGCCGAGGCAGATGCCCAGGAACGGGATCTTGCGCTCGCGGGCGACGCGCGCGGCGTTGATCTTGCCCTCGATCCCCCGGACGCCGAAGCCGCCCGGGATCAGGATCCCGTCGGCCTGCTGCAGCAGCTCGCGTCCCTCCTCGTCGTCGAGCGACTCGGAGTCGACCCAGAAGACCTCGATCTTCGCCCCGTTGTGGATGCCCGCGTGCTTCAGCGCCTCGACCACGGACAGGTAGGCGTCCTCGAGCTGCACGTACTTGCCGACCAGGGCGATGCGCACGTGCTCTTGCGCCTCGCCGGCGCGCCGCACGATCGCCTCCCAGTCGGCCAGGTCGGGCGGCGGGGCCTCCTGCTTGAAGTGGTCGAGGATCAGGTCGTCGACGCCCTCGGCCCGGAACATCAGCGGCACCTTGTAGATGTCGTCGACGTCGCGCGCGGAGATCACGGCCTCGACGGGGAGGCTCGCGAACAGGGCGATCTTCTGCCGGATCTCGCGCGACAGCGCGCCCTCCGAGCGGCACACGACCATGTCGGGCTGGATGCCGATCCGGCGCAGCTCGTTCACGGAGTGCTGGGTGGGCTTCGTCTTCAGCTCGCCGGCGTGCCCGATCCAGGGCACGAGCGTGAGGTGCACGAAGATGCAGCGGTCGCGGCCCAGCTCGGTCTGGAACTGGCGGATCGCCTCGAGGAACGGCAGGGACTCGATGTCGCCCACTGTGCCGCCGATCTCGGTGATGACGTAGTCGAGATCCTGCGACTCGGCCACCAGCCTCACCCGCTGCTTGATCTCGTCGGTGATGTGCGGGATGACCTGCACCGTCCCGCCGAGGAAGTCGCCGCGGCGCTCCTTGCGGATCACGGAGTAGTAGACCGCGCCGGAGGTGACGTTCGAGGTGCGCGAGGTGTTCTCGTCGGTGAACCGCTCGTAGTGGCCGAGGTCGAGGTCGGTCTCGGCGCCGTCCTCGGTGACGAAGACCTCGCCGTGCTGGAACGGGCTCATGGTGCCCGGGTCCACGTTGATGTACGGGTCGAACTTCTGGATCTGGACCCGCTGGCCGCGGCTCACGAGCAGGCGGCCGATGGAGGCTGACGCAATCCCCTTGCCGAGGGACGAGACCACGCCGCCTGTCACGAAGATGTATTTGACCATGCCCGAGAGCGCCTGCCGAGTGAGTCTAGCCAACGCGTCAGAGGGTTCCGGTCGACCGCCGCGCTGATCGAGCGGAACTCCCCGTAAAGAGTGAGAACCGCAAGCACGCCGAGCGCGATCGCCTCCCCGGTCGGCCCGAGCGCGAGGATCAGCCACAGCCCCGCGACCGCGCCGAGCACGTTCGAGCCGGCGTCGCCGAGCATCGCGCGTTCCCGCAGGTCGTAGGGCAGCAGCACCAGCGCCGGCCCGATGAAGAGGCCGAGCGCCTGCAGCGCGTAGGTGTCCCATGACCCGACGGTCAGCACGACGCCGAGCGCGACGAACACCTTTCCCGCGCGCCCCGGGCGCAGGTCGAGCAGGTTGAACAGGTGGGTGCTCAGCACCAGGAGACCCACGCCGACCAGGTAGTCCGCCGTGGAGCGCCCGTCCCCGGCGAGCACGTAGAGCGCCAGGCCGAGGGTTCCGGCCGCCTTCAGCATGCCGGTGCTGAAGTCGCCGTGCGAGGCGGCGCGCACGTGTCCGCGCAGCCCCCGCGGCGCGTTCGGGTCTGCGCCGGCGCCGGCGGGGCGGCGCCCGCCCAGCAGGTCGTCGACCAGGCCCAGGACCCCGACGCCGAGCACGAAGACGAGCGCGGCGCCGACCTCCGGGGCGAGCGTGTCGGCGTCGGCCAGCTCCTCGAGCGCGGCCAGGAGGCCGACCGCGATCGCGGCCGTGACGGCGATCAGCATCCCGGAGGCGGCGGGGAGCACGAGCCCGCGGTAGTTCTCACGCACGACTCCGGCCGCGCGCAGCCGGGCGAGCAGGCTCGGCGCGAGCAGGGCGGCAAGCGCCAGCGAGGTGGCGAGGCCCAGCCAGCGCATCGTCAGCCCGCGGGGCGCTCCGGGGGCGGCGGCAGCAGCCGCTCGGCGGAGTCCTTGATCCCGAACCGGCCGCTTTCTCCGAGCAGCGCGTAGACCAGGGCGGTCTTTCCCTCGATCAGGTCGATGCAGTCCACGCTGGTCACGCCCTGGTCGGAGAACCACGAGATCTGCGACGGGTCGGTGTCCGAGCGCTCGACGCCGACGACCTCCACGTCACCGTCCTTGGCCGCGTCCACGAGCGCGGACTCGAAGCGGTCCTGCGTCGACTTCTCCTCGCCTCGCAGCTCGTCGGGGTCACGCACGAGGACGATCCCGTCCACTCCCTCGTAGTTCCCGCGCGACGTGGAGAACAGCTCCTGCCGCAGGCGCCGCACGAGCTGCCCCCCCTCCGCGAGCTGGCGGCCGATGCGGCGGCCGAAGCGCTCCAGCACCTCGTCGTCGCGCTCCACCCGCTCGAGCTTCGTCCCGTCCAGCTCGCCCTCGACGCGGTCCAGCGGCAGCGGCGCCTCGACGACGGACACCGCCTCGATCGTCGCCCCGGCCGGCTCGACGGCGTCGCGGATCTCGGACACATACCCCGACGGCAGCCGGTTCATCGCCACGATCCCGATGCGCCACTGCGGGAGCAGGTTGCCGACCAGTGCCGGGTAGGCCTGGCGCTCGAACTCCCGGCGCTGCGCGAGGTCCTGCCGCAGCTCGGACGCGCGGCCGCGCGCCTGGTCGAGGTCGCCGCGCAGCGACTGCTCGAGGTCGCGGCTGGCGCTCGACACGATTCCCTCCTCGCCGACCGCCACGCCGAGCACGACGCCGATGCCGAGCGCGAGGAACACGGCCACGAGCGAGATCGCGTGATAACGGGGCGTGAACAAGGTGCGCGCGGAGCGGCGGCGCTAGTTGCCCTCGAGCAGGACCTCGAGCTTCAACACCAGCAGATCGATCAGCCGCTCGATCTGCGGTGAGCTGAGCGCGACCACGACCAGCGTCACCAGCGCGACCGCGACCAGCGCGAGGATCAGCAGGCGGCTGGATCCGGCACGGTAGAGCCGGCTGACCCCCTTCGTGTCGACCAGTTTGTCGCCGACCCGCAACCGGGTGAGGAAGGTCGATGACATTCCCTCGCGGTCCTTGTCGAGGAACTCGATCAGGTTGAAGTGCGAGCCGACGGTGACGATCAGGCTCGCCCCCAATTCGTGCGCGACCAGCATCGCTACGTCCTCGCTCGTCCCGGCCGCGGGCAGGATCTCGTGCTCCAGGCCGAGCCGCTCGAGCCGCTCGCGCCCCGGCGCCGCGCCGTCGCGGTAGGCGTGCACCACCAGCTCCGCTCCGCTCGTCAGCACGCGGTCCGAGGCGGAGTCCATGTCGCCGAACACCAGGTCGGGCTTCAGGCCGGCCTCGATCAGCGCGTCGCCCCCGCCGTCGACGCCCACGAGCACGGGGCGCAGGTCGCGGATGTAGGGACGCAGCATGCGCAGGTCGCGGCGGTAGTCGGTGCCGCGCACGACGATCAGCGCGTGCCGGTCACGGAACTCGGTGCGCAGGTCGGGGATCTGAAGCCGCCCCGCAAGGATCTCGCCCTCCTCCCTGATGTGCGTGAGGGTGTTCTCGGCGAAGTCCTGGATCGCCTCGCCGATCAGGTGCTGCTGCTCGCGGGCGGTGCGCGTCAGCTCCTCGACTGTCAGGAGGCGCCCCTCCGCGACCACACCGTCGGGGCCGAGCACCGTTCCCCCCCGGATCGTGACCGGGTCGCCGTCCGAGAGCTTGTCGAACAGCGGGGCGCCGATCGCGTCCACGAGCCGCACGCCCGCCCGCGCCAGGATCAGGGGGCCCGGGTTCGGATAGCGCGTGCTCATCGAGGAGGCCACGTTCACGACGGCCGCGACGCCCGACTCGACGAGGTCCTCGGCTGCCATGCGGTCGAGGTCGGCGTGGTCGATGACGGCGACGTCCTGCGGCGTCAGCCGCCGCACCAGGTGCTTCGTGCGCTTGCCCAGGCGCGCGGTGCCCTGCACCTCGGGGAGGAGCGCCGCGAACGGCGAGAGGCCTGTCGTGGCGGGCAGGCGGGTTGTCGCTTTCGATGCGGACAAGGGCTGGGGCACGATGCCGGTGGTTCCAGGTGCTCCTCCTCCGGCCCCCGGCGCGCGCCGAAGGGCTGATTCTACGCGGCCCGGAGCAGGTTTTCGGCGTGTCGGCGGGCGGCCTCGTCACCTCCGTCGGAGCCCAGCATGCGGCACAGCTCCTCGACCAGCTCCGCGCGGTCCAGCCGCTCCACCTCGGTCCGGGCGACCTCGGGAGCGCCTGCCTCGCGCAGCTGCGCCCGCTTCGCGACCCGGAAATGGCGCTCCGCCAGGGAGGCGACCTGCGGCAGGTGCGTGATGCAGACGACCTGGCGCTCGCCCGCCAGCGTCCGCAGCCGTTCTCCCACGGCGCGCGCGGTCGCGCCGCCGACGCCGGCGTCCACCTCGTCGAAGACCACGGTGCCGGACCCGCCCGCGGTCGCCACGCTCATCAGCGCGAGCATGATGCGCGACAGCTCGCCGCCCGACGCGGTCTCGCGCAGCGGTCCCGCGGGGACGCCCGGGTTCGGGCCGATCAGGAACTCGACGGAATCGGTGCCGGACGCGGTCATGTCGCGCTCCGAGACCACGACCTCGAACGTCGCGTCCGGGAGCGCCAGCTCGCCGAGCTCCGACACGACGCGCTGCGCCAGCTTCCGGCCCGCCTTCACGCGCGCGGAGTGCAGCTGCGCGGCTGCCTCCTTCAGCTTCCCGGCGGCCGCCGCCAGGTCGCGCTCGAGCCGGCCGGTCGTCTCCTCCGCGCCGGCCAGCCGGTCGCGCTCGGCGCGGCAGCGCTCGGCGTGCTCGAGGACGGCCTCGACCGTGCCGCCGTGCTTTCGCTTCAGGCGGCTGAGCTGGTCGAGCCGTTCCTCCACCGCCGCGAGCCGCTCCGGATCGGCCTCCAGCAGGTCGAGGTAGCCGCGCAGCTCTCCGGCGACGTCCTGCAGCTCGAACGTCAGCGTGCCGAACCGCGACGCGAGCGTGTCGAGCGCGTCGTCGGTGCCCGCCACGCGGTCGAGCTCCGCACCGGCGGTGGCCATGCGCGCGACGGCGCCGTCGTCGCCGTCGGCGGGGTCGAGCGCCTCGGCCGCCACGGCGGCCGCGGCGCGCAGCGATTCCACTGCGCCGAGCCGGGAGCGCTCGCGCTCCAGCTCCGCCTCCTCCTCCACGGCCGGGGCGACGCTCTCGATCTCCTCCAGCTCGAAGTCGAGGAAGTCGATGTCGCGGTCCCGCGCGCCCACCCGCGCGCGCAGGTCCTCCAGCTCGCGCTCGATCTCGCGCGCCCGCGCGTGGTCGCGCGCGAACTGCTGCCGCGCCTCGAGGTGCTGCTTGCCGCAGAACGCGTCGAGGATCTCCAGCTGCGCCGACGTGAGCATGAGCTTGCGGTGCTCGTGCTGCCCGAAGAACGCGAGCATGCGCGAGCCCACCAGGCCCAGCTCCGCGGCCGACACCGAGCGACCCTGCATGTAGGAGCGCGTCGGCCCGTCCGGCACGACGCGGCGCGCGAGCACCAGCTCGCTGTCGCCGAGCGGTACCCGCTCCGCCAGCTCCGCGAGGCCGGGATCGTCGGCCAGGCCCGCGGGCGGCTCGAACACGCCTTCCACATATGCCTCCTCGGCCCCGGGCCGCACGATGCCACGGCGCGGCTTGCCGCCCAGCAGCAGGTCGAGCGCGTGCGCGACCATCGTCTTGCCCGCACCGGTCTCCCCGGTGAGGACGTTCAGGCCGGGGCCGAGCGCCAGTTCGGCGCTTTCGATCAGCAGCAGGTTGCGGACGCGGAGCTCGGCGAGCATGGGCTACCTCTAGCAAGCGACCCGGTCGTCTGGTGTAGTACGCGGCAATGAGCCTGCATGTGGAAGCAACCCCGGCCGCCGCCGAGACGAACCCCTACCTCGAGGGCTCCTACGCGCCGACCCACGACGAGGTCACGCTGCGCGGCCTGGACGTCGTCGCCGGCCGCATCCCGGACGACCTGAACGGCGTGTACGTGCGCAACGGGCCGAACCCCCAGCACCACCCGGTCGGCCGCTACCACTGGTTCGACGGCGACGGGATGGTGCATTCCGTCCACTTCGCGGACGGCGAGGCGACGTACCGCAACCGCTGGGTCCGCACCGAGGGCTTCCTCGCCGAGCGGGATGCGGGCCGTGCGATCTGGCGCGGCATCATCGAGCCGTTCGGCGCGAACCCGCCCGACGCTCCCGAGAAGGACACGGCCAACACGGACGTGCTGTTCCACGGCAACCGGCTGCTCGCGCTGTGGTACCGGGCCGGGAAGCCGTACGCCCTCGATCCCGTGACGCTCGAGACGCTCGGGCCCGAGGACTTCGGCGGCACGCTGCGCTGCGAGGTGTCGGCACACGCGAAGGTCGACGAGCGCACGGGTGAGCTGATGTTCTTCGACTTCGGCGTGAGGCCGCCCTACATGCGCTACGGCGTCGTGGGCCCCGAGGGCACCGTGCGCCACTTCGTGCCGATCGACATGCCGGGCCCGCGGCTGCCGCACGACATGGCGATCACGGAGCGCCATTCGATCCTGATGGACCTCCCGCTCGTGGCCGACCCGGAGGCGGCGGCGCGCGGGCGCCACAAGCTGCAGTTCCGGCGCGACCTGCCGGCACGGTTCGGCGTGATCCCGCGCTACGGCAACGCCGACGCGGTGCGCTGGTTCGAGGCCGACCCGTGTTACATCTACCACTCGATCAACGCGCGCGACGAAGGCGACGAGATCGTCCTCGACGTCTGCCGCGTGAAGCAGCCCAAGCCCGTCCCGGCGGACGCCGGGCCGCTGGCCCAGATGCTCACGTATCTGCGGCTCGACGCGCACCTGCACCGCTACCGCTTCGACCTGCGCACCGGCCGCACGACGGAGCAGGTGATGGACGACGACAACAGCGAGTTCCCCTCCATGAACCAGGGGCTCGTCGGCCGGCCCGCGCGCCACACGTACAACATGCACATCTCTCCCGAGAAGACCCTGCTGTTCGACGGCCTCATGAAGTACGACGTGGAGCAGGGCACGGCCGAGACGCACTGGTTCGGCGACGGGCGCTGGGGCAGCGAGGCGCCGTTCGCGCCCCGGCCGGGCGCGACCGCCGAGGACGACGGCTACCTCGTGTCGTACGTGCACGACGAGCGCGACGGCGCCTCGGAGGTGCACGTGCTCGACGCGGGCGACATCACCGGCGGGCCGGTCTGCCGGCTGCGGCTGCCGGTGCGCGTCCCGCTCGGCTTCCACGCCACCTGGATCCCGGGCGGGTCGCTGCCCGGCGGCTCGGCCTGACGCGCGTCGGCGTCAGCCTCGGCTTCTGGCAGGACCGCGACCCGCTGGAGGCGCTCGCGACCGCGCGCGTCGCGGACGAGCTCGGCTACCCGGAGCTGTGGATCGGGGAGATGGCGACCTGGGACGCGTTCGCGCTCGCGACCGCGATCGCGGGCGAGACCCGCGCCATCGAGCTGTGCGTCGGACCGCTCGCGACCGCGGTCCGGGACCCGGTCGCGATGGCCATGGGCATCGCGAGCGTCGCGGCGGTGGCGCGGCGGCCCGTGCACCTCGCGATCGGCAGCTCGAGCCACGTGCTGGTCGAGCGCTGGCACGGGCGGCGCCGGGAACGCACCGCGCGGCACATCCGCGAGACGGCCGAGGCGCTGCGGCCGCTGCTGGCGGGAGAAAAGGGCCGGTACGCGGGCGAGCTGGTGCGCACGGACGGGTACCGGCTGCGGCTCCCCGCGCCGGAGACTTCGCTGACGGTCGCCGCGTTCGGTGAGGCGACCGTGCGCGTGGCGGCACAGGTCGCGGACCGGATGGTGCTGAACCTCGTCACGCCGGCGCTGGTCGCCGAGATGGCAGGCCGCACACCCCGGCTGGCAGCTTGGGTACCGGCGGCCGTCGACCCGGCGCCCGCGACGCGCGCGCAGCTTGCCCGTGGGTTGATCCCCTACCTGGGAGCCGAGGGCTACTCCGACATGTTCACGGCAGCCGGGTTCGGTGAGGCGGTGGAGGCGGCGCGAGGTGGCATGCATCCGGCGGAGTTGTTGGAGCAACTCCCGCACGATCTCGTCGCCGCTGTGGGGCTGGTAGGCACGGAAATGGACGCGCGGCGTCGTGCGGCCGAATACTTCGACGCCGGCCTGGACGAGCTCGTCATCGTGCCGGCGACCGCCGGTGACGACGCCGGCCGGCGCACCCTCCAAACGCTGCGCACCCTCGCCCCCTGACGAACTTCGTGAAGTCGCTCACACCTGTCGTGAGCGGATCAACGAAGTTCGGCTAGGAGGTGAGCTGGAGCAGCTTCTCCCGGAAGCGGCGGTAGAAGCTCGAGTCCGGCAGCTGGGCCAAGCCGACCACGTCCGGCGTGAACTTGATCTCACAGTCCTGGCCGGCCGCGAGCTCGCCCGTGCGGATGCCGTCGATCACGACGTCCACCGGGTCGGCCCCGTCGTTCACGACGCGCAGGACGTCCTCGGGCGCTGCCACCAGGGCCCTCGAGCTGAGCGCGTGCGGGGCGATCACGTTGACCACGAAGCCCTTCACCCCCCAGGCCACGATCGGCCCGCCGACCGACAGGCTGTACGCGGTCGAGCCCGCGGGCGTCGCCGCGATCAGGCCGTCGCAGGGCACGCGCGCGACCCAATCCCCTGCCAGGGAGTACGAGAGATGCGCGATGTTGATCTCCGGCCGGCGCTGGAACGAGATCTCGTTGATCGCGAACCGCTCGGAGGAGGAGCGCCCGTCCGCCACGAGCGCGGGCAGGCTCACGACCTCGAACTGCCCCGACAGCGCGATCTCGATCGAGCGCGGCAGGTCCTCCCGGTCGACGGTCGCGAGGAACCCGATGCGGCCGAAGTTGATCGCGAACACCGGCACGCCGGTGCCCGCGTGCTTGCGCAGTGCGCGGAGCGTCGCGCCGTCTCCGCCGAGCACGAGGCAGATGTCCGCCCGCACGGGCCCATCGGCATCGAAGACCAGCTCGACCCCGGCCTCGCGCGCGGCGTCGGTCAGGAGGCGCACCGCCTCGTCGGTCTCGTGCGGGCGGTCGTGGCGGAAGACCTCGACGGTCCGGATCCTGGGAACAGTCGTGCCGCTCATGAGGGAGCAACCTCGAGCTCCGTCGCGCGGGCCGCTGCCGGCAGATCCTCCACCCCCGCGCGCGCGGGCTCGGTGCACCACATGAAGCTCTCGCGGTTGCCGGCCGGGCCCGGCAGGCCCGAGGAGCAGTACGCCTGGACGCTCAACCCTGCTTCCCGGGCGGCCTCGCCGGCGCCCACCAGTGCCTCCATGCGGTCATCGGGATCCCGCACGACTCCGCCCTTCCCCACTTTCCCGCGGCCCACCTCGAACTGCGGCTTCACCAGCGCCAGCAGGTCGAACCGCGCGGCTGCCACGGATGCGACGGCCGGCAGCACCTTCCCCAGGGAGATGAACGACAGGTCCATGACGATCAGGTCGGGCCGGTAGGGCAGCGCGTCCGACTCCAGGTTGCGCGCGTTCACCCGTTCCAGCACGGTCACCCGGGCATCCTCGCGCAGCCGCCAGTCGAGGTCGCCGTAGCCGACGTCCACGCATGTGACCCGGGCAGCGCCGTGGCGCAGCAGGCAGTCGGTGAACCCGCCGGTCGACGCGCCCACGTCGAGGCACATCCGGCCCTCGACCGGCATCACGAAGCACTCGAGCGCCCGCTCCAGCTTCAACCCGCCGCGCGAGACGTAGCGCGGGGCATCCGCGACGGAGACATCCACATCCGGCAGGACGAGCGAGCCGGGCTTCGACGCCGTCACGTCGGCGACCGAAACCTCGCCGGCCATCACCGCCGCGGCGGCCCGGCTGCGATTCTCGAACAGCCCTCGCCGGACGAGCAACGCATCGAGCCTGATCCTCTCCCGCATGCCGCAAAAGGTACTTGCACAGACCTCTGTGACCACGTTCACATAGGAACACGTGTTCGACGGTCACAATGAATTTCGACATGACCCTCGCAAGGCTCGTACCCCTTCCCATCCACGCGGCTCTCGAAGTCGCGCTGGCGCCGGTCGTGATCGCAGCGCCCTTCGTGCTCGGTCTCGACGGCGTCGCCTACGTCGTCGCTGTCGCGATCGGCGTGTTGCTGATGGGCACGGGGCTCGCCACCACGACGCTCTTGAGCGGACGGGGCGCGCCCTCCGGGCTGCGGGTCTCCGCGCACGTCGACGTCGATCTTGGAATCGCCCTTGCCTCCGCTCTCGCAGCGCTCGGATTCGCGATCGTGGACGAGTTTGCGGCGGCGGCGTTCTTCACGACGATCGCCATCGCGCAAGGGCTGTTGACGTCCATCACGCGCTACTCGGCGCGGGGATAGACGACAGCGCAACGAGTTTTCCGCGCAACATCACATAGCGAATCTCTCCTCCCCAAGGGCGCCTCGCGAAAGCGGGGCGCTCTCCCTTTGGGGGGCGGGGTTCGGTGATGGAGATGCCGGCCGGGCAGTCTTCCGCGTAGGTAAGGCAGGGAGGTCCGAGCGCCGCTGATTCGCGCTCGTCTTGTTACTGGCGGGACGACTCCGGTGACAGGGCCTTTCGGTGATGCACCTTGGTCGCCTATATGGCGAACAACCTGCATCGCTGGAACGGGGATCCGGCGGCCGCCCGTCCCTTCGCGTCGTGACAGCGACCTGTCTCACGGGATCGTGTCGGAATGCCGCCGGGCCACCGCTGCGGTGACCTGCTCCCCTGCCTACCCGGAATCACCGGGGCTCGTGCCGCCCCGATGACGGCGCCTCTGCGCCCTCGCGCCGGCGGTCAAGTCGGCCGCCGAGCAAGCCGATTGCACTCATGTGAGGAGCCGAAGCACCTGCTCCCCCGGC
>Ga0075429_100001615_pt1 | contig 18608 bp, 14 predicted proteins | sample RhiMetdeltSRZDD3_FD_75295 | JGI IMG/M metagenome (GOLD analysis project Ga0075429, IMG submission 75295) | Populus rhizosphere microbial communities from Tennessee, USA - Rhizosphere MetaG P. deltoides SRZDD3 | ecosystem: Host-associated > Plants > Roots > Rhizosphere > Soil | place: USA... | reverse complement strand
CGACGCTCACGCTCGTGCCCTGGCTCGAGAAGACCGCGATGGTGATCTGTGACGTCGCCGACGAGCACACGAACGAGCTCGTCGAGGTCGCCCCGAGGACGATCCTCCGCCGTCAGGTCGAGCGGGCCCAGGCCGCCGGCTACACGTTCAAGGGCGGTTCCGAGCTCGAGTTCTACCTGTTCAAAGACTCCTACGAAGAGGCTGCGGAGAAGGGTTACCGCGCTCTGCAGCCTTCCTCGACGTACATCATGGACTACCACATGCTCCAGACGACTAAGGACGAGTGGATCATCCGGCAAATCCGGAACGGGATGGTGGGCGCCGGGATCCCGATCGAATTCTCCAAGGGTGAGTTCGGCAAGGGCCAGCATGAGATCAACATCACCTTCTCGGACGCGCTCGCCACGGCGGACTACCACGCCTTGTACAAGCACGGGGTCAAGGAGATCGCGGCCATGAACGGAGCCGCGATCACCTTCATGGCCAAGTGGACGATGGCAGAGGCCGGCTCCTCCTGCCACGTGCACTCGAGCGTGTGGAACGAAGACGGGTCCGAATCCCTGATGTGGGACGACACGGCCCCCAACCACATGTCCGAAACGTTCCGGTATTTCCTCGGCGGCCAGATGGAGACAGCGCGCGAGATGGCCTGGATGTTCGCGCCGTTTGTGAACTCGTACAAGCGCTATCAGCTCGGCTCGTGGGCGCCGACGGCGATCGTGTGGAGCAACGACAACCGCACGTGCGGGTTCCGAGTGGTCGGTGAGCACCAGGGCTACCGGGTCGAGTCCCGCCTGCCCGGAGCAGACATGAACTCCTACCTGGGCTATTCGGCCATGATCGCCGCCGGACTACACGGCATCCAGAACAAGATCGCGGCCCCCGAGATGTTCGTCGGTAACGCCTACGAGGCCAAGGACGTGCCCAGGGTGCCGAGCTCACTCCACGAGGCGATCGCCGAGATGGAGAAGAGCGAGGTCATGCGCGAGGCGTTCGGCGACTACGTGTTCGGGCACCTCGTGAACATGGGGCGGCAGGAGCAGATCATCTTCGACAACAACACGGTCACCGACTGGGAGCTCGAGCGGTACTTCGAGCGGGGGTAGGTCGACGCAACGGGCGTCGAGCGGGTTGGCGCGGCCGAAGCGAGTTTTTCGATCGAGGCGATCGCCGGGGGCCTTCTTGATCGTCTTGACAATCGAACGTATGTTCGATATCCTGATCGCACTTACCTCCCCCCGTGACCCCACCGAGGTCCGGGTGCAGCACCGAGACGAAGACGAACTGATCCGCGACATCGACGCGGAGCACGCCGCCGTGGCGGCCGCGCACCGGCGGATGCTGAGCCTCATCGCCGAGATCGACCGGCGCCGCGTCTGGCGGGACCTGGGCGCTCGCGACACCGCGCACTGGTTGTCGATCCGGTACGGGGTGTCGCAGTGGAAGGCCCGGCGATGGATCGACGCGGCACACGCCCTCGAGTCCCTCCCCGCGGTCTCCGAGGCGCTGGAGTCCGGCGAGCTGCACCTGGACAAGGTCGTCGAGCTCACGCGGTTCGCCACCCCCGAGACGGAGTCGCGGCTGTTGGTGTGGGCGGGCGGCGTGTCCTGCGGGGCGATCCGGCGTAAGGCGGACGTCGCGATCCGCCGGACGGTCGAGGACGTCGAGGGCATCGAGCGGAGCCGCTCGCTCACTTGGTGGACGTTCGACGACGGGAGGCGCTTCGGCATCGAGGGTGAGCTTCCGCCCGCGCAGGGCGCCGTCGTGGCCAGGGCGCTCGACGACCTGGCAAGCACCGTGCCGGTCATGCCCGACGAGGAGGGACGAGCCGGCATCGACGCGAGGCGCGCGGACGCCCTCGTGGCGCTGTGCTCGGCCCGGACCGGCGCCGAACGAGAGCCGGACCGAACGACGGTGATCGTGCACGCCCGCCTCGAGGGGTCGGACCGGCTGGGCGAGTGCGAGGTCGAGGACGGTCCGGCGATCAGCTCCGAGTCCGCCGAGCGGCTCGCGTGCAACGCGCGGGTCCAGGTCCTGCTGGAGAACGAGAGCGAGGTCCCGGTGCGGGTCGGCCGGATGAGCCGCGAGCCTCCGACGTGGATGGTTCGTCAGCTGAAGTACCGTGATCGTGAGTGCCGGTTCCCCGGCTGTGGATCCCGGCGGTTCACACAGGCGCACCACGTCGTCTGGTGGGAGCGCGGAGGACTGACGGACCCCGAGAACCTGGTCCTCGTCTGCACGTTCCACCACCGGCTCGTGCACGAGTACGGCTGGCAGGTGCGTCGCGAGGAGGACGGCAGCGTGAGCTGGTTCCGGCGGGAGGGCCGGCGCTACCGACCGGGTCCTGCGCCTCCGGAGGAGCTCATCGCGTCGTGAGCCGAACGCTGCTCACGCGCCGAACACCGGCCTGAGGGCGGCGTAGAGGTCGCGGTACCGGCGGTAGGACTCGTCGTAAGTCTCGCGTCGCTCCGGGTCGGGTTGGTGCTCGTCCGGCTCGTATTCGACGAACGCCTTCACCGCATCGCCCACCGTCGGGTGGAGGCCCGCGCCCACGGCGGCCAGGATCGCGGCGCCGGTCGCGGTCGTCTCGACGCTCGTCGGCACCCGGACGGGCAGGCCGGTGACGTCAGCCTTGATCTGGCGCCAGAGCGGACCCTTCGCGCCTCCGCCGACGATCGTGAGCCTGCGGACGTCCAGCCCGGCGTTGGCCATCGCCTCGACGATGTCGCGGAGCGCGAACGCGCTCCCCTCGAGGATCGCCCGCGTCATGTGGGCGCGCGAGTGCGCGAGCGTCAGCCCGTAGAAGACGCCGCGGGCTGCGCCGTTCCATTCGGGGGCCATCGCGCCCTGCATGCACGGCAGGAAGACGAGACCCTCGGCGCCGGGCGGGATGCGTTCGGCCTCCTTCGACAGGAGGTCGTACGCATCGCCCAGTCCCTCGGCCTCGGCGCCCCGCTCGATCGGCGCGAACTGGTCCCGCCACCACCGCAGGTTGCCGCCCGAGACGAACCCGGGGTTCTCGAGCAGCCAGGCATCGGGGTCGGCGTGCGGATGGCACTCGACGAGCATCGTCGGGTCCTCGCGGGGCTCGCTGGACGCGGCGCACACCGGCTCGGCCGTGCCGACCACGTCGCAGACCTCCCCCGGCTCGAAGACCCCAGCGCCGAGCGTGGCCGCCATCTCGTCCCCGCACCCCACGGCGACCAGCGTCGATGGATCCAGACCCGTGGACTCGGCGAACGCGGCGGTGATCGTCGAGATCGGCTCGGTCGCGGCCACGACCTCGGGCAGCATCGATTCGGAGACGTCGAGCGCCTCGAGGACCTCGGGAGACCATTTCCGCGACCGCGGATCGAGCAGCGCCATCGAGGACGCGTTCGAGTAGTCAACCGCCACCGGGCCTGCGATCTCGCGGAGGACGAACGTGCCGGGCGTGAACAGGAACTTCGCTCGCGCCCACACTTCGGGCTCCTCGTCCCGGACCCAGAGCGCCTTGAAGACCGCGTGCGACGAGTCGAGGTTCGCGCCGACGTGCCGGTAGAACTCGTCGGGCGCGATCCGCTCCGCGGCCGCCGCGGCCTGCGCCTCGGCACGCCGATCCATCCAGATCATCGCCGGACGCAGTGGGCGGGCGTCCGAGCCGCACACGACCATCCCGTCGAGCTGCGACCCGAACGAGAGCCCCTTCACCGCCGAAGGTCCTTCCGGGACCTGGCCGAGCAGCTCGCGGACGCCGGCCGCAACGCCAGCCGGCCACGCGTTCGCGTCCTGCTCGGCCGCGCCGGGGAAGGGGAACGACAGGTCGTAGGTCTGGTACGAAGACGCGACGAGCGTGCCGTCCGCCGAGTACAGGGCGCAGTTCGTCCCCTGCGATCCGACGTCGCAGCCGATCACGTAGGGACCGGTCACGGAAGGATCACCATCTTGAGCCCCGACCCGTCGCGGATCGTCTCGAAGGCCTGGGCGATGTGGTCGAGCGAGAACCGGTGGGTGACGACCCGCGCGAGCTCCTCCTGTCGCCGGTCGAGGTAGTCCATCGTGATCCGGTACTGGCGGTGGGTCGCGCCGTACGCCCCGAGGATCGCGAGCTCCTTGTAGTGGAGCTCGTTCATGTCGAGCGGGCTCACGGGATCGTGCTTCGGCAACCCCGCGAAGTACACGACCTTCGCCCGCTTGGCCGCCATCTCGAGCGCCGCCTGCTGCGCCTGCTTGGACGGCGCGGCGACGCTCACGCGATCGGCACCCACGCCGGCGGTGCGCGATCGCACGGCCTCGACCCCGTTGTCCTCCCCCGCCACGAACGCGTCGTCGATGAACGCGCCGACCACGTCCGTCGCGGCGTCGAGCCGATCCTGCTTCACGTCGGTCATGAAGATGCGGGACGCGCCGCGATCGCGGCACATCACGGCCTGCCAGCAGCCGATCGGCCCGGTGCCGAGGATCACGACGGTGTCGCCGAGCCTCACGTCGAGGACCTCGACGCCGTTCAGCGCGCACGCGAACGGGTCGGCGACCGTCGCGAGGTCCGAGGGGAGATGCGGCGGCAACGGGATGAGGTTCTTCGTCGCGATCGGTGGCACCGCCGCCCACTCGGCGTACGCGCCGGGGAACGGGTCGTACCCGTAGAGCAGATGGTGCTCGCAGAGGTTCTGGAACCCCTCGAGGCACCACCGGCACTCGCCGCAGGTGAGGATCGAGCCGAGGAACACGCGGTTGCCCTTCGAAACGCCGGGCGGGAGATCGGCCTCCGGCCCGACCTCCTCGATCACGCCGACCGGCTCGTGCCCGAGCACCCACGGGACCGGCGCGCGCGGGTCTCCGTTGAAGAACGTCCGCGCGTCGGTCCCGCAGACCCCACAGGCCTCGACGCGAAGGATCGCGCCACGCGCGTCGAGCTTGGGCTCTTCGGCCTCCCGCACCTCGACCGCGTTCACGTCGGTCATGAAGGCGGCCCTCACGAGGGGACCCGTCTTCCTGCCGGGATCGTCAACGACCTCGAGTTCACGACCCGAGCTCCTCGAGGAGCGCCTCGTGGGCCTTGTCGGCGCTCCACCGCTCGCGGATCACGCGCGAGAGAGCGCGGGTGATCGCCTCGGGCGAATCGTGCATGAAGATGTTCCGCCCGACGGAGCACCCGATCGCGCCGGCCTCGACCGCGACCTGCATCCGCCAGAGCAGCTCCTTGTCCTCGAGCCGCGAGCCGCCGGCGAGCACCACCGGGATCCCGTTCGCCGCCTCGACCAGCTTGCCGAACGACTCGGGGTCGCCCGGCCAGTTGGTCTTGACGATGTCGGCGCCGAGCTCGGCGCACAGGCGCACGTTCCGCCTCAGGTACTCGAACCCGTACTGCTGCTTCAGCTCCTCGACGGTCGCGTAGGTCGTCGGGAACTCGGCCTCCGCGATGAACGGCATCCCGAACGCCGCGCACTCGCGGCCGACGGAGGACAGGATGTCGATCATCCCGACCTCGGTCTCGCCGCCGAGCGCGGTGAACAGGACGACCGCGTCGGCGCCGAGCACGAGCGCCTCCTCGACCTCGGCGATCTGCACGATCTCGGGGCGGTCGCCCCCCGGGTCCGCCGACGCCGAGAGCAGCAGGGCGAGCGACGTCGTCGGCGAGAAGCCGGGCTCGGCGACCCGGATCATCCCCTTGCTCATCATGATCACGTTCGCGCCGCCGGCGACGGTCTCGCGCGTCCTCGCCTCGATGTCGGCGAGCGGCTCGAGGAACGTCGGGGACGTCATGCCGTGGTCGAGCGCGCAGATCACCGAGACGCCCGCGGGGTCGATCACCCGCTTGAGGCGCATGGACTTCCCGATCTTCGTCGTCATCGGTCCCCCTCCGTCCCGGACGAGCGCGGGCGCGCTTCGCGCGAAGTCTCGCAGACTCCGCCGCCCCGGCGCGACCCGATGACGGGACCGGGACCGGACGGCGCGCCGGGACGAGACGAACGGCGCCGGTAGACTCGGCCGCATGCGACCGGTCGCGCTGATCGGGCACGCCGACTGGGAGACCTTCGGCGTGGCCCCCGCCACGCTCGAGGCGGCCGGCATCCCCTGGATCGAGCACCTCGCGCACGCGAGCGACCGCCTCCCCGCGCTCGACGACGTCTCCGCGATCGTCGTGTTCGGCGGCGACATGAACATCGACATGACCGACCGGTATCCGTTCCTCGAGCCCGAACGCGAGCTGATCGCCGCGGCGGTCGCCTCGCGCGTGCCCGTCCTCGGGATCTGCCTCGGCGGTCAGATGCTCGCCCGCGCGCTCGGCCACCCCGTCCGTCCGGCCGGGATCCGCGAGATCGGTTTCAAGCCGCTGCGCCCGACGCCCCAGGCGGCAGCCGACCCGCTGTTCTCCCTCTACGAGGACGGCGACACGGTGTTCCACTGGCACCAGGACACGTTCGAGCTGCCCGAGGGGGCCACGCTGCTTGCCGCCGGAGACGAGGTCCACACCCAGGCGTTCCGCTACGGCGAGGCGTGGGGCACCCAGTTCCACTTCGAGATCGACCGGGCCGAGCTCGACCTGTGGCTGAAGACCGCCGGCGAGGACGGGGTACAGGCGTGGGGCTCCTCGACCGACCGGATCCGGGCTCAGGCCGACCGGGAGCTCGAGCGCCACGAGGCGCGCGCCCGCGAGCTCTTCCGGAGGTTCTGGGCCTTCGTCCGGAACGCCAACTGACGGACCCGTACTACGATCGGCACGGACCCACCGCGAAGGAGGCTGCCGTGGCCGACCTCAACGTCGTCGCCTACCGACCCGACCCGAGCGAGTACGCGTGGACCTTCGGGGGCGTCGAACCCGTGATGAAGGTCAACCCCGGCGACGTGCTCGAGGTGTGGACCGAGGACTGCTTCGCCGGACTGGTCCAGACGGTCGAGGACCTTCCCTCGCAGAAGATCGCCGCGTTCAACCCGCAGACCGGACCGTTCCACGTCGAGGGCGCCGAACCCGGAGATACGCTCGCGCTGCACTTCGTCTCGATCGAGCCGTCCCGCGATTGGGCGATGTCGACGACCTTCCCGTTGTTCGGCGCGCTCACCTCGACGTTGCGCACGGTGACGCTCCAGGACCCGCTGGAGGAGATCGTCTGGCGGTACGACGTCGACGCCGCCAAGCGCCTGATCCGGTTCGAGGCGCGGAACGGGGAGTACACGACCGAGCTCCCGCTCGATCCGATGCACGGGACCGTCGGCGTCGCGCCGGCGGGCGGGGAGGCTCGTTCCTCGCTCGTCCCCGACGCCCACGGCGGCAACATGGACACGCCCGAGATGCGCGCCGGCACCACCTGCTACCTGGGAGTGAACGTCGAGGGCGCGCTGTTCTCGCTCGGGGACGGCCACTGCCGGCAGGGTGAGGGCGAGACCTGCGGCGTCGCCGTGGAGGCCGCGATGGACACCGTCCTCGTGGTCGAGCTCATCAAAGGCCGTGCGACGCCCTGGCCGCGGCTGGAGACCGACGACCACGTCATGTCGACCGGCTCGGCGCGCCCGCTCGAAGACGCGTTCCGGATCGCGCACGGCGACCTCGTGATGTGGCTGGTCGACGAGTTCGGGCTGGACAGGCTCGACGCGTATCAGCTCGTCTCGCAGATCGCCGAGAGCCCGGTGGCCAACGTGTGCGACCCGAACTACACGTTCGTCGCCAAGGCGTCGAAGCGGCACCTGCCCTCCGGAAACGTCTACGCCTCGACGAGGCAGACCCTCAAGGAGATCGCGGCCACGTACCGGGCCGAGCGCGGACTCGACTGAGACCACTTCCACGGGAGCGCACGAGAGTCTTGCGGGCCCGGCCCGGATGGGTGCAGGATGGATCGACGACTGCTGGTGGGCGCGTGCCCGCACCCGGTTCGGTCGTGCCTGCCACCCGAGGGGAAAGGGGTGAGGGTATGGCGGAACGCGTCGACGACAAGGCCATGATCTCCGAGCGAGTCGCGCCCGTCCTTGTCACGAGGACCCTCGGGCCGTTCGACCTGGTCGTGATCTTCGTCGCGATCGTCCTGTTCATCAACAACTCGGCGGGCGTGCAATTCGCGGGGCCGTCGGTGTTCCTCTTCTGGATCCTGGCGTTCGCCACGTTCCTGGTCACCGGGGCGTTCGTGACCGCGCAGCTGGGGCGGATGTTCCCGGAGGAGGGCTCGCTCTACGTCTGGACCCACAAGGTCCTCGGGCCGTTCTGGGGGTTCTTCGCCGGTTTCGTGGCGTGGTGGCCCGGCCCGATCTCGCTGGTGTTCATCGGGATCCTGTTCGTGAACTACCTCCAGCAGTTCGCCGTGCTGGCGAAGCCCGCCTGCGAGTACCCGTGCATCTTCACCGAGAACTGGCACGTCGGTGTCGTCGTCCTGGCGGTGATCTGGTTCAGCGCCCTGATGTCGTATCTGAAGATGCGCGTCACGCAGAACTACGTGAACGTGCTGTTCTGGTTCTACGCGGCGGCGATCTTCCTGATCGGGTTCGCCGGCGTGTGGTGGCTGCTGCAGGGCAACGGGTCGTCGACCGACTTCGGAACCGGGTGGAACCCGTTCCAGGGCGACGAGCTCGCGCTCGGCCTGCCCGCGAACCTCACGTTCTTCTCGTTCGCGATCCTCGCGCTCCTGGGGATCGAGACGCCGCTGAACATGGGCGCCGAGGTGACGGGCGGCGAGAAGGCGATCCGCACGTTCCTGCTCTGGGGCTGCGCCATCGTGATCGTCGCCTACCTCTGGTCGACCTGGGGCATCATGACGGTGACCGAGGCCGGCCTGGCGAACGGGACCACCGGTGGTCCCGAGGCGATCGGCGTCGCCCTCGGGAGGTGGACGGGCGCCGCCGTCTCGCTCGTGCTGGCGTGGGTGATCCTGACGGTCGGCGTCGTCTACAACTACTCGTTCGGGCGACTGCTGTTCGTGTCCGGCTTGGAGAAGCGCCTGCCGCACCAGATCGGCAGGGTGAACCGGAACAAGGTGCCGGCGAACGCGATCACGCTGCAGTCGGCGATCTCGTCGATCCTCGCGATCCTCATCTTCTTCGTCTTCGGCTCCGGCGGGAGCGACGCGCAGAAGCCCTTCTTCATCCTCTACGCCGGCGTGACGATCGTGTGGTGCATCTCGACCGCGCTGCTGTTCCTCGACATCTTCTTCGCCAAGCGCAAGGAGCCCGAGCGGTTCGAGCGCGAGCGACGGGTCCCGACCGGCTGGCTCTACGTGTGCGGCTTCGTCGGGTTCGTCGTGAACATCCTCGCGGTGATGTTCATCTTCGTCGGACCGTGGTACCCGCCGGGGTTCCCGACGCTCGCCGAGTGGAACTGGTGGATGCTCGTGTTCACCGCCGTCTCGGTCCTGTCGGGCATCGCGATCTACCTCATCTCGCAGCGGACGAGGAGGGGCAAGACCGACGAGGAGCTGATCGAGCTCGGCGAGGCCGAGCGGGAGATCAGGGAGGACGTGGCGCCGGGAACGGCGCCAGCCTGACGCCCTCGAGGATTCGAGCGGTTGCGGAGGGGCACGCGTTCGCGTGCCCCTCCATCCTTCCCCTACCGGGTCAGGCCTCCAACCCGTGCAGCCGGCGGCAGGCGTCGGCGAGGACGAGCCGGCCCAGGCGCTCGGCCTCGTCGGCGTCCACGTAGCCCCGGTCCACGAACCGTTCGAGCACAGGCTCGAGCGTCCGGCGCGCGAGCAGGGACGACACCCAGAAGGCCTCCGGCTCCCCGGCCTCGTCGGAGCCGTACAGGAGCTTGGCGGCCGGGACGGTGCCGACGAGCATCTCGAGCGCCCACTCGACCTGGCCGAACCCCCAGGGGATCAGCTCGGACAGCTCGAGGTACACGTTCGGCAGAACGGACGCGATGTAGGCCGCCTCCCGGATCCACGGGTAGCCGCTGTGGACGAGCACGACGGGCTGGTCCTGGAGGTCGACGAGCAGCGGGAACAGCTGCTCGGGCCGCGCGTGTCCCAGGTCGATGTCGGGGTCGCCGCCGCCGCAGTGGAAATGGAACGGGCGGTCGTGCTCCTTCGCCACCTCGAGGGTGCGGCGGATCAGGAAGTCGCGGACGGGTTTGGCGTGCTCGCGGCTCTCCTTCCATCCGTCGCGCGTCCACGCGTCGAACGCGGCGCTGGCCTCCGCGTAGGGGGGATCGCCGACGTCCAGGCCCGTCCGGTACGCGACGATCGACTTGTACGCGACGCAGTTGGGGTCCGACGCCGCCCGCGTGGCCTCGTCGAGCACGCCGGACACCAGGTCCTCGAACGACCCCTCCCGGTGCTGCAGGATCCACGGCTCGAGCCGGACCACCCGGTGGACCGTCACGCCGATCGTCCTCGCGAACTCGTCGGCCGGGACGGGCGGCTGCGGGAACCCCTCGTCCGAGAGCACCGCGACGACGCCGGCCGCCTCGAGCAGGCCCCGCGTGTAGCCGACGGGATCGCCCCGCAGGGCCTTCGCGCGGCCCTCGGTCACGGCCTCGCGGGTGGGCTCGCACCCGAGGTGCTCGGCGAGCCAGCGCCGCACCGCCGACGCGAGCACCGTCGTGGTCGTGAGCTCGTCGACGAGCGGCCAGAGCTCCTCGCCGATCCGTGACGACGAGGCGAAGGACTCGCCGAGGAACGTGATCCTCGTGTCGAACCCCGCGTCGTCGCGCCCGAGCAGGTCCTCGAGCCGGTACGGATGCGTGTGCGCGTCGACGATCTCGGCCGTCGACAGATCCACTCGCCCCACGTCCGCCCTCCCTCAGTACCGCCAGCGATGCGCGCGGACGACATCGTCGTCGTCCTTGCCCTCGAAGGCCGCCGCCTCCGCGCGCCGGGTCGACAGGAAGGCCTCGAACAGGACGTCGCCCATCGCCTCCCGCAGCAACGCCGACCGCTCGAACGCCCGGATCGCATCGCCGAGCGACGACGGGAGCTGGACGACCCCCCGCTTCTTGCGCTCGGCCGCGGAGAGCGAGGCGGGATCCACCGTCACCGGCTCCGGCAGCCGGAGCTCGCGCTCGATCCCGTCGAGGCCGGCGGCGACGGCGGCGCCGAGCGCGAGGTACGGGTTCGCGGCCGCGTCCATCGACTTCAGCTCGAGGTTCGCGGCCTCGGGCCGGCTCCCCACCATCCCCGTCACGAACCGGAGGGCGGCCTCCCGGTTCTCCCTGCCCCAGCAGGCCCACGGCCCGCTCCATCGGTGCGGCTGGAGCCGCTGGTAGCTCGCGACCGAGGGAGCGGTGATCGCGGTGAGCGCGGGCAGGTGGTCGAGGACGCCGGCCGTGAACGCCTCCGCCTCCTTCGTCATTCCCTCCGGGCCGCGGCCCCCGTGGAACAGGTTGCGACCGCGGCGGTCCCAGAGGCTGAGATGGAGATGCATCCCGTTGCCGACGAGGCCCGCGAACACCACGGGGGCGAACGACGCCGCGAACCCGTGGTTGCGCGCCGCCGCGCGGATCGTGTGCCGGACCACGAGGTTGTCGTCGGCGATCGCGATGCCCGACCGATGCGGGACAGAGAGCTCCAGCTGCCCGGTCGAGTACTCCGGATGGAACTGCATCGCGCCGGTTCCCTGCGCCTCGAGGGCTCGGATCAGGTCGGTCGCGAACGCCTCGACCTCGACGAGGGCGATCGCGCCGTAGGCGGGACCACCGTGCGCCGGTTCGACGTCGGACTCCACGTCGGATCCCCGCCTGGCCAGGAAGAACTCCACCTCGAACGCCCCGCGGAACTCGAGCCCGGCGCCATCCATCCGTTCGAGCATCCGCTTCGCGAACGTCCGGACGCAGGCCGCGTAGGGCTTCCCCTCCTGGTCGAGCTGGTCCACCGGCGCGAGCGCCCAGCCGGGACTCGCCGCCAGCGCCACCGTGGCGCCGGGGTCCGGCATGAGGCGCGTGTCGCCCGTGGGGCCCGAGATGTACCGCGACGACGTGATCTGGTCGTCGACGAGGAACACGGAGAACACTGGCGAGAGCCCGATCCCGAACCGGACCGCCTCCTCGAAGCGCCGGATCGGGACGCTCTTCACGAGCGTGACGCCGTCGCCGAGCACCACGGCGAGGGCGACGGCCTCGACCCCCGCCGAGGCGAGCCGCCGGGCCACCGTCGCGGCCCCGGGAGCGGCCGCCGCCTTCGGCCGCCGGGACGAGGAACGGGTCCGCGCGGCCGGGCTCAGAACAGCTCCAGGTACTCCGTCCGCTCCCAGTCGCTCACGTGGTCCGCGAGCCTCGAGAGCTCGTACCGCCGCATCGTCGTGTACGCGGCGATGAAGTCCTCGCCGAAGAACTCCCGCGTCGCCTTCTCGTTCTCGAGCGCGTCGAGCGAGGCGGCGAGGTCGAGCGGGAGCTTCTCGAGCGACTCGTCCTCCTCGGCCGGCACCCCGAGCCTCGAGGGTTCGGGCACCGAGAGCTTGTCCTCGACCCCTCGCAGCCCCGCCTGGATCAGGGCCGCGCCTACGAGGTACGGGTTCGACAGCGCCGAGGGCGCCCGGTACTCGATGTGCTTGGAGGCCGCGCTCCCCCCCTTCACGCGGACCAGCGCCGAACGGTCTTCGAGCCCCCAGGAGACGTTCGTCGGGCTGAACGTGTGCCGCCGGCGGCGGCGGAGGCAGTTCACGGTCGGCGCGATCACCGCGTCGATCGCGTTCGCGTAGGTAAGGACCCCGGCGATGAACGAGCGCATCGTGTCGTTCATGCCCTGCGGGTCGCCCTCGTCGCCGAAGGCGTTCTCCCCAGACTCGGCATCAAGGAGCGAGAGGTGCGTGTGGCACCCGCTCCCGGCGGAGTCCGCCCACGGCTTGCTCATGAACGTCGCGAGGTAGCCGTCCTGCTTGGCGATCTCCTTCACGCCGTTCTTGAACGTGAACGCGTTGTCGGGTCCCGCGAGCCCCCGCCCCGGCGCGAAGTTGATCTCCCATTGCGACCCCGCGTACTCGCAGTTCGCGGTGATGATGTCGACGCCGACCCTCGGCATCTCGTCGATGACCCGCCGGATCGTGGGGACGTAGTCGTTCCGGACGGTGTTGAAGATCTGGTAGCCCTCGAACAGCGGCTCGTGCGTGTCGGCCGTGAGCAGGTAGAACTCGAACTCCGAGCCGATCAGCGGAACGAAGCCCATGTCGGCGGCGCGCTCGACCGCCCGCCGGAACACGTGCCGCGGCGTGGCGGCGAGCGGCGTGCCGTCGTACCACCGCGCGTCGCAGATCAGGCGGCCGGTCGCCTCGGCCCAGGGGACGATCGCCGCCGTGTCCGGGTCGGGGAACAGCAGCTGGTCCCCGTAGCCCACCTCCTCGTGGTACAGCGTTCCGGCGACGACGTCGGAGCGCGAATCGAGGACGCTCACACCGCCGTACATGTTCAGGCCGCGCTCCGCATAGTCGGACGCGTGCGCGATCGGGATCGTCTTCGATCGCGAGATGCCGTGCATGTCCGGCAGCTCGAACCGGACGAACCGGACGCCGTCCTTCTGCCAGTCCTCAAGGACCTTGGTCGTGTCCGCCACGCTCGAACCCCCTCACGCGCTGCGTCGGTCGTGCGGGCTCGCGTCCGCCGCACGGCTCGAGCCGTCGTTCGGCCGCGCCCCGCGAGGCGGCTCCAGTCGTGGGTATACCGTGAGGCCATAGAATGCCGCAACGCGGGCGACCGGGCGCGGCCGGACCGGTCGAGGGCCGGGCGCCCGGCCATCGAGCCGCATCGGAAGAGGTGCGCATGACCCAGGCGTTCGTCGACGGGAGCCGGAGTCGCGTCCTCCCGCTCGAGCTGGCCCACGAGTATCCGATCGTCGTGCGAGGCGAGGGCGCGTGGATCGAGGACGCCGCCGGACGCCGCTACCTCGACGCGATGAGCGGCGGGTCGATGGCCTCGACGCTCGGCCACGGGCGTCGCGACGTGATCGAGGCAGCCCGCGCGCAGGCAGAGCGGCTCGCGTACGTCCACAACGAGCGCCTCACCAATCCCGCCCAGGAACGGCTCGCCGCCGAGCTCGTCCAGGTCGCGCCCGAGGGCTTCACCCGGGCGCGATTCGTGACGAGCGGGGCCGACGCCAACGAGATGGCGCTCCAGCTCGCCCGCAGCTACCACGTCGAGCGCGGCGAGCCGCAGCGGTGGCAGGTCATCTCACCGGCGCAGGCGTACCACGGCCCCACGATGCAGACCCTCGCCCTCACGGGGCGACCCGGGCTGCACGGTCCGTTCGGGCCGTACTTCCCCGAGCACCTGCACATCCCGCCGAGCTCCTCGCACCACGATCCCTCCGGCGAGGCGGCGCTCGAGGCGCTCGACCGCGCGCTCGAGCAAGCGGGTCCCCAGAACGTGTCGGCGTTCTTCTGCGAGGGGATCAGCGCCGCGGCCCTCCCCGCGTACACGCCGCCGAAACGCTTCTGGGACGGGCTGGCCGAGCGCAGAGAGCGCCACGGCTTCCTCGTCCTGTTCGACGAGGTCGTGACCGGCGTGGGGCGGACGGGCACGTGGTTCGCGGGCAACGCGACGCCGTGCACCCCCGACCTCATCGCCACCGCGAAGGGTCTCGGCGCCGGCTATGCGGCGATCGGCGCGGTGCTGTGCCGGCAGGAGGTGTTCGACGCGGTCGCCGAGGGGTCGAGGCGTTTCCCCCTCGGCCACACGTGGGACGGGGCGCCGCTCTCCTGCGCGGTGGGGCTCGCGGTGCTCGAGATCCTTCGCGCCGAAGGACTCGTCGATCACGTGCGCGAACGAGGCGCCCGCCTGCGCGACGAGCTCGAGGCGTCACTCGAGGGGATCGCGATCGTGGACGAGGTGCGCGGGCACGGGTACCTGCTCGGCGTGTCGTTCGCCGACCCACGCGACCGGGGCTCGTTCCTGCCGCGCGAGCTCAGGGCGGCCGCCAGGATCGACGCGGCGGCGTGGGAGCGCGGGCTCATCACGCTGTCGACGCAACCGACGCGCGACGGGTACGCGGGCGATCAGACGCTGTTCGCGCCGCCGTTCACGACGAGCGAGGAGGAGCTCGGCGAGATGGTGTCGAGGTTCTCCGACGCGGTCCGGGCGGTCGCCGAGGAGCTGGACGCCGAGCTCGCGACGCCGACGATCACGGGAGGCACGCGATGACCGAGCGGGAGACGCCGCTGCGCGCGCTGATCCTGCAGAAAGAGGAGCCCACGCCACCCGGTCACGTCACCGAGTGGCTCGCGTCGCACGACGCCGAGGCCGAGACGTTCCGGATCGACCTCGGGGATCGCGACGTCGACCCCACCGGATACGACCTGATCGTCTCGCTCGGCTCCGAGTTCGCCGCGTTCGACGACACGAAGCCGTTCGTGCAGCGGGAGGCGACGCTGATGCGCCGAGCGGTCGACGAGGACGTTCCGGTCCTCGGGCTGTGCTTCGGCGGCCAGATGCTTGCCCGCGTGCTCGGAGCGGAGAACTACCGCTCGGACGAGGCCGAGATCGGCTGGCTGCCGGTCCGAACGACCGACCCCGAGCTCGTCCCCGAGGGCCCGTGGTTCCAGTGGCACTTCGACGTGTTCACGGCTCCGTCGGGCGCGAGGGTGGTGGCGGAGACGGACGTCGGCGTGCAGGCGTTCGTCGCCGGGAGGTCGCTCGGGCTGCAGTTCCATCCCGAGGTGACCACGCAGATCATGGACGACTGGGTGCGGGCGTACCGCCACGAGCTCGACGACGAGGGCGTCGACCCCGACGCGCTGCTCGAGGAGACCTACCGGCTCGCCGAGCAGAGCCGGGCGAACGCGATGCGCCTGTTCGACCGGTTCCTTCGCGACGTCGCCGGGCTCACCCCGGCCGAGGGCGACGCGGCCGAGGACGCGGCCGCCGATCGCGCGGCGGGATAGCGGCGTGGTCCGAACCGACGAGACGAGCGTCTTCCCGCGCTTCCTCGACCTCGACTACCCGAACGTCGAGCGCGGCGACGGCGTCCGGCTCACCACGATCGACGGCCGCGAGATCCTCGACGCGTGCTCTGGGGGCGCGATGGTCGCGTGCCTCGGCCACGGCGTCCCCGAGCTGATCGAGGCGGCGGCCCGGCAGTCCGAACGCATCGCCTACTACTACAACCACCATTTCACGAACGAGCCGCAGGAGCGGCTCGCTGCCAGGCTGCTCGAGGTCGCGGCGCCGGACATGGCGCGGGTTCGGTTCGTCTCGGGCGGGTCCGAGGCGATCGAGACCGCGCTCCAGCTGGCCAGGCTGTACCACGTCGAGCGGGGCGACACCGACCGGTGGCGGGTGATCTCGCCGGCGCAGGCGTACCACGGTTCCACGATGGGGACGCTCGCGCTCTCGGGCCGGCCCTCGCTCCGCGAGCCGTACGAGCCGTACCTCGCGCGCCACCTCCACATCCCGCCGAGCACGCCGCGATTCGACCCGACCGGCGATGCGGCGCTCGACGCGCTCGACCGGGCGCTCGAGGAGGCGGGCCCCGAGACCGTCGCGGCGTTCTTCTGCGAGCCGATCAGCGCGGCCGCGCTCCCGGGGTACTCCCCGCCCGAACGCTTCTGGCAGGGTCTCGCCGAACGGCGGGAGCGGCATGGGCTCCTGATCTGCTTCGACGAGGTCGTGACGGGCCTCGGCCGCGTCGGGACCTGGCTCGCGGCGCACCAGATCCCGATCGAGCCCGACATCGTCGCGATCGGCAAGGGCCTCGGCGCCGGGTACGCGCCGCTCGGCGGCGTCCTGTGCCGCGCGCACGTGTACGAGGCGCTCGACGCGGGTTCGCGCGAGTTCGACCTCGGGCACACGTGGGACGGCGCGCCGCTCCCCTCAGCCGTCGGACTCGCGGTCCTGGACCTCCTCGTCGAGCGGGGGCTCGTGCAACGCGTCCGCGACCGCGGGCCGAGCCTGAGGGAGGAGCTCGCCGCGGCCGTGTCGGATCTCGAGATCGTCGGCGAGGTCCGCGGCCGGGGGTTCCTGCTCGGCGTCGAGCTCGTCGACCCGCGGGACGGGACGTCCTTCCTCCCGGTCGGGATCGACGCGGGCACGATGACCGACGACCTCGCGTTCGAGCACGGCCTGCTCGTAACGTCGACCCACCCGCAGGCCGACGGGTTCGCCGGCGACCAGGTGCTGCTCGCGCCGGCGTTCACGAGCACCGACGCCGAGCTCGCCGAGATGGTGGAGCGGCTGCGCGCGACGCTCGAGGAGGTGGAGCGACGGGTGAAGGACGCGCTCTCGGCCTCGGGAGCTCCGGCGTGAGCGAACGCCACCACGACCCCGCCGCCGGCGAGTTCGTGCTGCTCGGCATCCCCGACATGAACGGCTCGATCCGGGGCAAGGCCCTCCGTCCCGACGCGTTCGACTCGGCCGTGGAGCGGGGCACGGTGACGACCGACCTCATCGTCGGCCTGGACCCGACCGACACGCCGATCACGGACTACGAGCGATTCGGGATCCGGACGGGGGCGGCCGACCTGGTCGTGCACCCCGATCCGGACACGATCCGCGAGCTGACCTGGCGCCCCGGCTGGCGCGTCTGCCTCGCGACCCCCAGCTGGCCGGACGGCTCGCCGTGCGAGTTCGCGACGCGCGAGGTGTTCCGCTCGGTCCTGGAGGACGTGTCCGGCCTCGGCTACGACGTGCTGTCCGCGATCGAGTACGAGATCCGGATCTGGGACGAGCACGGCGAGCCGACGTCGACCGGCATCAGCTACAGCCTGAACGAGATCACGCGGTACGAGGCCTTCCTCGCGGCCCTCGTCCCGGCGCTCGAGGGCCTCGGCGTCGAGCTGTCCGCGGTCCACACCGAGGCCGCCCCAGGCCTGCTCGAGCTCAACATCGCCGCGGCCCGAGGACTCCGCGCGGCGGACGACGCCGTGCTCCTGAAGTTCGGCGTCAAGCAGGTCGCGGCGTCGATGGGTCTGCGCGCCAGCTTCCTCGCGAAGACGCACCCCGGCGAGGAGGGGTCGAGCGGGCACGTGCACCTGTCCCTGTGGGACGGGGAGACGAACGCGTTCGCGGGGCCCGAGCCGACCGCGCCCGTGCCGGCGGTGTTCGCGTCGTCGGTTGCGGGCGTCCTCGAACACCTCCCGGCCGCCTCGCTCCTGTTGAACCCCACGTTGAACTCGTACAAGCGGCTCGTCCCCGGGTGGTTCGCCCCGATCAACGCGACGTGGGGCTACGAGAACCGCTCGTGCGCCGTGCGCGCGATCCGCTCGGAGCGCCCCGAGCTCTGGAGGTTCGAGTCCCGGCGTCCCGGCGCCGACGCGAACCCGTATCTCGCGCTCGCGGCGATCGCCGCATCCGCCGCCGACGGGATCCGGACCGGGGCCACGCTTCCCGCCGATGTCGTCGGCGACGCGTACGCGCTGGCGGACCGACCCGAGCTGCCCGGCTCGCTCGAGTCGGCGATCCACGCGTTCGACGAGGACGCCACCCTGAAGAAGGCGCTCGGCGACGGGTTCAGCGACTACTTCCTCACCTCGCGTCGCTGGGAGCTGAAGGCCTGGCGCGAGACCGTGACGGACTGGGAACGCGAGCGCTACGAGCGGTCGGTATGACGACGCCCGAGGTCGGCATCGTCGCCTACCACCTGCGACAGGGCCGGGTCACCTCGTGGGGCGTCGGCGGCTACGCCGTCCCAGAGAACTACGTGGACGCCGTCCGGCGCGCGGACGCCCACGCCGCGCTCCTGCTCCCCGGCGACGAGCGCTCGCCCGACGAGCTCCTCGACCGGTTC
>Ga0075429_100001614_pt1 | contig 18612 bp, 18 predicted proteins | sample RhiMetdeltSRZDD3_FD_75295 | JGI IMG/M metagenome (GOLD analysis project Ga0075429, IMG submission 75295) | Populus rhizosphere microbial communities from Tennessee, USA - Rhizosphere MetaG P. deltoides SRZDD3 | ecosystem: Host-associated > Plants > Roots > Rhizosphere > Soil | place: USA... | reverse complement strand
TGCCGCTGGGACCCTTCACGAAGACGGAGCTTCCCCAGCCGACGTTGACGTAGTGGATCTCGAGGTTCTGGGCGGCGGCGGGCACGGCGAGGGCGAGGAACACGGCCGCGAGAAGCGAGGTGGCGCGCGACGGACGGGTAGCGTTCATTCTGGCGATCTCCTTCGGGTTGGTGGTGGGTTTCGGGTCGGCCGATGCTTCTCAATGAGCATCAGCACGAGGTTAGGAATGAAGAGAGGCGGCCGCGTGACGGACACGCGGCGGCGCACGGCGACGTGTTATCGCGGCGATGGTGGGACCTCCCGCGAAACAAACGGAAGCGGCCCGCGGGCCACGCGCACGAGCAGAGGATGCTCGGCGTGGCTCCGGGTGAGCGCGAAAGCGGGGAGAGCGCCTCGACGCATCAAGCCTCGGGAATGTTATCGTGCGGGCCTTCCAGGGCGTGACCGATATGGCTTTCGACGCCGACCCCGGCGTCGACCCGTACGTGCGCGACGGCCAGCAGTGGCTCAATCCCGCCGCCTTCGCGATCCCGGCGCCGGGCACCTTCGGCAACCTCCGCCGCGGCGAGATCCGCGGGCCGAGCTTCAAGCAGATCGAGCTGTCCCTCGACAAGAAGCTGTCGATGGGGGGCCGCCGCAGCGTGGACCTGCGCGTCGAGGTGTTCAACCTCCTCGACTGGGTCAACTATCGCAACCCGTCGGGCCAGCGCGGCAACGCGCTGGGCACGGGCACCAAGCAGATCCAGCCCGGCCAGCCGTTCACCCAGGCCGCGGCGGGCGGCACCTGGGGACGTCTGACCTCGACGGTCGGCCAGACGGTGGGCCTCGGCACCAGCCGCCAGGTGCAGTTCGCCGCACGTATCAGTTTCTAGACCTGCCTCTTCCCGGCGAGCGGGCGGGCCGTCGATATTGACGGTCCGCCCGTTCGTTTTTGCGCCTCACGACCCGCTCGCTCAGGAAACTGTAACCGTCCCGATCACTGGGCCTGGAACCAGTAATCGACGTAGTTACAGTCTTGGGTCGCGCTACGCGGGCGTCGGGGCACAGCAGCCGCCCGCACCAGCGCTCTTCGACATCACCGGCGCGTCACCCTTGACGACAAAAACTTCCCAGGCATTGCCGTCCGGATCCTCGACCCAGACCTTGTCCTGCAGCGCGTAGCAGCACTGCGTGTTCTCTTCGGTGAACGTCTTGAGCCCCGCCTCCTTGAAGCGCGTCCACGCCTGCGCCACGTCTTCGGAGCCGGCGACCTGCACGCCGAAGTGGCTGGCGTTGACCCCCGTGCGCGGTGCCTCCTGCATCGTCAGGTTGAGCGACGGCGTCTCCAGGTCGAACTTCGCGTAGCCCGGCCGGCGCTTGGTCGCTTTCACGCCGAAGGCCTTCTCGTAGAACTCGACCGAGGCGTCGATATTCGAGATGTTCAGAGACACGTGTGGCTTCAGCACGTTCATGACTTCCTATCCTTTCTAACAACAGCCGCTACGGCCGCGGTTACAGCAGTCCTTCCACAGGTATTCCGTCAGGGCCTTGAGCGCCGCGAAGTCCACGGTGTGGAGGGCGAGCTTGCCCTCGCGCCGAGCCCCCAGCAGGCCGGTCGACACCAGCCGTGCGAGGTGGTGGTTGAGCGTCGTCCATGGGATCTCGACCTTCTCCTGGATCTCGGTGGTGGAGACGCCCGCCGGCCCGGCCTGCACCACGTAGCGAAGGATCGCCAGGCGGGCCGGGTGTCCGAGGGCGGCGAGCTGGTCGGCGTGGTGCTTCGAGGCATCCATAGCTATAAATCTAGATATGTAGGTATGAAATGTCAAGGGGAACCTGAAATCGCAAAAACGAATATGGATCGGCCCCGGGAGCGGCGGGCGCACCTATAATCGCGGAAGCGAATGCACGGCGATGGGCGAGGTCTACGTCGACCTCTCTCGCGCGCAGCCGCAGCTCCTCACCACCGAGCTGGCGGCGACCGGCGGCTCACTGCACCGCAGCCTGCTGAAGTGCCTCGACGCGTGCTTTGGTGAGATGCCCGAGCTGGCCGACGACGGCGAGCGCTACATGGCGCTGAAGAAATCCGGCGGCTGCTGTCCTCGCTGACGGTACGCGAAAAACGCCCCTGTCTCAGTCGAAATAGAGCTCCGCGTACTTCTCCACCACGCGGCCTCCGGAAAAGACCACCACGCGAAGGCGGTAGTCGGAGCTATGTGGGCTTCGCGACCACCTCCAGCCCTCGCCGCCCGACGGAGTCGAGTAGTGCTCCAGCGGCTCGCCCGCCCACCTTACGACCTCGTCTGGAGTCATGCCTCTGCGAATCATCCAGAAGCCGATCGGTGAGTAGTCGCTCGCGAACTCCGTGTCATCGCCTCCCAGTAGCGGCATCAGGACCCAGGGCCACCCATCCAGCGGAACGACTGCGAGCCCGAGCAGCGCAGCGGCACCCGCGACCGCGCCGATCCACCGTCGCCGCGCGGCGTGGAGGGATGAGGCCATGCGGGACAGCACCATCCCGACCCCCAGGTACGTCAGTCCGAAAGGAATCAACCACACCGCGGCATGGACCATCACCCTCGCGATCAGGATGAACCCACCCGCAGGGATCAACGCGTTGTAGGTCGACTCGCCCAAATCGCGATGGAGTCGGTCTGGTCCGAAGGTCAGTAGAACCGAATAGTAGACGAGCACGTATGCCGCCGCGATCCAGATTCCCGCGATGGCGGCGCGTCCGAGACGGCGTGCGGCTTGCTGGCTCACGAATCAGCTCCCCGGCGTGCGGCCCAGTCCAGGCCTGTCAGAGCCACCTCACCCACACCGATCTTGAGCGCGAAACTCCGCCGGGTATCCGCCGCCGTAGATGTCCATGGAGAACGACCGGCCGCGGTTGGGATCCCGCTTGACCCAGGCGTCCAGGGTCTCCTTCGGTGAGTTGAGGCGAATGGTCCGCGGGCTGGTGTTCTCGACGATCCCGGAGACCTTCTGGCGTCCACCGATGCACCCGAACACCGTCTTCACCTCGTCGGTGCTCCGTCGATAGGGCTCGACGGCCTCCTTGAACCCGTCCGGGTCCGTGAAGTACAGGCCGCACAGCGCGTAGAGCTGCCCGGCCATGCTCGCCTTGCCGAGCAGCGACCTGAAGATCTCGGCCGCGTCGCGCTCGCGCGACACGACGGCGAACGCGCACGACTCCTTCGAGCGCTCGCCCCCGAAGCCGATGGAGACGTCGGCGAACGTGTCGGTCGTCTCGAGGACCTGGATCGCGGCGTCGCGCGTGAGGGCCGCGCTCGGCTCCTTGGGGGGACGCGGGCGCGCGGACGAGGCCGCGGCCACCGCCGTGATCACGGCCAGGGTCACACCCATCGTCGCTCGTCCCTTCGAGGCCATTTCCGCCCTCCTTGCTCGCCCCCGGACATCGATAGTATCGCGGCCCCACTGTGTCCAAGGACACGGGACCCGGCCGATCTAAAACCGGCCGTGGGCCGATGTGAATTAACTGTGAATTCCCTTGCGGCCGCCCCACCCCTTCGGCAAGATGCCTTCAAAAGCTTCCGTTGCATCGCGTGTGGAGGATTCCATGAAGAAGTTGATGGCGATGGCCTCGTCCGTCTTCGTCGCCGCGGTCTCGGCGTCCGCCCAGACGACGCTCACCGCCGACGGAGCCGGAAGCACCTACGAGCTGATCGAGTCGAAGGGCTACGGCATCGAGGTGCCCGATTGCGGCCACGCGGGCCGGCACTTCTCCGAAGTCTTCGACAGCGAGCTGGGCAAGAACGTCTTCGTCGCCCACGCGCATCGCGATCAAGACGACGACCGGTGCATCAACACCGACCGCCAGCGCACGGAGCTGCGCGGCGGCGGCAGCAGCCTGCAGGCCGCGCAGGGTACCACCACCGTCTACCGCTGGAAGGTGAAGCTGGCCTCGGGCTTCAAGGCCTCGCCGAACTTCACCCACATCATGCAGATCAAGGCTTATGGGAACGGCTGCGGCAGCGGCGCCCCCATCGTCACGATCACGCCGCGCAACAGCAGCCTCGAGTTCGACCACATCCGCACGTCGGGCGTCGAGAAGAGCATGAGCCTCAGCTCCGCCGCCGGTGTGTGGATCGAGATGTACTTGAAGACAGTCCACAGCAACAGCGGCTCGCTCGACTTCTCGGCCCGCCGCCTGAGCGACGGCGCCACCCTCATGTCCTATACGTCCAGCGGGAAAGACACGTGGGACGACGGCTGCGGCTACAACGCCCTCAAGCTGGGGATCTACCGCAGCCTGAACAGCATCTCGTCGCTCCGCGATGAAGACGTGCGCTTCAACGACGTCTGCGTGGCGCGCGGCACCCAGACGTGCCCGAGCGGCGTCGGCAGCGGTCCGACACCGACTCCGGCCCCGACGGCGACGCCGACGCCCACTCCGACCTCGCGACCGACCCTCGGGCCCACCGCCACGCCCACGGCGACTCCGACCCAGGGCGGCTCGTTCACGGAGATCACGCCCGCCGGCTCGGCGGTGACGGCGAGCACGAGCGACGCGAACGTGGCGAGCAACGTGGTGGACAACGACCTCGCGACGCGCTGGTCGGGGAACGGCGACGGGACCTGGCTCCGTCTGGACCTGGGGACGACGCGCGTCGTCTCCTATGTGCGCGTGGCGGTGTACCAGGGGAATGCCCGGAGCAATCGATTCGACCTGCAGGTCTCCGACGACGGCGCCGGGTGGACCACGGTGTGGGCGGGTCAGAGCGGCGGCACTACGACCGGCGAGCAGACGTACGACTTCGCCGATGTCTCCGCGCGCTACGTTCGCTACCTCGGCCACGGGAACGTGGGCAGCACGAACACGTCGATGAACAGCGTGACCGAGGTCAGCATCTTCACGGCCACCGGGACCACGCCGGACCCGACGCCGACGCCCACGCCCGGACCGTCGAACCCTGTCGACATCACGCCGGCCGGCTCGGCCGTCACCGCCAGCACCAACGACGGGAACGTCCCGCCGAACACCGTCGACAACAACCTGGCCACGCGCTGGTCCGCCAACGGCGACGGTCAATGGATCCAGTACGACCTCGGCACCACCCGCACCGTGAGCTACGTGAATCTGGCGTGGTACCAGGGCGACACGCGCACGTCGACGTTCGATGTGCTGGTCTCCGGATCGGCCGGCGGCCCCTGGACGACGGCGCTCGCCGGCAAGTCGTCGAACGGCACGAGCACGGCCCTCCAGATGCACGACTTCGCCGACGTGTCCGGGCGCTACGTGCGCATCGTCGGGCACGGCAACAGCGTGAACCTGTGGAACAGCATCACCGAGACGGAGATCTGGGGGAACTAGGCCTCAGTCCTCCAGGTACTGCTTGAGGCTCGTGAGCATCATCGACCAGTTCTTCTCCGAGTGCTCACGGGCCTCCGGCGTCTGGTTGTTGTCCTGCGACAACGTGACGTGCACGCCGCCGGCGTCACGCAGCAGATCGATCGTCACCGTGTGATAGTTGGCCGGCACGTCGGGCACGCCCGATAGCGGGCTGAAGTGCGTGTACTGCAGCCGGCGCTCCGGCTCGATCGCGAGGATGACGCCCTTGTCCTCGTAGGCCTTGCCCTTCCATTCGCCCTTCCAGGTGATGGGGCTGCCCTTCCCCCAGTCGGAAACGACATCGGCGCCGAACATGTAGTGCTTGATGATGGCGGGATCGACGAGGGCGTTCCACACCTTGGCGAGAGGAGCGTCGATCGTCGTCTCCGTCGTGGCAATGAGGTCGGTTGTCGTCATGACAGGCCTCCTACTTCGATGGTAGCCCCGCAACGGCGCCGCGGCGTCTTCCGGTTCATGATGGGGACGTGTCCCGCGTCTTCCTTCTCTCTCCGGCCGACTGTCGTGGTGTGCGGGCGCGGCTGCTCCTCGCGGCCGGCGCATCGTTCGACCTCGCGCGCCGGCTGCGCGTGCCGCCCGGGGCGCCGCTGGGTGAGGTCTTCGCGTTCCTGAGCAGCCTGTATTTCCGCGGCAAGCTCGCCTACGCGCGGGCGTTCGCGGAACCGGCGCGCACGTTCGTGATCGTGCCGGGGCAGGGGCTGGTCTCTCCCGACGTGCGTGTCGATCGCGCCGGCCTCAGCGCGTTCGCGGAGGTCCGCATCGATCCCCGCGACGAGCAATGGACCACGCCGCTGCGGCGTGATGCGCGTCGATTCGACGGCGAGGTCGTGCTGCTCGGCAGCATCGCGACCGGCAAGTACGTCGACCCGCTGCTGGAGGTCCTCGGCGAGCGGCTCTTGTTCCCATCCGCCTTCGTGGGCCGCGGGGACATGAGCCGGGGCGGCCTCCTTCTACGGTCGGTGGACGAGGCGCGTGAGCTCGACTACGCTCCCGTCCGCGGGGCGGTCCGGCACGGCGTGCGGCCGGAGCGGTTGACACCGCGGCCCCGGCGGAGTTGATCGAGTGGCAAAACTGTCGTGTTATCATCGCGTTCGTCCTGCCCGCGAGCTGTGCGCTTCTCGGATCGCGAGACGATGACTCTGCAGAAGATCGGCAAATTTTTCATTCTGGAGAAGATTGGCCAGGGGGCCATGGGTGAGGTGTACCGCGCCCACGACACCACCCTGAACCGGTTCGTCGCGATCAAGACGATCGCCTCCAACCTGGCCTCCGATCCCGACCTCCGCAAACGGTTCGAGCGCGAGGCCCAGTCGGCAGCCAGCCTCAACCACCCCAACATCGTCACCGTCTTCGACTTCGGCCAGGAGCAGAACGTCGTCTACATGGCGATGGAGCTCCTCGACGGCAAGGACCTGCGCGAGCTGATCGGGACGCCCGCGGTGGCGTCCCTCGACGAGAAGATGCGGGTGATGGACCAGGTCTGCGACGGCCTGGCCTTCGCGCATACGAAGGGCGTCATCCATCGCGACCTCAAGCCCGGCAACATCCACGTGACGAAGAGCGGGCAGGTCAAGATCGTGGACTTCGGCCTGGCCCGCCTCTCCGGCTCCGACATGACGCGGTCGGGGATGATCATGGGCACGCCGCACTACATGTCGCCGGAACAGGTGCGCGGCGAGAAGGTCGACACGCGGTCCGACATCTTCTCGCTGGGCGCGCTCTGCTACGAGCTGCTCTCCGGGCACAAGCCCTTCCAGGCCGAAACCATGCACGCGGTGATGTTCCGCGTGCTGCAGCAGCCGCCGGAGGCGCTCGTGACGTGGGCGCCCGATCTGCCGCCCGACCTCATCGCGATCGTCGACCGCGCGATGGCGAAGGATCCCGCCGAGCGGTTCCAGGACGGGGGCGAGATACGCGACGCGCTGCGCGCGCTCCGCAATGCGAGCACGATGTACGGGACGCGGCCGATGTCGATGCCGCCGGGGCTGTCGGATCGCGGGGATGCCTCCGCCGCGAGCCGCAGCAATGCACCGCGCGTCCACGGCGCGGTGGCCCTCGACGCCCGCCCGAAATCGTCTCCGCCCAGCACCGCCCGGCCGATCCACAGTCCGACACACGTACCGTCGAGCACGGCGGTGCCGGCTTCCGCGCCGGCCTCCGCGTCCGCCTCCGCTTCCGGATCGATGGCCGCCGCCGGCGGGAAGTCGGGGATCGTCATCGCCGCCGTCGGCGCGCTGCTCGCGATCGCCGTGGTCGTGGGCGGGATCCTCACGTTCCGCACGCCGGCCAAGCCCGCCCTCGATCCGAATGCGGCGCAGAAAGACGCCCTCACCCAGGCCCTGGCCGACACGAAGGTGGAGCTCGCGGAGAAGAGCCTCGACGGCAAGCAGTACGGCGACGCCGTCACCTATGCGGAGCAGGCCCTCAAGTTCGATCCACAGAACGCCGGCGCCAAGCGAGTGCTCGAGGCCGCGCAGAAGCAGCTCGCGGAGCTGGCCGCGGCCAACGCCGCCGCCCAGCAGGCCATCGAGGCGGGCGACATGGACAAGGCGGCCAAGGAGCTGGCGCGCCTGATGGCCATCGACCCGACGCACCCGGCCGTCGTCGAACTGACGGGCAAGCTCAACAGCCGGTTCCGCGGCCAGGCCGAGGACGCGCGCACCTCCATGGCCCGCTCGCGCACGGCGGCGGAAAAGGCCGGTGCCAGCTCGCAGCGCGTGTTCGGCGAGGCGGTCGGCCTGAGCAATCAGGGCGAGTCGCTCTTCGTCAAGAGCGAATTCGCCGCCTCCACGCAGAAGTTCCTGGAGGCCCGCGACACCTTCGACCGCGCGGGCAAGGCGGCCGAGGCCTCGCGGGCGACGAAGGCGCCGACGGCGGCCGCGGCCACTGCCGCGCCTTCGACCCCGGCCGTCGTCGTCAACACCGCTCCGCCCACGGCACCGCCGACGTCCGCGCCCACTTCGGCCCCGATCGACGAGGAGCCGGCGATCCGGCGTGTGGTCGCCGACTACGTGAGAGCGCTCGTGACGGAAGACATCGCGCTCTACCGGTCGGTCAAGCCGAACATGTCGGGCGACGAGCAGAAGGCCTTGGAGGAGACTTTCCGCTCCATCAAGTCCCACGAAATCACGATCAGCGGCCAGACCGTTCAGGTGGAGGGTCGCGAAGCCACTGTGCGGTTGTCCCGTCAGGACAAGATCGACGGGAAGGCCTTCACCACACAGCAGACGCTGTTGCTCACGAAGACGGCCGCCGGCTGGACGATCCGCCAGCTCAAGTAGCGCGTTCCCCTTTCATCGCCAGCGCCGGCTTCAAGCGTGCGGTTTCGGCCCGCGCCCAACGCTCCTGCCAGTGGTGCACGAACATATAGAACGTGGGCAGCGCGAGCAGCGTGAACAGGGTGGACGTCAGCAGCCCACCGATCATGACGATGGCGAGAGGACGTTCGATCTCCGTGCCGTGCAGCCGGAGGACGAGCAGCGGCATCAGCCCCAGGATCGCCGTGGCCGCGGTCATGAGCTTGGGCCGGACGCGCCCGATGCTGGCCTCGCGCAGCGCTTGCTCGAAGGGCTGTCCCTCGCGCACGAGGCCGCGCGTCTGGGCGACGAGCACCAGCCCATTCTGGACGGCGATGCCGAACAACCCGATCAGGCCGACGAGGGAGGACACATTCCAGGTTTCGCCCGCGATCGCGAGGGCGAGGATCCCACCCACGAACGCGTCGGGCAGCGTGGCCAGGATGACGAGCGATTCCGCCATCGATCCCAGGGCGAGGTACAAGAGGACGAGGACGGCCACCACGGCGATCGAACAGGCGACGAGCAGGGCGCGGGTGGCGCGCGCCTGCGTCTCCACGCGGCCGCCCACGTCGAAGAAGTAGCCGGTGGGGAGCTCGAGGTTCGCCGAGAGCTGCCGCTGCACCTCCGCCGCGCGCCCGGCCAGGTCACCGCCCGACACGCTCGCTTCGACGGCGACACGCCGGCTGCCCGCCTCCCGGCGTACGGACCCGGGTCCGAAGCCCTCCTCGATGGTGGCGAGCTGCCCGAGGGGAATGCGCGTCCCGTCGTGGCCGTCCACGAGTAGTGCCTTGATCCCCGCCGCATCGTCGCGGCGGTCGTCTTGCAGCTTCAGGACGAGGTCGTACCGCCGCTGGCCGACCCAGATGGGCGCAAACTCCTCACCCACGAGGCTGACGCGTACGGCCTCGATGACGTCGCCGGGTGTCAACCCCACGCGCGCGGCCGCGCTCCGATCGACGGCGATCTTCAACTGAGGAAGGCCGGTCGACCGCTCGGCGCGCACATCGTCGAGGCCCGGAATCTCACGCAGGATGGCCTCGGCCCTGCCGGCCAGCCGCGTCAGCTCATCCAGGTCCGGTCCGAACAGCCGCACGGAGATGTCGGCCGGCGTTCCCCCGAGGCCTTCGTCGATCCGCATTCCCAGAGGTGTCGTGAAGAGCGTCGCCACTCCGGGCACCTTCTCGACTCTCTCGCGCATCGCCGCCTCGAGCTCGTCGATCGAGCGTGAACGATCTGTCTTCAGGACCACCAGCACGTCCGAGACGGTGTGCGGCATCGGATCCTCGGTACGCTCGGCGCGGCCCGTGCGCCGGACCACGTCCTCCACCTCCGGGAACTCACGAAGAACGTCCTCGACCCTGTGATTCAGGCTGTCGGCCTCGTCGAGAGACGCCTCGGGGGGAAGGATGGTCTGTAGCAGGAGGGCGCCTTCGTCGAGTTGCGGCATGAAGTCGCGTCCGATGGAGAGCGCCAGGAGCAAGGCGGGCACTGTGATGGCCAGCGTGCCGATGCGGACCCAGCCCGCGTGCCGCATGCTGGCGTCCAGCAGGGGCGCGTATCGCGACTTGATCCAGCGGATGAGCCGCACGTCGTCCTCGGCGTGCTCGCGCTTCCGTCGGAGGAAAAGGGCCGAGGCGAGAGGCACGACGGTCAGGGCCAGCAGCAGTGAAGCCGCGACGGTCGAGGCGACGGCGGCCGCCAGCGGCTTGTACATGCGCCCTTCGATGCCCGTCATGCCCAGGATCGGCAGGAACACCACCACCACGATCGCCACCGCGAACCCGATCGGCCGTCCGACCTCGACCGCCGCCGCCAGCGCGACCGCGCGCGCCTCGCCGGCGCGGACGGTGTTCAGGCGATGGATGACGTTCTCCGTCATGATGATCGCGGCGTCGACCAGCAGGCCGACGGCGATGGCGAGACCACCGAGCGTCATGGTGTTGATGCCGACGCCGGCGTGGTGAAGGAAGACGCCGGCCATGGCCACGGAGAGCGGGATCGTCACCGTCACGATCAGCGCGGCGCGCATGTTGCCGAGAAGAGCGAACAGGACGAGGACGACGAAGACGGCCCCCAGCAGGACGGCGCGGCCGACGCCGCCGAGCGACGAGGCCACGAGATCCGCCTGGTCGTAGACGACGCGCAGCGTCACTCCCGGCGGCAGCGCTTTCCGCAGGCCTTCGATGGCGTCGCGCACGCCGCGCGCGACCTTGACGGTGTCCGCGCCGAACTGCTTCGCCACGCGGCTGCTCACGACTTCTCCCTTGAGCCGGTGGGCCATGCCACGCCGCATTGCCGGCGCCTCACGCACGTCGGCGACGTCCGAGAGCAGCACAGGGGTCGCGCCGCGGACGGCTACCACCGTCTCGCTGAGGTCGGCCACGCCTTCCGCGCGGCCGGTGGCGCGGACGGTCCACTCCGCGGAGCCGCGGACGATGAAGCCGCCGGCGGCGTTGATGTTGGCGCCCTCGAGCGCGTGTTGCACTTCGTGGAGGGTCACGCCGCGCGCGGACATGCGGTCGGGATCGAGCTGCACCTGGAACTGCCTCAGGTGTCCGCCGAGGGTTTCCACGGCGGCGACGCCGGGTACGGCCAGCAGGCGGTTCCGGACCTCGAACTCCGCCAGGTCACGCAGCGCCATGAGATCGGCGCTGCCGGGTTCGGCCTCGAGCGTGAACTCGAAGATCTCGTTCAGCCGTCCCGTGAGGCTCGAGATCAGCGGCGGCTCGGTGCCGATGGGCAGTTGCACGCTCGCCTGCGCGACGCGCTCCGCGACCCACTGCCGGGCTCGGAAGTAGTCGACGTCGGCCTCGAACTCCAGCGTCACCTGGGTGACGCCGAGCTGGGACGTGGAGCGCAGTCGGCGCACCTCCGGCAGGCCGGAGAGCGCGGCCTCGAGAGGGACGGCGATGGCCGTTTCCAGCTCCTCCGTTCCCATGGCGGCGTTTTGAACGATGACGTTGAAGACAGGCGCTGAGAGGTCCGGAAAGACGTCGCGGGGCAGCTCGGTGAGCCAGAACCCACCCAGCCCGACGCCCGCCGCGACGAGGGCGAGGGCCACGATGGGACGCGCGAACGAGGCACGGATCAGTCGCTCCACGGGTGCTTCAGTGGTCATGGTGGTCACCTGCGCCCTTGGCCTTCTCGGCTTCGGCCTTGAGAAGGAAGGCGCCGTCGACGACCACCGATTCTCCGGGCTCGACCCCGGACAAGATCTCGACCTCGCCGCCCAGTTCGCGGCCGCGGCCCACCGGCCGCTTGATGAACTCGCCCGCCTCGTCGGTGGGCAAGAACACGACCCACTGGTTGTCGAGGCGCTGGAGCGAGGCGGCCGGGACCGCCGTGATCTTGCTGCCTTCGTCACCGACGGGCAGCCACGCGTTCGCGGACATCCCCGGCCGCAGCGCGCCCGTCGGGTTCCTGAGCTCGATGCGGATCGGAATGGTGCGGGAGCTCGCGTCGACCTGGCGGCCCACGAGCGCGACCTTGCCGTCGAACCGTTCGCCGGGAAGGGCCGGCAGAGCCACGCGGGCCGTGGATCCGACCTTCACGCGCACGGCGTCCCGCTCGAACCCGTGGACCTCGAGCCAGAGCGTGGACAGATCGCCGACGCGGAAGAGCGGCTTCGCCGGCTCCGTGACCTGGCCCAGGACGGCGTTCCGTTCGATGACGGTACCGGCGACAGGAGAGCGCAGGACGAAGAGGGAGCCGGGCTCGCCGAGATCTCGATCCGAGAGGCCCATCGACAGGATCGTTCCCCGCGCCGCGGAGGCGGCCGCTTCGAGGGAGGCCACCTCCGATTCCGCTTCCTGGACCTCCCGCTGGGGCACGATCCGTTCCGCGGCCAGGCCCTGCTTCCGTTCGAGGGCTCGCCGCGCGGTGGCCAGGCGCGCGCGCGCCGTGGCGTACTCGGAACGTGCGTGGCCCAGCTCCTGGCTCTGCAGCTCGACCAGCGGCGTTCCGACATCGACGACGGCACCGGGGGAGGCGAGCACGCGCGCCACGCGTGCCGTCACCGGCGGCCCCACTTCGGCGTACGCGTCTTCGTTCACGCGCAGCTCACCCAGGGCGGACACGCCTTCGCCCCCCGGTCGCGCCTCCACGGGCGCGGTGGTCACGCGCAGGTCTCGCCACATGCCGGGGTCGACATGCAGGCGGTCCGGCTCGTGCTCGGCGTGGTCGTGCGGGTCCTTGGGAGCGCCGTCGCCGTGGTGCGCGTGCTCGCCGTGGCCGCCCACCGGCGCGGCTTCCTTCTCCTCCGGCCTTCGGCCACACGCGGCGAGGGCGGCGACGACACACAAGAACAGCCCGAAGTGGACCCTCATCGGAGGCCTCCTGCCCGTGCCAGAAGCTCGACGTCGTTGAGCGCCGCGGCGAGCAAGGCGTCGAGATGGGCTTGTCTCGCTTCGAGGCCTTCCCGGCGCACGAGCAGCAGCTCGGCCAGGCCGAGCTCGCCGACCTCGAAGCTGCGCTGGGCCAGGGCGTCGTTGTCTTCGACGCCGGGCAGCACCAGGTCCTCGAACGTACGTCGCGCACTCTCCCGCAGGTGGTGTGCCGCCAGCGCCGATTCCGTTCGAGTCTCCACCTGGAGCCGCGCCATGTCGCTCGTCGCGCGGGCGCGTTGCACGCGTGCGGCGGCGGCGCCGGTGTCCTCCTGGCCCCGCTTGAAGATGGGGAGGGAGAGCGAAAGGCCCGCCCAGGCCACGGGCGTACCCTCCTCGCGGGTGTACCGGCCGGTCACGCCCAACGCGGGCCAGAGCGCCCGCTGTCCGAGCTTCAGCTCCGCTTCGGCTTCCCGCCGCTCGGCAGACGCGGCCACGAGCTCCGGGCGGGCCGCGCCCGACGTGCGCACGCTCGCTTCGTCGATCGACACCCTCTGTCGAAGATCGCCGGAGACGGCCAAGGGTTCCTCCCAACGCATGCCGAGCATCGTGCGAAGATCCGCGTCGCGCGCCACGCGGTCGGCCTCCACCGAAGCCACTTCCGCTCGCGCCCGTCCCAGCGCGATCGTGGCGAGATTCAGATCGAGCGCGGCGATGTCTCCGGCGTCGTATCGCTTCCGCGCGGCCTCCATCACGCGTGACGCCACGTCTTCCGAGCGTTTCGCCAGGGCCAGCCGCTCCTGCGCATGCAGCAGCCGGTAGAACGCCGTCGCGGCTTCCGCTCGCGCCGCGCGCTCCGCGAGCTCGAGAGCGGCCTCCGCCCGCTCGAGCCCGGCACGGGCCGCCGTGACTCGCAGGCCGCGCTGGCCGGCGATTTCGAATGCTTGCGAGACGCCGACGTCGAGATCCCGGTGGTCCGTACCGGATCGCCGCCCGGCGGCCGCGTCGAGCTGCGGGTTCTCCGCGAGCCACGGTGACGCGCCGCGCAGGCGCGCACGAGCGTCTCCCACCGCCGCGCGAGCGTCGGCCAACGTGGGGGCCTGCGCGCGCACACGTTCGAGCACATCGGCCAGGGTCAAGGCGCCGGGCAGACTCGAGGCCACGGCGGCAACGACGATCGACATGCAGACAACGCCCATCTTCTGTCTCCCTGCACACACGGACCCCGTGGGCCCGTGGAAGAACAAGCGACCGCCTGTGGTCAGGCGGCAGTCGGGTCAGAAGACGGTGAGTTTGGGAACGTGCAGGATCTCGCGGGGTGAGGCGAGCGGCAGGGTCCGATTCACCGGGAGAACGTCCGACCAGGTGGGGTCGGCGTGCGCCACCACGACGGCTTGAGGCAAGGCCGGCCGCGGATGGAAACAGCAGGTGCAGCACCCCTCATCACCGCTGCATCCGAGAGGCGCGTCGTCGCTGCACTCGTCGACGCAGCCCAGCCCGCTGACGGCGACGGTGACGGCCGCCTGGCCGACGAAGAGGCTGAGGAGGGCGAGGAGCAACACCGAGCGGCGCATGGGTTTCATACTAACCCCTCAAGCCCGAGCGCGTACGACGAGGTCGCGCTCGAACGCGCGCCGAAAGCGGCGGTCGAGGGCGCCGGCGCGCCAGGCCAGCAGGCCGGGTATCGATAGCTCCACTCGACGCTTCCCCAGGCGCCAGTCGAGGGCGGGGGAGCGGCCGGGCCGAAGCCGCTCCTCGATCGCGTCGGCGAGGGCGAGGGCGATCGCCGCCCGCTCGAGACCGTCTTCCTCCGTCTCTTCGATGAGGGGCCGCCAGTCGCGGGCGCGCACCTTTTCCTTGCCGGCCGCGCGCATGAGGGCCGCGGTGAGGGCCAGCTCCCGATGGGTGAAGCCGTCGAGCTCGGTCTCGATGGCGATGGTGGCGGCATGCCGATGCCGATCGAAGAAGTCGATGCTGCGCCCGATGTCGAGCAGGCGCGCGCCGTAGCTCATGGCCTCGTGGGTCTCTCCCGAGGCGCCGGGATCCAGCCGCTCGAGGATGTTCCGCGCGAGGCGGGCGCGACGCCGCGCGGCTCCCGGGCGAAAGGTGTCGAACCGGGAGGCGAGAGAACCGATCGCCTGTTCGCGAATCGCGGCGACGGTGGGCAGGCTGGAATCGACGGTGTCGTAGGCGATGCCCTCGCGGACACCCTGGCCCGCCACCAGGATCGCGGAGGCCCCCACCCTCTCCGTGAGCGCGGAGAGAGTCACCGCGCCCCCGACGATCGAGTCCGAGCGCTCGTCGCTGAGCCCCGCCACCTCCTCGCGCTGGCCCTCGCGCTGCTCGGCCAGGGAGGCGGCGACGTCCTTGAGCCCGCGGCGGCTGAGCACGTAGCCGTGCACGCGCGCGATCGGATACGACCGCGAGCGGCGATCGATCTTGGCGAGGTTCCGGACGGTTCCGCCCGTGCCGATGAGCGTCTGCAGGCGCTCCAGGCGCGGGATCCCCGCCTGGTCGAGCTGCTCTCGTACGTGGTGCCCGAGGCGATGGAGCTGCGCGGGCCGCGGCGGGTCGCTCGTGAGGAAATGGTGGCTCAGTCGGAGCGCACCGAGCGGGAGGCTCCACGCTCGGAGCAATCGCCGGTGGCGGAACTGCGAGACCTGCAGGCTGCCGCCGCCGAGATCGAACAGGAGCCCGTGTTCGACGGGAAGGCCCCGCAACGCCCCGCGGAATCCGTATTCCGCCTCCTGCTCGCCGTCGATGATCTCGATGGCGATGCGCAGCTCCTTGCGCACGCGTGCGATGAACGCGGCTCCGTTCGAAGCGTCGCGCATGGCGGCGGTGGCGACGGCCCGTATTCGAGTGGCCCCCGCGCCCAGGGCGACGGCGCGGAAGTCGCGCAGCGCCTCGAGGGCGCCGTCCACCGCGTGGCGGCCGAGGACGTGTTTCTCGTCGACGTCGTTGACGAGCCGCAGCGCGGCGCGGGTGCCGGCGAGCAACCGCAGGCGTCCCGTCTCGTCCGCCGCGTACACGACCACGCGGCCGGAGTTGGACCCGATGTCGATGATGGCGATGGCTTCTCTTCGTTTCACGAGCGCTCTCGCGCGCGATGCGGGCCGACCCTCATGTTACAGGCGCTCGCGGCGCAGCGGTCGCCAGCGGTAGGGGCACTCCCGGATGTGCAGCACGGAATCGAGGCGCGCCGCGCCCGCGTAGGCCCCTGTGTCCACCAGCTCACAGTAGAGCTGCTCGGGGCGAACGAAGCGCGCGTTCCAGGGGCCGCGGTCGATGGTGAGGATGTAGAGCCACGGGCCGCTGGGATCGACACCGAAGGCGTCGTAGCAGTCGACGAGGGGCTCTTGGAGCTCCTCGAGCGAGGCCCAGGCCGAGCCGGCGGGCGGCGTCTCCTGGGGCCGCGTGTCGAAGATGCCCACCAGCTTGCCGCCGGGATGGCCGCCCGGGACGGAGGGGTCGACTCCCACCGTCAGCCGCTCGCCGTCGCGGATCATGATCATCTCCGCGGCCCCGAAGTCGTGGTACTTGAACTCGGCCAGGGTATTGCCCACCGCACGCATCACCTCGTCGTTCGTCTCGCTGCGCACGAAGAAGCCGCCGCGGCGGGTGCGGCCGTCGCGACCGCGGCACGTCACCGCCGCGCGGTAGCTCACCTGGTAGAAGTTCACCCCGAACAGCGAGGGCGTGCCCTGCGGCCGCATCTCGCGCAGCGACGACATGAGCACCTGCAGCCAGGCGCTCCCCTTGTGGATCTCGGGCTGGAGCGGCGGCGGCAGCTCCTTGGCGAGGACCTGCGGAAGGACGGCATAGTTGATGGAGACGGCGTCGATCCAGCACGTCTGCACGGTGGTCAGCCAGGGAACCGACGGGCAGCTCTCTTCGCCCGGCCGCGACGGGCTGGGGTCGAGGGCGGCGGTGACCGCGGCATGGAAGTCGAGCAGCGCCGACATCCCCGTCGGCGCGAGCCGCAGGAGGCCGTCCTGCGACGATGCGAATCCCGCCGAGGTCAGCTCGGCCGTGGCGGCGGCGGCCTCGGGCTCACCGACGCCGGCCGCGCGCAGCCGGCGTTCGAGCTCCGTGCTCGCGACCCCCGCGCGCTCTCCGGCCAGCGCGGCCAGGGCGGACGCCACGATCGGGTCGCGTGTGGTCACACCAGGCGCGGCGGCCCCGCGGCCCCGGAGACGGAGAGCCGGCGGCGCCTCTCGCCGTGCAGGAGCGCCCCGCCCGCGAACTGGAAGGCGGCGAACAGGACGCCGAAGATCGTGAACTGCCAGCGCGGGACGAGGCTGGCGGCCAACGCGGCCACGGCGAACACGCCGGCCGCAACGAACCAGCGGCGCCCCATGGCTCCCATCATCGAGAAGGCGAACGCGGCGAGCACGGCCATGGCCGGGCCGGCGAACAACCGGTCGAGGCCGAGGATCAGGTTGCTGACGGCGACCACGGTCACCGCGCCGACGTAGGTGGTCCAGATGAGCCAGACCTGGCGCTCCACGAACGACCGGGTCCCGGCCGGCACCTTCGCCTTGAAGAAGACGATGGTCGAGAGATTCGCGGCGTTCACCACCGTCCAGAGCGCGACGTAGGGCCACGGGCTGAACTGGCCGCGCCGGAGCATCTCGTCGGTGGCCAGGAATCCGGCGGCGTTGGTGAAGGCGTGGACCATCCAGATCGCCCCCCAGTTCTGGAGCGCGCTGTCGTCCTTGGCCTGGTCCACGACGCGACGCAACAGCTCGAGGGCACGCGTCGCCTCTTCTCGGTCCACGGGTCCAAAGCATACCCGACTCCCGGCGCCGCTCGGCCTATGATGGCCATGGCACGCATGGCGCACTCCGGTCGCAGCCCCGCGATTTTCGTCCTGGCCGGCGGCCTCGTCGCCGGGACGCTCGACATCGTCTATGCCTGCGTCTTCTGGGGCCTGAAGAGGGGCGTGCCCGCCACCAGGATTTTCCAGTCCGTCGCCGCCGGACTGCTCGGCAAGGCCAGCTTCGACGGCGGTGGATGGACGGCCGCCCTCGGGCTCGCCCTCCACTTCTTCATCGCGCTGTCCATGTCGGTCGCGTACTACCTGGTCGCGCGCCGTTGGCCACTGCTGCACCGACGACCCATCCTCTGCGGAGCCGCGTACGGCCTGCTGCTCTACGGGGTGATGAACTACGTCGTCGTGCCGCTTTCCGCCGCGGGGCCGGGGTCGCGCGATCCGCTGTGGATCACCCTCAGCATCGCCGTCCACGTGGCTTTCGTCGGCATCCCGATCGCGGTTCTAACCCGGCGCGCGCATCGGCAATGACTGGGGTCAGGTCTGCTGTTTGTTATCTACTTGCCGTAGACAGCAAACAACAGACCTGACCCCGTACGTTAGAAGCTGAACTCCCCGCCGACCATCGGGACGACCTTGTCGCGCAGCCCGGCGTCGTTGAGCTTGAACAGCAGGTTGAAGTCCAGCAGGAAGTTGCCGCCGCCGTTCACCTTCAGCCCGACGGCGCCATCGAGGACGCTGAACGACGCCTGCTCGAACTGGATGTCGTCGAAGGTCGAGGTGCCGTTCAGCGCGCGGAAGGTCACCGGCGAGAGACGCTGCGAGTCGATGACGGTGCGGCCCAGCAGGTCCACCGCCAGCGTGAGC